>WBZR01004478.1_pt2 | contig 10507 bp, 12 predicted proteins | sample 5204231 | NCBI WGS metagenome assembly WBZR01 (sample SAMN12412403, study PRJNA552823) | activated sludge metagenome | isolation source: activated sludge from anammox sidestream of wastewater treatment plant... | place: USA: Virginia | collected 2017-08
AAGCACGAAATAGGCGAGCGCGCCGACAAGCGCGGCCTTCACCTGCACTGGCGTCGTGCGGTCGAAAGCGCAGTAATAGGCAGCGATCAGGTCCTCGGCGAACGGCAGCGAGGACGCGACTTTGCGCGCCTTCACCCGAAACGCCCGGCGCACGTCGTCGGCGTTGCGCAGCGCCTCCGCGGCGTCGAAGCTCTTCCGCCACCATGCAGCCGCCTGCTCGAACACGAAACCCTCCAGAGAATGCTGTTAGCGATCGCCCAATTCAATTGGTTAGCAAAGAGCGCCGACGCAAGATCGTCACGCCTTGGCGATGCGCTCCATCGCCTCGGCGAGCGCAATGTCGCGCTCGGTCAAGCCGCCGGCGTCGTGGGTCGAGAGCCTCACCTCGACGGTCTTGTAGATGTTCCGCCAGTCCGGATGATGGTCGAGCTTTTCGGCCACGAGCGCCGCGCGCGCCATGAAGCCGAACGCCGCATTGAAGTCCTTGAACTCGAACGTCTTGGTGATGGCATTCCCTTCCTCCGCCTCGCGCCAGCCCTCAAGCCTTGATAAGGCCGCGGATCGCTCTTCACCGGTCAGTTTAGCGCGTGTCATGACGATCTCCTGGAACGCATCAAGCCAGCGGGTAATCGGCTTCCACGATATAAGGTCCGCCCCCGACCGACGATCTCGACGAGAAAAGGACAAAACGCGGCGCCGTGAACGACACATCGCCGATGCCGCCGCGCAAACTTAAATATTCGGCCACGTCCCGGCTGGTCGCGTCACGCAGCCGCGCCAAGGTGACATGCGGCGTGTACTTGCGGCCCTCGGCCTCGAGGCCGATCCGCCGCATCAATCGCTCGTGCTCGGCCTGCAGCTCCATGAGCGCGCTCGCCTGTTCGATCGAGGCAAAGACCGCGCGCGGGCGGCGGCCGCCGAATGAGCCAAGTCCGTCGAAGCGCAATTGAAACGTCTTGCGGCGGATCTGGTCGAGGATGAGGGCGATTTCGTGCGCCAGGCGGTCATCCACGTCGCCGATAAAACGCAACGTGAGGTGGTAATTTTCGGGGTCGATCCAGCGTGCGCCGGGCAGACCGCCGCGCAGCATCGACAGGCGCATCCCGACTTCGCCGGGAATTTCCAGACCGGTAAACAGGCGTGGCATAAGCTACCCCTTGGCCGCTCGCGAGATCAGCTCTTCCACCTTGGGAAGGATTCGCGAAACGATCGCGTCCACCCCGGCTGCGCTCGGATGCAGGCCGTCTGCCTGGTTCAGCGCCGCTTCGGTGGCGACGCCTTCAAGAAAGAAAGGATCAAACACAAGCCCGTATTTGGCCGCGAGCTCCGGAAAAATGGAGTCAAAATCGCGCACATAGTCCGGACCCAAATTGCGCGGCGCGCGCATGCCGGCCAATAGTACGCTGACGCCGCGCGCCTGCAGGCGGGCGATGATGGCGTCCAGCGCGCGGCGCGTGATGGCGGGATCGATGCCGCGCAAGCCATCGTTCGCCCCGAGCTCGACAAGGACCGCGTCAGCGTCGTCCGGCACCGACCAGTCGAGCCGGGCCAGTCCACCGGAGGCGGTGTCGCCCGACACCCCAGCATTATAGACCGAGACATTGTGCCCTTTCGCCCGCAAGGCCTGTTCGAGCCGGACGGGAAAGCTCGATTGCGCCGGCAGGCCGAGGCCTGCGGTCAGGGAATCGCCCAAGGCCACGATCTTCAGCGGCCGCTCCGCAGCCCACAGCGCCACGCTGCCCGCCGCCATCCATACCGCCCAAATCACGAGCAGAGCCGCCACGACGCATGCGACGCGATAGGCCTGGATTGGCGAAGCCGGGTCGCCATATGAGAATGATGCGGACGAGCGGGCTTGCCCCGGTCCTGCGGCGGCAACTCGTGTATCATTAAACATGAAGCACCCTTCCAGCCCTGCTCCGGCACCCGCCGCCATCGCCATTCAAAACGTGAACTTGTCGTTGGGGCGCGGCGCCGGGCGCGTTGAGATCCTGCGCGATATTGATCTTTATATAGGACGCGGCGAGGCGGTCGGCTTGGTGGGAGCGTCGGGTTCGGGCAAATCGACGCTGCTCATGGTCATGGCGGGGTTGGAGCGGCCGGACAGCGGCGCGGTCATCATCGCCGGCAAGGATCTACGGCATCTGAGCGAGGACGAGCTGGCGCGGTTTCGCGGCCGCCATGTCGGAATCGTGTTCCAGTCGTTTCACCTGATTCCGACCATGACAGCGCTGGAGAACGTTGCGGTTCCACTCGAATTGGCGGGCCGCGCGGATGCGTTCTCGCATGCGGCGCGCGAGCTTGCCGCGGTCGGCCTCGCGGAGCGGCTCGATCACTATCCGGCCGAACTGTCCGGAGGCGAGCAGCAACGGGTGGCCCTCGCGCGCGCGCTTGCGCCGGGCCCCGCAATCCTTCTCGCCGATGAACCGACCGGAAACCTGGATGAGGCTACCGGGCGGCAGATCATCGATCTCTTGTTCGCAGGCCATTCCGCGCGAAAAACGACGCTCGTTCTGGTAACGCATGATGCAGGGCTCGCAAAGCGCTGCGATCGCCTGGTGCGGATGCGATCGGGACATCTCGACGAATATCGTGGCGTCAGCTTTGAAGCGAACGAATTTGAACTACATTCGAAGTGAGAGCAGATGATGCCCTACGACCTCATTGTCATCGGCACCGGCCCCGGCGGCTACGTCTGCGCCATCCGCGCGGCCCAGCTCGGGCTCAAAGTGGCTGTGATCGAGAAACGCAAGACGCATGGCGGCACGTGCCTGAACGTGGGCTGTATTCCATCGAAGGCGCTGCTGCACGCCTCGTCGGCGTTTGAGCAGGCGGGGCGCCTCTTCGAGAAGATGGGGATCAAGATCGGAAAACCGAAACTCGACCTTCCTGCGATGTTGGCGTTCAAGGACCAGGGCGTCGAAAGCAATGTGAAGGGGGTTGAGTTTCTGCTGAAGAAGAACAAGGTGGACGTGGTCTTCGGAACCGCGCGCATCGCCGCGCCCGGCGCGGTCGAGGTCAAGCGCGCGGACGGTGGAGCGCAGACGCTCGAGACCAAAGCCATCGTCATCGCCACCGGCTCCGATGTCGCACGGCTCGCCGGCGTCGATATCGACGAGAAGCGGATCGTATCCTCCACCGGCGCGCTCGATCTCGAAGAGGTCCCGGAGAAACTCCTGGTGGTCGGCGCGGGCGTGATCGGACTTGAGCTCGGCTCGGCGTGGCGGCGGCTTGGCGCGCAGGTCACGGTGGTCGAGTTCCTCGACCGCATCCTGCCCGGCATGGACGGCGAAGTCGCCAAGCAGTTCCAGCGCATCCTGCAAAAGCAGGGCATGGCGTTCAAATTGTCGTCCAAGGTCTCGGCCATCGATTCCTCAGGCAAGCGGCTGAAAGCGCAAATCGAGCCGGTGCAGGGCGGGGAAGCGGAAACGATCGAGGCGGATGTCGTGCTGATCGCCATCGGACGCGTGCCCTACACGCAAGGGCTCGGGCTCGATTCCACCGGCGTGAAGACGGATGACAAAGGGCGCGTCATCGTCGATGCGCATTTCGCGACCAATGTGCCTGGAATCTATGCCATCGGCGACGTGATCGCCGGACCGATGCTGGCGCACAAAGCGGAGGACGAGGGCGTCGCGGTGGCCGAGATTCTTGTCGGCCGCGCCGGCCACGTGAACTATGACGTGATCCCGAACGTGATCTATACCGCGCCCGAGGTCGCCTCGGTCGGCAAGACCGAGGAGGAATTGAAGGCCGCAGCCATCCCCTACAATGTAGGCAAGTTCCCTTTCACCGCCAATGGACGCGCCAAGGTCAACCTCGAGACCGAAGGTTTCGTGAAGATCATCGCCGACGCCAAGTCCGACCGCGTGCTCGGCGTGCACATTATCGGGCCGGAGGCGGGCGAACTGATTCAGGAAGCGGCGGTGCTGATGGAATTCGGCGGCTCGGCGGAAGATTTGGCCCGCACTTGCCATGCGCACCCGACGCGCTCCGAAGCCGTGAAGGAAGCCGCTCTCGCAGTTGAGAAACGCGCGATTCACATCTGAGCGAATGCCGCCCCGCGGGCTTTGATGCAAGGCGCGGCTATTGCGCCGTGTAGCCGCCGTCGATCACGAGTTCCGCCCCCGTGACGAATTTCGATTCATCGGAGGCGAGATAGAGTACGCCATAAGCGATGTCGTTCGGCTCGCCGATGCGCCCGATCGGATGCAGCGCCTCCAGCGCGGCGCGCCCTTCGGCGACGTCGCCGTGTTCTGCGAGATAGTGCTCGACCATCGGCGTCCAGATATAGCCGGGATGCACGGAGTTGACGCGGATGTTGAGCCCGGTCTTCGCCGCATAAAGCGCAACCGACTTGGTATAGAGCCGCACGCCGCCTTTCGACGCATTATAGGCGCCGAGATTGGGATCGCCGACGATGCCCTCGATCGAGGATAGATTGATGATCGAGCCGCCCGGCGGCGCGTTGCGCTTCATCGCCAAGAGTGCGTGCTTGGTGCCAAGAAAGACGGAATCGAGATTGATGCTCATCAGCCAGCGCCAATCGGCCAGCGTCTGTTCCTCGGGAGGCCCACCTTTTCCCACGCCGGCATTGTTGACGAGAATGTCGAGCCGGCCGAAGCGCTCCAGGGTTTGCGTGATCACGCGCTCCCACGCGGTTTCGTCGGCGACATCGTGGTGGAGGTACTCCGCTGTCCCGCCTGACTGGCGGATCGAGGCGGCGGCGGCCTTGCCTCCTTCGTCATTGATGTCGCTGAGCGCGACTTTCGCGCCCTCTTGCGCCAACAGGCGCGCGCAAGCCTCGCCGATGCCGGCGGAGGCCCCGGTGACGAGCGCGACTTTGTCCTGGACCCGGCCCATGATTCCCGCGCGAAACTCTTGCCTTAGTGCAGTAACCCGCGCTGGGCCGAAAGGTTGCTCCAGAGCTGCATGGCGGCGGAGCGGTTGACGCGGGGCGTCCCGCCGAGGTATGGAGAGAGGCCCGGCGCGGTTTTTTCCGCGCTTTTTTGCGTGCGCGGCACGGGGCATCGTCACGCAGGTCACGACTGAAAGAAGCCGGCCCGGGTCATAGAGCCCGAGCGCTGGGAATTCGAACACGAGGGAAAAGGATGTTCGCAGTCATCAAAACCGGCGGCAAGCAATACCGGGTTGCCGCCGATCAGGTCATCAAAGTCGACAAGATCGCGGGAGAGCCCGGCGATCTCGTTGAGTTCCCGGAGGTGTTGGTGCTCGGCGGCGAAAACCCGATCCTAGGCGCGCCGATGGTCGCCGGCGCTTCGGTGGCGGCCGAAGTGCTTGAGCAGGGCCGGGATAAGAAAGTCATCGCTTTCAAGAAGCGCCGTCGCAAGAATTCCCGCCGCAAGCGCGGACATCGTCAGGAATTTACGCGGCTGCGGGTGACGGAAATTCTCACCGAGGGCCGCAGGCCGCGCAAGCCGGCCCGAGCCGCCGAGCCCCCAGCTACAGCCGAGGAGACAAGCGCCGCTTGAGACTTGCAATTCGGGGGTGATTCGGCGGCAGAATTAGAGTAAACACTCAGCGAGTTCCGGAGAGAGACATGGCTCACAAAAAAGCAGGCGGTTCATCGCGCAACGGACGCGATTCGGCCGGCCGCCGCCTGGGCGTGAAGCTGTTCGGCGGTCAAACGGCGACCGCCGGCAACATCATCGTACGCCAGCGCGGCACAAAGTGGCACCCCGGCCAGAATGTCGGCTGTGGGAAGGACCACACATTGTTTGCGCTCACCGATGGCCGCATCGAGTTCCGCACCAAAGCCAAAGGCCGCACCTACGTATCCGTCCTTCCGATGACGGAGGCTGCGGCGGAATAGACGGCAGGATCAAACGAGGTCCGCCGGCATCCAATCCAACCGGCGGACCCGCTAGGGTTCCGATACGAGGGGGAGACGGAGGCCGGCTCCCCCTCGTAGTATTTTCAGAAGGAGCCCAGCGATGAGATTGCTCGACAAAATTCCTTTAGACAAAGAAGGGAGTAGACCCGTCCTCGAGACATCGCGGCTTATCTTGCGCGCACCGCGGCTCGAGGACGCCCAAGCGATCGCCGCACTTGCGAACGATCGCCGGATTGCCGAGAACACGGCGCACATTCCTAATCCGTACACGCTCGCCGACGCGGAACACTTCATTTCATCGGCCGAGAAAGATGAAGAAGCGGCGTTTGTCGTCACATCGCGGCGCGGCGAGATTTTCGGCATGGCCGGTCTCGCCAAGCTCGACGGATCGGCGCCGGAACTCGAATACTGGCTCGGATGCGAATTCTGGGGCCAAGGTTATGCGACGGAAGCCGCGCGCGCGGTGATCGACTACGCATTTGATGAATTGCAGCGCGACGCGTTGCAAGCAGGCGCGCGCGTGACCAATCCCGCTTCGCGCCGGGTTCTCGAGAAATGCGGGTTTCAATGGACCGGCGTGGGACTCTATCGTATTCGCGCGTTGGCGAGTTCTGCGCCGATCGATCGCTTTCGGCTTGACCGCGCCATTTGGGCGTCGCTGAAGAGTTGGGGCGAGATGCGGCGCGTCTCGCATACATCGGTCCCTGAGCACGCATCATCTTGATTGTCATCTTGATTGTGGCGCGTATGCGCAATACGCGATGCAAGATGACGCCTATTGTTGAGTAACGTCTCGCACCGCACAAACTCGCGCATGTGAATCGAATTTATTTTGCGCGTGAAATTATTTTCGACTCGCCGTCATAATGTTTGCACCGTTCTCCCGTACGGGCTATTGCTAGATGGCGAGGGACGATCATCAATGATGCCGGGTGACGATCAAAGCGAACGATCGAAGCAGCCGGTCAAAATAACAAGCGCCCGTCCGCTATAATAATAGCTCCGCCGGCAAAGCACCTGCGGACACCAAGCATGCACAGGGAAAGCGGAATGCGGTTCCAAGGAGGAGGAGCCAATGACCCTGCACGCGTACGATGCGACGCGCACACTTCCCGTTTTCGGATTGCCGGTTTTGGAGACGGCGCGGCTTGTTCTTCGGGCGCCCCGATGCGAAGACGCAGTGGCCGTAGCGCGCATCGCCAACGATCGTCGCATTGCGGAGAATACGACTCAGCTTCCGCATCCCTACGGTGTGGGCGATGCTGAGGAATGGATCGGAATCTGCAACCGCTGTCAGGGCGAAGCCACGTTTCTGATCACCTTGAGCGAGGGAACCATCATTGGCGCCTGCGGCGTTGGCATGATCGAAGGCGCAACGCCCGAGCTCGGTTATTGGCTCGGCCACCGCTATTGGAGCCATGGCTACGCCACCGAGGCGGTGCGGGCGCTCGTCGATTATGCATTCGGCGAGATGGAATACGACGAGCTTCAAGCAGGCGCGCGGGTGTCCAATCCAGCATCGCGCCGCGTGCTCGAAAAATGCGGCTTCCAGTGGATGAATGTCGGCCTCTACCGCATCCGCGCCATTGGCTCATCGGCGCCGATCGACCGGTTTCGGCTTGAACGGCGCATTTGGGCGTCGCTCAAGAACTGGGGGCCGATGCGATTGGTGGCGTGATCGCGCCTGGATCCCGCTACGCCATTGCTGATAAAACATTTCCCGGCGGGACGGAATCGTCTCGCCGGGAAATGCTCCGAATTCAATAGATTAAACAAATCTTGATCGCAAAAACGGTTTCCATTTTTGCGAGATTCGCTCTAGCGCGCCACGCCGTTCGCATGAAGGCGCGCCAGATTTGCAGTTGACAGCGGGATGCGATCGTAGGAGCATTAATGCGCACGCGTGTTGGATCGAACATAGGATCGATTCAAACGAGCAATGCTCTGAGAGGTGAGGCATGACTCCACCGGATCAGACAAGGCCGCGCTGACCGTCGGGACAGCGTTCGGATTCTGACATAGCGGCACTTCGCGAACGGCGCATCCGGGAGCGGCCGATTGGGCCGCAGCAGTGAGGCAAGGCCCGCCTGTAGCCCCTCCCGGAGGTGTTTTTTCTATTTCCCGGGAGTGTTCCTCGATTCCTCGCAGCGGACTATCCCGAGGCATTCCACGACCTTTCCCAAGGCGCTCCTTAAAATTGTTTCTTTGATACCGTTCGGCATTCTGCCGCCCTTGCGTTGCCTGGGCTTGTCCTGATGCCGCAGATATTTACCTTGCCTGACGCCATGATTCCGAGTCGGCCAGCCTTTCAGGAAGGCAGCTTGCGCAGAATGTGGACCGCAAGGTTAAGGCATGAAATTCCTCGATGAGGCAAAAATCTATATCCGCTCCGGCGACGGCGGCGCCGGCTCGGTGTCGTTTCGCCGCGAGAAGTTTATTGAATTTGGCGGCCCAGACGGCGGCGATGGCGGCCGGGGCGGCGATGTGGTCATCGAATGCGTTGACGGCCTCAACACGCTCATCGACTACCGCTACCAACAGCATTTCAAAGCCAAGAAAGGTGGCCACGGAATGGGCCGCAACCGCTCGGGCGCGAAGGGTGCGGACATCATCCTGAAGGCGCCTGTCGGAACGCAGATCTATGACGAGGACAAGGAAACGCTGCTCGCCGATCTTACCCGTGTCGGCGAGCGTGTCGTTCTGGCCAAGGGCGGCAATGGCGGATTCGGCAACGCCGCCTTCAAGTCCTCGACCAATCGTGCGCCACGCCGCGCCAATCCCGGACTTCCCGGCGAAGAACGCTGGATCTGGCTACGGCTGAAATTGATCGCTGATGCGGGACTGGTCGGCCTTCCAAATGCCGGCAAATCGACCTTTCTCGCGGCGGTCACCGCGGCCAAGCCGAAAATTGCGGATTATCCGTTCACGACCTTGCATCCGCAACTCGGCGTGGTGCGCATTGACGGGCGCGAGTTCGTGCTTGCCGATATTCCCGGGCTGATTGCGGGTGCGCATGAGGGCGCGGGGCTTGGCGACCGCTTTCTCGGGCACATCGAACGCTGCCGCGTGCTGCTGCATCTCATCGACGCCAGCGCCGGACATGCCGGCCAGAATTACAAGACCGTGCGCGCCGAACTCGAAGCGTATGGGCGCGGATTAGCCGGCAAGCCGGAAATCGTGGTCTTATCGAAGGCGGATGCCCTGTCTGCGGAAGAGTTGACGGCGCAAGCGGCGCGGCTCAAGCGGGCGGCCAAAAAGAGCCCCTTGGTCTTGTCCGCTGTGACCGGAAAAGGCGTGACCGAGGCGTTGCGCGCGTTGCTCCGCGTTATCGGCGAGCGGCGAGAGGACGCTTCTCCGGAGCCGGCCGCAGAGGCGTGGCGCCCATAGCCGGCCGAGCCAGCGGAACACGCGCTTGTTCGACCATCGCCATCAAGCGCTGCGCGTCATTGGGGGCGGCGCTCTTGTAATCATTATCGAAATAAACGTAGACGCCGCGGCCCGCACGGCTCCAATCAGCGATCCGCCGCGTCCATCGGCGCAGAGCGGAATCGCCATAATTGTCGCGATAGTCGCCCCCGGGACCGTGGCCGCGCACGTAGACATGGGACGCTGTCGCTTCCCAGGGCGCCGGCGCATCGCGGTGATCCGATACGCAAAGCGAAACATTGCGGGCGTGCAGTAGAAACAGGACGTCGTCCGTATACCAGCTCTTGTCGCGGAACTCGAGGGCATACGAATAGGTCTGCGGCAGCATGTCGAGGAAGCGCGCGAGGCGATCGCGATTGACGCTGAAATGCGGCGGTAATTGAAACAAGATCGGCCCCGCTTTCGATCCGAGCGCTTTCAGCCGCGTGGCCATTAACGCGATGCTGTTATCGGACTTCTCCGACAACCGTTTCCAATGCGTGATGAACTTCGACGCCTTCCAGGCGAAGATGAAGTCCTCCGGCGTCTGTTCCCGCCAGGCGCGCACGGCCTGGAGCGACGGCGTACGATAAAACGAGCCGTTGATCTCGGTGCTTGAAAACCGCGTGCCGTACCATTCGAGCCAACGCCGTTTGGGCGTTTCACGCGGATAGAACGGGCCGCGCCAGCCGTCATAGGTCCAGCCCGAAGTTCCGACATAGACCTTAAACATACGGTCATTCCGGTTCGAAGAGCGCGGCGCGGGCGATTGCCAAGCCGCGTTCCTTATGGGAGAGGGGAGCGCAAATCCGCCACCTCCAAGCGAAACGGGCTGATGTCTCGTAAGTTTCCGGTGCTCGCCGATTTCCGCCGCATCGTCGTCAAGGTCGGCTCCTCGCTCCTCGTCGATGCAGAGGCCGGCCGGCTGCACGAGCCCTGGCTTGCCTCGCTCGTCGGCGACATCGCCGCGCTGCACGGGCAAGGGCGCGATGTTCTCGTCGTCTCCTCGGGCGCGATCGCGCTCGGCCGCTCGGTGCTCAAGCTCGCGCCCGGCCCGCTGAAACTCGAGGATTCGCAGGCGGCGGCGGCAGTCGGCCAAATCGCCTTGGCCCGGACCTGGGCCGAGGCGCTCGGCCAACACGGCATCACCGCGGGGCAGGTGCTCGTCACCCTCGGCGATACCGAGGAGCGGCGGCGCTATCTCAATGCGCGCAACACAGTCGGCAAGCTGCTTGATTGGCGCGCGGT
>WBZR01004966.1_pt1 | contig 10507 bp, 8 predicted proteins | sample 5204231 | NCBI WGS metagenome assembly WBZR01 (sample SAMN12412403, study PRJNA552823) | activated sludge metagenome | isolation source: activated sludge from anammox sidestream of wastewater treatment plant... | place: USA: Virginia | collected 2017-08
GATGCGCACGGTCACTTCGGGCCGTACGGCGGTGTCTTCGTCGCCGAGACGCTGGTGGCCGCCTTGGACGATCTCAAGGCGCAGTACGCGCGCTATCGCGACGATCCCGCGTTCCAGGCTGAATTCGCCGACGAGCTCGCGCATTACGTGGGCAGGCCGTCACCGGTCTACCACGCGAGGCGCTGGTCGCAGGAATTGGGCGGTGCCCAAATCTGGCTCAAGCGCGAGGACCTGAACCACACCGGCGCGCACAAGATCAACAACGTGATCGGGCAGGCGCTGCTCGCCCGCCGCATGGGCAAGAAGCGCGTCATCGCCGAGACCGGCGCTGGCCAGCACGGCGTGGCCACAGCGACGATCGCCGCGCGTTACGGCATGGAATGTGTCGTCTACATGGGCTCGGAGGACGTCAAGCGGCAGGCGCAGAACGTCTATCGCATGAATCTCCTCGGCGCCCGCGTGGTGCCGGTCGAGTCGGGCAGCAAGACGCTCAAGGACGCGCTCAACGAGGCGATGCGCGACTGGGTCACCCACGTCGAGACGACGTTCTACATCATCGGTACCGTCGCGGGTCCGCACCCGTATCCGATGCTCGTGCGCGACTTCCAGCGCGTGATCGGCGACGAGTGCATCGTGCAGATGCCGCAGCACGCCGGTCGCCAGCCCGATGCGGTGATCGCGGCGGTCGGAGGCGGCAGCAATGCGATGGGTATCTTCTACCCGTACATCGCGCATCGGGACGTCGAGCTCATCGGCGTGGAGGCAGGAGGCGAGGGGCTCGCGAGCGGGCGCCATGCCGCCTCGCTCACCGGCGGGCGCCCGGGCGTGCTGCACGGCAATCGCACCTACCTGCTGCAGGATGCCAACGGTCAGATTCGCGAGACGCACTCGATCTCGGCCGGCCTCGACTATCCCGGTGTGGGGCCGGAGCACGCGTGGCTCAAGGACAGCGGGCGCGCCCGCTACGTCGTGATCGACGACGCCGAGGCGCTTGCCGCCTTCCACGATTGCTGCAGGATCGAGGGCATCATTCCCGCGCTCGAGTCGGCGCACGCGCTTGCGTACGCGAAGAAGCTCGCACCCACGCTCGCCACGGATCGGATCCTACTCGTGAACCTCTCCGGCCGCGGCGACAAGGACATGGCGACCGTCGCCGAGTACGACGCGCGCAAGCGCTGAGCACGCCACGGACAACGCTCGGCGCGACCGACGGCATCGACGTGAACCGCATCGACATCACCCTCGCGGCGCTCAAGGCGGCGCAACGCACCGCGCTCATCCCGTACGTCACGACGGGTGATCCGTCGCTTGCGGCGACCCAGGAGATCATGGCGTCGCTGGTGCGCGCCGGCGCCGACGTGATCGAGCTCGGGGTTCCGTTCTCCGATCCGATGGCCGACGGGCCGGTCATCCAGCGCGCCTCCGAGCGTGCACTCGCCAATGGCGTATCGCTGGGCGACGTGCTCGACGTCGTCACCGCATTCCGCGGCCGCAACACGGCGACGCCCGTCGTCCTCATGGGTTACGCGAATCCGATCGAGGCGATGGGCGTGGAGGCGTTCGTCGCCCGCGCGAAGGCATCGGGGGTCGATGGCGTGCTCGTCGTCGACTATCCGCCGGAAGAGGCGCAGGCGTTCGCGGCGCTGCTCGCGAAGCACGACATCGCGCCGATCTTCCTCGTCGCGCCGACGACACCCGAAGCGCGCATCGCGGAGGTCGCACGGCTTGCGCGCGGCTACGTCTACTACGTCTCGCTCACCGGCGTGACCGGGGCGGGGCATCTCGATACCGCCGGCGTCGCGCGCAAGCTCGCGGAGATCCGCCGGCACGTGCGCCTGCCTCTCGGCGTGGGATTCGGCATCCGCGACCCCGAGAGCGCGAAGGCGATCGCCGCGCACGCCGACGCCGTGGTGATCGGCAGCAGGATCATCCAGGAGATCGAATCCGGTCCCGCGCAGGCGGCGGCCGCGCGCGCCGGCGCGTGGCTTGCGACGATTCGTGCGGCGCTCGACGCACGCGATGGGGTGCCCGCCGCATGAACGCACTTCACCGCGGCGCCCAGTGGTCGGCGAGCGCCGCGGCGTGCGCGCGCCATCGCGCCGACGCCATGCGGCAAGCGAGGTTGCCTTCGGCCGGAACGATCGAATCGGGAGCACATCGATGACCTGGTTGCAAAAGCTCCTCCCGCCGCGCATCCAGCGCGCTCCGGGTGAGCGGCACACGCCGGTACCCGAGGGCCTGTGGGTCAAGTGCGCCGAATGCGAAGCAGTGCTGTATCGGACCGACCTCGAGAAGAACCTCAACGTCTGCCCGAAGTGCGGCTACCACGCGCACGTCGCCGCCCGCGAGCGCATCGAGCAGCTCCTCGATCCGGAGGGACGTTTCGAGATCGGCTCCGAGGTCGTGCCGATCGACAGCCTCAAGTTCAAGGACCAGAAGAAATACACGGAGCGACTCGCGGCAGCCCTCGAGCAAACGGGCGAGACCGACGCGCTCGTCGTGATGCAAGGCAGTGTGAAGAGCGTGCCGCTGGTCGTCGCCGCCTTCGAATTCGAGTTCATGGGCGGATCGATGGGATCGGTGGTCGGCGAGCGCTTCGTGCGTGGCGTGCGCGTGGCTTGCGACAACCGCATCCCGTTCGTGAGTGTCGCGGCATCCGGTGGCGCGCGCATGCAAGAGGGCGTGAATTCATTGCTGCAGATGGCCAAGACCACCGCGGCGCTGCAGGAGCTCGAGCGGGCGCACCTGCCGTACGTGTCGATCCTCACCGATCCGACGATGGGTGGCGTGTCAGCGTCGTTCGCGTTCGTCGCCGACATCGTGATCGCCGAGCCGGCTGCGCTCATCGGCTTTGCCGGGCCGCGCGTGATCGAGCAGACCGTGCGCGAGAAGCTTCCGGAAGGCTTCCAGCGCGCGGAATTCCTGCTCGAGAAGGGCGCCATCGACCTCATCGTCGACCGCCGGCAGTTGCGTGACGAGCTCGCTCACCTCCTCGCACTGCTCACGCGGCAGCCGGCGCCGTAACGACGACACGGCAGCGCTCGCCTTGACGCGACCGACCACGCTCGCGGACTGGCTCGCGCACCTCGAGACGCTGCATCCGGATGCGATCGCGCTCGGGCTCGATCGCGTGCGCGCGGTCCACGCCTTGCTCGACGCGAAGCTTGCCTGCCCGGTCGTCACCGTCGCCGGGACCAACGGCAAGGGCAGCACGGGCGCACTGCTGGAGTCGATCCTGCGCTGCGCGGGGTTTCGCACCGCGCTGTATGCGTCGCCGCACCTTCTGCGCTACAACGAGCGCGTGCGCGTCGACGCGCGCGAGGCGACCGACGCCGAACTCATCGCGAGCTTCGAGGCCGTCGAAGCCGCGCGCGTAGCCGCCGGCGGCGTTGCGCTCACGTACTTCGAGTTCGGGACGCTCGCGGCGCTCTGGCTCTACGCCCGCGCCGCACCCGACGTGGCCGTGCTCGAGGTGGGCCTGGGCGGCCGGCTCGACGCCGTCAACGTCATCGACCCCGACGTCGCGGTGATCACCAGCGTGGATATCGATCACGTCGCCTACCTCGGGGCCACGCGAGAGGCGATCGGGCACGAGAAGGCCGGCATCTTCCGTCGCAACCGGCCGGCGGTGTGCGGCGAGCGGAACCCGCCGCGCAGCGTCATCGAAGCCGCGGCCGCGCTCGACGTTCCGCTCTACGTTCTGGGGCGCGACTTCGACCACACCGACGAGGCGACACAGTGGCGCTTTCGCGGTCAACGCGGCGCGCGTTTCGGCCTTCCGGTGCCGGCGCTGCGGGGCGCGTACCAGCTCGACAACGCCGCTGCGGCGCTGATGACGCTCGAACTCCTGCAGGCGCGGCTGCCGGTCAGCGCGCAGGCGATCCGCGAAGGGCTCCTGCACGTCACGCTCGCCGGACGTTTCGAGGTGCTTCCCGGACGGCCGACGACCATTCTCGACGTCGCGCACAATCCGCACGCGGCGCGCGCGCTCGCGGCGGCGCTGGGAACGATGGGTTTCCATCCGACCACGATCGGGGTGTGCGCGATGCTCGCCGACAAGGACGTCGACGGCGTGGTGCGGGCGCTGTTGCCGCGCATCGACCGCTGGTTCGTGGCCGGGCTCGGCGGGGCGCGGGGCGGGGACGCCGAGCGCGTGGGCGCGGCACTTGTCGCCGCCGGCGTCCCGGCGGCGAGGATCCGTCGATTTGCGAGCGCGGATGCCGCCTTCGTCGCGGCGCGCGAGGCCGCAAGCGAGGCTGATAGAATCGTCGTCTTCGGATCGTTTCGTACCGTGGCGGCCGTCAAGGAGTGCCTTGCCGGGATGCGCGCGGGTCGCGCCGCCAGCCGTTCTACTCCACCATGACCGCAGCCGACGACGTCAACCTCGACGACCTGAAGCGCCGCGCGCGGCGTCGCCTCGTTGGCGCGATCGTGCTCGCGCTCGTGGTCGCCGTCGTCGTGCCGATGCTGCTCGAGAGCGACCCCAAGCCGCTCGGCGAGGACGTCTCGGTGAAGATCCCGCCGGTTGATGACGGCAAGTTCGTCAACCGCCTGTCCGATCGCGGCAAGGGGGACGCGACGCGGGCGGAATCGGCCAAGCCTTCCACCAAGGCGGCGGTGAAGGGCGAGGCCAAGACGGAGGCCACGAAGGTCGCCGTCGACAGCGCCGCACCCGCCGCGGACGCGGGCAAGGGCGAGCCCGCCGCATCGAAGACCGAGACGGGCAGCGCCGCAGCGTCCGTCGCAAGCGGGAAATCCACGGGCGCAAGTGACGCCGACGCCGGCCGTGCCAGCGTCGAGACGGCGAAGCCGGAGCCGGCTGCAGCCGCACCCGCCGCACCCGAGGTCGCGGCCGCTTCGGGCACCGCGGCCCCGCCCGGTGGATCCGGCGCGGCAACGAAGGCTGCAGCGGGCAATGACGGACCGGGGATTCCGCCGGCGGCCCCCGACGGCCTCTACGCCGTGCAGGTCTACGCTTTCTCCGATGTCTACGGTGCCAACTCGCTCGTCAACAAGCTGAAGCGGGTCGGGTATCCGGCGTATTCCGAGCCCACGACGACGAGCAAGGGAAAATTGTGGCGCGTGCGCATTGGCCCCTACGCCTCGCGCGAAGTTGCGGCGACCGCACGCGACAAGCTCAAGGGCGAGGGCTACAACGGGATCGTCACGACGCGCTGACCGGGCGGTGGCCCTGGGGACGCGGCGTCGACGGCTTGCCATGACGATCTTCGACTGGTCGGTCGTGGGCGTCGTGGGATTGTCGGTCCTGCTTGCGTACGTGCGTGGCTTCACCCGCGAACTGATCGCGCTCGGTGCGTGGGTCCTCGGTTTCTTCGGGGCACTCGCCTTCTCGCCGATCGCCGGCGCCTGGCTGCCCGAGATCGGCGGCAGTCCCGTCCTGCGCTACATCGTCGCATTCGTGGCCATCATGATCCTCGCCATCGTCGCCGGAGCGCTCATCGCCTGGCCGCTGTCGACGGTCATCCGCAAGTCGGGGCTGGGTTTCGTCGACCGCTTCCTGGGCGGCGTGTTCGGTGCGGCGCGGGGGGTCGTGCTCGTGCTGGCCTTCATCCTGATCGCGGGACTCACGGCGCTGCCACGCCAGGTTTGGTGGCAGAATGCCGCCCTTGCCCCGCCGCTCGTGGCCGCCGCCCTGTCGTTGTCCATCTGGCTGCCCGCGGATTGGGCGCAGAATCTTGATTATTCGCGCGACGGCCGCACCGTCACGGAACACGGCCCCATGATTGGCGGGGCGCGGAAAGGCTAGCCATGTGTGGCATCTTGGGCGTCGTCGCGCACACGCCAGTCAATCAACTCCTCTACGACGGTCTCCTCCTGCTGCAGCACCGTGGGCAGGACGCTGCCGGGATCGTCACGAGCGAAGGCCCGATCTTCCACATGTTCAAGGGGCCGGGCCTCGTGCAGAACGTGTTTCGCACCCGGAACATGCGCGATCTCACCGGAAACTCGGGAATCGGGCATTGCCGCTATCCCACGGCCGGGTCGGCGTTCTCGGAACTCGAATCACAGCCGTTCTACGTGAATTCGCCGTTCGGAATCACGCTCGCGCACAACGGGAACCTGACCAACAGCGAGGCGTTGAAGCGCGAGCTGTGGGAGGTCGATTTCCGCCACGTCAACACCAATTCGGACAGCGAGGTGCTGCTCAACGTGCTCGCGCTCGAACTCGAGCGTGCCGCACAGCACCATCGCCTCGATGCGGACGCGATCTTCAGGGCCGTCGCGGGCGTGCATCGCCGCTGTCGCGGCGCGTACGCGGTGGTGGCGATGATCGCCGGCTACGGCCTGCTCGCGTTCCGCGATCCGTTCGGCATCCGCCCGCTCATCGTCGGTCGCAACGAGCAGATGGGTGGCACCGAGTACGTCGTTGCCTCCGAGTCGGTGGCGATCGAGCCGCTCGGCTTTCACGTCGTGCGTGACGTGGCGCCCGGGGAAGCGATCTTCGTCGATACCACCGGTGCGTTCCGCGCGCGCCAGTGTGCCGATCACCCGTCGCTCAATCCGTGCATCTTCGAGTTCGTGTACCTCGCGCGACCCGATTCGGTGATCGATGGCACGTCGGTGTACGAGGCACGCCTGAACATGGGCGACGCCCTCGCCGAGAAGATCCGGCAGATGCCGCAGGCGCGCGACATCGACGTGGTCATCCCCATCCCGGACTCGAGCCGCCCTTCCGCGCTGGCGCTCGCGAACCGCCTCGGGCTCACGTATCGCGAGGGCTTCGTCAAGAATCGCTACATCGGGCGCACGTTCATCATGCCCGGCCAGGCGATGCGGCAGAAGAGCGTGCGCCAGAAGTTGAATCCGGTCGGCATCGAGTTCAAGGGCAAGGTGGTGCTGCTCGTCGACGATTCGATCGTGCGCGGCACGACCTCGCGCGAGATCGTGAACATGGCGCGCGAGGCGGGAGCGCGGAAGGTCTACTTCGCCTCCGCCGCGCCCCCCGTACGCTATCCCAACGTGTACGGCATCGACATGCCGAGTCAGCGCGAACTCGTCGCGACCGGTCGCACCGAGGCAGAGATCGGGCACGAGATCGGCGCCGATCTGCTCATCTACCAGGACCTCACGGCGTTGCAGGACGCGGTGCGCAAGGCCAACCCGAAGCTCGTGAACTTCGAGGCCTCGTGCTTCGACGGCAAGTACATCACGGGCGACATCACCGCCGATTACCTCTCGCATCTGGCGAGCGAGCGCAACGAGACGCGTGGACAGCTTGCGACCGCGGATCTGCTCGAAGAGGAGAAGGAGTTGGGTTAGGCGGTTGCGCGGCGCGTGTCGCGCGTGCCGGTGGTTTCGCAGCGCTGTGGCAGGTTCGTCGTGCGGCGCGCGGCGGCGACGTTGACGTCGATGCGTGCGCCGGCTTAGAATTTGACGTCGCGCCGATTTGAAGCTTCAGCTTGCGGGCGCGTAACAAATGCCGCTAAAGCGAGGTGTGCGTTCGATCCGCGACGATCTCGAGGGCGAGCGCGAAACCCGTCAGGCGGCATTCCGGCGGGTTTTTTTGCGTCCGTCGCGCTACGGGCGCCGACTTCGAAAGACGATTCCCATGAGTGCCGATTCCCGGCGTGGCTTCACCACCGCCATCCTCCATGGCGATCGCAGTGCTCCGATCGAGCACGGCGCGCTGCACAAGCCGTTGCACCTGTCGGTGGCGTACGGCTATCGAGACGCCAACGAGCTCGCCGCCGTGTTCCAGGGACGAGCGAGCGGCTACGCCTACGGCCGCCAGGGCAATCCGACGTCGGCGGCGCTCGAGGCGAAGCTCACCGCGATGGAGGGCGGCGTCGGCACCGTGACGTTCGCCACCGGGATGGCTGCAATCGGCGCCATCATGATCGCGCTCCTGCGGCGCGGCGATCACGTGGTGGCGAGCCAGTTCGTCTTCGGCAACACGTCGAGCCTCCTCTTGACGCTCGAGGCGCATGGTCAGGACGTGACCTTCGTCGACGCGACCGACGCGGCGCAGGTCGAGGCCGCGATCACCCCTGCGACCCGGCTCGTGTTCGTCGAGACGATCGCCAATCCGCGCGTGCAGGTGGCCGACCTCGTTCGAATCGGCGAGATCTGCCGCGCGCGGGGCATCGTCTACGTGGTCGACAATACGATGACCTCGCCGTGGCTGTTCCAGCCGCTGCGCGTCGGAGCGAGTCTGGTCGTGAACGCGCTCACCAAGTACATCGGCGGGCACGGCAATGCCCTTGGCGGCGCGGTCACCGATACCGGGCTCTTCGACTGGACGCGCTACCCGAACATCTACGACTCGTACAAGTCGCAGCCGCCGAAGAACTGGTGCCTGCAGCAGTTGCGCAAGAAGGGGCTGCGCGACTGGGGCGCGACGCTCGCCCCCGAGCAGGCGCACCACATCGCGATCGGTGCCGAGACCCTCGCCTTGCGGATGGAGCGCATCTGCGCCAATGCGATGGGACTCGCGCGGTTTCTTGCCTCGCACGCTGCGGTGCGCGCGGTGCACTATCCGGGGCTCGATTCGCACGCGCAGCACCCGCTCGCGCAGCAGCTTTTCGGCGGGCGCTTCGGTGGATTGCTGTCGTTCGAACTGGTCGACGGCGTCGATCCGATGGGCTTCCTCAATCGTCTGCGGGTCGTGGTACTGTCGTCGAATCTGGGCGACAACCGTACGTTGGCGATACCCGTCGCGCAGACGATTTTCTACGAGATGGGGCCGCAACGACGGCGCGCGATGGGCATTGCGGAGTCACTCATTCGCATCTCGGTGGGCATCGAGGATCACGATGATCTCGTCGCCGACTTCAGTCACGCGCTTGCTGACGGAGGCCGCACGTGATTGCACGCCGCGTCATCGCGGCACCAAACTTGCTTCCCTCATGGTGTCGCGCAAGGAACAGCTGACCGACCGCGCGGCGCGCCGGGGTGCCGTTGCGGACCCCGGGCCTCCCAGGTACGAGAACATGCGATATCGGGTCGTCTTGCAGGGTCGCGCCATCGGTGGCGCGGATATCGAGCACGTCAAGCGCGAATTCGTGCGGGTGACGGGGCTGCCGGCGGCGGTGGCCGAGGATTATTTCAACGGCATGCCGCAACCGATCAAGCGGCAAGTCGCCCGGGCCGATGCCGAGCGGATCGCGGCGACGCTGCGTGCGATCGGGGCGGGGGCGTCGGTCGAGCGCGAAGTGGACGATCCCGATGACGACGAGCACGGCGAGATCCACATCGCGGCCAATCCCCTGATCATCGGCCCGCCGACCGTCATCCCGGGCTCCGACGCGGGGACGCTGGCGGCAGTCGTCGTGCCGCGTCCGCGCTGGATGCGCGAGTTGCGGGCGAAGCTGCCGGCGATCGGCGGTGTCGTGGCGCTGGTCGTTGCCGCGCTCTACTTTGCCCCCGAGATCGACGGGTTCGTGCAGGCGCTCACACCGGCTTCGGCGCCGGCAACCGTCGTTGCGGCGCCGGCCAAGCGGGCTCTCGCGGTCGTGCCGCCCGCGGCGAGCGCCACACGCGACGCGACGCTGCTGTACGGACCCTGGCGCTGCACCGACCAGCGCACCGGTGTGGCGACGTACTGGACCTACCGCGACGACGGCGCCGTGGTGTTTCATGGGGACACGCTCAAGGATGGCGCGAGCGCCGCGGGGCCCGCGGCCGACGAGCCTCGCACGTGGCAGCTCGCCGGCGACGACCTCGTCATCACGAGCGCGCAGGGGAGCATCATCGCGTTTGCCGTCGAGGCGCTCACGCTGACCAATCTGCGCTACGGCGATGCCGGTCGCCGCATCGCGATCGACTGCCGGCGACCGTAGCGTGCGTCCGGCACGCGGCACCGGGCAAGGCGCATGACGAACCCACCACGCCCGAACATGGATCCGGTGAGTGCGCGGTCGCAGGTGACCCTGCCACCGCGACCGCCGGGGATGCCGCGTCGGTTTCACGCGATGGTCAAGCCCGTCGGGTCGCTGTGCAACCTCGACTGCACGTACTGCTATTACCTGCACAAGCAGACGTTGTTGCGCCAGCCGAAGCAGCCGCAAATGGCCGACGCGATGCTCGAGCAGCACATCCGCCAGTACATCGAAGCGCAGACCGGCGACGAGGTCGTGTTCAGTTGGCAGGGTGGCGAGCCGACGATCCTCGGCGTCGAATTCTTCCGCAAGGTCGTCCTGTTCCAGGCGCGCCACCGCAAGCCCGGCCAGCGCATCGAGAACGACCTGCAAACCAACGGTACGCTCCTGGACGAGGAATGGGCGACGTTCCTCAAGGAGCAGCGCTTCCTCGTCGGGTTGAGCTGCGACGGCCCGCAGGCATTGCACGATCGTCACCGAGTGACGCGTGGCGGCGCGCCGACGCATGCCAAGGTCGTCGCCGCGGCACGCCTGTTGCGCCGGCACGACATTCCCTTTGCGGTCCTGTGCGTGGTCAATCGCCACAACGCGAAACATCCGCTCGACGTCTATCGCTTTCTCAGCCGTGAGCTTGGCACGTGGCGCGTGCAGTTCATTCCCGGCGTCGA
>WBZR01003266.1_pt1 | contig 10505 bp, 10 predicted proteins | sample 5204231 | NCBI WGS metagenome assembly WBZR01 (sample SAMN12412403, study PRJNA552823) | activated sludge metagenome | isolation source: activated sludge from anammox sidestream of wastewater treatment plant... | place: USA: Virginia | collected 2017-08
GGCTGGAGCTGGCCTGGGTCGGGCTCTGCTGGGGGAATGACTTCCTGCGTCGCGAGCATCAGACGGATTGGGAGTACCGTCGATTCGTCGGGTCGCGCTGGCAGTTCATCCGCCGCACCATCGCCCCCGAGGCCGCGCCCGTGACCGTCACCGCCCCGGACGGCAGCACCACGCAGGCGACCCTGGACGAAGTGGCGCCGGGCCGGTTCGAGGCGGTTGTCCCGGGGGGCGAGGCCGGGCTTTACCGGCTGGGCGACGGGACCAGAGAGGCGGTGATCGCGCTTGGCCCGGCGGCCCCGCGCGAATTCGAACAGACCATCGCCACGGGCGAAATCCTTGCGCCCGCCACGGCCGGGTCCGGCGGGGCGGTGGTGGCGCTCTCGGACGGGATGCCGCGCCTGCATTGGGGGCGCGCGGGTCGCGCCACGGCGGGGCCGGGCTGGATCGGCCTGATCGCGCGCGACGCCTACCGCACCACGGGAATCCGGGTGCTGCCGCTCTTGCCGGGGTGGGCCTGGCTTCTCATCGCGGCGGCGCTGGCGGTGGGCGCCTGGCTGATCGAGGGGCGCAGGCCCCCCGCGCGTGGCTGACCCGAAAACACTCGCGAGATCAGGGCGCAACGCGGTCTGCCTGCCCCTGCCTGTTCATGGTGAACGGGGTGCCTGCCGTCGCGGCGGCGCTGCCCTGACGGGAAGCGTTGCTGGCAATCACGAACCGCCGCGATGTCACGGCGACCGTATCCCTGTCACGAAACGGTCGCGATCCCGAACCCGGCCCGGCTGGGACCGCCGGGTTTTCCCCGACCACATGGCAAGAGCGCGCAAAAAAAATGTCGTGAACAAGACCGTCGACAAGCCTCCTGACCCATGGCATCGGCCGGGCAAGCTGATGATCCTTCCTGAAATCCACGACCGCCAATCTGGGCGCCGCGCATCGTGCCGGACCCGGACCGCCGTCCGCTGACCCGGGCGGAATGGATGGACGAATTCCTCGACACCAGCTCGCAGCCCGTGGGCCATGGGTTCGGCCTGATCGACCGCAGCGCCGAAGGGGCCGACTTTGCCTGCTACAGCTTTGTGCCAAATGGCGAAGTCCCGCTGAAGGTCATCGTGCTCGATGTCACGCAATCGGCTGACGATGGCTCGTTCGACATCCACGGCCACGGCTATCTCGACCGGCGGCGGCTCGAGTGGAACAGGGCGGAACTGGCCGGGGGCCAGGCCGACAACCAGCTCATGATCATCGCCAGCCATATCCCGATCGGGGTTTCGGCGATCGGATCGCACGTGGAATGGTGGGCGGGGGACACGAACACGAACGTCGATGTCGCCGGGCCGGGGGGACGCCCGCCGCGCAGTCGCGCACCTGCGCCATCGCGGCGCAGCAGATCATCGGGAACGACATCCGGCGCAACAACCCCAACCTCGCCACGGCGGGCGGGCGCGGCGCGCTGCCCATCGCCAGCATGGACCCGACCCGCCCGCAAAGCGACGACCCCACGGCCCTTGACCCCTCGATCCGGCATGAAGACCTGTCGGCGGCCGAGGTGCCGGTGCCCTTTCATGCGTCCTGCAATGCGGAACTGCTCAAGGCACTCAGCCCGCAGATGGTCGCGCATCTGCGGCAGCTGTTCCCCTTCGGCGCCTGACGCGGCGGGCGGGCGGGCGGGGCGCCCTATGACAACGGCCCATCCGGGGGCGGCAGGCGCCAGGACCACCAGATCGCCGCCGTCCCCGCCAGGGCAAGGGCGGTGGCGCCCCACCAGGCGCTCTCGCCCACCTGCCCCATGAGCCAGCCGAAACCATAGAGCGAGACCACCGACATCGCCTGCTGGAGTGCGGTGAACAGCCCCTGCGCCTCGGCAGCGATCCCGTCGGCGGTCCAGCGCGCGATGAAGGCCACGCAGGCAAGAAAGCCCAGACCATAGCTCAGCCCGTGCAGGGACTGAAGCACGAACAGCCCCGCAAGGCCGGGGCTGAACGCCATCGCCCCCCAGCGCAGGCAGGTGATGACGGCCGAGGCCAGGATGAGCGTGCGCGTCCGCACCCTGGGCGCGATCCGGCCAAAGACGATGAATACCAGCGTCTCGGACACCGCGCCGATGGCGATGAGCAGGCCCACCATCTCCATGCCGATGCACTGTTCGACCCACATCAGCCCCATGAAGGCATTGATGACGGTATGGGTGCCGAAGATCGCGGCCCATCCCGCCAGCGGCAGGACGAACCAGGGGCGCAGCACTTCGCGCAGACGGGTGGCCCCGCGCACCGGCGCCGCCTCGTCCGGGGTGGCGCGAAAGCGCGGCAGTTGCAGCGCCAGCCCCCAGCGCAGCACCGCAAGCCCGGCAAAGATCCACAGGAACAGATCCGCCCCCGCATGGGGCGCGGCAAAGCCCGCCAGCACCAGCACCAGCAGATAGCCGAAGGTGCCCCAGGCGCGCAGCGTCCCGAAATCGCCGCCGCTGCGCGCGACGAGGCGCATGGCGGCGGCATCGGTGACCGGCACGATCGCCGAATGCGCCAGCATCGCCCCGGCCCAGAACAGCAGGATCGCGCCAAAGCCCTGCCCCAGCCCCAGCGCAAAGGCGGCCGACACTGCCGAACCGATGACGATGGTGCCCTTCCAGTCCGGGGCGCGGTCCGCCAGCCGCCCGACCACGACCGACAGCACCAGCATCGCGAACATCGGCGCGGCGTTGACGATGCCGATCTCCTCGGGGCCCAGACCCCGCCCCGCCAGCCACACCGCCCCCAGCACCGCCGCCCCCCCGTTCGGGGCAAAGAGCGCCAGATAGAAGGCCGCGGTGCGCAGTCCGGGGGACAGGCCCGGAGCCGTCGGTGCGGCTGACATGGACGCGCTCCTCGTGAATGGGGGCGGCGCCCGCCGCGCCCCCCCCCCGCCTTCTGCCCGGGCCTTGCGGATCAGATCTGCGTGCAGATGTATTTCATCTCGAGATAGTCGTCGATCCCGTGCCGGCTGCCCTCGCGGCCGAGGCCGGATTGCTTCACCCCGCCGAACGGGGCGAGTTCGGTCGAGATGATCCCGGTATTCACGCCCACGATCCCGTATTCCAGCGCCTCCTGCACCCGCACCACGCGCGACAGGTCGCGGGCATAGAAATAGGAGGCAAGGCCGAAGATCGTGTCGTTGGCCTGCCGGATCACGTCCTCTTCGTCCTCGAACATGAAGAGCGGCGCGAAGGGGCCGAAGGTTTCGTCCCGCGCGACCAGCATCTCGCTCGTGGCGCCGGTGACGATCGTGGGCTGGAAGAACTGCCCGCCCAGACTCTCGCCGCCGGTGATGACCTTGCCGCCGCGCGCCAGCGCATCGGCCAGATGCTCCTGCACCTTGGCGACCGCCTTCGGCTCGATCAGCGGGCCAAGGTCGATGCCCTGATCCATCCCGTCGCCCACGCGCATGTTCTCGACCGCCGCCTTCAGCTTGGCGGCAAAGGCGTCATAGACCCCGCGCTGCACATAGATGCGGTTGGCGCAGACGCAGGTCTGGCCGTTGTTGCGGAACTTGGACAGGATCGCGCCCTGCACCGCCTGATCGAGATCGGCGTCGTCAAAGACGATGAAGGGCGCGTTGCCGCCCAGCTCCATCGAACATTTCATCACCTGATCGGCCGCCTGCTTCAGCAGCACGCGCCCGACTTCGGTCGAGCCGGTGAAGGTCAGCTTGCGGATCTTGGGGTTCTCGCAGAATTCCTTGCCCACCTCCGAAGAGCGCGTCGATGTCACCACCGCGAACAGCCCCGCGGGCACCCCGGCAAGTTCGGCCAGCCGCGCCATGGCCAGCGCCGACAGCGGCGTGAGCGAGGCCGGCCGCGCCACGAATCCGCAGCCCGCCGCCAGCGCCGGCGCCACCTTGCGCGCGATCATGGCATTGGGAAAGTTCCAGGGCGTGATCCCGGCGGCAACCCCGATCGGCTGCCTGATGACCATGAGGCGCTTGTCGGGCATGTGCCCGGGGATGGTTTCGCCATAGACGCGCTTGGCCTCTTCGGCGAACCATTCGATGTAGGAGGCGCCATAGGCCACCTCGCCCATCGCCTCGGGGATGGGCTTGCCCTGTTCGGCGGTCATGATGATGGCCAGATCGCCCTGGTTCTCCATCATCAGGTCGAACCAGCGGCGCAGGATGCGGGCGCGGTCCTTGCCGGTGCGGGCGGCCCAGGCCTTCTGCGCGGCATGGGCGGCGTCGATGGCGCGGGCGATCTCGGCGCGCGACAGGTCGGCGACCCGGGCGATCACATCGCCGCGCGCGGGGTTCGTCACCTCGAAGGTCGCGCCCGAGGCGGCATCGACCCATTCGCCCGCGACATAGGCCTGCTGGCGCAGGAGATCGGGGTTCTTCAGCAAAGCTGCAAGATTGGTCGATTGTTCGGACATGCTGGCCTCCTCGGGATTCGGCAGGACAATTCCATGCCCCGCCGGGCACGTCCAGAGGGGCCGCGTCAGGCCCGCGCGCCCGCGCGCCCGGCCTCGGCCTCGGCCTCGGCCACGGCAAGGGCGGCCATGCGCAGGATGGCGGCGCGGCTCTCGGCCACGGCGATGAAGCGGCCGTTGTGGCAGAACCGCGCCCCGGCCACGCCGGTGACCGCCTCGAGCGCGCCATCGACCAGCCCGGCCCAGCGCTGCGGCAGATCGGCGCGCAGGGCGAACGTGCCCGGCGCGGCGCGGATCCCGTTCAGCGCCCAGTCCCCGCCGCGCGGAAAGACCACGAACCACAGATGCCCGGCACCCAGCCGCTCGATCGCCGGCTGGAAGGGCATGGCACAGGGCAGCTCGAGCACCCGCCCCCCCCCGGCAAAGGCCAGCGCACGCGCCACCGCCCCCTCGGCGCGCAATTCGGCCGCAGCCTGCGCCACCACCCCCTCGAACAGCGTGCGCGCCACCCCGAGCGCGCGGTCAAAGGCGCGATCCTCGGCGGCGCCGTCGCGGTCGTCGAACACCGGCTTGAGGCTCTCGAGCAGCACCGGAAGGGTGAGCCCGGCCAGCGCCCCCGCCGTGGCCGGATCGAGGGCGCCATTGTCCATCAGATCGACCGGCAGCACGAATTCCGCGTCGATCCGCGCCACGAGCGCGCCGGCATCTGCGGCGGGGATCCCGAGCGCACCCAGGTAATCCGGGCCGAACCGGCGCCAGATCAGGCCGAAGGAACTGAAGGGCTGCCCGTCGTCGCGCGCGGGGGCGCCGCGCTGATGGTGGTCGAAGATGCCCGCGTCCGGATCAAAGGCGCGGCCCACGTCATAGACGATCCGGTCCGGCGCGGGCGTGATCCAGGCGGGATCGCGGCTGCGCAGGATGCGCGCGCCCGGCCAGAGGCGGGTCAGGATCACCGAGGACAGAAGTTCGTCCGCGTGGAACCCGCCCGAATGGGTGACAAGATGCCGCACAAGGGCATTGGTCCCGGCGCCCGGCCCGGTCATGGCGGCGCCCTCGGCCCTAATGGGTCCAGGTGCCGCGCCGGTTCGCGGCGAAATTCTCGCCATAGCCCTGATGGCGCAGGATCGCGGCGCGGGGCTTGGGATCCTGCACGGAGGCGTCGATGCCATGGGCCTGCGCATAGGCCAGCGCAGCCTCCCTGGTGGCAAAGCGCAGACGCACCTGCGTGCGGGTATCACCCGACGAGGTCCATCCCATGAGCGGGTCGATCCCGCGCGGGGCGTCGGGCGCATGTTCGAGGATCCAGTCGCGCGTGCGCGCGGTGCCGGACTGCATCGCGTTCTTCGCAGGGCGATAGACGCGGGCGCGCATGGGGGCCTCCGTTTGCCACGAACCTGCCCCCATATCGGGCAATGCGGGGGGCGATGCAAGCCTGCCGCCCGCCGCGCCCGGCCCCGCCCGCACGGGGGGCGCTGCCCCCCGGCCCTCGCGGGCCTCCCCCCGGGATATTTGGAGACAGATGAAGAGGCTCATTCATCTTTGTCTGAAATACCCCGGGGAGCCCTCAGCGAAACTCCTGATTCCCCTCTTCTGTCTGTCGTGGCATGATCCAGCCATGCGCCGCGATTTCACATCCCAACCCGCCCTGTTCGCTGCTCCGGTCTTCGAGGAGCATCCTGCTGTTCACGCGTTTGACACGATCGAGGAGGTCATCGACTGGCACGCGCTCGAGCCGCTGCTTCCGCAGGGCAAGGGGCGCACGGGACGGCCGGGGTATCCTGCGCTCACGTTGTTGCGGGCCCTGATGCTGGGGCAGATGCACGGGCTGTCGGACGTGCAGCTGGGGGCGCAGTTGGCGCGTGACCTGGCGTTCCGGCGCTTCTGCCGGCTCGAGATCGACCAGGGCACGCCGCATCCGACGGTGCTGGGGCAGTTCCGCATGGCGCTCGAGCGTGAGGGGCGGCTCGAGGAGGTGCTTGCGCTGATCAATGCCCGGCTGGCTGCCTCGGGAGTGATCATCGAGGCGGGGCGGATTTCCATCGTCGATGCGACGGTGGTCGAGGCGGTACGCTCGGGCCGGACCAACCCCGACCCCGAGGGCGGCAACCGGGTGAAGGAGGATGCCAGGGGCCGCAAGCGCGGGACCTGGGGTTACCTGGGCTTTGTCGCCTGCGACGAAGACCAATTCATCCATGCGACCGGGATGACGCCAGGCCATCACGGCGAGATCCACGAGTTGCAGGGGCTGATCGCCCGCGCCGGGGGGGGCGCGGTCTATGCCGACAGTGCCTGTTCAGCGGCCGGCGTGCGCAAGTGGATGGAGGATGAGGGCCTGGTCGATTGCATCCAGCGCAAGGGCTATCGCAACCATCCGCTGCCTGCGCCGGAGCGCGCGCGCAATGCCGAACTTGCCGTGACACGCGCACTGGTCGAGGCGATCTTCGGCACGCTGAAAGATGTCTGGGGCCTTGCGCGCAGTCGCTTCATGGGGCTGGGCCGCAACCGTTGCCAGTGGCAACTGGCGGCCGTGACCTGGAACCTCGCCAAGGCCGCCCGCTTCCGTGCACGCTACGGCGTGATCTGAGCGCGCCGCACCGACCCACTCCCCCGTCCCGTCGCGACCAAGGCCCGTATCCGCAGCCCATGCGCGGCGCCTGCCACCACCACACTCACATGCCTGCCCGCCTGAAACACCACCAGGCCTCGCGCGCAGCATGGATCAGGGCCTGCGCCGGCAAAACACGCCGTTTCGCCGAGGGCTCCCCGGGGGGTGTGGGGGGCGAAGCGCCCCCACCCCGGCAATGGTCTGCACCCGGCATCCGTGGCAAAGTGGCGCCATCCCCCTCGTGCCCCGAGTCGCATGATGCACAACAACGCGCCCGATCACATGCCCCTGCTCGCGACCGCCGCCCCGCAGCGACGCGAAAAGCTCGAGGGGGGGCGGCGGTTCGTCATGCAGACCGAATTCCAGCCCGCCGGCGATCAGCCCGGCGCCATTGCCGAACTGGCCGCGGGCATTGCCGCAGGCGAGCGTGACCAGGTTCTGCTTGGCGCGACCGGGACCGGCAAGACCTACACCATGGCCCGGGTGATCGAGGCCACGCAGCGCCCGGCGATCATCCTGGCCCACAACAAGACGCTGGCGGCGCAGCTATACGGCGAGTTCAAGGGCTTCTTTCCCGACAATGCCGTGGAATATTTCGTCAGCTACTACGACTACTACCAGCCCGAGGCCTATGTGCCGCGCACCGATACCTTCATCGAGAAGGAATCGCAGATCAACGAGCAGATCGACCGGATGCGCCATTCGGCGACCCGCGCGCTGCTTGAACGTGACGACGTGATCATCGTCGCCTCGGTCTCGTGCATCTACGGCATCGGCAGCGTCGAGACCTATTCGGCCATGACGCAGGATCTGTTTGTCGGCCAGAGCTATGACAGCCGGCAGGTGATCGCCGATCTCGTGGCGCAGCAATACCGCCGCAACGACGCGGCCTTTGCCCGCGGCACCTTCCGGGTGCGCGGCGACACGCTGGAACTGTGGCCCGCCCACCTCGAGGACCGGGCCTGGCGGTTGTCGTTCTTTGGCGAGGACCTCGAGGCGATCACCGAATTCGATCCCCTGACCGGCGCGAAGACCGACACCTTCGAGCGCATCCGCATCTATGCCAATTCCCACTATGTCACGCCGCGGCCCACCCTGACCCAGGCGATCCGGCGCATCCGCGAGGAATTGCGCCTGCAACTGGCCCGGTTCACCGCCGAGGGCAAGCTGCTCGAGGCGCAGCGCCTCGAGCAGCGGACCAATTTCGATCTCGAGATGCTCGAGGCGACCGGGGTCTGCGCCGGGATCGAGAACTATTCGCGCTATCTCACCGGCCGCGCCCCCGGAGAGCCGCCGCCCACCTTGTTCGAGTTCATCCCCGACCATGCCCTGGTCTTTGCCGACGAATCGCATGTCACCGTGCCGCAGATCGGCGGCATGTATCGCGGCGACTACCGGCGCAAGTTCACGCTGGCCGAACACGGATTCCGCCTGCCCTCGTGCATGGACAACCGGCCGCTGAAGTTCGAGGAATGGAACGCCATGCGCCCGCAGTCGGTGTTCGTGAGCGCGACCCCCGCCGCCTGGGAACTCGAGCAGACCGGTGGCGTGTTCACCGAACAGGTGATCCGGCCGACCGGCCTTCTTGATCCCGAGATCGAGATCCGCCCGGTGTCGATGCAGGTGGACGACCTGCTTGACGAGGTGCGCAAGGTGGCGGCGCGGGGGATGCGCATCCTGGTGACCACGCTGACGAAACGCATGGCCGAGGATCTGACCGAATACCTGCACGAACAGGGCATCCGCGTGCGCTACATGCACAGCGACATCGACACGATCGAGCGCATCGAGATCCTGCGCGACCTGCGCCTCGGGGCCTTTGACGTGCTGGTCGGCATCAACCTGCTGCGCGAGGGGCTGGATATTCCCGAATGCGGGCTGGTGGCGATCCTCGATGCCGACAAGGAGGGGTTCCTGCGTTCGGAAACCTCGCTCATCCAGACCATCGGCCGCGCGGCCAGGAATGCCGAGGGCCGCGTCATCATGTATGCCGACCGGATCACCGGCAGCATGGAGCGCGCGCTGCGCGAGACCGACCGCCGCCGCGCCAAGCAGATCGCCTACAACGAGGTCCACGGGATCACGCCGCAGACCGTGAAGAAGAACGTGGAGGACGTGCTGGCCGGGCTGTGGCAGGGCGACACCGACATGGCACGCGTGACCGCGAAGGTGGACAGGCCGCTGCATGGCGCCAATCTCGAGGCGGTGCTGGACGGGATGCGGGCGCAGATGCGCAAGGCGGCCGAGAACCTCGAATTCGAGGAGGCGGCACGCCTGCGCGACGAGATCCGCCGGCTCGAGACCGTGGACCTGGTGATCTCGGACGATCCCCTTGCCCGGCAGGAGGCGGTGGCCGACGCCGTGGACGAGGCGCAGCGCGCCTCGGGGCGTTCGACGGCGGGGCGGGCGGGGCAGAGGGGCGGCAACCGGCGGCGCCGCACCCGCTAGGCGGCGGAGCGTTCCCCTCGACAGGCGGCGCAGGCGCTGGCAGGAAGGGCCGGGCCGCGCAACGGGCGCGCGCCGACCGCATGCACCAGGGAGAGTCCGATGAGAAAGGTCTATCTTGCCGGGCCCGAGGTGTTCCTGCCCGATGCCGCGGCGGTGCTGGCGCAGAAGGCGGCGCTGGCGCGGGAATACGGGTTTCACCCGCTGACCCCGGGCGGCCCGCATCCCGGTGCCGACGTGCTGGGCGCCTTCGATTTCGGACTGGTCATCGGCCGGTCCTGCGAGGCGCAGATGAACGAGGCCGATTTCGTCATCGCCAACCTCACCCCCTATCGCGGCATCGGCGCCGATACCGGCACGGTATTCGAGGTCGGGTTCATGCGCGGGCAGGGCAAACCGCTGTTTGCCTATACCAACACCACCCGCGATCACTTTGCCCGGGTGAGCGAGGATCATTACCGGGGCGCGGAACTGTCGCGCGCGGGGCTGTTGACGCGGGGGCCGGACGGGTTGCTGATCGAGGATCACGCGATGCGCGACAACCTGATGATCGACACCGCCATCCACGAAAGCGGCGGCAGCTTCTGCGCGGCCGATGCCGCGGATCCGGCGCGCGACATGACCGCCTTTCGCGCGGCGCTGACGGCGGCGCGAACCTGGTGGGCCGCACGCTGAGGCGGCAGCGGTGCACGCGGCGGCGCCTGCCGCGCGCACCGGGCGGCCGTCGGGTCACTTGACCGCGACGACCTCATACATCACCGGCTCGAACCCCTTGCACAGCGTGCCGATGACGCGGTTCCTTTCGCGCATTTCGGGGGTGCGCAGCATCGCCTGGTAATCCTCGCGCCGCTCCCACTGGGAATAGTTGCAGATGCGGGTCATGGCGTCGTTCATGTGCAGCGCGGCGTTGATGAAGCCGGGTTGCCTGCTGATCACCTCGTCATAGGCGGCGCGCAGCCTGTCCATCAGGTCATGGGCATGCGCGGGCGAGGTTTCGAACGTGGTGATGACGGTCTGACCCCTGAAGGTCTGGCTGATCGTGGTCATGGCGGCCCTCCTTTCGT
>WBZR01004968.1_pt1 | contig 10499 bp, 9 predicted proteins | sample 5204231 | NCBI WGS metagenome assembly WBZR01 (sample SAMN12412403, study PRJNA552823) | activated sludge metagenome | isolation source: activated sludge from anammox sidestream of wastewater treatment plant... | place: USA: Virginia | collected 2017-08
ATAGATTCCCTTCTCGCCAAAGGCGTGAAAAAATTCCTCTGCCAGTTGGAATTGTAAAAGAGAAACTTATCGAAGAGAAAAATTACCATATCCAGGAAGAACGGCGTCTTTTTTATGTAGCGATGACAAGAGCACGTGATTTGCTGTTTTTTACAGCATCGAGTTTTTATGGTGAAGGAAAAAGACAAAAAAAGATTTCACCATTTGTCTATGAAGCGCTACCAGAACTAAAAGATAAAGAACTACTTAAAAGCGCACCTTCCCCGGTCCAAATGTCTCTGGTGGAAATTGCAGAAGAATTTAAATTTGAAGAAGAAAAAGAAGAACCTCTCCCCAATCACAAAATTAATTCAATTTCATATACACAAATTTCTGCTTTTGATATATGCCCTCTCCACTATAGAGCAAGATATATTTTAGGAATTCCTACTGAACCATCTCATGCCTTAAGCTTTGGAATAACAATTCACAACGTAATGAATGATTTTTATTTAAAAATAAAAAAGGGAGAGAAGGTCAGCAGACAAGATCTCATCTCTCTTCTAAAACAGCGCTGGATATCTGAAGGGTATTCTAGTAAAGAACATGAGGAGGAGTCATTTGAAAGAGGGAAAAATATCTTAAATAATTATTACGATAAATTATTTGATCCACTCCATATTCCAGAAGAACTCGAGATGCCCTTTTCTTTTTATTTGAAAAATAATGTAAAGGTTTCTGGAAAAATAGATAGAATTGACAAACTCCCTGATGGATCTATAGAAATTATTGATTATAAAACTGGCGAAGTAAAACAAGCTGCTGCCGACTCGTATCAATTTCAATTAGATCTTTATGCTCTTGCTGCAGAAAAAATTCATCATCCGATTTTTGCACACAATAAAGATGTGACTCTTTCACTCTTATATTTAGATTCCGGAGAAAAAGTAACTACAAAAGCTACCCGAGAAGAAGTAGAAAGTGTCGAAAATCGACTTATAGAAAAAATATCTGAGATTGAAAAAAGTGACTTTAAGTGCAGTAAAAGCATTTTATGCCGTAATTGTGAATATAAAATGCTTTGCTCCGCAAGTATTTAGCCATTAAAAAACCTTAGGAAGAGAGTGAGCCAGATTCTGTTGAACCGTGTAACTAACACGTGCTTGATCGTCATCTATCTGATGCCCTCAAACTTCGATGGTATCGCCTATTAGGCGAATGGATAATGCGTCCTTCATCGATCGGAGGTTGCAGCAGGTAGGATTGCCCGTTTCACTCCCACTCGTCTCTGTTGCTCTCAGGTTCGGTTAATTCCGAACCTGTTCTAGTTCCCATATGTGGGTGAAAGAACTAGACACTAGCTATTACTAGCCGGAGCTTACGCTCCATCCCTGGCATTAAACCTGTCTGGACTTTCCTCCCCAACCAACTACGGTCAGGGCGACGACCCTTCTTCCTAAGGTTAGGTTTATTATAGGACAAATAGAAATTTTAGTCAACCCCATCCTAACCTTGTATAAAGGTATCAATTTTACTACTTACAGCCTCAAAAAGATTCTTTTTGTCAGCATCTAACCACAAAATTCTTTTATCTTTCTTAAACCATGTCATTTGATTTTTAGCATGTCTATATTCTGATATTTTCCATTTTTCCATAGCTTGCTCAATGGTCGTTTTTCCTAGAAAATGCTCAAATAATTGCTTATAACCATTAGCATCTTTTACTTGTTGAGTTAATTTTTCGTAATTTTTAAATAAATCTTTTATCTCCTTAAGAGCATCCTCTTTTATTCTTTTATCTACTCGCAAATCAATTCGCTTTCTCAATTCCTCACGAGGCAACTCTAATCCTATTTGCAAAAATTCAAACCCATCGTTATTCTTAATTCTTAATTCATGATTCTTAATTCTGGTACTCAGAATTTCTATTTTTCGAATTAATCTCCTTTTATTTTTAATATCCGACTCATTCATTCCATTAAAAGTTTCTGCTGAGAGTTTTTTTAACATTTTTTGAAGTTCAGCTAGACTTAAATTTTCAAGATTATTTCGCAACTTTAAATCTGGAGCAACAGACGATGTACTAATTCCATCGATAAGAGATTTTACATACAGCCCTGTCCCCCCAACTATTATTGGTAGTTTGCCTGAGAGCGTGATTTCTTTTATAAATCCTTTTCCTAACTTTTCAAATTGTGAAACAGAAAATGGTTCAAAAGGAGAAACTACATCAATTAAATAAATTTCTACATCTAAAAACTCGTCTTTATCTTTTCCTGAGATAATATCTAAAGATTTAAAAACCTGTACGGAGTCTGCGCTTACTAACGCTCCTTTAAATTCTTTTGCAATTTTTACTGCAAGGGCAGTTTTTCCTACTGCTGTCGGCCCTACAATTACTACTGCCTTGTTCATAGGCAGATTTTCTCAATTATTTATACTTTTATCAACCTTTTACAGCCTTTTTAAGGCTTTTTCCAGCTGTAAATCCTGGAGCTTTGCGTGCATTTATTTTGATAGCTTCACCTGTTTTAGGATTTCTTCCCTTTCGCTCTTTTCTGGTTCTAACACTAAATGTTCCAAAACCCGTAATTACAACTTTTTCGCCTCTTTTAAGGCTATCGCGGATTCCATCTAAAAATACCTTTACAGCTTGTTTTGCCCCTTTATTGGTAAGATTTCCTTTTTTTGCGACAAGTTCAATTAGTTCTTTTTTTGTAACTGACACTTATATCACCTCCCTTTCTAACTAAGTAAATATTTTATTTATCTTGATTTAACAATACATTTAACAAAAATCTTTGTCAAGAGGAGGGAGATTATTCTTTTGGCTCTGTTACTCTGAAGTCTCTTATAACTGTAACTCTTACTACTCCTGGAACGATAACTTTTCTATCTACTTCGTCTTTTATTCTTTTTGCCAAAATTGTTGCCTCGACATCATCTAGTTTTCCTGGATTTACAATTACTCTTATCTCACGTCCTGCTTCAAATGCGTATGCATCATCGACACCATTAAAGCTTTTTGCTATATCTTCCATATCGCGAATTCTTTTCATATATTCCTGTAAGTCTTCGTGGCGAGCTCCAGGGCGAGCTCCAGAAATAGCATCAGCAACATGTACTATTATTGACTCAATTGACGAAAATGGTTTGTCCTCGTGATGCTCTGCTACACAATTAACAATTTCTTTAGGAATTTTATAGCGATTTAAAAGATCTACGCCCAGGTCAACATGCGAGCCTTCTTTATCAGTTACAACTTTTCCTATGTCGTGGAATAGACAGCCAAGCTTTACAGTCTCTACGTCAGCGCCTAATTCATGCGCAATTTGCATACCTATTTTTGTCTCTTCAAGAGTATGAACCAATAAATTCTGCCCGAAAGAGGTTCTAAATTTAAATCGGCCTAAAATTGTTAATAAATCCGGCGGAATATTAAAGGCTTTTACTTCATGAGCAAGCCTTTCTCCTTCTTCAAAAAGAGTTTTTTGCATCTCTTTTTTCTTTTGATTTACAACCTCTTCTATTCTTACTGGCTGAATTCTTGTATCTTTCATCAAAAGCTCCAAGCTTTGTCTCGCAACTTCTCGTCTTACCGGATCAAAGCTTGAGAGGCGAATCAGACCCTTCTCCTCTAAATCCACATCTACTCCTGTAGCATCTTCAAATGCACGAATATTTCGGCCTTCTTTACCGATAATTCTGCCTTTCATGTCATCATCATCAAGTCTGATAACTGAAACCGTATATTCTGGGAGAAAGTCTAGCGCTCCATGTTTTATTGCATCTGCAATTATTTCTTGCGCTTTCTTGTGAGCAATTGCCTTTGCTTCGTCTTCTGTTTCTTTAATAATTTTTGCGATATCTGCTTTTGCGTCTTCTTCAACTTCTGCAATCAAAAGTTTTCTGGCTTCTTCACGCGAAAGTGAAGCTATATTTTCAAGCTTTTTAATATACTCTTCTCTTTTATCTGAATCGCTCATATTTGTAATTTGGGAAAGGAAAACCTAAAAGTTTTTTTAGAAACTAAAAAAATATGTATGTGCAGAAATTTTTTGAATTTTGCATAATCGGTTATCCTTACCGTACTTTCTTATTATATCACATTACTTTACATATAAACGATAAATCTTCTAAACTATATTGATGCAAATTATTAAAAACTATAATGAATTAAATATTTCTCCAGAAAGAAAAGTTCTTCTTGATCTAATAGAGTCTGCCCTAGAATCAGTTCAACCTGAGAATGTTTTTGGCAAGAATATAAGGTTAGAAGAAAATATCCTTTCAATAAAAGACCAGACATATAATTTAGACGACTATTCAAATATTTATATTCTAGGTTTTGGTAAAGGTTCTGCCAGAAATTCCAAACTTCTAGAAAATCTTCTGGGAGAAAGATTAACTGGAGGATACGTAATAGATACTCAAGAAGAAAGTTTTTCAAAAATCCAATTTACTCTAGGCACGCATCCTGTTATATCTGCGCAAAATGTAGATTTTACTTTAAATGTTATGGACAAACTCTCAGGCCTTTCTGAAAAAGATTTAGTTTTAGTTGTAGTTTGCGGTGGGGGGAGCGCTATGTTTGAGCATCCGCATAGCATAAGTCTTGCTCAAAAAATAAATGCTGAAAAATTACTTCTAAAATCCGGCGCTGATATAACTGAAATGAATATAGTCCGCCAGCATTTGTCTGATGTAAAAGGGGGAGGACTCGCGCAAATACTTTATCCGGCAAAAGTTACAACACTTATTTTTTCAGATGTTATAGGAAATGATATTATGTTTATAGCATCTGGCCCAACAGTCAAAAACGATAGAACTATCGATGATGCGTTAGAAATAATTAATAAATATAATCTTTCAAATGAAATAAATTTACCACGAGAAGCTTTCATAGAAAACCCCAAAGACGATAAATATTTTACCAATGTTACAAATACAATTATTTTAAGCAACCTTACACTTCTTGATGCTCTTGAAGAAAAGGCAAAAGAATTCAATATAAATTGCAAAAGATATTCTGATAGACTCAAAGGATTTGCGCATGAAGTGGCGATAGAATTATTTAGCAATGCACCTGAAAAAGGGGTTTTGATTGCAGCAGGTGAAGCAACTGTTGAAGTTAAGGGAAATGGTAAAGGAGGCAGGAATCAAGAAACAGCATTAGAAGCGCTGAAATTAATTGATGAAAACACGTTATTTGCCTCCGTTGCATCTGATGGGTGGGATTTTACTGACGCAGCTGGGGCAATAGCTGATAAATTTACCAAACAAAAAGCTCACGAATTAAGTCTTAATATTGATAATTATTTAGAAAATAACGATTCATATAGTTTCTTCGAAAAGATAAATTCTCAAATAAAAACTGGTAGGCTTCCTTCCAATGTTGCTGATTTCATGATACTATTTAAAATATAATGGGTTCTTCTGACGACAAAAAAATTCTCGAGCTTGAGAAAATTGCGAATGAGATTCGAATTTTGATTATAAAATCGTTAGTTAAAGCTGGCTCTGGCCATTCTGGCGGACCTTTAGGAATGGCTGATATTTTTACGACTCTATATTTTAATTCTCTTAATATAAATCCTGAAGATCCTAACTGGGAGGAACGCGACAGAGTGGTTCTTTCAAACGGGCATATATGTCCAGTATTTTATGCAACTCTTGCGAAAAAAGGGTATTTCCCTGTTGAAGAGTTAGACACTTTAAGAAAACTTGACTCACGCCTTCAGGGTCATCCACACAGAGGTGCTCTTCCAGGAATTGAGAACACATCAGGCCCGCTTGGAGAAGGTCTTTCGCAGGCAATTGGAATGGCTTTAGTTGGAAAAATGGATAAAAAAAACTATTATGTTTATTGTTTAACGTCAGACGGTGAGCATCAGGAAGGAAATACATGGGAAGCAGTGATGGCAGCTCCTAAATATAAATTAAATAATCTTATTCAAATTATTGACAGAAATTATATTCAAATAGATGGTCGCACTACAGACGTTATGCCGCTTGATCCTATGAAAGAAAAATATCTGAGTTTTGGGTGGCATGTTATAGAAATAAATGGGAATGACATAAAAGAAATTATAAATGCTGTAGAAAAGGTTAAGAAAGTAACTGATAAACCAATTTTTATTCTGGCAAATACTGTCCCTGGAAAAGGAGTCAGTTTTATGGAAAATGATTATACATGGCACGGAAAACCGCCAACTGAAGAGGAAGCAGAAAAAGCATTAAGTGAATTAGAAGAAATTCAACAAGACATAGAAAGGAGGCTAAATGCTTAATCCAGACTTAAAATTAAATGAAAAAATCTTTGATGAAGATGTAGAAAAAGATGCTACAAGAAGCGGTTATGGGATGGGGCTTGAAGAGTTAGGTGAAAAAGATCCAAATATTATAGTCATGTCAGCGGATTTAACAGAATCGACAAAAGCTGATAAATTTGCAAAAAAGTACCCTGAAAGGTTCGTACAAGTTGGGGTTGCCGAACAAAATATGGCAGCAATTGCAGCAGGAATTGGTGTGAGCGGCAAGACTGTTTTTATGTCTTCATACGCAACTTTCTCTCCCGGGAAAAATTGGGAAACAATCAGAACTACAATTGTATATAACAATTCGAATGTAAAAATAGCTGGGCATCATGCAGGGATTATGACAGGCCCGGATGGAGCAACTCATCAGGCAACAGAAGATATAGCAAGTGTTAGAGCATGGCCGGGAATAAAAGTTATAGTCCCATGTGACAGCATTCAGGGTAAAAAAGCCGTAATCGAAAGCGCAAAAGAATACGGACCATATTATCTAAGATTTAGCCGTGATAAGTCTCCGATAATGACAACAGAAGAAACACCATTTGAATTAGGAAAAGCACAGACTTTTTGGATGACAGACAATCCTCAGGCAGTAATTTTTTCAACTGGATATATGACTTTTTATGCTCTAAAAGCCGCGAAAAAACTTGAGGAGGAAGGGATAAACATTCTAGTTACAAATATTCATACAATAAAACCGCTAGACAAAGAAACTGTTATTAATCAGGCAAAACAAACTGGCGCTGTAGTTACTGCTGAAGATCACCAAATTGCAGGCGGGCTAGGCGGTACTATTGCTGAAGTTCTAGCGCAAAACCACCCAACTCCTATGGAGTTTGTAGGCATGAGAGATGTATTTGGTGAATCAGGAAAACCAGAAGAATTACTGAAAAAATATGAAATGGATAGTGATGCAATTTACAATGCAGTAAAAAAAGTAATAAGCCGCAAATGAATTTATTCGAAGAATTAAAAAAAATTATAAAGGGTGATGTCTTAAATGATGAAGAAATACTGGCAGAATATAGCCATGATGCTTCTTTGTTTGAAGTAAAACCTCAAGTTGTCGTTTTCCCAAAAGACGAAGACGATGTAAAAGAGTTAGTGAAATTTGTTAATAATCACAAAAAGGATAATCCAGAACTCTCTATCACTGGACGTTCTGCGGGGACAGATATGAGCGGAGGCGCTATAAATGAATCCATAATTGTATCTTTTAATAAATATTTCAACAAAACGCCTAAAATCAGCGGAAATACAGCAACAGTTGAACCGGGTGTATTTTATCGAGACTTTGAAGAAAAAACTTTAGAGAAAAATCTAATTTTTCCATCTTACCCTGCCTCAAAAGGCCTGTGTGCGATGGGTGGAATTTTTAACAATAATTCCGGAGGAGAAAAATCTCTGCAGTATGGAAAGACAGAAAAATATATAAGGCGAATAAAGGTAGTTCTTAGCGACGGGAATACTTACGAGCTAAAAAAACTAAATGAAGAAGAACTTAAGAAAAAAATGGCACAGAAAAATTTTGAAGGCGAAATTTACAATAAAATGTACAAGCTTATTAATGATAATTATAAAACCATAATGGAAGCAAAGCCTAATGTATCCAAAAACTCCGCCGGATATTCCCTGTGGAATGTATATGATAAAGAAAATAAAACCTTTGACTTAACTCAGTTGTGGGCGGGAGCGCAAGGAACATTGGGGTTGATGCTTGAAGGAGACTTAGAGCTAGTTGAAAAAAAGGAGCATAGCGGAATGCTTATTATTTACCTTAGAAGCATGGCCCATCTGGGGAAAATTATAGACGAAGTTTTACCATTAAACCCTGAAAGCTTTGAGTCTTATGATGATAACACTCTAAAACTTGCTCTAAAATATTTCCCAGAATTTTTAAAACAATTGGGACCAATTGGAATTATTCAAGCAGGGCTCGCTTTTATGCCTGCATTTATTTCGTTATTTACCGGTAAAAGATTGCCTAGCTTGGTACTTCAAGTAGAATTTGCAGGCAATGACCCGGATGAAATAAAAAGGAAATTAAATACTCTTAGAGAAAATCTAAAACCTCTTCGCATTGTGACTCAAACCGCAGAAGAAGAGGAACAGAAAAAATATTGGCTCGTGAGACGAGAGAGCTTCAATCTTCTCAGAAAGAAAATTAGAAACAAACATACCGCTCCTTTTATAGATGATTTCGTAATAAATCCTCACCACATAGCAGATGTTATTCCTAAAGTAACTGATATATTAAGACAACACCCTAAATTTATTTTTACAGTTGCAGGCCATGTGGGAGACGGGAATTTTCATATTATTCCATTAGTCGATATAAAAAATCCGAAAGTTCGAACTGCAATTCCGGAAATTTCAGATAAGGTATATAAAATTGTTGCAAAATACAAAGGTTCAATAACTGGAGAACACAATGACGGCCTCATAAGAACTCCTTATCTTGAAGAAATGTACGGAAAAAAGATGGTAGATTTATTTGAAGACACAAAGAAAATTTTTGATCCCGAAAACATTTTTAATCCTAGGAAAAAAGTTCATGGAGACTTGAATTACGCGATGGATCATCTCAGAACAAATTGGTAAGTTTTTCCTAAAATTTTAATTTCGAAGGAAAGGAAGAGTTTTTACTATCAAACTTTTATTCCAATTTTTCCCTAACCCCAAATAATTCCCTGAGTTCGTTTGTGCTAGAAATAGCAATAATAAAGCATAAATTACATGATCGTCTATCAAAGGATTAGTCGTAGGAGGAAAAGCTGATAGATATAAAAGAGCCATCATCATAGCTCCTGCATAAGAAGAAAACCTTAATGCGATACCCAAAACAAAGGCTGTTCCTACTCCAAGCAGCCCAAGCATAAATAGCCAATCTGTAATGGGATTACCAGTAAGACTTTGGAATATCTCTGCGAATGGACCACGAGTAGCATTTGATAAATATCCGGCAGTAGGAGAGGCGCCCATAAGCCATGATTTTGCGGGATCTGTTGAGAAACCTAAACCAAAAAGCTTATCTAAAAATCCCCAAAGAAAAACAAATCCGATACTAATTCTGAGTAATGCAGTATAAATTTTAGCCATTAGTTATATTGAAGCTTTATCTAGGAAAAAAGTCAAGGAGTTTCTAGGAATTCAAAGTCAGAAATGTCATAAATTACATCTTTTCTCTCAACTACAATTTTCCAATTATTTTTCTTTGCATATTCTGCCAAGCTTTTATTCGGATTAAAAGCGATGGGATTTCCTACTATTTCTAAAAACGCAATGTCAGATTCTGTATCCCCAACTCCTATAGAGTTTCCCAAATCAAATTCAATTTCACTTTTCTCTAAAAATTCTGCTAGAGTTTTTCTTTTATCCTCTGCCGGATTTCCAAAAGGCTGTCTTCCTGTAAATTTCCCATCTACTATTTCAAAATATCCTCCTAAGTATTTATCAAATCCAATATCCTTTGCAAAGCTTGTTAAGATGTGTCCAGGAGAACCTGAAATCGCAAATAGAAAATAATCTTCAGATTTTAATTTTTTTATTAAATCTCGAGTGTACCTATAAAGTTTTTTCTTTTCGTCCTCTAAAACTTCATCAACTACTCTTATTACATCCTCTTCTTTTAGTCCGACAATATACTTTGTATAAACATCGATAACTTTTTCTATGTAATTTTCATATTCGCCTTCGCGATTTAGCCATGCTTTGTAATCATCTTTGATTTCTATGCGTGCATTTTTAGGAAAAAAATTTTTTTCAACTAAAGCATTGGTAAGCACTATTAAAAGGCTTGAGCGGAAAATTGTTCCATCAATATCAAATACTGCTAACTTTTGCATAAAGCAATTATATCATTTGAATTGCAAAACCAAGATTTTAGTTATAGAATCCTTAGGCATGAATCCAGAAGTACGTGAAGAGTTTCGTAAATTTGATTACGAGGCTGACGTTATAGCAAATACTTTTCTCCCCTTTTCTGATCTTAGGCGTTCAGTTCTAGAAGAAGGAATTTATAAAGATATTTGCCAATCATCCAACATTTATAGACTTGCGCGTGTCAAACAATTAAGTAATCTAGTTTATATCGGACCTGCTCCTGAAAGACAGTATTTTATACCTACAGATCATGATAGATTCGGTCACACTATTGGTGTTGCAACTGTTGCTGAATATATTGGCATAAACAATTCTTTGTCT
>WBZR01004973.1_pt1 | contig 10494 bp, 9 predicted proteins | sample 5204231 | NCBI WGS metagenome assembly WBZR01 (sample SAMN12412403, study PRJNA552823) | activated sludge metagenome | isolation source: activated sludge from anammox sidestream of wastewater treatment plant... | place: USA: Virginia | collected 2017-08
CCGCGGGACGGTGGCCGAGGTGGCGGCGCTTGACGACGAGATCGCGCCACTCATCGACCGCAAGCTCCGCGAGCTCTCGCCGATCGAGCACGCGATCCTGCTGCTCGGCGCGTACGAGCTCAAGCACGCGGTGGACGTGCCCTACCGTGCCGTGATCAACGAGGCGGTCGAGCTCGCGAAGGCGTACGGCGGTACCGACGGCTACAAGTTCGTGAACGGTGTGCTCGACAAGCTCGCGCGGCAGCTGCGCGCCGGCGAGTGCACGACCGTGCGTGCATAGGACGACGTGATCGGCGAGCTGCTCGCGCGGCTCTTCAAGCGGCCGGCGCATGCCGGTCCCGCCGGCGATCCGCTCGCAGAGGCGGCCGCGCTGCTGGAAAGCGGGCGCCTCGCAGAGGCAGCGCACGCCGCCGAGGCGATCATCGGGCAGCAGCCGGATCATCCGTATGCGCGCATCGTGCTGGCGCGGACCCATGCGCGACACGGGCGCGTGGACGAGGCGCGCAGCGTGCTCGACCGCGCGCTCGCTGCCCACCCGGAGATCGACCATGTGTGGGCGGAGCGCGCCGAGCTCGAGCGCCAGGCCGGCAACGCGGATGCCGCGGTGGCGATCTATCGCCGCGCCCTCGAGCGCGGACGCGGTTCGCCCGCGATCCTCGTCAACCTCGGCGGCCTGCTGCTCGCCGAAAGCCGGGCCGAGGAGGCGGTCGAGGTCCTGAAGCGCGCAAGCGAGCTGGATCCCGCACAGAGCTCGCACCGCCTCCAGCTCGGACGGGCGCAGCTGAATTGCGGCGATCTCGCGGGCGCCGAGCGCAGCGTGCGTCGCGCCGTGGAGCTCGATCCCGGCGCGCGCGGACCGCGTTTCTGGCTCGCGCACGTACTCCTGATGCAGGGGCGGATGGCCGAGGGCTGGGCCGAATACGAGACGCGCCTGGCGCAGCCAGGATTCGCGTGGGGCACCGCGGGGCTGCCGCGCTGGGACGGCAGCGATCCGCGCGGCATGCGCCTGCGGGTGATCGCCGAGCAGGGGCTCGGCGACTCGATCATGTTCGCGCGGTTCATCCCGCACCTGATCGAGCGCGGCGCAGCCGTCCAGTTTCTCTGCCGGCGCACGATGCAGCGGCTCTTCCAGGCGAGCTTCAACGATCAGCCGGTCGAAGTGATCGCCGATCCGGACGCCGATGCCGCGGGCGTCACCGCGCACGTGCATCTGATGAGCCTGCCGTATCTGCTCGCGCTGCCGCGCGCGGCGCTGCGGGCCGAGCGTCCGTACCTGCGGTTGCCGGCTGGGCTCGCGGACGCGTGGCACGCGAAGGTTCACGCCGCGCTCGGCGACGCGCGTCCGCGCCTCAAGGTGGGCCTCATGTGGGCAGGCAATCCGGACCGCTCGCGGGACGAGGACCGCTCGCTTCCGATCGAGGTGGCCGGACGGCTCGGGACGGCGGCCCACGGGATCGCCTGGTTCAATCTGCAGGTCGACACCGAACGCGACCGGGGAGCGCAGCACCCGTTTCCGATGATCGACCTCACGCACGGGATGAGCGACTATGCCGAGTCGGCAGGACTCATCGACGCGATGGACCTCGTGATCTCGGTGGACACTTCGACGGCGCATGCGGCTGCGGCGCTCGGTGCGCGGCTGTGGCTGCTCGCCCCGCACAACGTCTGCTGGCGCTGGCTGATCGCCGGCGAGGAAAGCCCGTGGTATCCCGGCGTGCGGCTCTTTCGCGCCGCGCGGCCGCGCGAATGGGCGCCGGTCGTCGAGCGCATCTGCGGCGAGCTCGCCGCCCTCGCAGCGGCGAGGGGGTCATAGGGTGCCAACCGAGTTCGAGATCATTGCGCGCTATTTCACGCGCCCCGCGCGTACCGCGGTGCTCGGCATCGGGGACGACGCGGCGATCGTGCGGGTGCCGGCCGAGCTGGCACTCGCAATCACCACGGATTTGCTCGTCGAGGGAACGCACTTTCTTGCGGACACCGATGCCGCACGGCTCGGCCACAAGGCGCTCGCGGTGAACCTGTCCGATCTCGCCGCGATGGGCGCCGACCCGCGGTGGTTCACGCTCGCGCTCTCGCTGCCGAGCGACGACGAGGCGTGGCTCGCGGCGTTTGCCCGCGGCATGTTCGCGCTCGCGGATCGCTTCGGCGTGGAGCTCGTCGGCGGCGACACGACGCGCGGGCCGCGCACGATCTCGATCACCGCGTACGGCACGCTGCCGCCCGGGCTCGCGCTGCGCCGGGACGGCGCCGCTGGCGGAGAAGACGTCTGGCTCTCGGGCAGCACCGGGGATGCCGCGCTCGGCCTCGCACACCTGCAGGGCAGGGTGCGCCTGCCGGATGCCGCGGCGCGCCACTGCCTGGCGCGGCTCGAGACGCCGCTGCCCCTCGTCGCGCTCGGACGGCGGCTGCGCGGCGTGGCGTCGAGCGCAATCGACGTGTCGGACGGGCTCGTCGCCGATCTCGGGCACGTCGCGGAGCGCTCGGCGATCGCAGTCGAGATCTGGCTGGGCCAGGTGCCGCGATCGAAGGCCGTCGCGGAGTGTTCCGACGCCGCGCTCGCGCGCGCGTGCCTGCTTGGCGGAGGCGACGACTACGAGCTCGCGTTCACCGCGCCCGTCAGCCGGCGCGCCGCGATTCTCGCGCTCGCTGCGGAGATCGGGCTGCCGCTCGCGCGCATCGGCCGCACGCTCGCGGGCAACCCGGCGGTCACGGTCATCGACGAGGCGGGAACCCCCGTCCCCGTGCCACGCGCCGGCTTCGATCACTTCGGCGCATGAGCACGGTCGCGGGCGCGCGCCCGACGGCGGCATTTCTCGTCGCGCATCCGGCGCACTTCCTCGCGCTCGGCTTCGGGACGGGGCTCGCGCCGTTCGGGCCCGGCACGGTGGGGACGCTCCTGGCGATACCGCTCCATGCCGCGCTTGGGCGTTGGCTGAGCCCGCTCGGGATACTGGCGCTCCTCCCGGCCTTCTTCGCGCTCGGCGTGTGGGCGTGCGGGCGCACCGGGCGCGACCTGGGCGCCGCCGACCATTCCGGAATGAACTGGGACGAGATCGTCGCATACCTGCTCGTGCTGGTGTTCACGCCGCCGGGGCTCGCGTGGCAGGTCTTTGCATTCGTCGCGTTCCGGTGCTTCGACATCCTGAAGCCGCCGCCGATCCGGCACTTCGATCGCACGCTCAAAGGGGGCTTCGGGGTGATGCTCGACGATCTCGTCGCGGCGTTCTACACGCTGCTCCTGATCGCGGTCGCCAAGGCCGCCCTCGCGTAGAATGACCGCGACCGATCACGCTCCGCTGTCGCCTCTTGCATGATGCCGCATCTGGACGTCCGCGCGCTCCTCGACTTCCACGACGGATGCGTCGCACGTGCCGGCTGGACCGACGAAGCGACGCCGGCGCGCTTCGACGCGGGGGTGTGGCAGTACGTGGAGCGCGACCACCGCCACAACGGCCGCCTCTGGGAGGAGGAAGACCAGGCGCGCCGCCGCGACGTCCCGGACAGCGCGATCGCCGCCAACAAGCACGCGATCGACCGGCACAATCAGGAGCGCAACGATGCGATCGAGCGCATTGACGAGATGCTCCTTGCAGCGGTCGTGGGCGTCGACCGGGCGCCCGGCGCCCGGATGAGCTCCGAAACCGCCGGCGCGATGATCGACCGGCTCTCGATTCTCGCGCTCAAGATCCACCATATGCGGCTGCAGACCGAGCGCGCGGACGCGACGCCCGAGCACGTCGCGGCGTGCCGGTCGAAACTGGCGCGGCTCATCGAGCAGCGCGCCGACCTCGCCCGGTGCCTCGAGGCGCTGCTCGCGGACTGTGCGGCCGGGCGCGCGTACTTCAAGGTCTACCGCCAGTTCAAGATGTACAACGATCCGAATCTCAATCCGTACCTGTACGGCGCGCCGCCAGGCGAGCACGGGTAGCCATGCCCGATCCCACGCTGGATGTGCTCGCAGCCTCGGTCGGCGAGCGCCTCAAGTCGGCCCGGCTCCTGCTGGCGACGGCCGAGTCCTGCACGGGCGGCTGGGTGGCACAGGCGGTGACCGCCGTTCCGGGAAGCTCGGAGTGGTTCGACCGCGGCTTCGTCACCTACTCGAACGCAGCGAAGCAGGAGCTGCTCGGCGTGGGCGACGAGACGCTTGCGCGCTACGGCGCGGTGAGCGAGGACACCGCGCGCGAGATGGCGCTCGGCGCGCTCGTGCACAGCCGGGCGCAGGTGGCGGTTGCGATCACCGGCGTCGCGGGTCCGAGTGGCGGAACGGCGGCGAAGCCGGTGGGCATGGTCTGCTTCGCGTGGGTGCGCCGGGGTCAAGAGCCGCAGAGCGAGACGCGGCGCTTTGCCGGCGACCGGGAGCAAGTGCGGCGGCAATCGGTCGTCGCCGCGCTGCAGGGCTTGCTCGCGCGCCTCGCCGATTGACCGCGCGCCAGGCTGCGCTCGCGGGGGACCTCGTCGTCTGGCCCGACCACCGGCCGGAGGGTGTGCTGCATCGGCCAAAATGCCGAGAATCCGGACCTCCCAGGCCGCCGTGAACCGGGGTAGATTGAGCTTGCAAAGGCCGGCTGTTCCCCGAGGCGGCTTGAACCGCGACGGGGTTGACCCCATTTTCGATGCTTCGATCCAGGAGCAACGATGACCGCAATTCGTCCTGCCGCCGTCGCCGGAACGTTCTATCCGGGCGACCGCGATGCGCTGGCGCAGGACGTGACGGCCATGCTCGAGGAGGCGCGCGAGCGCGAACTCGGGCCGGGGTTCCCCAAGGCCGTGATCGTCCCGCACGCGGGGTATATCTACTCGGGGCCGGTCGCGGCGAACGCATACGTCCTGCTGCGCCCGGCGCGAGGCGTCGTGAAGCGCGTCGTCCTTCTCGGCCCGTGCCACCGTGTGCCGGTGCGGGGGCTCGCACTTCCCGCCGCTGACGCATTCGAGACGCCGCTCGGCCGCATCCCGGTCGATGCCGAGGCGGTCGCCATCGCGCGCACGCTGCCGCAGGTGAGCGAATACCGCGCGACGCACGCGCAGGAGCATTCGCTCGAGGTGCAACTGCCGTTCCTCCAGGAGGTGCTCGGAGAGTTCGCCGTCGTGCCCCTCGTCGTCGGCGCGGCGAGCGTGGGCGAGGTGGCAGAGGTCCTCGAAAGGCTGTGGGGCGGTCCGGAGACGCTGATCGTGGTGAGCTCGGACCTTTCGCACTACCACGCGTACGACGAGGCGCGGGCGCTGGACGAGGAAACGGCGCGCGCGATTCTCGCCCGGCGGACCGACCTCGATCACGAGCAGGCGTGCGGCGCAACGCCCATCGCCGGGTTCCTCGCAGCCGCCGAGCGGCGGGAGCTCGCGGCCGAGTTGCTCGACCTGCGCAACTCCGGCGACACCGCGGGCGGCAAGGGGCGCGTCGTCGGCTATGCGTCCTTCGCGTTCTGGGAAGGCGAGCGGGCTGCCTACGGCGAGGAGCATGGCCGTGCCCTGGTCGGGCTCGCGCGGCGCGGCATCGCGTCGAAGCTCGGCGCAGGCGCGCCGCCGCACGGGGAGCCGTGGCCGTCCTGGCTGCACGAGCAGCGGGCGACCTTCGTGACGCTGATGCAGGCCGGGGAGCTGCGGGGGTGCATCGGCAGCCTGCAGGCGCGGCGGGCGCTCGGCGTGGATGTCGCAGCGAATGCGCGCGCGGCGGCGTTCTCCGATCCGCGGTTCGCGCCGCTGTCGGCAGGCGATCTGCCGGATACCGAGGTCGAGGTTTCGGTGCTGTCCAATCCGGTGCGCGTGATGTTCAGCGACCACGAGGATCTGGTCGCCCAGCTGCGACCCGGCATCGACGGGCTCATCCTGGCGGCAGACGCGCAACGGGGCACGTTCCTGCCGCAGGTCTGGGAGCAGCTCCCCGAACCCGAGGCGTTCCTCGCCCACCTGAAGCGCAAGGCCGGCATCGCCGAGACCTTCCCCAGCGGCCGCTGCAGCGTCTGGCGCTATCGCGTCAGGAAGTGGCGCGAGCAGGATTTCGCATGACGATGAGCGGACCGCACGCAGACCAGTGGTGGCACATGCTGGACGACGGTCGCATGCAGTGCGACCTCTGCCCGCGCGACTGCCGCCTGCACGACGGCCAGCGCGGCGCATGCTTCGTGCGTCAGCGCGTCGGGAGCGATATGGTGCTGACGACCTACGGGCGGTCGTCGGGCTTCTGCGTCGACCCGATCGAGAAGAAGCCGCTGAACCACTTCTATCCCGGCTCGTCGGTCCTGTCGTTCGGCACTGCGGGCTGCAACCTTGCGTGCAAGTTCTGCCAGAACTGGGACATCTCCAAGTCGCGCGAGATGGATACGCTCGCGGACGCCGCGAGCCCCAAGCGGATCGCGCAGGCCGCGGCGGAGCTCGAGTGCAAGAGCGTCGCGTTCACGTACAACGATCCGGTGATCTTCGCCGAGTATGCGCTGGACGTGGCCGATGCCTGCCATGCGCGCGGCGTCCAGACCGTCGCCGTTACGGCCGGCTACATCCATGCGACACCCCGAGCGGAGTTCTTCGCGAAGATGGACGCGGCGAACGTCGACCTGAAGGCATTCACCGACGACTTCTACTCTAAGCTCTGCGGGGCGCGCCTTGCGCCGATCCTCGACACCCTCGTCTATCTGAAGCACGAGACCGACGTCTGGTTCGAGATCACCACGCTGCTCATTCCCGGCCTCAACGACAGCGACGGCGAGCTGGAGGCGCTTTCGCGCTGGATCGCGCGGGAGCTCGGTCCGGAGGTGCCGCTGCATTTCACGGCGTTTCATCCGGATTACAAGATGAACGAGATGAGCCCCACGCCGTCCGCGACCCTGACGCGCGCCCGGCGGATCGCGACGGCGCACGGCCTGCGCTACGTGTATACGGGCAATGTTCACGATCCCGAGGGCGGCACCACCTTTTGTCCCCACTGCGGCAACGGGGTCATCGTGCGCGACTGGCACCGGATCCTGAACTACCGGATCGACGATGCCGGGCGCTGCCAGGAGTGCGGGGGCGCGCTCGCCGGCCGCTTCGGGCGGTTCGATCACGCATTCGGCCCGCGGCGCGTGCCCGTCCGACTGGCGAGCTTCCTCACGACCTGACCGCCGGACGGGATTTCCGCTCGCTTCCTGTCAGGATCCTGCCCCCGCGCCTTCGCGCGGAGCCCCGGGAGGCGCCGGCGCGGTTGCGCCGGGCATCCCGATACTGTATAAATCGCCAGGTCAGAGCCGACGCGGTCCGTGCCCGCATGGTCCGCACCGTGCGGGCTCACGTCCTGAGCCACTACGGCCGCTACGCTCGCGACAGATCGAGTGAGGGACGCGCCCATGCGGCGGTGGGAACGTCCGTCGGCGTCGGCGACATGACGGCCGCGCCGAAAAGGAGATTTCTGCCGCGACCAGCGCATATGGGAGAATAGCCATGCCCTCCGACACCAACGTCATTCCCCTCATGGACGAGAACAAATCCAAGGCGCTCGCAGCCGCCCTGGCGCAGATCGAGAAGCAGTTCGGCAAGGGGTCCATCATGCGCATGGACGCGCAGGCGGCCCCGGACGTCCAGGTCGTCTCGACCGGATCGCTCGGTCTGGACGTCGCGCTCGGCGTCGGCGGGCTCCCGCGCGGCCGGGTCGTCGAGGTCTACGGCCCCGAGTCGTCGGGCAAGACCACGCTCTGTTTGCAGGTGGTGGCGGAGATCCAGAAGGCGGGCGGCACCGCGGCGTACATCGACGCCGAAAACGCGCTCGACCCGCAGTACGCCGCCAAGCTCGGCGTGCGCATCGATGACCTGCTGATCTCCCAACCGGACACCGGCGAGCAGGGGCTCGAGATCGCCGACATGCTCGTGCGCTCGGGTTCGGTGGACCTCATCGTGATCGACTCGGTAGCGGCGCTCGTTCCGCGCGCCGAGATCGAGGGCGAGATGGGCGACCAGCTCCCCGGCCTGCAGGCGCGGCTCATGAGCCAGGCCCTGCGCAAGCTCACCGGGAACATCAAGCGCACCAATACGCTCGTCATCTTCATCAACCAGATCCGGATGAAGATCGGCGTGATGTTCGGCAATCCCGAGACCACGACCGGCGGCAATGCGCTGAAGTTCTATGCGTCGGTGCGCATGGACATCCGCCGCATCGGCGCGATCAAGAAGGGCGACGAGGTGATCGGTTCGGAGACGCGCGTCAAAGTGGTCAAGAACAAGGTCGCGCCGCCATTCCGCGAGGCCGTCTTCGATATCCTCTATGGCCAGGGCATCTCCCGCGAAGGCGAGATCCTCGAGCTCGGCGTCCAGGCCGGAGTGGTCGAGAAGTCGGGCGCCTGGTACGCGTACAAGAAGGACCGCATCGGCCAGGGCAAGGACAACGCGCGCGAGTATCTGAGGGAGCATCCGGATCTCGCCGCCGAGATCGAGGCGAGGATCCGCGAGAAGCTCGGCGTCGCAGCCCCGGCGACGGCGACGCTGGCGGCGGAGGCCTGAAGGCGCCACGGGCGTGGCGCGCTCGAACCCGACGCTGCGTGAGCGGGCGATTGCGCTGCTGGCGCGACGCGAGCACTCCCGCGCGGAGCTCGCCCGCAAGCTCGCCCACCACGCTGAGTCGGACGCCGAGGTGGAGGCGCTGCTCGACGAGCTCGCCCGGCGCAAATTGCTCTCCGACGGCCGCTATGTCTCGGCGCGCAGCGAAGTCCTGGCGCGGAAGTTCGGCGCGGCGCGGGTCGTGCGCGAGCTCCGCGACAAGGGCATCGCGGCGCCGGCGCTCCAGAGCCTCGAGCGCGATCTGAAGGCAAGCGAGCTGGACCGCGCGCGCGCGGTTTGGCAGAAGCGCTTCGGCGCGCCTGCCGGCAATGCCGCGGACCGCGCGCGGCAGGCGCGCTTCCTGCAGGCGCGCGGATTCTCGTTCGAGGTCATTCGACGCGTCGTCCGCGGGCTGGACGACGCAGGCTAGAAAGATCCGATCGGCGGTGCGGGCAGGGCGAGCGGAGCGACTCGCCGCGTGGTGGAGTGCTGGTTCAGGCCTGCGCGGCCCCCGGCAGCCGACCCGGCGGACGCATTTGCATCCGCCCTGGATTCCGGCGAAAATCACGTTCTTTCAGTGATTTGAAGCGCGCTCCGCGCGTCGGACCCCCGGGGCCATGAGATCCGCCGATATCCGCTCGAGCTTTCTCGACTTCTTCGCGAGGCGCGGCCACACGGTCGTCGCCTCCAGCCCCCTCGTCCCGGCGAACGATCCCACGCTGCTCTTCACCAACTCGGGGATGGTCCAGTTCAAGGACGTGTTTCTCGGCCGCGAGACGCGCTCGTACAAGCGCGCCGTGACCGCGCAGCGCAGCCTGCGCGCGGGCGGCAAGCACAACGATCTCGAGAACGTGGGGTACACCGCGCGCCACCACACGTTCTTCGAGATGCTCGGCAACTTCAGCTTCGGCGACTACTTCAAGCGCGACGCGATCCGATTCGCGTGGGACCTGCTCACCAAGGAGTGGGGGCTGCCCGGCGAGCGCATGTGGATCACCGTCTACGAGACCGACGATGAAGCCTACGACCTCTGGACGAGGGAGATCGGCATTCCGGCGAACCGGATCGCGCGCATCGGGGACAAGCCCGGTGCGGGCCGCTACCAGAGCGACAACTTCTGGCAGATGGGCGACACCGGCCCGTGCGGCCCGTGCTCGGAGATCTTCTGGGATCACGGTCCCGAGGTGGCGGGCGGGCCGCCCGGCACGGCGGAGGCGGACGGCGACCGCTACATAGAGATCTGGAACCTCGTGTTCATGCAGTTCAATCGCGACGAGGCGGGCGAGCTGCACCCGCTGCCGAAGCCATCGGTCGACACCGGCATGGGCCTCGAGCGCATCGCGGCGGTGCTCCAGGGCGTGCACTCCAACTACGAGATCGATCTCTTCCAGGACCTGATCAGGGCGGCGGCGCGCGAGACGGGCACCCGCGACCTCGCCGCGAACTCGCTCAAGGTGATCGCGGATCACATCCGCGCCTGTGCCTTCCTGATCGTCGATGGCGTCATTCCCGGCAACGAGGGCCGCGGGTACGTGCTCCGGCGCATCATCCGCCGCGCGCTGCGCCACGGCTACAAGCTCGGCCAGAGGCGGCCGTTCTTCCACCGGTTGGTGGCGGATCTTTCCAAGGTGATGGGCGCGGCGTATCCGGAGCTCCCCAAGGCGCAGGAGCGCGTCGCGCAGGTGCTGCGCGTGGAGGAGGAGCGCTTCGGCGAAACGCTGGAGCACGGCATGAAGGTCCTGGAAGGCGCGCTGACGCGCGAGGATCGCATGCTCGACGGGGAGACCGTCTTTCAGCTCTACGACACGTTCGGCTTTCCCGTGGACCTCACTGCGGACATCGCGCGCGAGCGCGGCATCATGATCGACCATGCCGGGTTCGAGGCGGCGATGGAGCGCCAGCGCGAGCAGGCGCGCGCCGCGTCCAAGTTCAGGATGGCGACAGGGGTGGAGTACCAGGGGACACCGACCGAGTTCCGGGGCTACGACACGCTGT
>WBZR01004974.1_pt1 | contig 10493 bp, 5 predicted proteins | sample 5204231 | NCBI WGS metagenome assembly WBZR01 (sample SAMN12412403, study PRJNA552823) | activated sludge metagenome | isolation source: activated sludge from anammox sidestream of wastewater treatment plant... | place: USA: Virginia | collected 2017-08
ACCGAGGCCCCCTTATAAATGGCTTCCCGGTACTGGGCATTGTGGGATTTGTCTTTGCAGGCTTTCTCGGTTTGGGGCTTGCCATTGGGGTCTTGAGGTCCGGACGTCTGTAAACTTAGTAGAATAGACAAAAAAGACCTGACCAAAGAAAAAGCCCTACAATTATGATAGAAAGTAGTTTTGAGGAAATACTAAACCATAAAGAAAAGAAGGGCCATATGGAAACAGCCCCCCGTGTACAAGTGGCATTACTGGAGCGTTCGGTTGCCAGTCACGTTGAGAAAAAATGGACTCATCCGGAATCGCCTTCTTTTCGTATAAGCTTCTTTCTCAATCCCGGAGATTTTGGGATACGACCAGGGATTGATCGGAGTTTTTGCAGTAACCTTAAATTGTCTTCGCTTCTGGTATTCATTTCCGGAATTTCTAAGATTTTGGGAATGTTCAGGAACCTTGGGTCTCTCATGAGGGCATGGAACGTTTCCAACCCCAATTTTCCTTCCCCAATACCGGCATGGCGGTCACTGCGGGAGCCGAGTCCTGTCCGGGAATCATTCACGTGAATGGCCTTTATTTTCCTGATTCCCACAATTCTTTCAAATTCACGGAGAACGGTTTCGTAACCCTCATATCCCCTGATATCGTATCCGGCTGCAAAAACGTGTGCGGTGTCGAGGCATACGCCCATGACTTCCGGATGTTTCATTTCGTCCAGGAGACAGGCGATTTCTTCAAAGGCAGAACCTATAGACGTTCCCTGGCCAGCCATGGTTTCCAGAAGTATTTGAGTTTTTGAATTGCCGCACGTGCTCAAAATGGCCTGGAGGGCTTCAATGGTTCTCTTCATGCCGTCTTCCTTGTTTGAATTACCGCAACTGCCCGGATGAAGGATCAGGAAATTTACGCCGAATTGTCTCGCCCTTGATAATTCCGTCTCCAGCCGTTCTCGCGATTTTTGCCAGAGATTTTTATCGGAAGATGCGAGATTAACCAGATAGGGAACGTGGGCAACGACTTTTTTGACCGGGCTGTCCTGCCAGGCAGCCTTGAATCTAATCACTTCTTCGGATGTCAATGCAGATACACCCCATCGCCGGGAAAGCGTTACATAGATTTGAATACATTCACATCCCCATTTCCTTGCCCAGAAGAATCCTTTCGATAATCCACCTATTGTGGGAACAGTACAGCCTAGCATAAACGGTATTATTAGGTAACGGTTAGAGAAGAGAAAAAGCACTTAACTGGAATATTGAGGGAGTAGCGGGTTTATATCATGTAATCAGTCCATACGATCCTTGATTTTTCAGGGGTTCTCACATCACCTCCCATGTTTTATTCTTAATTAAACCGTATAACGCCCTGAGTTCAGCCGCCGCCGTAGGCGGTCGGCTGCGACGAATTGTTAGGCCTGCAGCAATTCACTTGTCTGACCAAACGGCAAGCTCGTTGCCGCCTGGCTCCTTGAAATGAAACCGCCGCCCGCCTGGAAAAGAAAATATGTCTCGAGTGATCAAGCCCCCAGCGCCAAGCACTTTGTCCCGCGTTGCCTCAAGGTTGGAAGAAAACAAGACTACCAGCGGCTGAATTGGACGATGTGCCGGGTCTGCATTGAACCCGCTGCCCAAGCCACCGCTGTTTGTATCGGCATAGTCGTCGCCCCAATCTTGGTACGACCAGCCGAAAGCTTCAGAGAAGAAGCGCTTGGACTGAGAAAGACCAAGAACGTCTTTGGCCGGGAACTCGACAAAATTGATGTGATTGTCTTTTCGATTTTCCACTGATCACCTCGAAGCTTCTATATAGGCCTAACAATAATTAGACTGGTCATTATAATTGTCCCCCGGCATGCTGGGCTGTCAGTCTATTACGCCGGTTTTTTGGATATAAAAATCTCATTATCTCATTTACTTCCTTATATGTTGCGCAAAATTGTTATGAAAAGCAGGTGCCTTATACGGATCCGTATAAGACACCTGCTTTTGGTTTATTAATTGGACTTCGCACTCCTTTTGGACCGTAATTCAGCACATGCGTGTAAATCATAGTTGTTTTAACATCCTTGTGTCCCAGTAATTCTTAAATAGTCCCAATGTCACAACCTGATTCCAAAAGATGCGTGGTAAAAGAGTGGCGAAAGGTTTGGCAACTTGCCCTTTTTGTAATTCCGGCTTCGGTGGTTTTCGTGTTCTTCCACCGGTTCTTCTTGCAGGAAGAGCCATTGCCAGCGCCAATCGGCAGGCGCGTTGGGATGCTTGCGACCCAAAGTTTTGGGCATCTTCACCCGCCCCCACCCTTCGGTAAAGATAAACAGACAACGTTATTTACCGTATTGCAATGTCAAACCTCTTTACAAATGGAGAAATTATAGAAAGCGCTTTTGAAATTAACACAAACAGAAAAAGAATACAAATTTTTTGTTTTTTCCAAGGAACGAATCATTCCAGTTTCGGAGGGGAGGTTATGAAATAATTGTTACTGCATTGTACTCCACACCTTCTATTTCCGGCCTTCACACATCCACATCAAAATCACAGCAAAGGGCATCACACGTTGGTTACACAATACTATCCTGACAAGGAACAGACCGAAGGAGATCCGGTTTGGCGCTTATCTCTGTAGAGTGAGTACCCAGCTTGAGGGCCAGGCATCACGCTTCGTCCTTGTATCCGTTAACATAGACCCTGGGTACGCGCTTGCTCACATTGCACGTAATCTCGTACGGGATGGTATTGAGTTGTTTTGCTACGGATTCCACGGAAATGGACTCTTGCCCCTGACTGCCGTATATGACAACTTCGTCACCCACGGTTGCTCCTTGCATGTGGGTTACATCCACAAAACACTGGTCCATACAGACCCGTCCTATAATGGGTGCCTTTACACCTCGTATAATGACCTGCCCAGAACCAGAAAGCAGCCGGTTATAGCCGTCATCATATCCGAAGGGAAGGGTTGCGACACGGGTAGGTTTTGCAACCGTGTGTGCTCTGCCATATCCCACAGCATCGCCGGGTTCCATATCCTTGATATGAATAATGCGCGTCTTGAAACACATGACCGGCCTGACGCCAATATCCCTCGATACCTCATCTGAAGGGTAGAGCCCGTAGAGTGAAAGACCAGGCCTCACCATGGTAAAATAAGCATTAGGATGCCCGATAATGGCCCCGCTATTCGCCATATGTCTTAATGGAATACGTATCTTGATCGCATCCAGGTGCGCCAGAACATCCCTGAATCTGCTGATTTGCAAGTCGGTATATGCTGATTCCCTTTCATCTGAACCAGAGCAGTGGGTGTAGATTCCGCCAATGGAAAGATTTTTCATCTCCTGTAAAGATCTTACAAACTCGACGGCCTTATCGTACCGTACGCCAATACTGCCCATGCCGGTATCCACATACACATGTACATTCATGGTTTTCTGAAAATACTGCGCCCGTTTTGATAAAACTTCAGCGAGCCCCAGATCATAAACGGATGGTATCACGTCATGGTGAATAACGGTGTCGATTTGTTCTTCAAAGATGCCCCCCAAAAGTAATAACGGCGCTTGAATGCCTTTGTCCCTTAACTGAATGCCCTCTTCAAGGATAGCGATCCCCAGCATCGCAACTCCGTGTCTTAATAAAACCCTGCTTACTTCGTAATCGCCATGGCCATAGGCATCAGCCTTGACAATGCCCATAATTTTGATCTGCTGACCAATCTTCTTTTGTATAGAAAGCAAATTATGCCGTAGGGCATTCAGGTCAATTTCAACCCACGTTGGTCTGTGCATAATGTCCATACTATTGTAAAAATAAAATGATAAAAGTAATGTAAGATGGGTAGGGTCTGACGTGCCTACCAAGAATGAGGCGATATGCCATACGGCTATCCCCTTGCACTATCTGTCCTTATATGGTTGAATAATATGGTAATTTCTATTTACTCCCATGCTTTAAATTAGACTGCCTTTGGCAGGGATTTCATAGCTATCCTTTATTGGTAGGGTAAGCGTCCCCGCTTGTTGTGCTGGTGTCAACCTGAGGCGGTTAACCTGCCGATAGGCCGGGGTGTGTTTCTGCATTTTGCACACCTATATCCCCTCTTTCTAGAGGAGACACAAAAGATTAAATTCCTTACATTGAATTAGCAATCATTATGGATTGAACTTGTAACATATCCGGAGGACACATGCAAGAGAAACTCAACGACTTAAAGAAACGACTGGCTGAAATAATTGATATCAATCACGCTATCGCTGTACTTGATTGGGATCAGCAAACTTATATGCCGCCAGGTGGTGCAGCAGGGCGCGCCAGGCAGCTTGCGACCTTAAGCCATATTTCCCATGAAAAATTTATTAACAATATCATTGGACATCTCCTGGAAGAATTGCGTGAGTACGCAGAGGGCTTACCCTACGAATCTGATGACGCAAGCCTTGTCCGGATAACAAAACGTGACTACGACAAGGCGCGCCGTGTGCCGCCAGCTCTTGTGTCGGAAATTGCCTATGCCAGCGCCCAGGCCTTTGATGCCTGGAAGAAAGCGAGGGCTGAGTCAAGATTCTCAGACTTTTCGCCATACCTACAACGGAATCTTGACTTGAAAAGATACTACGCCCAGTGCCTTGGATACACGGACCACATTTACGATCCACTGCTTGATGAATACGAACCCGGTATGAAAACAAGCCAGGTAAAAGGAATTTTTCAGGCAATCAAACGAGAACTGGTGCCGCTTGTTCAAACGATTTCAGCAAAATCGCATCTGGTAGACAATGCCTTTTTGCACCAGACGTTTGATGAACAGACACAGTGGGAGATTGGAATCGAAGCGGCCCGATTGATTGGCTATGATTTCGAACGCGGACGTCAGGATCGTTCACCTCATCCATTCTCAACATCTTTTTCCATAAACGACGTGCGTATTACCACGCGCATACTGCATGATTATTTCCCCGCCGCCTTTTTTGCAACGTTGCACGAGGCTGGCCATGCGCTCTACAGCCAGAGAATACGCTCAGAACTCGAACAGACACCTCTTGCGGAAGGCGCATCCCTCGGTGTTCATGAATCGCAATCACGGTTATGGGAAAATCTTGTTGGCCGCAGCCGGCCTTTTTGGAGATTTTTTATGCCACGCATCCAAACCGTTTTTCCTGGGCAATTCAGGAATGTGACCGATGAAAAGATGTACTGCGGGGTAAACCGGGTACAGCCTTCTTTCATCCGCGTAGAGGCTGATGAGATTACCTACAACCTGCATATCATGATACGTTTCGAGCTGGAGAATGCACTGCTTGAGGAACGTCTGGCAGTGAACGATCTGCCTGAGTTATGGAACAAGAAAATGCAGGAATATCTTGGAATAACACCACCGAACGATGCATTGGGTGTCCTGCAGGATGTTCATTGGTCACACGGCAGCTTTGGATACTTTCCAACATATTCGCTCGGCAATATCTTTGCTGCACAATTATTTGATACGATCAAAAGAGACATCCCCGATCTTAACAGTCACTTTGAGAAAGGTGAATTTCGTGGTCTGCTTGATTGGCTTCGCATCCATCTGTATACCCATGGCCGTAAATTTACACTGGAAGAATTAGCAAATAAAATTACCGGAGAATCCCTTCACACAGACCCTTTCATTGCTTACCTGAAAAGTAAGTACGGCGACATATATCATTTCTAAAAAAGCACCGATTTTACATGAGAAAAATTATATATAACCCATGGTTTAAATGAGATTTATAAAGAAGGCTGTCACGTATATCCCACATCGGAAGGAACACCCACATTTGATTATATTTAAAAATATTTTTGACAAAATGAAAATAAATAGTATAATATAGCATTATTTAATTTAAAGACACTTCATTTTAAGGATTGGATAGAATGGATTAAGCGAAGCGATCAGTCGTTTGTTGAAATGCTACTGGTGAATGCGACGATGAAAGACAAGCGCTTTAAACAATCACACCTTGATATTTATGCGCTTTTCAATAAATGAGACTGTTACGCATCGCGATAAAGGCAAACCCTGAGTGATCAGGGGACGCAAAGCAAAGGGTCTTACAACATACAAGGAAGTATGGGGATATATATAGAAAATATCCTGACACAATTAGGGAAGTAGTTTAAAAAAGACAGCCTTACTGCCAAAAATGTTTTACACAATATTTAGCAGTGAGGCTTTTTTATTTTACAAATATTTTTCAGAAAGGAGAGAAGAAGATGTTTAAAAACATTTCTATGCATGGCGTTTTTTAAGGATTGAATGGAATGGATTAAACGGAGCGATCAGTCGTTTATTGAAATGCTACTGGTGAATGCGACGATAAAAGACAAGTGCTTTTAAACAATCACACCTTGATATTTATGCGCTTTTCAATAAATGAGACTGTTACGCATCGCGATAAAGGCAAACTCTGAGTGATCAGGGGGCGCAAAGCAAAGGGTCTTGTGTAGAGATGTATGGTCATACGTCTCTGCATCTGATAAAAAGACAGCCTTACTGCCGAAAATATTTCAAATAATGTTTTTAGCAGGAAGGCTTTTTTATTTTACGGACATTTTTTAAAGAGGAGAAAAGGAGATGTTTAAAAACATTTCTATGGTTGCTGTAATATTATCTATCTCCTATGCCTGCCTTTATGCCGGCACAGGAGCTGTCACACCTACCAATGAGGAACTTATGCAAAAGGCGCACAGGATGCAGATGCCGTTTATTGCCAACGAAGGTCAGACAGACGAGCAGGTGGCATACTATGCAAAGACCTTCGGCGGCACCGTGTGCGTAACAAAGGAAGGCGGGATCGTCTATCTGCTGCCAAAGTACGAGGCAGATGCAAAGGGAAGACACACCAACTCCAACAGAGCCGAAGGGCAAGATCATGTGCCGTCTTACAGCACCGGAGTGATGACATCCCTGCTCTCTCAGCCACGATGGACATCGCAGTTACATGACAAATGGTGGCAAAAGATTGCACAAGGTGGGCCGGACAATATTTTTGGTGTGCAACCAGATAACCACAAACAGGAATTAAGCGGAGTCACCCTGAAAGAAGAATTTGTAGGGGGAAAAACATTTGATATACGCGGCGAGAAGAGGTCAGAGACGAAGGTAAGTTATTTCAGGGGAAACGACCCATCGAAGTGGAAGACCAATATTGCAACGTATGAGTATGCAACCCTGGGTGAGGTATATAAGGGGATAGAAATCCGGTTAAAGGCGTACGGAAACAATGTGGAGAAGCTCTTTTGTGTAAAGCCGGGGGCAAATCCTGAACAGATAAATATCCGGCTGAGCGGTGCTGAAACCTCTTTAGAGAAAGAGGTAGCGGGTTTGTCGGTAAACGAACAGGGTGAGCTTGTGACAGAGACGGCGCTCGGCCCTGTAAAATTCACAAAACCGGTTGCTTATCAGGAGATTAACGGCAAGAGGGTGGAGGTGGATGTCGGTTACAGGCTTAAGGGTTCGGCTCCAACAAAACCAGAAATCGGAGAGCAAGGATTAGAATATGGCTTTACCGTTGCCTCTTACGATCGCACGAAGGATCTCATCATCGACCCCCTCCTTGCTTCCACTTTCCTGGGCGGAAGTAATGATGATTGTGGCTTTAGCATTGCCCTGGACTCAAACAGCAACGTCTTTATTACAGGGTATACAAATTCAACAGATTTTCCCACAACTGCGGAGTCTTATAATATAACCCACAATGGTGATGCCGATGTATTTATCTCTAAGTTCAATAATAATCTGACAAACCTTCTCGCAACCACATTCCTGGGAGGAAGCAATGATGATTGTGGCAATGCCATCGCCCTGGACTCAAACGGCAACGTCTTTATCACGGGGTATACGAAATCAACAGATTTTCCCACAACTGCGGAGTCTTATAATATAACCCACAATGGTGGTGCCGATGTATTTATCTCTAAGTTCAACAATAATCTGACAAACCTTCTCACAACCACATTCCTGGGAGGAAGTGATAATGATCGTGGTAACGCCATCGCTTTGGACTCAAACGACAGTGTCTTTACGACGGGATATACATATTCAACAGACCTACCTACCACTACAGGGGCATATAATGTAATTCACAATGGTAGTTATTCCGATGTATTTATCTCAAAATTCAGCAACGATCTGACGAGCTTGCTTGCATCCACATTCCTGGGTGGAAGTGATGAAGACGGTGGCTTTGGTATTACCCTGGACTCAAGCGATAATGTTTTTGTTACAGGGTTGACGCCTTCGGCAGACCTGCCCACCACTACGGGGGCATATGATAAAACCCATAATGGAACTTTTGACGCGTTTGTCTCGAAGTTCGATAACGATCTGACAAGCTTACTTGCGTCCACATTCCTAGGGGGAAGTGATTGGGATTTTGGCTATGATATTATCCTGGACTCAAGCAACAACGTTTTTGTTACAGGGTGTACGTATTCATCCAATATGCCCACCATTACAGGAATATATGATGCAACCTTTAATGGCGGTTGCGATGTATTTGTCTCAAAGCTCAATAACGACTTGACAAGCTTGCTTGCATCCACATTTCTGGGTGGAAGTGATGACGATTACGGCCTTGGCATTGCCTTGGACTCTAGCAACAATGTCTTTGTTACAGGATATACGAATTCATCAAACTATCCTACCACTGCGGGAGCATATGATAGAACTTTTAATGGCACTTATGATGTATATGTTTCTAGGCTTAACAATAACCTGACGAGCCTACTTGCATCTACCTTTCTGAGTGGAAGTGATGACGATTACGGCTATGGTATTGCCTTGGATTCAAGCGACAGCGTCTTTGTTGTGGGATATGCATATTCAACAGACCTGACCACCACTGTAGGGGCATACGATATAACCTACAATGGAGAAGCAGATGTATTTGTCTCTAAATTCTACAATCTGTATATTGCGTCTCCTTGCGAAGCAAAAAAACTTGACGTAAAACCAAAATCTCTTAAGCTTTCACAGGGAGAGGATAGAGAAGAAACTATAACCTTAACCTGCAAAAAGGGATTACCATCTGTAAACCAAATAATAAAAGTTAAAATAGTGAGCGGTAAAAAACATGTGACTATTTCACCGGCAGAGGCGTACACAGACGAAAATGGCCAGGCAACGTTTACCATTACTGCTACAGAAAAGAAGGGCAATGCAGTAGTACGATTCAAGCATAAAAACCTGATAAACGACGTAACGGTAAAGGTTAGAAAACAATAACCATTGGGTTTTCTGAAAATTTCCAATCAAGATGGGATATTACATGCAGCGTAGGGACAAATTTAAAACATGCCCCCGCATCATTTATCTGATCGCAACATTATAATCTCTGGCAAACCGCCGCGCCAGATATTGGTGGGTCTTGCAAGAAGGCACTTATAATGTCTCATAACGCGCAGCAAAGCCGCAATCAAATCCCCCCCCTATCGTTCGACTGGGCACTCACAACAAAGCCAAGGGGGGAGAAGCGGGGTGTAAAAAAACGGGCAAAAAAAGAAAGATTTACACGGTAATACTATAATTGTTCAGCGTAGGGTATCTGGCATGCCTTTGATTTTGAACTATACTGGCCGGAAGCCTGCGCTGCCATCTTTTCCAGCTTGTTCTGGTCAGGATTATGAAGGGAGGTATACCTATGAATAGAGACTCACGGCGTATTCTCATCATTGGGGGTGTTGCGGCGGGGGCAACGTGCGCGGCACGTCTCAGAAGGCTTTGCGAACGCTGCACTATTGTGATATTCGATCGTGGCCCGTACGTGTCCTTTGCCAACTGCGGGCTGCCCTACCATGTTGGCAACATCATTGTTTCAGAAGAAAAGCTGCTGGTGGCGACACCGCAGCTTTTCAAGGATCGTTTCAATATCGAAGTGCATACGGAAACTGAAGTTGTTCGGGTCGATCGTGATAAAAAAGAGATCGAGGTGCGCGATATCAGGACGAATGAGACGCGTCGGGAATCCTATGATGGTTTGGTATTATCGACCGGTGCGAATGCTGTCCGTCCGCAAATTCCCGGCATCAATCTTCCCGGCATCTTTGTATTGCGTACCATTCCTGATAGCCGGAAGATTCGCAGTGCTGTGGGAAACGCCTCTCTTGCAGCAATCGTGGGTGGTGGTTTTATCGGGCTGGAAATGGCTGAAAATCTGACAAGGAGAGGCTTATCTGTCACCATTATCCAAAGAAGCGATCAAATCTTATCATCCCTTGATCCCGAGATGGCATTTTTTGTGGAAAAGCACTTGCAAGCAAACGGCGTGACGCTGCGTCTTGGAACCGGAGTGGAATCCTTCCATCTTGATGGCAGGTTATCCGTTAAAACAACTTCCGGAGATACCATTGACACGGACATGGTAATCCTTGCCATGGGTGTGCAGCCAGAATCATCGCTGGCAAGAAATGCAGGATTATCCCTTGGCGATCATGGGGGTATTCGGGTAGATGATCGCATGCAAACCAGCGACCCTT
>WBZR01003613.1_pt2 | contig 10492 bp, 11 predicted proteins | sample 5204231 | NCBI WGS metagenome assembly WBZR01 (sample SAMN12412403, study PRJNA552823) | activated sludge metagenome | isolation source: activated sludge from anammox sidestream of wastewater treatment plant... | place: USA: Virginia | collected 2017-08
AGGGCTTGGACCGGGTCGTTGTGGGCGTGGTCCTTCATCGGCTTGTACGCCGTCGTGGCGCGTTCGATGTCGCCGAGGAAACCGCGGAAGTCCTGCTCGCGCCCCGGAACGACGGTGACGAGGTCGCTCCGCTCGTGGACTCCGTCCCCACCGGCGGCAGCCTCGGCATCCTTGCCCGCGCGCTTCTCCGAGTCGGTGAGCGGGCGCATCTCGACCCCGTTGTGGAGGTAGAGGTCGGTTCGCAGCCAGAGCCAGGACGAGGTGTTTGTCCGGAACTGTCCGAAGAGCGATGCGGAACCACTCGATTCGTGGACGTCGAGCGAGGCGCCGTCGGGCTCGACCTCCAGATGGTGGGATGTCGCCATCCCGAGGAATCCGGATCCGACCGCCATGGCCGCCGCCGCGGCGTAAACCTTCACAGAGGGCGGCTCCTAAACCGGCCCCAACCCAGGAGGAGCATGGCGGACGCATAGACTGCGGCATAGGCCAGCAGGGCGCCGACCACCCACATCGGGGCTGGCCCCCAACCCTGGTTCGCGACTCTGCTTCCAAGATCGAATAGATTGAATTGCGGAATCAGCGCATTCAGAACCTTGAACACCCACTGCATACCCGGGCTCGCCGAGCCGTAGGCGATCGTGAACGCCCGAACGAACATGCTCGAGCCGAATGCGAGCACGAACCCCATCGTGGCCGCCGCCTGGGGAGTCATGAACGTGCTGAGCGTGAGCCCTACCGCGCAAACCACTGCCAGACCGATCATCTTCAGCAGCAAGTACTGGCCCATCACCGCCTCGAACGGCACGTGGAACGTGGCGAGCGCAAACGCGGTCAGGATGGCGAGCAGGAGAAAGGCGATCCACGTGACCAAGACCGCCCCGATGAACTTGCCCATCAGCAAGTCGAACCGGCTGATCGGTCGAGCGAGCAAGGGATACAGCGTCTTCTGACGGATCTCTTCCGGGAGCAACCTCGCCGAGGTGATCACCGCGACGATCGTCGAGAACGCCCCCAGGACGGTCACAGAAAGATCCTTCGCGAAGGTCTCGAGACCCTCGATTCCAAAGAACCCAAGGGCGCCAGACGCTCCGACGATCAAGAAACCCACGATGGCGACAACCCAGAGGTCTTTGCGGCGGAGCGACTCCAACAGGACACCTCGAGCCAGACTGCGCCAAGCCTTGACGTTCATGCCGCCCTCCCGATCGTGTTCACGAAGTAGTCCTCCAACGAGCCCTCTTGGGCGACGACGTCGATGATCTGGTTCTTCTCTCGAACAATTCGGTCGATCGCGGCGAGCAATCTGGTCTTGTCCTCGAACGCAGCCCGGTACAAGCCTGGCTCGATCTCCTCCCAATGGGCCGTGAGATCTAGCAGGCCGACTGCCCCGCGGTAGACGATCGAGTATTGGCGCAGCTCATCCTTAAGGGCGTCGATTCTCCGCTCTTCGAGAAGGGTGCCCTTGTCGATGAGGAGGATGCGATCGCAGAGCATCTCCACCTCGCTCAGCTCGTGAGAGGAGAAGAACAGCGTGCAGCCTTGCTTCTGGCGCTCCTTGAGCAGCCCGCGAAGCTCCCGGCGGCCGATCGGATCGAGCCCGCTCGTGACCTCGTCGAGAACCAGCAGGTCGGGCGAACCAAGCAGCGCCTGCGCGATCCCAACCCGCTGCAGCATGCCTTTGCTCAGTGTGCGGTTAAGCTTGCGGGCAGAGTCGGAGATCCCCAGTTGTTCGAGGCGCTCCATGGCCTCCCGCTTTAGCGCGGCTCCTCCGAGGCCTTGGAGCTCCCCGTACAAGACGAGGGTTTCGAATGGGGTCAGATAGGGGTAGTAGGTGGCGACTTCGGGGAGATAGCCGACCTTGCGCTTCGCTTCGAGCGACCCCGCGGGCAGGTCGCAGACGTGGCAAAGCCCAGCCGCCGGTTCGACAAAGCCCATCAGGGCCTTCAGGGTCGAGCTCTTCCCCGCCCCGTTGGGGCCGAGGAAGCCGACGACTTCACCCGGTTCGACTTCAAAGGTCAAGCCCCGCACGGCGTGGACCGACTTACCCTTCTTGTCGCGATAGCGAACGTGCAGGTCCTCGACCCGAATCGCATGCGTCATCCTAGTGAAATTGTCGGCTTGACCGAGGAAATCGCGAGGGGGATTCCCGCTTCGTCACCGTCGGGGAGGGCGACGCTCTGTCGTCGCCATGACGGTCGCGACGGAGCGCAACCCTCCCTACTTATCGACACGTTGGTCGCGACTCCGTCGTCGTCGGGGAGGGCGACGCTCTGTCGTGGCCATGACGGTCGCGACGGAGCGCGACCCTCCCGACTCTCCGGAGCTAACCGCCCGCGCCGATACCGACCGAGGGTGGCTTGAGGGGGAACTTCTTCAAGAAGTCCTTGAACAGGTTCTTGCAAGCCTCGACGATCGCGCGCGAACGTTCGGACGACACCTGAGTGTCGGAGGGTCCGGGCCGGCCGACCTTGAGGGTCTCGGTGTGCTCGCGCTTCTCGAACACGAACTTCTTGGTTGTCGCGTCCCAGAGGCTTCCGACGATCTTGGCGGTCGTGGTGAGTTGGCCGCCAGGCGGGGGAGGCACTGGGGGGAGCCCTTCGATGGGGCCCTCGACCGACTCGATCGACACAACCTTCACGATCGCGAAGTACCGAGCCTTCCAGCGTTCGGCGAGCTTCGCGAACGTCTCTGGCGTCCATTGCCCCTCATCGCCAAGCTTGACGTTCCATTCGCGCTCCGTAACTTGCATCTGAACGGGCGAGATCGCGGGCATGTTCCGCTCCTCGAACCCGCCGATGATCGCGCCACGGGCCAAAAGCGGCAGCAGGACCTGCTCGCGATCGAGCACCTCGCCTCCGACGCTCACTGGAAATAGGAAGAGCCAGTCGCGCTTTGACTTCTGGGCAACCCCGCACGACATCGCGAGCGCGGCGGAAACGACGAGGAACCAGCGCAGGCCCATCGATCGATTGTACGTCAGCGAACGGCCTTCAAGGTTCGGTACACGTGGGCCAAGACCTCGGCCACCGCCTGGAACAGCTCTCTCGGAACGAAATCGCCAACTTCGCATCGCTTGTAGAGTTGACGCGCGAGCGGCGGATTGGGCACGATCGGCACTCGGTGCTCGGCGGCAAGTTCCCGGATTCGCAACGCGAGGAAGTCTTGCCCCTTCGCGACGACCTGAGGCGCGTGCATCTTCCCTGCTTCGAACTTGAGGGCGACCGAGAAGTGGGTTGGGTTCGTCACGATCACGTCGGCCCCTGCGACCGCCTGAGCGACCCGCTCGCTGAGCTTGCGACGTTGGCGAGCCATCGCCATCTTGATCTCGACACTCTGCTCCTGCTCCTTCATCTCCTGCTTCAGCTCCTCTTTGGTCATCCGAAGCTGCTTGTCGACTTGCTTGCGCTGAAACAGGTAGTCGATGCCGGCGATCGCGAGCCACGCCACGCCGACCCTGACGAAGACTTGGTGGAGGACTTCGCCGGTCAACCCGAGCGCGGCCTTCGGTTCGGCCCACGAGAGCCCGATGAGATCGTCGAGCCGGCCCTGAATCGCCGACCAGGCAAGCCAGCCAAATAACAGACTTTTGGCGAGGGCTTTGGCCCCCTCCATCGTCGAGGCGCTCGAGAAGATCCGCTTGAATCCGTTGATCGGGTTGAGCTTTCCGAACGTGGGGGTGAGTGCTTCCCCGCTCATCACGAACCCAACTTGGGCGAAGCTGGCGACCAGTCCCGCTCCCATGATGACCGCGAACAACGGCAGCGTGGCCAGAGCCGGACCTTGCCCGACTCCCCAGATGTAAGCGCCGAGCGTCGTGCCGTCGAGATCCTTCGGCATCGTGCGAAGTGATTGGGTGAAGGAAAGCATGAAGGCCTGCCCCATATTTGAGGAGAGGGGAGGCAGCGCAACCATCAGAGCGAACACGACGATGGCGCTCGTCAGATCCTGAGACTTCGCAACCGTTCCCTTCTTACGTGCCTGTTGGCGACGCCTCGGGGTCGCTTCCTCTGTCCTTTCCTGAGCCGACGACTGATCCGCCATGCCCTACTCTCCGAAGCTCCTCGCGATCGCGTCGGTCGTTCGTTCGACCCCGGTCTCGACGGTTCCCACAAGGGCGGGGAGTCCCACACTGAGCGCGACCAGACCCATCAAGACCTTGGCCGGCAGGCCGACGAGAAGCGCAGGCATTTGCGGAACCGCGCGGTTGACGAGGCCGAGAGCGGCGTCGACGACGAAGCTCACCGCGGCGACCGGGGCCGCCATCTGCAAAGCAAGCAGCGTCATGGAAGCGACAAGCCCGACGAGCGAGTCTTGGAGTCCCGCCATCATCGAGGCCGAGATCGTCGGCAGGGTGTGATAGCTCTGCAGGAACGAACCCAGCATCAAGTGGTGGGCGTCGAGCCTGAGAAACACGATCAGGCACAGGAGGTACTTGAACTGGGCGATCACGCTGACCGGGACGCCGGTGACGGGATTGAGCGCTTGACTCAAACCGAGGCCCATCTGCAGGTCGATCAAGGCTCCCGCCATGGTAGCGGCGTGGAGGACGAGGCTGAAGAACGCGCCGATGAGCAATCCTGCAACCGCCTCATTCGCAACGGCGAGAATGAACTCCCCAAGGTGAACCGGAATGTGGCCAATCTCAGGACGGATCAGGGCAGTCATCGCCATCGAGATGGCGAGGGTAACGTAGACGCGGACCGACGCGGGTGCGTTCATCGCACCAAACATGGGGGCGGCGAGCATCATGCCCGAGCATCGGACGAACACCAGGAAGAAGGCGTAGATCGTCAGTTGGTCGAGCGGCATCGGCTACTCCGAGGGTTGAGTGACGGCGGCGGCGCGCTGGAAGCACATCGTGGTGAATCCGACCATCGTTCCGAGCATCCAGTTGCCGAGCAGCGACATCGCGATTCCGACACCGATCAGCTTTGGAACGAAGGTGAGCGACGACTCCTGCACCTGGGTCACGGCTTGGAAGACGCTGACCGCGACGCCGATGAACAGCGCGACCGCGAGCACGGGAAGGGAGACCATGAGCGCGATCTGAAGCGCTTGTCGCCCGATATCGAGAACTGCGCCTTGCTCCATGCTATGAGTACCCCTGGAGGATCGCCGACACAATCTGGTGCCAACCGTCGGCGAGGACGAACACGAGGATCTTCGCAGGCAGGGCCACGACGGTCGGAGGCAACATCATCATGCCCATGCTCATCAGGCCGCTCGCGACGATCAGGTCGACGATCAGGAACGGGATGAAGATGTAGAACCCGACGATGAACGCGGTCTTGAGCTCGCTGATCACGAAGGCGGGGATGAGCGTGACCATCGAGACCTCTTCCCGAGTCGCGGGCTTTTCGCCTCGCATGTCGAGGAACAGCAGGAGGTCCTTCTCGTAGGTGTTCTTCAGCATGAACTCGCGAAGGGGCTTCTGGGCGTTCGCAGACGCTTGATCGAAGGTGATCTCCTTCTTGAAGTAAGGCTGCAGCGCGTTATCGTTGACCTTCTGATAGGTCGGTCCCATCACGAAGAACGTGAGGAACAAGCTCAGCCCGACGAGCACTTGGTTCGGCGGGATCGTCTGGGCGCCAATCGCACTCCTCAGAAAGCTGAAGATGATCACGATGCGCGTGAACGCGGTCGTGAGGATCAGCAGGGCGGGGGCAAGGCTGAGGACGGTGAGAAGGGCGAGGACCTGAAGGGTCGAGCTGACTTCGCCTTGGTTCTTGGCGTTGTCGAGCCCGATCGAGATCTTCGGCAGGTTCTGGCTGGCCGCAAAGGCGGCGAACCCGAGGAAGAGGATCACGGGGACGACCCGGAGCAGGGCGTTTCGCACAGTTCCAGGTCGGGCGTTCATCGGACGACAGTCTCCCGGCTCAGCGCATCGAGTCGAGACAGCCGCTCGAGCGCGCGCTGGATCTCGTCGGGGTTGGGACTTGAGGCGGCAACGGGCTCGACCGGGGTCGGCTGAGCGACGGATGCCTCCAGGATTTCGGTGAAGAGTGGGGGCTCTGGTTCTGACTTGGAAGACGTGAGGTCGGCGATGCACGAGACGCCGGAAGAGCCGACGCTCAGGAGGAGCGTCTTGCCGCGCGCAGAGACCACATAAAGCGAGCCGCCCGCGAAGTTGGCACTCTCCTCGATGCGGATGCTGCTGTCGACTCCGGTGACGAGTTTCTTCGAGAGCTTCGACGCGACCTTCGGCAAGGCGAACTTCAGGAGGGCGAACACGATCGCCAGGGCCAGCAGCATCTGCAAGAGCGGCATCGTGGGGGATCCCGACGAGCCGGAGACCGCGCTGAGGGCATCCTTCTTGGTTCCGTACTGCTGGGCCGAGCTGAGGACCGGCAGCAGGAACGCGATGACGAGCGAGCGCATCGACACTACGCCACTTCTCCGAGACGATGCTCTTGCTGGACGATTTCGGTAATGCGGACACCGAAGTTGTCTTCGATGACGACGACCTCACCCCGCGCCACGAGCGTGCCATTGACCATTACGTCGACCGGCTCGCCGGCGGCCTTGTCGATCTCGATGATCGCACCGCTGCCGAGTTCGAGCACGTCGCGCACCATCATCTTCACCCGGCCAAGCTCGACGCTGATTTCCAGCGGAACGTCCATGATGAGGTTGAGGCTGCGGGGCTCGTCACCGTTCGCGTGGCCGTTCAGCTGGTCCGTACCGTTCTGGAGTTGGAGGAAGGGCGCATCGACCTGGTCGAGCTCGGTCCCGGTGATGAAGGCCACGGTTTCGGGGTCAGCGAGCCAGATGGCGGTGCCGTTCAACTCTTCGACCGAAATGGCGACTTGGCTTCGGCCAAGCCAATCGGCCCTCTGGAGGTTGGGCGGGAAGCTAACGATCTGATACTTGACGCTCAGCCCGACCGCCACGCACACCGACGATCGAATCTGCCCGACCGCCATGCAAATCCCGTGGACGATCGCTTCGACCGGACTCCGATAGTCGGCCACCATCCCCTCATCGACTTCCTCGACGTCCTCGTTCTTGAGAACGGACACGAGGTTCGCGAAGGTCTCCTGATTGAGGAGCACGATCTGGGTGTTCTCCGGCTGATCGGCGAACGCAAAGCTGACGACTACCATCGGGGCCGAGATTTCGGCGTATAGGTCGTCCGCTTGGGTCGAGACCGTCAGCGGGTTGTTGAAGGTGATCGGCAGTCCGGCCGCTTCGGTGACCGACTGGGAGATCGCCTGCCAGATTTGACCCTGGAGATTGCCGAGGCGGGTGATGAGTTCCGTTTGCTGAGTCATATCACTTCTCGATCGGATTGGAAATCGCAAAGACGAGGCGCTTACCGTTCAGGGCAGGTTTGCCCTCGAACTTGGGAACGCCTTGCACGAGCATCTTGATGTCGCGGTTCGTGCTCTGGTTCAAGCGGAGCACATCGCCGGGTTTGAGGTTGAGGTAGTCCCCGAAGGGCACGCTCGTGCGGCCAAGCTCGATCGCACACTCGACGTGCGACTGCTGAACTTGACCCGAAATCTGCCGCCGCGCCTGGGGGCTGTGCTTGCGGCTGTTGTTGACAAACCACGTTTGGGCGCTGAGCTTGGTCGTGATCGGCTTGAGAACCAGATAGGGGATGCACAGGCTCATCGCGCCCCGTTGGCTGCCGATTTTGACTTCGAAGAGGATCGTGACGACGATGTCGTTCGGCGGAGCGATCTGCACGAACTGGGCGCTCGTCTCCATACCCTCGAGGGCCGGGTTGACGATGACCACGCCTTCCCAGGCAACCTTCAGCGCGCTGAACATCCGATCCAGCGCCTGGCGAACGAGCGGCTTCTCGATGTCGGTCAACACGTTGCGGTTGATGGCCTTGCCGGGCCCGCCAAGAAGACGGTCGATCATCGTGAAGATGAGAGAGAACTCGATCTCCAGAACGGCCTGGCCGGTTAGAGGCGGAAGCGAGATGATCGTGAAGACCGATTGGGTGATGCTCCGCAAGTACTCCTCGTAGGGCACCTGCTCGAGCGAAATCAGGTCGATCTGAACCGGAGATCGAAGATAAGCCGACAAGCCGCTGCCTGCCATGCGGGCGAACGTCTCGTGCAACATCTGCAGCGTCCGCAACTGGTCCTTGCTGAACTTGTCCGGTCGGCGGAAGTCGTAGACCTCGTAGGCGACCGGCGCTCGACCAGTGCCTCGTCCGACGGGGGCACTCGTGGGCTTTGGCTGCGCGCCAGGACCCGACACCTGGAGTGGCTCGCCGGGCTGGTCCGACAGCGAGTTGAGCAGGGCTTCGATTTCGGCCTGTGAGAGAATGTTCGACACGTCCGTGTTTCCAGCGAGGCCTTCTACGGGCCTTCAGTTCGGTTATCGGCAAACATGCCGGGTTCTTCAGGTGCGGCGAGAACAAAACCTCACAAATGAGTCGAGGTATCGTCCACGGACTCCATGATCGTGCTCACGGCCCTACCGGCGTTGGTCGCCATGCGACATCAAGAGATCTCGACCGATCAGCTTGTCGAGGACGTCGCGTTGATCCAGCGGACGCTGCCCGAGGTCCACCTCGGGTTCAAGTCGATCATCTCCGAGGCTGACTGGGCGAAGCGTTGCGAGCAGACCAAGCGGGATCTCGCATCGATGGCTGGAACCTCTCGACTGCTGCGCATGGCCCGTCTGGTGTCGTCGCTTGGCGTCGCCCACACGTGGCTCGACATTGGCAACCCGCCCTTCCAGATCCTGCCCGTCCGATTCCGGCCGTATGCCGACGGGCTGTTCGTGTACGCCTACTCGGACGCCTACCTCGATCTGAAAGGGGCACAGGTGGTCTCGATCGGCGGACAACGGGAGCAGTCGATCATCGATCGGCTGGGCGGCCTGGAACCCAATGAAAATGTGTTCTGGCGTCGCGCGAAGGTTCAGAACTGGTGCGGCGCGGGAGACGCCTACGTCGCGACCGGACTTAGCCCGACCAACGCGTCGGTCACGATGCGGTTCAAGCTGCCAAGCGGCACGTTGGTCGAACGAGCGATCCCCGGCGCCCAGGAGATGCCTTCCATGAAGTTGGCGATCGATCAGGCCAAAGCTCCGAACTTCATCAAACGAGCGACCTACGCTTATCAGATCGTCGAGGACACGGGCTCGAAGTCGCTCGTGCTCGACTATCGACGGTGTCAGGAGGATCCGAACCTGCCAATGGCGAAGGTGGTGGACGACTTCTGGAGCAAGTATGCGGAGGGATTCGAGAACGTCGTCGTCGACCTGCGCCGCAATGGAGGTGGAAACTCGGCAGTTCTCCAACCGTTCATCGCGTCGTTGAAAGACCATACTGTCGCCCGCGAACGTCAACTGTTCGCTTTAATCGGCAACGAGACGTTCTCGAGCGGCATGATGAACGCGGTGCAGCTGCGCGAGGCGGGAGCGATCTTGGTAGGCGAGCCGACCGGAGGCAGCCCCAACAGCTATGGCGAGCAGAAGTCGTTCATCCTCCCTCACTCCAAGCTCCGGGTGACCTACTGCACGAAGTTCTTTAGGCTGGGCAAGGATTCTAAGGCGACCACGGTCAAGCCGGACTGGAGCGTTCCGACGCGGTGGGCGGACGTGACCGTGGGTGTCGACGCGTGTCTGGCCCGCATCGGCAAGGGTCGATGACCGATGCGACCCGCCAAGAGGTCACCACCCCGATAAATTGTCGAACACTTGCTATGATGAGGTCGAAGGGAGCAGAAGCATTCGCGAAGCAGCTAACGTCCCTATGATCAGCATGGCGCCGCGCGCTCAGGGAACCGTACTTCGAGCTCCTCCTCCAGCAAAGCGGGTTTCCTCACTGGGTGTCGTGGCGCCGCCACCTATTCAGATCGAGTCTCCGGGGTTCTCGGGCTCGCTCGGCACGTTATTCCAACTCGTGCACGATCATCGGGTCGACCTCATGCAGGTCCCACTCTTCCCGATCTGCCGCGCTTACTTCGAATACGTGATGACGATCGAGCGAGGCAATCTCGACGAAGCCGCCGCGGCGATGATGGCCCTCGCCTATATGTTGGAGCGTAAGGCGTGGGGGCTCTTGCCAACTCCGGAGCCAGAGCCGACGGTCGACGACGACATGCCGCTGACACTCCCAACCGCCCACGAGTACACAGTCGTCATCGAGACTCTCAAACAGTGGAAACAAGAACGCGAGCAATTCTTCTTTAGGCCGCTCGACGCAGGCCCAGACCCCTATGAAGTGCCGGTCGAAATGGGTGACGTCACTCCGGCGGATCTGGCGCGCGCGCTCGAACGGCTGCTTCGGAAGGCATCGCCGGCGTCGGTTCCGATTACCAAGGCACGTCGCAGCCTGAGCGAACAAATGGTCGTCGTGATGCGCGCCCTCTCGTCGACACCGCGCACGTTGGAGGATCTGATTCAGGCTCCGTTCACGCGTGAAGATGCGGTCTATTGGTTTCTCGCGATGCTCGAGCTGATCCGGTTGGGTCAGGCACATGCATCGATCGACGGCTTGGATGTTCTGTTCGCGGCGGGAGCGCTT
>WBZR01004977.1_pt1 | contig 10487 bp, 13 predicted proteins | sample 5204231 | NCBI WGS metagenome assembly WBZR01 (sample SAMN12412403, study PRJNA552823) | activated sludge metagenome | isolation source: activated sludge from anammox sidestream of wastewater treatment plant... | place: USA: Virginia | collected 2017-08
TACTACGCTTTTTCGTGTCTCTTCATGGTTCATGAAACTATTATACAAGAACCATTTTGAAAAAGCCAGTTTATTCCTTTTCTTTTTTACGTGTCAGTACTTGCGCTTATACTTGACGTAGCCCTGCAGCTAAAGTGCTGCCGAAGCCGCCCCTAACCAGATTTACCAATACGATACCTTTCTCATTGACTTATCATTATAAGTGATATAAGATTGTGTTTTATTTTGTCTCAATTATCTATGGTAACCGGGGTCATGAAAAGTGGAGAAATAATAAACAAAGCACCGGTCGTAACCGGTCTTGTGAATTACGAACAGGCTGGTAAGGAATTTTCGTGGGAAGCCGCTAAGAAGGAACTTTTCTTACCTGATAATTCCGCGAGGAAAGCCAATATTGCCTACGAGGCGATTGATAAGCATGCGCAGTCATGGCGGAAAAATAAGGTGGCATTGTACTGGGAAGGCCCTGACGGTACCCGCCAGAAATACACCTTTCTGGAGCTAAAAAACCTCTCTGATAAGTGCGCGAATATGCTGCGGTCGATTGGGGTGAAAAAGGGTGACCGGGTCTTTATTTTTCTTCCCCGTTTGCCGGAACTCTATATCAGCATCATAGCCATTGCAAAGCTTGGCGCTATTGCCGGGCCTATGTTTTCCGCCTTCGGACCAGACGCTGTTCGCGACCGTTTGCAGAATAGCGAGGCAAAGGTGTTAATTACCACCCAGGAACTGAAAGAACGGGTCGATACGGTGCTGTGGGAACTGCCAAAGCTGGAACGTATCGTACTGGTAGACTACCGGAAGGAATATGAGTTGGAAGAGAAGGATGTGTGTTACGCAACCCTGATGAAAGATGCCTCCGACAAGTTTGAGACGGTGGGGATGGAACTGGAAGACCCTTTGTACATCCTGTACACGTCTGGCACCACCGGGAAATCCAAGGGAATAACCCACGTCCATTATGATATGATTTCATATTATATTACCACCAAATGGGTACTGGACCTGCGGGATGAGGATATTTATTGGTGTACCGCGGATCCCGGTTGGGTAACGGGCACGGTATATGGACTATGGGGGCCGTGGCTGAATGGCGTTTCTTCGTATATCTATGACGGACGATTTGACGCCGCAAAATGGTATGAGATCGTCCAGACGTATAAAATTACCGTATGGTATACCGCCCCTACGGCGTTACGGATGCTCATGAAGGCGGGTGATGATCTGGTAAAAAAGTATGATTTAACCTGCCTGCGGTATATCTGCAGCGTCGGGGAACCTCTGAACCCGGAGGTAATCAGATGGGGCGTAAAGGTGTATCAGTTACCCATTCATGATACCTGGTGGCAGACGGAAACGGGCGCTATTATGATTGCAAATTATCCCTGCCTGCCGATTAAGCCCGGCTCCATGGGCAAGCCATTCCCGGGCACGAAGGCGGCGATCATTGATGGTAAAGGGAATGAGTTGCCGGCGGGGCAACATGGGCTTCTGGCATTACAGCCGGGGTGGCCTTCTATGTTGCGGGCGGTATGGGGTGACGAAAAGCGGTTTCGGGAATATTTCAGCATTAATGGATGGTATGCAACGGGCGACACGGCGTATAAAGATGAGGACGGGTATTTCTGGTTTGTGGGAAGGGCAGATGATGTCATTAATACCTCCGGCCACAGGGTGGGGCCCTTTGAGGTAGAGAGCGCGCTCCTCGAACACCGGGCGGTGGCAGAGGCAGGGGTAATTGGGAAGCCAGACGTGGAGCGGGGAGAGATTATCAAGGCGTTTGTGGTGCTCCGGGAGGGGTTTGCAATATCAAAAGCATTAGAAGAGGAGATAAAGGTCTTTATCAAGCATCGTTTAGCGGCACATGCATACCCGCGAGAAATCGAATTTTGCGGCAATTTACCCAAGACCCGCAGCGGTAAAATCATGCGCCGGTTGTTAAAGGCAAGAGACCTTGGACTGCCAACGGGAGATATCTCTACGCTCGAAGATTAGACAGACCATTACCTCCGTGTTTGCCTGTTAATTAGGCCTTTGGCGACCTTTTCAATGTAGAGCGACGAGCCTCGTCGCCCTACAACTCTAAAAAGAGTAGTCGGGGGTGTGTTTTCTCTTTCTAGAGGGGGCTCAAAAGATTGAAATTCCTATACATATACATTAAGTCCCCCTTAGCAAAGGGGGTGGAGGGGGTTGTGAAAACTTATAAAAAAAGAGAGATTTTATACGGTAATACTATTATAAGGAGAAAGATCCATGGAGCAGACAAAATTTAATAAATCCTTTTTTGACTCGGTAGAAACGATCAGGATCAAGGACCCTCTTGCCATTACCCTGGGTGCGATGGATAAAAACGAGGCATTTGTATTTACGTACACGGATGCCGTCAAGTTTGCAGGGCACTCGTGCCCTGCGGTTTCCGGCGCTTACAAATTAACCCTCCTGGCGCTGAAAAGCCTGTACGGAAGTGATGTTCCCGTCCGGGGACAAATCAAGGTAACGTTTAAAGGGGGGATCGATTATAAGGTGAACGGGCCGATATCGCAGGTTGTTACTCTGATAACGGGCGCTGCAGGCGAGAGTGGGTTTAAAGGGCTTGGCGGCGGCAGATATAACCGGCATAATTTACTTTCTTTTAATGAAACGCAGCAGGCGAAAGAGGATGCCGTTTGTACCGTGGTGTTTGAAAGGATGGATAATAACAAAAAGATCGAAATTTCTTACAGCAACTACATGCTTCCTGCAAATCCGAAGATGGGTGATTTGATGCCGCTGGCGGTCACGGGCAAGGGGAGCGATGCCGAGATAAAGGAATTCGGGGAACTATGGCACGAACGGATTAAGATCGTGCTGATGAATCCTCCGGAGGGGATGTTTATCATCAAAGAATTAAAGTAGAATCCCGGGAAGGAGACCAGAAAAACGAAGTCGAGCAATCAGAATACGAATAATGGGTACAAATATTATGTCTTGACGAGAAAAAATTAAAATGTATAATGGTAATATTTGTTAACCAAAGGATGATCATTCATAAGTATTACCGAGAGCGAAAGGGGGTGGAACGGAAGGGGGGAACAAAAAGGAGACAGGTATTACCGTATTTCTATTACGATTTTAAGATAGTACTATCAAATCTAGCGAAGAAAGGAGAAAGGGGTTATGTTTAAGAAGATATGTGCAGGATTTCTGGGTGTTGCATTGGTTGCAGGGATTGGCATGACAAAGGTACAGGCATATCAGGTGAAGCCTGCAAAATTATGGGTTACGGCAATTGCTATTGGTACACCTATTGAAGGAGCAGAAATTAAGGTCGGTGATAATACGTGTACAACCGGAAAGAATGGTACCTGTGTATTTGAACTGAGACCAGGATCGTACGAAATCAGCGTGCATGAGCATGGCGGTGCAAGCGCTCATACCAGCGTAAATCTTGAAGAAAAAGACATCCGGTTCATTTCCTTAGATTTAGGCTCTGCTGCGCTTCATCCAAGCGGACATCACTAAGGCGTGGTAAAGAACTGAAGTTTTTTTCGGAACATATTTAGAAAAGGCAGTTGTTAGGGGAAGTAAACAACTGCCTTTTTTTTTGAAAAGGAGTGAACTACACCATCTCCCGCCCTTTCCCCTTTCAGGATGTTCTCCCTGGCTCATTGATTCAGCAATGCAGCCGAATGTCACTCAGTTAAGCTACCTGCCGAACAAATCCCTGTTGGCACAGTGGTATCCAGGGAGATTGTTCGCCATTTGTAAGGGGTGGGGACTTGGTTGCGGTTGTGCTGTACCATGAAAAATGACGCTTCTTCAGGAAACACCTATGTCAGACTCCTCGGTTATCTGCAGCCGTACTGGCATAAATCGGTAATTATCCTCATCCTTTCGGCCGTCAGCGCTTACATTGCTGTGTTGCCAACCCAAATACTGGGCATTGCCGTGGATGAAATAAGGATAGCCGACACCTTTATCAAAACACCGCACAACGCTTCATCTGAGGAAAAAGCATCCGGCACAACCAACCTTCACGGGCAAAAAAATCCCATCCCGTTGGCAAAACCCCTCGTCCAGGCCTCCCGCTATGTTCATAAGCGCTGGTTTGCAGGGTATCATGACACCATCGTTACCCTCGTCTTTCTCGCCGTAAGTTTCATCGTTATGCACGTCTTTCACAGCGGACTTACGCTGGTCCATGGATTCCTTACTTCAGAGCTCGGCCAAAGGCTCATTTACGATATGCGGAATCAGCTCTACGGTCATATCCAGCGATTTCCCTTAAAATATTTTGAAAATACCAAGACCGGCGATATCATGAGCCGTCTCATGAATGACGTGAATTCCCTGGAGCAGGCAATTGTGGGGCCGGTGATGAGTTTCATAACGGATATGTTTAAATTTGGCTGGATACTCTATTTTTGCTTAAAGCTTGACTGGCAACTCACCAGCATTGCCCTGGGTGTTTGTCCCTTTATCTCCCTCTGCACCTACAATTTTGGGAAAAGGATCCGAAAGATCTTTCGCTCCCTCAGGGACAAAACGGCCGAACTCAACTCCCTCATTCAGGACAACATCTCGGGAATACGGGTCATTGCGGGATTTGCAAAAGAAGCCGAGGAGATGGAACGATTCCGGAGCAAGAACTATGATAACTACCACCTCTACGTTCGGATATTAAAACTGGTTTCTGCATTAAGGCCCATCGTAGACCTGATAACCGAAACGGGCGCGGTCGTTGTTATCTGTTTGGGCGGATATAAGGTGCTCCAGGGACAGCTCTCCGCAGGGACGTTTGTCATATTCTTTCCCTATCTCCAGATGATGTACAGTCCGATTACCGGACTGACCCGTTTTTACAACCAGGTGCAGCGCGCCATCGCATCCACCGAGCGCATCTTTGAGATACTGGATACGCCGTGCGATTTGAAAGACGCCCCCCACGCCATTGATTTGCCACCCGTACGGGGTATGCTGGAATTCAAGCATGTCCACTTCGCCTATAATCAGGACACCGAAGTCCTGACGGACATCAACCTCGTTGCGCGTCCGGGCCAGATGATTGCCTTTGTAGGCCCCAGCGGCAGCGGCAAGACCACCCTGACAAAACTCATCCCCCGGTTTTATGATCCCACCAAAGGAGGGATTTTCATTGATGGATATAACATAAAAGACGTCAAGCTCCACTCCCTGCGCAGGCAAATGGCCATGGTGCTCCAGGAGCCTTTTTTGTTTAATGACACCATAAAGGCAAACATCGCCTATGCCCGGTCTGATGCAGCGGACGAAGAGATAGAAGAGGCCGCCCGCGCCGCCAATGCGCACGACTTTATCCGTGAGTTGCCAAAGCAATACGATTCCCTGATTGGCGAACGAGGGGTAAAGCTCTCCGGCGGCCAGAAACAACGCATCGCCATTGCCCGAGCCATCCTTGCCAACCCCCGAATCCTTATCCTGGACGAGGCCACAGCATCGGTTGATACGGAGACCGAGCAACTTATTCAAAACGCCATCTATCGTCTGATAAAAGACCGGACCACGTTCGTCATTGCGCACCGGCTGTCAACCATACTCCATGCCGATCTGATCGTGGTTCTGGAGAAGGGGATGATCGTTGAAACGGGACTTCATCACGAACTGCTTGCCCATGGAGGGCTTTACAAAAAACTCTTCGAGATGCAGTTCAATACCCAGGAAAAGATGAAATTCGAAGAGGCTGAAGCAGGAATAGAAAAAGCAGGGGACACCATAATTCAAGAACCCGCTATCGACTTGAATGAGGCGCCTCAGCACCCAAAGTGGTCATAAAACTTGCAGGTTTATTGATCCCTGCGGCACGGATCGCCGCTTTTACCGATTTTTGTAAGAGTGTTTCTTTAATCCAATGAACATACGCCTCTTCTGTTCTCATGCTGTAGTGCTTTACCCGGATTGCATCACGCATCTGATCTAATAATTTAGGTTTGGGTATAAGAGTTAATTTTTGCTTTGAAAAAATAAAAGGTATTGCACTATTTTGGTAATGTAAGGTATACTCCCGGCAAGATATTCGTGCACCTTATTATATGCCCAAATAGCCGTATAATAAGTTAACAGTAGACGTATTATATGTACGAACAGCCGTAAAACAATGCGGCTGTTCGTACGGATAATTCATGTTAGGCACCACTACCCATTCAAAGCAATAGGAGGAATTCCTCATGAGAAAGAAGATTCTTGTCGTTCTGACCAGCATCGAGAAGTATCCCAATCTGAAGCGCGCTACCGGTCTCTGGCTAGGAGAGGCTGTGCACTTTGTGAAGAAGGTCGAAGCGGCTGGCTATCAAGTGGACTATGTCAGTCCCAGAGGCGGCTATACACCGATTGACCCCCATAGCCTTGCTATGGCAGATGACACTGACTGGACATGGTATCAGACAAAGGAGTTTATGAATCGGCTTGGCGCCACGTTGAAGCCAAGTGAAGTCAAGCCAGATGATTATGTGGCCATCTACTTTGCAGGCGGCCATGGTGTCATTTGGGATTTTCCAGACAACGAGGAACTCCAGGCCATTAGCCGAAGGATTTATGAAAGCGGTGGCTATGTGTCGTCGGTTTGTCATGGAGCCGCGGGCCTGCTGAACATAAAGATGTCCGATGGCACCCTGCTCGTGAAAGGGAAGAAGGTCACAGGCTTCTCAAACGAAGAGGAGAAACTAGCCGAGCTTGATAAGTATGTGCCCTTCTTGACCGAGACCGAGTTGGTTAATCGCGGAGCCATCTACCATAAGGCGGATGAGCCTTGGGCAGCATATGCTGTTGAAGACGGGAGACTCATTAGTGGCCAAAACCCGGCTTCGGGTGATGCCGTCGCTGAATTGTTGCTCAAGGCTCTTGAGAGAAGTGCCTAACAATCGGTTGCAGCGGATGGCGTACCGCCGCCGCTGAACAGCGGCGTTATTGCTTAAGATAAGAGAATAAAAGGACAAATCGCTTTGGAAATAAAGTTCTCTCGCCATGCAAAAAGAAGGGGAAAATTATATAAAATTCCAGAGGAAACAGTTAGAAAGATTCTGGCAGGTAAAGAATTGATTCAAGGTAATCAAGAAATTATAGAAAATGTTGAAGGTTTTAAATACCCATTAAAGATTGCTGTTTCCGTTGATGATGATATAACAACAGTAATAACAAACTATCCTTTGAAGAAAGGAAGAAAAAGATGAAAGTATATTATGATGATGAAGTAGATGCGTTGTACCTAAAGCTGGGTGATGAGATTCCAGAAGGAGTTATAGAACTATCTGAAGGGGTTAATTTAGATACGACTTCTGAGGACAAGATTGTAGGGATTGAAATCCTTCACGCCTCTAAAAAGATGGATTTAAAAACAATCCTATCTTACACGCTTGAAGTTGAGAAAAATTTGGTAGAGTAGAAAAAGGAGAGACTAGGCTAAAGAAAAAGCCCTCCAAATAGGGTAAAAATAGTTTTGATATTGATAAAAGAAACGAAACCATAAAGAAAAGTCAAGGTGACCCTTTAATCCTCTTTTCACAAACGTTTTTTAATAAAGTAATGTAACAACCGCTTCGGTGCTGAAGCGCGTATAAAGGTGATATAATATCAATGCCAACTGTCTTAAGAGTTGAAGCATACCGTTTTTTCTTTTATGCGGGAGACCGAGATGAACCGCTGCATGTTCACGTTGAGCGCGATGACAAAATTGCAAAATTCTGGCTTGATCCAGTTAGACTGCAAAGTAGTGAGGGATTTAGCCGTGCGGAAATAGGTAAAATCCGGAGGGTTATTAATGAGTACCATTCAAAATTGTTGGAGGCATGGCATGAATATTTCGGCAATTGAAACAGAAATTCCAAAAGCAGCAGATGTAAAAGTAACAGATGATACCTTGAGTGTCGATCTAAGCGATGGAAGGACAATATCTGTCCCGCTTGAGTGGTTTCCACGCCTGGTGCATGCTTCATTAGAAGAGCGAAATAACTGGAGGCTAATAGGTAAAGGTCATGGTATTCATTGGGAAGACATTGACGAAGATATAAGCGTGAAAGGATTATTAGCAGGTAAACCATCAGGAGAGAGTCAAACTTCATTTAAAAAATGGTTAAATCAAAGACAGTCACGACTAACAAATCGCTCCACCTGACCGCAGTAATCATTGTTGAACGAAACTGCTTCGCGGTGGCATTTCATAGAGTAGAGATTCGATAGTTTGGTCTTTAGGGGCAGGGGTCACCCATTTTGACCCCAGGTACCTAACAATCGTTTCGAGAGGGACGCTCTAACAACTGGCTTCGCCGCCTGTTTCCACGCGCCCCTCAAGCTGCACGTTATATGATTTAAAATAGGAGAGAAAAAGTGAATGAAAAATCAAATACAGTAACTATAGGTTTTCGGACAAGGGGAATATGGACAACTAATGATCTTACTTTGTTATCCACCAGTATAGGAAACATATATGATTTATTTCTTACCAAAAATATTTTCCATAAATCTCAAGTTAGCTATTGGGAAAATTTAGATCATTGGTTTCATGAGTATGAAAAATATATAGATCATCCGATTGTGTATGATTCCTATAAAATATGGAAAGAAACTCTCAGTTTGTGGCGTAAAACAAAATTACATTATCCACTACCTCCATTTCCTCCGTTTAATCTTCCTAATCAAGCAATGTTGTCTTTAGATAAAGGAACTCCTGATATAGAATATATTTTTAACAATTTAGACTTTTACTCAAATGAACACGAAAGACTACAAGTCTATCGTATTAGAATATCATCTCCTGGTGGTTTCAGTTTTCAAGGTATTGGTAAAATATTAAAGGAAATCAGAGAAATGGTAAAAGATTTATGGTATCGTAATAATCAAGAAAAAACGAAAGGAGAGTTAGAAATAATAAAAAGATATCTTGATATTTGTAGAGAAAACGAAGAAATTAAAGTTCCTCTGCCCAAGTATCTGCAGAAAAGGAATATTTTAATTGACGAAACGTATAAGAATATTAAACAATTGAGAGAATTGGAAAGCCAAAATAAACTTGATGATGTTGGTGAAAATATTGATTATATACCTGAATAAATGATAGAATTTGATTGCGCTTGAGGTTGTTATTATGGGTAAGTGGAGGATATGATATGAGCCTTACAGAAAGAATTATTGAAAATGTAAAAACATTGCCCGAACTAAAACAAAGAGAAGTTCTCGATTTTGTTGAATATTTACGATCAAGAGCAGAAAAAGAAGAAAAAATCGAATGGAATGCCCTTTCGCTTTCGTCAGCTATGCGAGGAATGGAAGACGAAAAATCTCCATATTCTATGAATGATTTAAAGGAAACCTTTTCATGATTACTGAAGGCCAAATTGTTCTCTTCAAATTTCCTCAAACTGATCAAAAAGAAGGGAAATTACGGCCAGCTCTTATATTACGTGAACTGCCTGGAAAATTTAACGACTGGCTTATTTGTATGATATCTTCTAATATTGATCAACTAATCCCTGAGTTAGACGAACTTATCGCTCCTGAAGCTTCTGATTTTATTCAATCTGGTTTGAAGGTGCCAAGCATTATTCGAGGCAGCAGGCTTGCCGTTGTTGATGGAAAGGCACTCCTTGGTACATTGGGACAGATTAACACAGAAAGACTACACAAAATAAGGCAAAAACTATCCAAATGGATTCTTAGCGCATAACAAATCATAGCACGTAGTTTTTTGCTTCGCAGCAGTTCGGCATTCATTAGGTTCTAACACATGGTAATTGCTGCTTCTGATACACCATCAAAAAATCCTCCAGGATGCTTACCTACTATCCCGCTCAGGTTCTGTAAAGGAGAAGGTGGTCACCCATTAGTGATTTGAATCGGATCGAAAGGCGGTATGGGAAATTTCGGAGCACCTGGCTCATGGATTGCGTTATTCTAACGGAGGATATGTTGGAAAAGATGCGCTCCCGGGGGATTGATTATCCGGCTGGGACTCCGAAGGGACATTTTGACGCGGGTGGAAAAACCGTTGCTGAAAAAGACGTGGATTGAACAGGCATTTAAGATTTAAAGGGATCTCTTTCCATCCACCCTTATATGGCGCCAGCTGGAACGAAGAATTGAATATTTTCTTTTCGGTTTTTTATCTCCACACAGCAAAACGCATGGTTCTTTTCGTCATTTGTCATACTTGCTCTGATATCCCAGAGGACCATTGATTCCGATCGGCTCCATCTGGTAAATGTCCCAACCTTTAGAAGGTGTGGATTGTTCCAGCTTGTATGCCATAACAACCTTCCTGCCATCAGTGCGGAGGTTAATCGCACCGAAGACTGCGACGCTCCGGTCAAGGTTTGCTGTTGCCTCGTCGAATTTTTTTTGGGCTAACCCGACTTTCGCAATTCGCGTCCAAAAAAGGTTATTTTTGGGCAAGAGTCGCCTGGAAAGCCTTGAAATTCAAGGGGTGAATTTTCAAAACGGCTTGTAGTGCCGACCTACCCTCTTGACGCATGCAGGGGGAA
>WBZR01004982.1_pt1 | contig 10479 bp, 8 predicted proteins | sample 5204231 | NCBI WGS metagenome assembly WBZR01 (sample SAMN12412403, study PRJNA552823) | activated sludge metagenome | isolation source: activated sludge from anammox sidestream of wastewater treatment plant... | place: USA: Virginia | collected 2017-08
TCCACGCTCCCGTCGCCGGGTGCATGGCATATTGATACCTAATCGTCGAGCCGGGGACATTCACCAAAATCAAGGGAATGTCGGGCATGGAGGTTATTTGCCACCCGAAGTTCGAGAAATAGGCCGTCCCTGCATCAGCGAAAGTTTGGGAGATTTTCTGCGAGATTGCCTGTGTTCGGTCGAGGCTAGCGACAAGGAGGGCTTTAGATAGGGGGAATAGGCCCAACTCGCAAAGGTATAGGAGGTCCCCACCGTATTTGAAGAGGGGCATTGTACCCAGCGGTCTGCCAACGTAGTAGGTTCCTTTATAGGTCCAACTCGCGGGGTCTGCCCCGGTGAAGACTGCAATCTCGCCCTGGCTAGTAACAATAACCAAATGGTCATCGGGGCCAGTGCCCCCATCAATTGTCCACGTTCCCAAAGCGACAATATACCCACCCCTCCGGAAGAGAGCGGCGGTATTGTACGTTGTCGAACCCCCACTCGCAGCATTGGCCGCGAGATAGACAAGAGTCATCGAATTCTTAACAACAAAAAACACCCTTTGCCGGTAGACCTCGACGTAGGAAAAGGTGTTTGTGTTGGTCGGCGCAACCGCAGCGATGGAGGACCATGTAGCCCCATCATACTGCACCATCGAATCCGTGCCGTTGACTAGGGTCAGGTAGTTATTCGCCCCGGTTGAGAGGATAGCCCCAACGGTTTTCCCATTGGTCAGGGCGATAGCCGCCACCCCCACGGCGCCGGCGGTGGTAGCATTATAAACCCCCGCATCCGTGGTCGCCCAGATAGTCTCCCCACCCGTCAGCGCGGCGTAGTTGTGCATCCGGTAGACGGTATCTGCGAAGCCCGTTGTATGATCCGCGACTCCCATGCGGATTTGAACCCGGTCAGGATAGGGAATCCAGTTCTCCAACACCACCGCGTCGGTGGGCGGCATTGCCATAACCGAAGAAACGGCATTCAACCCCCCAACAGGCGCGGGCAGATTAATCGGCCTGTTAACAAGCCTAGCCGCTTGCTTACTCTGAGGGAGAGTCAGGTAAAAGCTCATACAATGGGCCAAGACCCGCTAGGAACCCAAATCCCAGGCTGCTGCCCAGCATCGCCGCTCGGGCTTCCGAGGTTAAATCTCGGCGCCGAAGCATACCTCTCCCCGCCCATGAGGTCTTGGAATTCAGCGTAATCCTGCTCCCACGGCTCGCCTTTGGTGCGCTTCCATTTATAATCCAGCGAGCGATGAATCAACGCTTCAGGGAGAAGGAACAAGTCCGAATCCGCCGTGATCGCCGCCTTCGCCGTCCCCCCACTATCAGTGATACCATAATTTGAGTTATAGTAAACCGACATAGTATGCCCGGCGGTCAGGGTCGGGAGAATCTTAAGGTGGCCCCCTTCAATCCGATATTGGTAGATCGGGCCGATACTAGTATAGGTCTTGAAGGTTTGCCAGCTAGAATCCCCTGTCGGCCCAAAGACGGGGAGTTGTTGGGTCACATCCCACATCGTTGCGGGGATTAGGCTATCGAAATCCGCCCCAATCAAGGTGGTAAGGGCCCCCTGATCCTCCGTCGCGGTGGAGGTCCATGTTGCTCTAATCTTCTGCTCTTCCCAATCCCCCGCGAGCATCAATTCCCGGACGACTTCATCCAGAAGATACCTAATCTGAACCACTGAAAGCTCAGTATTCCCAATCACCGAATTCGGGACTGGGAGTGTCTTCTTCCCGCAGAATTCCTGAACCAGCTGTAGGACACTCTGCGCCATGATTTAGACCTTTTCCTTCTCCGCCTTCAATTCTGCGATGATGGTTAGCAGGCGCTGGTTTTGGAGCTTGAATTCAGCAATCTCCGCCCGCAGAGCTTCGAACTTCTCCGTCATCTTCCCCGGGCCGGAAGCAGCATCCAACCACGCCCGAGCCTTATTTTTAAAACCCACCGCCCCCATCCCAATCCCGCCGACCTCATTATCCGAGGAGTTAGCAAGGTCTTCAACGGTTAGGTAACCCGCCCGAATAACCATCTGCTGCGCGGCCGGCGAAAGCACAGGCCACCCCTTGATCGGAGTCCCCTCCGTCGGAGTTTCCTCGCCCTGCTTCCACGCATCGAATTTCTTGCGGAAATGCTCATACCAGGCAGTAGGGATCATCCCCGCTTCGCCAGATTGCCGCAGACCTAGCAGCCAATCCTCAGCATTCTTCTCAAGCATATCCTTCGAGCCTGCCCGCCACACCTTAGCGAAGGCAACATCCTTCGCTACGAAATGTCCCTGGGCAATACTCGCAGCCCTGTCCTCTACTGGTTTGTATACAAACTCAACGTAGGGTGGGCGATCTTCGGTAGCCATTTTGGTCTCCTTTAACTAGATTGAAAAGAAGGGCGGGAGCCCTTTTAGGCGGGAGGTAAGGAGACCAAGCCCCCTCCCGCCCAACCACTGAGACCCCCGCCCAATTTGCCGTTTCAACAACGGCGTTTTCCCTTCTTCTTGCCCATTCAAACCCCCGATTAGGTGATCTGACCTTGAACGAAGGGGCGGTTGACTAGGAGAATCCCGTACCCAGTGTGGGTAAAGGTCGCCGTGGCCGTACCGGACGCGACAGAGTTGTTGTTAATCACGAAGCTCGTCCCATCCTGGCCGACCGAGGAAATCTCCGTCGAGGTCGGGATGGGGGTATTGCCCGCCGTGCTAACAGTCATGCCGGGATAAATACCCCCGACATGCGCCACCTCCACCCTCCGCGAACCGCTAACGCGGATAGTAACACTCCGCGTGAAGCTGCCCGCAGCGGCGATAACAGTCGTCGCGTTGAGAATCTGCCTCCCAGCCGCCGCTGTCGGGGTGGCGTTGGTCGAGGTGCCGAGGAAAACCGCCCCCGCTGTCGCCGCCACCGAGAAGGTGGCTGGGACAATACCCGAGAGCAGAATCCATCCACCCTGACGGGTCGTATTCCCCGCCGAGAAGGTGGAGAGGCAGACACCCAACGGGGCGCCGGTATTCGCAGTCGTCGCCGCAGCAGCGATAGCGAAGTTCTTATCCCACTGGACAAGGTTTCCCGGGACGAAGGTGCTGGACGAGGTATTCACCACGAACATAACCTCCGACGCGCCCCAGTTTGGAGTGTCAGCGTCCGACGTATCCGGCCCACCGATGGTGGGATAGGCCATGAAAATGGCTCCGGGCTGAACCGTAGCGCTGCCGGTGAAAACAGCGCTAGTGGCAAAGTCCCGGCTCGGGCCGAAGTCTACCAACGTAGACAGTTGAGGAATTGCAAGTCTCATGTTGTTTTCTCCTTAAGCCTTCAACACGCCTTGCAGCGACCGATTGCTAGTGACCATATTTCCCTGCCACAGAATCGGAACTACAACAGCATCTTGGTTATAGGGCTTCGCATCTTCCAGCACCGTGAGGTTAGCCTCGGAGTGGACAACCAATTCAAGATACTGGGTGTTGAGGAAGTACATATGGGAGGCCGGCATGCCGCTCACCCCGTCGAAGAAGACCGGGACACCCTTGTAGAGGACGGCCATAAAGCCGCCGTCAGCCGAGTCGCCATCAACATAGCGCTTGATGCTAACTTGACCGTTCTCGTAGAAGGTGTAGTAGTCGTCCGATGCAACGATCAGGTTGGGGGCATCTGCGCCGCGAGTCAGGCGCATGAATAGGGGGAGCATAAGGCTCTCCATAATCCCCGCCGTTGCACTTGGGGTGATAGCACCACCACCTTGCAGGGGAGCCGCCGCACTCTGCACCACATTCTGCCAGAAGGTGAAGGTCGAAGAATCAATCCCACCCACCGTCCCCGTCCCGGCGTCAGCGACTAGCTTCTGCAACCCGTCGATCTGATTCGGCAGGCTCCCATCCGAATACATATCCGTCGAGAAGTTATTTGCGAAGGTGTGAATCGCATTTTGGATACGACTCTTCGCCAGATTGGCGATACGCTGCGGGCCAGAATTCGCCCGAATTTCACTACCGGTTGAGGTAACATTCAGGGCGATGTTGCGCCAGGAATATTCTGCCGCCGAGAAAACGTCACTCTGGGCCACATTCAGAACGTCTGCGCCGGAGTAGCGTTGATACGTCCCGTTCATCGCATATTCAAGCATTGCGACGATGCTATAACCACCCGATTCCGTCCGCGTCCGCCCGCCCTGCTTCATCTTCCGATAAAGGGCATTGTGCTTCGAGACGTTATCCGCAATCGAGCCCGTGTGATTGCGGAAGGTAGTCGTCACGATTTCCGTGAAGACACTATTTGGAGAGGCCATTTTGGCTTATCCTTCCTATAACAAGATTAGTGGGTAGGGTAGTGCTTAGCAATAACCCCGGCAATAGTCTCATCGATAGTAGCGGGTTGCTTCCGCCGGGAAGGGGTGCCTTCTCCTGTACCATTGATGTTGGTAGGGGTGGGCTTTTCCTGCGGCTTGAACTGAGTTGACTGTTCTGCCAACATCTTCGCCCTAACCCCAGGGTTCAACCAACACGCCTGCTCGTATGCGGATTCAAGGGTGTCCGCAACCTTATTTTCGAGGAGCCGGTGGATATCCCAGCCGACCTCCTCAAAATATTTGTTCTTTGGGTCTGCCGCGAAGGCTTCGATTTTCTTCTTCTGGTCCGCGACTTCGACGTTAAATTGGGCTTCCTGGGCCTGCGTCCACCCTTGTTTAAGGGCGTTGATCTCCTGCCGAAGAGCCATTAGCTCTTGGTTGGAGGGGGCCTGATTCCCCCCATCCGCCGGCCCAAGGTCGATACCATAGCTCCGAATTAGCTGCTGGGCTAGGGCCTTCTTCTGCTCCGGCGTCCCCCGCACGATGGCGAGATGGTTATTCATCAAGGTCTGAAGAAGTTGAACGGGGTCAACTTGCGGCTGCTCTTTGAGAAGGGGCTCGTAGGGCTGAACCAACTTCCCCCACCGCTCCGAACTCTCCTTGTACATCTGAATCCCGCGCATAACATCAGCTTCGCGGTCATAGACGTAGTCGTGGATTTCCTTCGGGAGTTTCCCCCAATGTACCTCCATCTCCTTCTTCCACGATTTCGGGAGAGGTTTGGGGGTGTATTGGGTTGGCGGGGAAGACTGATCCGGCGATGGCGCATTGCCCTGTGGCGCGGCGGAGGAGTTGCCAGCGTTATCACCACTAGAGGGGCCATCGCTAGGGGAGTTCGAATCTCCCCCGCCAAAGATTTCATTGCCAATCTGATTAGCAATGTCATTCACATTCAGTTCGTCAGCCATTTAGGTCTCCTAGTTTCCCGGCAACATTCAGCGAGGTTACGATATCGTCAACGGCCTTGCTGATAGGCTCGAAAGCCTTTTCTTGTTCGTAGACGCGCTTCCGGGCGATATCCTTCTCAATGCCTGGCTCCCACTCGTAGGCGTGGCATTCTTTTAAGTCTTCCCGCCTCTGCGCCCGGGAAGTAATCCACTTATCCGTGCCCGGAGATTGGTAAGGCGCGATTTCAGGGATAACCATCGGCTTATCAATAATTCTCGTGTAGAGCGCGCCGCACTGACAACTCGGGACCAAATCTCTTTCATACACCTTCCTGTGCATAATGTCCCGATCCCCGCAGGATGGGCAGAGAAGGGAGTAGATAGGCATAGCGCGAGTTTAAAGGAGGGAAAAGAGGGGGTCAATCAAAGCCGTCGAACTTAGAGCATTCCAATACGGACTAGATAGGCGACGATTTCCGCGTCATCCTCTTCCTCAGGTGCTACTGCTGGCGGAGAGAGAGGAATTACTTCTATTGACGGCTTATAGACAGGGACAATTCGATATTTTTCACTCTCCGCCAGTCCTTTAAGCTCCAAGCGAGGCTCAGGAGGGGTAGTTGGCCTCTCCTGAACTATTTTATCGACAAGCTCGGAGATTTCCTCCTTCGGGTGCTTTTTCTTCTTTCTCCTAACCCCGTCAGTTTCTATAACCTGAATGATTGGCGGCGGGACAAAATCCCCCATCTCATCATCAGCAGTGAAGACAGTGATAAACGGGCGGGCCTCTCTCGAACAAAGAATATCCCAAAAATCCTCATCCGCGAAGGTTGAGATCGGCGGTTGGGGAACAATCTCCTCTTCACTCGCCCAGATTTGTCGAATAACCGGCGGGAGGAAGACAGAAGGTTGATACTCCGTCTCCTCCAGAGCCCAGAAAAGATCGGCGTTATCCCAATTAGGCCCTTGAACAACGGCCTTTTCCCACGCCGGGACTGGAGAAGCCCAATACTCCTCCCCCGCGAAGCGTTGAGGAACAATATCCTCCTCCACCGCCCAGACCACTACAGTCGGGTCGTAGAGTGGGGGAGTATTCGCTTGCCAATCTTCCTCCGAGGGGACGAAGCTCACCGGGGCTGGTTGCTCGTCCTCAATCTGCCAGACGAAGTGAGACGCGACTCTACTTTCCGCCGGAGAAGCTACCCACCAATAATCCTCATCGAGAATAGTGGAGGTTATCTCATCTTGCCACTGCCAGATAGAGAGGACTGGCTTTGGCTTCGAGGGGACATATACTGCCCACCCACTTTCATCCGCGGTGAGAGATACCGCGGTGACAATTTCATCGCCTTGGTACCACCTAATAACCTTTACCGCATCTTTGATGACCCCACTACCTCCACCTTCAATTGTTGGTGCGGAGGAGTCTACCTCACTTAGCCAAAGGAGAGAGGCAGCTTTAACCCTACTTAAGCTGCTTTGAGCCGTCCACCAGTAATCCTCATCCAGAGGATTAACTGGAGGGGCAACTATCTCGTCTTGCCACTGCCCAACCCAGAGAGACAGCTTTGGCCTTGGAGGGGCATAAACCGTCCACCCAGTTTCATCATCGACGAGTGTAGTGGCGGCTACGGCGACAAAATCGTCGCCTTGGTGCCACCTAACAACCTTCGCCTCGTTTTTGAGGAGGTAGTCAGCCACTTATCACGACCACGAACCTTGGGTTACGACCCAGAAGTGGCATTTCACCACACGCTCACGATAGGAAGAGTTTTCACAGCCCCGACTGCACTAGCTGGGAAAAAATCCTCATCAAGAACACCAGAGCTAATGTTGCCGCCCTCCCAGTCGTCGAGGAACACGGCAGAGCAGACCAGCAGCCCCGGCGCTCCGCCGGTGATGACGCTGGTGGTGTCGGTGTAGTCCCACGCCGTGAGATGGGTGTCGTTCAGGTACACGCGCAGCGCGGTCGAACTGCCATCACCCTCGGCCTCCAGCCACAGCATGTCGCCGGCCGCCGCGCTCTGCGTGCCGCTGTACAGCACGGTGGCCGTGCCGTTGAGGTACTTGGCGAGTACCACGTTGTTGCTAACGGCAGAGTGCTGCTTGTAAGCGCAGTAGTAGTCGCGCGCAGCATCGGTGTCGGCCGAGGCGCGCACGATCGCGCCGCCCCAGTAGCTACCGCCCAGCCCGTCGCCACCGTTGACCAGCCGCACGCCCGAATACTGGTTGCTCGTGAAGGTGCCAGCGCCGACCCAACGCGCCACTGCGGGGTTGCTGGAGTAGTCACCCGTGACGCGGATGTTCGAGTCGATGGTGACATTGCCGCCGGCGCCGCTCGCAAGCATCGCCCAGTTCGCGCCGACGCCGGGGCCGGTGCGGTTGAAGTTGTCGGTTTGAACAGAGGTGCGCGCCATTGCTCAGATCTTGTAGAAGTACGTCGGGCCGGTCGTGGCGTTGAACACGATGAACCCGCCCATCCGCGGCGAGTAGACGAAGCGGCCATAGGTGCCCGAGCCGCCGCCGGGGGATGTGGCCGCCGATGGCGTCACCGTGTTCGAGCCGGAAACCGGCAGCGCCGAGACGGTCCACGCATCCGTGCGCGGGTTCGCCCCCGGCGTCAGCTTGGTGATCTGCGTGCGGTTGCTCGCGTTGTTCCAGCAGCACACCGCAGCGAGCGCGGGCACCCAACGCGGCTGGCCCTTGCCCTGCGTGGTGCCCATCGGCGCGCTGCCGCTGAAAGTGGGCGTGTAGTAGGTGCCCGTGGCGCAGTCGAACACCTGCCAGCCGCCCGTGCTGCCGCCCTCGTCGCTGTGCCCGATCAAGATGCAGTCGAACCCCGGCAGGTAGGTCAGCGACTGGTAGCGCTGCAGGCTCACCGAGCTGCCCACCGCGCTGGCCGCGGCGCCGGTGTGCGGCCCTCCGCTGGTGGGGATGGTGTAGCGGTAGGTCGGCGAGGTGTTCACCGCGCGGTACCAGATCGCGTGCCGGCTCGGGTCATAGCATGCGCCGAGGCCGCTCGAATCCGATGCCACCGGGTTCTCGGCGCTGAACCCGCTCACTTCGCCGTTGCTCTCGTCGAAGAACAGGCCCCAGCGCTTGCCCGAGGCCGCGCTGTAGGAGCCGTTGCCGTGCACGATCATCACCGGCCCGACGCCCTCGGCGTATGCCCACTTGTTGTACGTGTGCACCGCGCGCGGCCGGCCGTCCGCGTACAGGCCGGTGGACTCCTGGCCGTCGTGCGTGGTCAGCAGGTTGCCGATCGCGCCAGAGGGCTTGCGCACGATGCGCCACGCAGGTGCCGCCGCGGCAAAATTACAGGCATAGATTTCGTTGCCGCCGTAGTCGTTGTGGCCGCCCCCGAGGCCGAGCCACATCACGTCGCGGGCCTCGTCGTACGTGGCGCCGCACCAGGCGTCGACGATCATCGCCTGCCGCGCCGTGTTCTCGCTCCACTCGGGGGTGCCGGGGTAGTTGGGGTTGATCGTCGGGTCGGTGATCGGGTTGATGTCGTCGAGAGTCAGCGCCATCGGCACCTCGGCCCAGGTCTGCGCTGTCTGCGTGCGCGCCCACGCTGGCACGTAGGGGTTGCTGGCCGCACCGATGGCCGGCGTGGCGCGGCCGGTGATGACGGCGCCCATGTCAGGCGCGGCGCCCGAGTAGCCATCGGTCACGCCGGCAATCGCCACGCCCGCGTTGCGCGCGGTGCCGGTGGTGATGCGCGCGTCGAGGTGGCCCGTGTACTCCGTGGTGTAGTCCGCCCCGAGAGTGATCGGCGAGGCGAACGGGTCGCTGGCCACGATCACGTCGTGCGCCATGCGCGGCGCGAGGTTGGCCTTGGCCGAGGCCAGGCCGAGCCAGGTGCCGGTGCCGTTGCCGAACCCGATGTTGCGGTTGTCGGGGTACCAGCCGCAGTAGTCGGTCACCGGCGCGCTGAGCGACTGATTGAACGCCACCAGCGCGCCGCTGCCGCGGTAGATCACGAGGTTGTTGCGCCAGTCGAAGTCCGCCAGCGAGCCGCTGGCGGCGTAGAGCCCGTAGTCCCACCCGCTTTGCCGCGGGCCGCTCACCCAGGTGTTGTTGCGCACCAGGAAGCCCGGCGCCGCGCTGGTGACCTTGATCGGCATGCGCGTCTGATTGACGCAGACGTTGCGGAAAAACCCCACCGGCCCGCTGGCCACACCATCGGCCGAGCAGCCCGAGGCGCTGTTGGCGAGCAGGTTGTCGTAGATCGCGCAGTTGCCGTCGCACTCGTCGAGCTCTCCGAGCCCGTCGTCGCCGGCGCGCTTCACCCAGTTGCGCCAGATGTAGCACGCACGCGACGGCCACACGTCCTGGTAGCCGAGCTTCACCGTGTCGCCGTGGCCCGTGAACGTGCAGTTCCAGACGCAGTTGCCGTCGCCCGGCATGTGCACGCCGGTGTCGTTCCAGGTCAGGTTCGGGTACGACTGGCCATCGGGGATCGTGTAGGTCTTGTCCCAGGTGTTGTTGCCAACGAAGTCGCAGTCGTACACCAGCAGACCCACCGAGTGCACGGCCCACACCTTGATGCCTTGGTCGCAGCCGTCGAACTTCACGCGGCGGAAGCACACGTTGGTCGGTGTGCCGCTGTTCATCACAACCCCCATCGAGGTCGCGTCGGTGCCGCTGTCGGTCTGCGAGCCGCGCACGGTCAGGTCGGAGAACGTGTAGTGGCTGCCGTCCAGATCGAGCACCGTGCCAGTCGCATCCACGAGGATCGTGCTGTCGATGCCGGCGCCGCGCACGTACACCGGCGAGCCGCTGGTGCCGGGCGATGTCCACGAGAATCCACTGAGCGTGTACGTGCCCGCGGCCAGCACGATGGTGTCGCCGGCCACCGCGCCGGCCATCACGCTGGCGAAGTTGCCGGTGTTCGCGCTCTTGGTCTGCGTGGTGTTCTCGGCCGGCAGCGCCCTCGTGGCGCGCATGCCGCTGGCGTAGGTGGTGACGCCGCTCTCGACGCACTCTAGCCGCACGTCGTACGTGGTGCCCGGCTGCAGGTCCACGATCCAGCCCGCGAAAGCGTTGGCCGCCGCGCCCTGGCTGGTGCGCGTGCGGTACAGATACCCGCCGTCGATCCACGAGCCGCTGCCGGTGACGCGGTAGTACACCTGCGCCGTCGAGCCCTCGGCCAGCGTGCGGGTGTGCACCGCGTTGATGCTGATCTGGTGCGGAGTCGCTTGGTCGAAGCCCAGCGAAAGGGGAGCGGCAGATCCCGTGCCGCTCCCACCCCCAGCCCGCGAACT
>WBZR01004983.1_pt1 | contig 10479 bp, 6 predicted proteins | sample 5204231 | NCBI WGS metagenome assembly WBZR01 (sample SAMN12412403, study PRJNA552823) | activated sludge metagenome | isolation source: activated sludge from anammox sidestream of wastewater treatment plant... | place: USA: Virginia | collected 2017-08
TACTGTTTGAGGAAATCTTCGCGCACGACGCCATAACTCTCGGCGAGCCGCATCAAGCGCCCTTCATACGAAACGAGGCGCTTGTTGATGTCGTAGAGCTGCTCGACCAGGGAATCGATGCGCGCCTGGTTGAGCCGCAGCGATTTCACTTCGGCGATCAGCTCGTCCTTGAGCTTCTTGTAGCGGCGGTCCTGCGAGGGCGAGAGCGATTCGTTCTTGAGCCTGTTCTCGATATCCTGGTCCTGCAGCTTGCGCAGCCGCTTATAAGTGTCGGCGATCGTGTCGAAGGTCTGCAGCACCTTCGGTTTCAGCTCGGCTTCGATCGCGGCGAGCGACATCGAATTCTCGAAATCCTCCTCATCGGCTTCGGCGTCGCCGATCGCCGCCGCTTCGCCGTCCATCGCCTCCGCCGGACGCGGTTTGAAGGGGGTGGCCGCGGCCGGCGCCGAGGGCGGCGCCGCAACGCCGACGATCGGCGCATCGCCGCCGTCGGCGCCCGGCGCGGCCGCGGCGGCTTTGGCGTCCGGGCCGGCATAGGTCGCTTCGAGATCGATGATGTCGCGAAGGAAGACCTTTCCCTCGTTGATCTCGTCGCGCCAGATGATGATGGCCTGGAAGGTGAGCGGGCTTTCGCACAGACCCGCGATCATGGCCTCGCGGCCGGCCTCGATGCGCTTGGCGATCGCGATCTCGCCCTCGCGCGAGAGCAGCTCGACCGAGCCCATCTCGCGCAAATACATGCGCACGGGATCATCGGTACGCTCGCCGGGTTCGGACTTCTCGGCCTTGGCCGGGGTCTTCTGCGTGACTTCGACGAGTTCGCCGTCGGCCTCGTCCTCCTCCGCCTCCTCGCGCGCCGCGCCTTCTTCGTCTTGCTCCGGCTCCTCGGACTCGATCACGTTGATGCCCATTTCGTTGAGCATCGCGAGGATGTCCTCGATCTGCTCCGACGTCACCTCCTCGGAGGGCAGCACGGCGTTGAGGTTTTCATAGGTGACGTAACCGCGCTTCTTGGCGGCCTTGATCATCTTGCGGACGGCGGCGTCCGACAGGTCAAGCAGCGGGCTGTCCGGGGTCTCGGGACCAGCCGCAGGCTCTTTTTCCGGAGCTTCCTCGTTCTGCGGCTTGGCGGCGGAGGGCTTCACTTTGCTCGCTACGCGCTTATCAGGGACTTGCCGCTTGATGCTTGACGCCATTGCCGGTCCTTTTGAAAAACAACGCCGAGCAGCGCCGAAACCAATTTCGCTGCGGCGAATCACGGTCCAATGTCGGCGGGGCGCGTTAAACCCCGCTTAAACCTGTCGCGGCCGGTCCGGCATCCTGCCGGGGTCCTTTCCAGCGACCGGGTCAGAAGCTGCGGACAGGGCGGCCTGACGGCGCCCCAAACCCCTCCACCAGCGCCTCGGCGCCGTCCAGCGCAGCGAGGCGCTCCTGCACGTCCCGCAACCACCGCAAGTTCCCCTCGTTCGGTTCCGATCCAAGGGCCTGTTCAGCTTCTTTGAGCTCTCTATTTAGCGTCCTGGCCTTATGATGCAAGATGACGACATGCTTCCACCAGCGCGAAACATCCTCTGGCGCTGCGGTTTCCTGCGCAGGCCAATCGGACGGATGCGTCACGGCCGCATCGACCCGTGTCAGAATCTGCAACAGGCCTCGCTCCTCCAGGTCCGACCGTAATCTGCGGGATTCGATCTTTGGCTGGTGCGCGGTTGCATCCAGCAGCGCCCGTCGCAGCCGATCGGCGTCCGGTGATCGGAACTCAAGATGCGCCAGCGTCTCCGCCTCGCTTTCGATCAGCCACGGGTGATTGACCGCCGCCAGCAGGATGAGGGCCTCGCGCGCCGGCACCGTGCTGCGCAGGCTGCGCACGACGGAGCTCGTCGCGAGTTTGGGGCTCGCGGGCCGCAGCGTCTCATGGGCGGATGCCGCGCGGCCGCCGGCCCCGCGCCACGCGCCGGTCCGACCCTGGCGCGGTCGACCCCAGACGGGCTCATTCCTGCCCTCCCGCGCCATTGCAGGCGCGAACAGGCGACGCAACCGGCCGTCCATGTCCTGGCGATAGTATCTTCGTACCGCCTCGTCACGGATGCCGGCAATCAAGGCCCCGATCCGCGCTTCAAGCGCGGCGCGGCGCTCGGGCGTTTCGAATGCGCCCGTCTCCGTTTCGCGCGTCCAGACCAGTTCGGCGAGCGGCCTTGCCGCCGTCACCACTTCGGCCACCGCCTCCCTCCCGCCGGAGCGGACAAGATCATCGGGGTCCTGTCCGGCTGGAAGCATGGCGAACCGCAGGCTCTTGCCGGGCTTGAGATGCGGCAGCCCCATGTCAATCGCCCGATAAGCGGCGCGCAGGCCGGCCTTGTCGCCATCGAAACACAGGATCGGCTCGTCCGCCATTTTCCATAAAAGCTGAAGCTGATCTTCCGTGAGCGCGGTGCCGAGCGGGGCGACCGTGGCCTCGAACCCCGCCGCCGTCATCGCCATCACGTCGATATAGCCTTCGACGGCGACGACCGGAGCGCCGCGATGCGCCGCGGCCCGCGCCGGTCCGATATTGTAGAGCGTGGCGCCCTTATGAAAGAGCGGCGTTTCCGGGGAATTAAGGTACTTCGCCGGCGCGTCTTTCGCGAGCGCTCGCCCGCCAAAGGCGATCACCCGCCCGCGCGCATCGGTGATCGGAAACATGATCCGGTCGCGGAAACGGTCGTAGGGAACGGGAATGTCGTCGGCCGCGATCAAGAGGCCCGCCTCGACCATGTCCTCGACCGGAACCCCGTGGCCGCCGAGATGCTCCTTGAGGGCAAACCGCTCCGCCGGCGCATAGCCGAGACGGAATGTCAGTTGCAGGCCCGGATCGAGCCCGCGATCGGCGAGATAGCCGCGCGCCCGCGCTCCGGCCCTCGAGGAGAGGGTCGCCTCGAAGAACTTGGCCGCAAGGTCGAGCACTTCATACAGCGTCTTTCGACGCCGCTCCTGCGCTTGCGTCTCCTGCGAGACGCTTGGCATTGGCAACCCGGCGAGCCCCGCCAACCGCTCGACGGCCTCGGAGAAGGACAGGCCCTCGGTCTCAATGAGAAAGGCGAAAATGTCGCCATGCTTTCCCGAGGAGAAATCATGATAGAAGCCCTTCTGGTCATTGACGGTGAAGGACGGCGTCTTCTCCTGGTTGAAGGGAGACAAGCCCACCCACTCGCGCCCCTGCTTGCGCAGCTTCACCCGCCGGCCGACGACCTCCGACACCGGCAGCCGGGCGCGCAGTTCGTCGAGGAATTGAGGCGGGAAGCGCATGGTCAAAATCGCTCTCACCCGATTTTAGCGGCGGATTGTGATCGACATTGGGGCTGTCGCAAAAAATCTGCCCAGCGGCGGGGCCGCCCGCCTTCTTTTACCGCTATCCACAAGGAGACCGCGATCAGCGCGCCAAGCCTCGTCGCGCCATACTCGTCGCCGTCGGACTTGATCCGGCGGTCCATGCAGCCCTTCAGCGAACAATTTCGTCGTGACACGAATCGATGATCGGAAGCCCTACTTCAGCATCTCCTTGACGATCCCGCTCGCCTTGGAAAAATCCATCCTGCCGGCGTGTTTAGCCTTCAGCGCGCCGATCACTTTGCCCATGTCCTTGATCCCCGCCGCGCCGGTTTCCTGAATCGCCGCGGCGATCGCCTCCCGCATCTCGGCCTCGGACATCTGCTGCGGCAGATAAGCGGAGATGATCGCGATCTCCTCGCGCTCCTGCCGCGCCAGTTCCGGCCGGCCGCCCTTTTCATAGAGTTCGACCGATTCCTGGCGCTGCTTGATCATTTTCTGCAGCAGCGAGAGCACGTCGGCGTCGGCGAGCGGTCCCCTGCCCTGCCCGCGCGCCTCGATATCGGCGTTCTTGAGAGCGGAATTGACGAGGCGGAGCGTCGACACCTTGCGCTCGTCCTTGGCCTTCATCGCCCCTTTCAGGGCGTCGTTGATTTGCTCGCGCAGCACGTCGGCCTCGATCGGTTGTTCGCCACACCGGCTTGCGCCTAGATACAGGATCGGGTCTCGGTTTGGAATCGCCTTGGGAATTCGGGCGAGCGCCTCGATCCGCTTTGACGGCGCGGGTTTCGGCCATTATCTAGGCTCGCAATGAGCACCAAACCAGACGAAAGCGGCTGGGCGGAACCGAAGCCGACCGCCGTCCTGGTCCTCGCCGACGGGACCGTCTTTTCCGGAACAGGCTTCGGGGCCTTCGGCGAAGCCGTCGGCGAAGTCTGTTTCAACACCGCCATGACCGGTTATGAGGAGATCCTGACCGATCCCTCCTATGCCGGGCAGATCATCACCTTCACCTTCCCGCATATCGGCAATGTCGGCGCCAATGACGACGACATCGAAACCGTCAACATGGCGGCGACGCCGGGCGCGCGCGGCGTCGTGCTGCGCACCGCCGTCACGCAACCGTCGAATTACCGCTCGACCCGCCACCTCGATCACTGGCTTCGCGCCCGCGGCATCATCGGCCTGTCCGGCCTCGACACGCGCGCGCTCACGGCGCGCATCCGCGAGAAAGGCATGCCCAACGCGGTGATTGCGCATGAGCCGTCCGGCCGCTTCGATCTCGATGCGTTGAAAGAGACCGCGTGCGCCTGGCCGGGCCTCGTCGGCATGGACCTTGTGCCGATGGTCACGAGCGGACAGCGCTTCGCCTGGGACGAGACCCCATGGCGATGGGGCAAGGGTTACGGCCGGCAAGACAACCCGCGCCATCATATCGTCGCGATCGACTACGGCATAAAGCGCAATATCCTGCGCCTTCTTGCGGGCGCGGGCTGCCGGATCACCGTCGTGCCGGCGAAGACGGCCGCGGAAGACATTCTTGCGCTCAAGCCCGAGGGGGTTTTTCTCTCCAACGGCCCGGGCGATCCGGCGGCCACCGGCGACTATGCCGTGCCGGTGATCCGGGACATCATAGCCAGCGGGACGCCGACATTCGGCATCTGCCTCGGTCACCAAATGTTGGCGATCGCCGTCGGGGCCAGGACCATGAAGATGCATCAGGGCCATCATGGCGCCAACCACCCGGTGAAGGACCTGACCACCGGCAAGGTCGAAGTCACCTCGATGAACCACGGCTTCACCGTAGACCGCGAGACTCTGCCGGCGAACGCCGTCGAGACGCATGTGTCTTTGTTCGACGGCTCCAATTGCGGTCTTGCGCTCACCGACCGCCCGGTCTTCTCCGTGCAATACCACCCCGAAGCCTCGCCCGGCCCGCGCGACAGCCGTTATCTGTTCGACCGCTTCGTCGGCCTGATGCAAAACCACAAAACGATCTGATCCCATTCCATGCCTGCCTCGCCACGATTCGCGCCGGAAACCCATCGTTTCGCCGATGACGGATCGATCCCCAACAACCCGGTCCTGCCGCTCGTCGTCTATCGCGGCGCCATCGATCTGACCGGCACGCCCAATCCGGCCGAGGTCATCGAAACCACGTTCGAAAGGAACGGCTGGGGCGACATGTGGCGCAACGGCATCTTTCATTACGTGCACTATCATTCGGGCATTCACGAAGCGCTCGGCATCGCGCGCGGACGCGCGCGCGTGCGCTTTGGCGGCAATAGCGGCGTCGAAGTCGAGCTGAATGCCGGCGATGTGGCGATCCTGCCGGCCGGCACCGGCCACCAAGGCCTGTCCGAGAGCCGCGACCTTGTCGTCGTCGGCGCCTATCCGCCGAACGGTCGCTACGATCTGTGCCGCGGCAGCCAGGCCGAACGCGCCCGCGCGCGCGCTTTGTTGACGGAGGTGCCCATGCCGCCGAGCGATCCCGTCTACGGCGCGGCCGGCCCCTTGTGCGCGCTCTGGCGCGCGTGAGCCGCCCCATGCGGGACTGGACGAGCTTTTGGGACAGCGCGCATTCGATCTATGTGAATGCGCGTCACAAGGACGTTCACTACCGCGATGTCGCCGAACAGATCGCCTCATTCGTCGAATCGAGAAATGAACGCGTGCTCGATTATGGGAGCGGCGAAGCCGTCCACGCCGAGCGCGTGGCGGCGGTCGCGGGCGAGCTCCTGCTCTGCGACGCCGCGCCGTCCACGCGCGCGACGCTCGTTAGCCGGTTCGCTGCAAACCCGAAAATCAAAGTGCTCGCGCCCGAGGACGTCGAGCGCCTTCCCGATGCGGGTTTGGACCTCGTCGTCGCCAATTCGGTCATCCAGTACCTCAAGCCGGACGAATTCGATCGCGTGCTCAGGCTGTGGCGCCGGATTCTTCATCCCGACGGAAAGCTGATCCTGGCCGACGTGATCCCGCCCGGCGTCGGGCCGGCAAGCGATGTCCTGGCGCTCCTCAAATACGCCGCCCGCAACGGCTTTCTGTCCGCCGCCTTGCTCGGTCTCCTGCGCACCGCCATGTCGCCCTACCGCAAACTGCGCGCCACACTGGGAATCGGCTGTTTCACCCAGAACGAGGCCGAGGCGCGGCTGCGCGCCGCCGGCTTCCGCGCCGAACGGCTCGCCAAGAACATCGAGCACAACCCGGCGCGGATGACGTTCTTGGCGAGGCCCGTGTGACGCCGCAGCCAAGCCTGGCCGCCCTTCCCTATCCCGCGATTCTGGACTAGATACACCGCGCAGGGCTTTGCCCTGAGGGAACGGGGCGCCGGGGACGCGCGTAGGCGCGTCCTTTTTTTGTGCCTGGTCTGGTTCAGGGAAAGGCATGCCGAAACGCACCGACATCCACTCGATCCTGATCATCGGGGCGGGACCGATCGTGATCGGCCAAGCCTGCGAATTCGACTATTCCGGCACGCAGGCCTGCAAGGCGCTGAAAGCCGAGGGCTACCGGGTCATTCTCGTCAATTCCAATCCGGCGACGATCATGACCGATCCGGATCTGGCGGATGCGACCTATATCGAGCCGATCACGCCGGAAATCGTCGCCAAGATCATTGAAACGGAAGCAAAGAGCGTTCCGCCCGGGCGCATCTTCGCGCTGTTGCCGACCATGGGCGGCCAGACCGCGCTCAACACGGCTCTATCCTTGCGGCGCATGGGCGTTTTGGAAAAATTCGGCGTCGAGATGATCGGCGCGACCGCCGAGGCGATCGACAAGGCCGAGGACCGCCAACTCTTCCGCGAGGCGATGGCCAAGATCGGGCTCGAGACGCCGCGCTCGCGCCTCGCCAACGCCTCGGACCTGAAGAAAGCCGACCGCGACAAGGCGAGAGCCGAACTTGCGCGCATCGACGCGCTCGCGGCGACGCCGGAGGAGAAGCGAAGGCTCGCCGCCGATTTCGAGCGCCTCTGGCAGCGCGACGAGCCCGAACGGCGCAAGCGTTACCAGGACAAGGCGCTGATCGAAGCGCTGGAAGCGCTCGAATTCGTCGGCCTCCCGGCGATCATCCGCCCCTCCTTCACGCTCGGCGGCACCGGCGGCGGCATCGCCTATACGAAATCGGAGTTCCTCGACATCGTCGAGCGCGGTCTCGACGCCTCGCCGACCAACGAAGTCCTCATCGAGGAATCCGTCCTCGGCTGGAAAGAATTCGAAATGGAGGTCGTTCGCGACAAACGCGACAACTGCATCATCATCTGCTCGATCGAGAACGTCGATCCGATGGGCGTGCATACCGGCGACTCCATCACCGTCGCCCCGGCGCTCACGCTGACCGACAAGGAATACCAGATCATGCGCGACGCCTCGATCGCGGTGCTGCGCGAGATCGGCGTCGAAACCGGCGGCTCCAACGTGCAGTTCGCCGTCGATCCCGAGGACGGGCGGCTCGTCATCATCGAGATGAATCCGCGCGTGTCGCGCTCCTCCGCGCTCGCCTCCAAGGCGACCGGCTTTCCCATCGCCAAAGTCGCCGCGAAGCTTGCGATCGGCTATACGCTCGATGAGATCGCCAACGACATTACCGGCGGCGCGACGCCCGCCTCCTTCGAACCGACGATCGACTACGTCGTCACGAAGATTCCGCGTTTCGCCTTCGAGAAGTTTCCCGGCGCGGAAACGACGTTGACGACATCGATGAAATCCGTCGGCGAGGCGATGGCGATCGGCCGCACATTCCAGGAATCGCTGCAGAAGGCGCTGCGCTCGCTCGAAACCGGGCTCACCGGTCTCGACGAAATCGACATCGAGGGCATCGGCCGGGGCGACGACAAGAACGCGATCCGCGCCGCGCTGGGCGCGCCGACGCCGGACCGCCTGCTCAAGGTGGCGCAGGCGATGCGGCTCGGCGTTGGCGATGAAGCGATTCACGCGAGCTGCAAGATCGATCCTTGGTTCCTCGAACAGATTCGCGCGATCGTCGAAACCGAAATCGAGGTCCGGGCCAAGGGTCTGCCGCAGACGCAAGGCGCCTTCCGCCGCCTGAAAGCGATGGGCTTTTCCGACGCGCGCCTGGCGAAGCTCGCCGGTCAAACGGCGGCCGAGATTCGCGCCGCCCGCCGCGCGCTCGGCGTGCGTCCGGTGTTCAAGCGCATCGACACCTGCGCCGCCGAATTCGCTTCGCCCACCGCCTACATGTATTCGACCTACGAATCTCCGTTCGGCGGCGCCCCCGAATGCGAGGCGCGCCCCTCGGCGCGCACGAAAGTCGTCATCCTCGGCGGCGGACCGAACCGGATCGGCCAAGGCATCGAGTTCGACTATTGCTGTTGCCATGCCTCGTTCGCGCTGCGCGATGCGGGCTATGAGACCATCATGGTCAACTGCAATCCGGAGACGGTCTCGACCGATTACGACACATCCGACCGGCTCTATTTCGAGCCGCTGACCGCCGAGGACGTGCTGGAAATCATCGAGACCGAGCGCGCGAACGGCGCGCTGCACGGCGTCATCGTGCAGTTCGGCGGACAGACGCCGTTGAAGCTCGCCGAGCCGTTGGCGCGAGCCGACGTGCCGATCCTCGGCACCTCGCCCGACGCCATCGACCTCGCCGAGGACCGCGACCGGTTCAAGCGGCTGCTCGACAAGCTCAACCTGCGCCAGCCGCAGAACGGCGTCGCCGCCAGCCCGCAACAGGCGAAGGCGATCGCCGAGGCGATCGGCTATCCGATCGTGATCCGGCCCTCTTATGTCCTTGGCGGGCGCGCCATGGAGATCGTGCACGACGCGGCCCAGCTCGAGCGCTACATCGCGCGGCTCGCCGCCGATCTCGACCGCCCCTCGGAGCTCGTCGTGTCCGAAAAGCGGCCGCTCTTGATCGACCGCTATCTCTCCGACGCGATCGAAGTGGATGTCGATTGCCTCGCCGACGGCGCGGACGCCTTCATCGCCGGCGTGATGGAGCACATCGAGGAAGCCGGCATCCACTCCGGCGATTCCGCCTGTTCGCTGCCGCCGCACTCCTTGTCGGACGACCAGATCGCCGAGCTCGAGCGCGAGACCAAAGCGCTGGCGCTCACGCTGAATGTCGGCGGGCTGATGAACGTGCAATATGCGATCAAGAACGGCGAAATCTACGTGCTCGAGGTCAACCCGCGCGCCTCGCGCACGGTGCCGTTCGTCGCCAAGGTGATCGGCAAGCCGGTGGCGAAGATCGCCGCGCGCATCATGGCCGGCGAGAAGCTCGCCGATTTCGCGCTCACGCCCGCGCGCGTTGCGCATTTCGCGGTGAAAGAGGCCGTGTTTCCGTTCGCGCGCTTTCCCGGCGTCGATACGATTCTCGGCCCCGAAATGCGCTCGACCGGGGAAGTCATGGGCATCGACCGCGAGCACGCGATCGCCTTCGCCAAGAGCCAACTCGGCGCCGGCTCGATCCTGCCCCGCGCAGGCACGGTGTTCATTTCGGTGCGCGACGCGGACAAGCCGCGCATTCTCGACTCGATCCGCCTGCTCGACCGGCTCGGATTCCGCATCATCGCGACGTCCGGAACCCAGCGCTATTTGGCCGAACAGGGCCTGAAGGCGGAAAAGGTCAATAAGGTGCTGGAGGGCCGGCCGCACATCGTCGACCTGATCAAGAACGGCGACGTTCAGCTCGTCTTCAACACCACCGAGGGGGTCACGGCCATCAACGACAGCCGCTCGCTGCGTCGCGCCGCCCTCTTGCATAAAGTCCCGTACTACACCACACTTTCCGGAGCCGTCGCTGCGGCTCAGGGGATCAAGGCCTATCTGGCGGGCGATCTCGAAGTTCGCGCATTGCAGACCTATTTCTGAAAACGCGACAGGATCGCGGCAGCCGTGCGAGCAGACGGCGAGGAGTTGTTTTCGGTCGCGGCGCCCTACCGGGCCCGCGATCGGACTTTTTTCGCTATGGTCGGAGGACCAGGTATGATTGAGAAACTTCCGATGACCGCGGCGGGCTATTCGACGCTCGAGAGCGAGCTCAAGCATCGGCAGCAGGTGGAGCGGCCGCGGATCATTCAGCAGATTTCCGATGCGCGCACGCACGGCGACCTGTCGGAGAACGCCGAATACCACGCCGCCAAGGAGCAGCAGGCGCACAATGAGGGCCGCATCGCCGAGCTCGAGGACAAGCTCGCGCGCGCCGAG
>WBZR01004084.1_pt1 | contig 10477 bp, 10 predicted proteins | sample 5204231 | NCBI WGS metagenome assembly WBZR01 (sample SAMN12412403, study PRJNA552823) | activated sludge metagenome | isolation source: activated sludge from anammox sidestream of wastewater treatment plant... | place: USA: Virginia | collected 2017-08
GCTTCGAGCACCATCGTGTACTGGCGCTCGAGTGCCGGTGCCTGGCCGACCCTGGCGAAGTAGCTCGCCAGGGCGCTTGCCGTCGGGGCGTCGAGCTGCGTGGCCCGGAAGGCGCCGGCGCCGAGGTCCCAGCCGCTGTCGTACAGGCTCTCCCAGATGCCGAGCTGGATCGCCGCCGCCTCGTAGGCCGTCGTCGGATGCAGCCAGGCGTTGCGGTCGGGCGTCGGGTTGCCGGCGTTGCGCACCGCATTCACGGCACCGAGGAAGGCGAGCGTGCGGTCGCTCGCGCCGTCGAAGTTCACGGTGTACGTCACCACGCGCCCGCTGCCGATCGTCTCGTAGACGTCGTAGCAGTACATCCAGACGTCGGCCAGGTTGTCGACGAAGCGATCGGCCGTGATGCCGGCGAGTTCCGAGGCCGAGCCCTGGAAGCGGCCGGCGGCGACAGCCAGGGTCTGCGAGCCCGGGCCGCCGGCGGCGGGGAAGGTGATGCTCGCCGCATCGTAGCCGGGCGAGGGCGTGCCGTTGAAGATCGGGTTGTCGAAGGTGATCTTGACGGCCGCGGCGTGGCCGGCGAAGGCGGCTGCGGCGAGCGCCGCAGCGAGCAAGGTCCTGGTGAAGCGAGGCATGGTCGGGCGTCCGATGTCGAAGTGGGGCGAGTCTGCGGGGCCCTGTTTTCGGCAGCCAGCCCGCGAGCGCGGGGGTTGCCGCGCCAAGGCAGCGGCGCGTGCGCAATTCGTCGCACTCGGGCTGCGGCGGCCGTGCCTGCCGCGTGCCGGTGCATGTAACCGAACGCTCGCGTCCTTGGGTTTGCCCGCGCGCTGCCGATAAGCCGACGGACGTTCCCGGAGCAAGCCCGATGACCCCTGACGCCGCGGCCGACCGTTCGCCCTTTCGCATCGCCAACCCGCACGCGCTGGCCACCATCCTCGAGGCCAGCGAGACGCGGCGCATCATCGCTGCCACCGACATCTTCGACGTCTCGGGCTTCAAGCTCTGGGCCGCCAACCGCCCCGTATCGGCCGAGCTGCAGCGCAAGCTGCTCGACCGCCAGCTGCGCGCGCCGCTCGAGAGCTGTCTGCTGGCCGAAGACGGCGTGAGCACGTCGACCCTCGCCGACGAGGTGCTGGCGCTGGCCGACGGCGACGCCGCACTCGCGCCGCTGCTCGTGCCGCACGCACCGCGGCTGGCCCGGGAGGCGGCGCAGCTGCCGCTGCATCCGGTGGCCCAGCTGCTGCTCACGGCCAGCCAGACGGCGCGGCCCGCGACCTTCGGCCACGCGATGCGCGCGATGGCGCTGGCCGGCGCGCTGGCCGCCGGCGGCGGCGGCGACACGCCGGAGATCCGCCTGGCGATGCTGTGCGGACTGCTGCACGACCTGGGCGAGATGTACATCGACCCGCGCTTCGGCGAGGCCGAGGCCGACCGCGAGCTCGACTTCACGAGCTACCAGCAGCTCGTCGTGCATCCGCACGTGGGCTACTTGCTGGTGGCGCAGCTCACCAACTACCCCAGGGCGGTGGCGCAGGCGGTGGCCGAGCACCACGAGCGGCTCGACGGCTCGGGCTACCCGCATGCGCTCGCCGGCGAGCGCCTGTCGCCGCTCGGGCGCATGCTCGCCGTCGTCGAAGCCGCGCTCGCCGCGACGCGCGGACGCTTCGAGAACCTGATGCACGCAAGCGTCGCGCTGCGCGCCGTGCCCGGCGAGTTCGACCTCGGCTGGGTCGGACGCATCAGCCGCGCGGCCGGCGCGCTCGGGCCGCAGACGGCGACGATGGAGCACCGCGACATCGAGGCACGCCTGGCCGCGCTCGGCGACGTGCTGCGCATGGCCGAGGACTGCGTGGCCGCGCAACTGGCCGGCGCCGCGCTGCCGGCGCACAAGAGCGCGCTCGAGCTGGCCTCGTTCCTGCTCGCACGGTTGCGCGCCGGCTGGAACGAGAGCGGCCTGTGGAACCCGCAGGCGCTGGCCGGCGGCGATGCCGCCGAGGTCGAGGCGATGGAGGACGAGCTGTACTTCCGCCTGCGCGGCATCCAGCGCGCGACGCTGCTGCGGGCCGGCAGCTTGCCGAGCGGCGAGGCGCGTGCCCTGGGCACGCTGTGCGACGCGCTGGCGATGGGCGCGGCGCTGGCCGACTGACGGCGTCGCGGCGCCGGCGGCAGCGCCGTGCCCCGCTGCAGCCCTGCCAGCCGCGCTGCGCGTGCAAGGACACGCGCAGCCCTTCGTCAGGCGAGCAGATCCGCGCAGGCGGACCTGCTCGCCCTCACTCAGCCGAAGATCTGCTTCATGACCGGCATCATGCGCCGCGTGCCGGCCACGGCCAGCGCGGTGGCCAGGCCGCCCATCATCGCGCCGCCGATGCCGCACGACACGATGTCCTGGCCCGTCAGCCACAGGCCGGCGAGCGGCGTGCGCGGGCGCAGCCAGCGCGCCTGCATGCGCGCCACGCCGTGCTCGAGCCCGTACAGTTCGCCGTGCGGCGCGCCGCAGAACCACTGCATCGACAGCGGTGTCGACACCTCGTGGTATGCGACGCGCCCGCGCAGCTGCGGCAGCTTCGCGTACAGGTGCTCGAGCAGGCGTTCGCCGTAGGCGTTCTTCAGCGCGTCGTAGTCCGCGCCGCGCCGGCCCCAGGTGGTGCCTGCCCAGGGCGCGAACAGCGACCATGGCACCGGCGCGATGATCTCGATCGTCGCGCGGCCCGGGCGCCGGCGCTCGAAGTCGGGGTCCTTGGCCGAGGGGAACGAGATGTAGACCACGGGGAACTCGCCGCTGGGGTCGGCGAGAAAGCGCGCCAGCGCCGCGTCGGAATCGTTGTCCGGGTAGATCCAGAAGTTGGTCTTCGGCAGGCCGAGTTCGACCGCCGCCGCCTCGAGGCCGATGTAGACGCACAGATGCCCGAGGCTGGGCTGCAACTGCGCGAGCAGGCGATCGAGCCCGTGCGCGCGCGCCACTTCGGGCGGCAGCAGGCGGCCGAAGGTGTTGGCGGCGCCGGCGTCCGAGATCACGCAGTCGCAGTCGATCTCGTGGCCGTCGGCCATGCGCACGCCGCGCACGCGCCCGCCCGGCGCCAGGATGCGCTCGACGCGCGCGTAGGTGAACACCTCGCCGCCGGCGGCGCGGATGCGCGGGAGCGCGCATTCGGCGATGCGCCAGGCGCCGCCCACCGGGTAGTGGCCGCCGTTCAGGTAATGCCGCGCCACCATGGCGTGGACGACGAAACTCGAGCGTCTGGGCGGCAGGCCGTAGTCGCCCCATTGGCCGGTGAGCACGGCGATGAGGTCGCGCTCGGCGGTCAGCTGCGCGAGCACGTCCCAGGTGCTGCGCGCCAGCCCCGGCGGCTGCTGCCGGCGCAGCCAGGGCCGTGCCAGCAGCGCGAGCCAGGGCGGCAGCGTGCGTTCCATCGAGAAGGCGCGCATGCCGCGCGCCACCTGGTCGACGAGCGCGAGGTAGCGGTCGACGGCCGCGCCCTCGCGCGGGAAATGCACGAGCAGGTTGTCGCGGAACGCGGTGCGGCCGGCGACGGCGTCGACGACGCGCGCGCCGATGAAGAAGCGCTCGTAGTGCGCGTCCATCGGCGCCCACTCGAGCCGGCCCATCGTCAGGAAGTCCATCATGCGGCGCAGCGTCGTGCGCGCGCCCATGTCACCCACGTAGTGCAGGCCGACGTCCCAGTCGTAGCCGGCACGCTCGAAGCTGTGCGTGGCGCCGCCCGCCGTGTAGTGCTGCTCGAGCACCGCGACGCGGCGGCCGAGCGCCGCCAGCAGTGCCGCCGCGGTGAGGCCGCCGATGCCCGAGCCGACGACGAGCGCGTCGTAGCGGCTGCCGAGGCGCTCGGGACGGTAGCGATACCCGGTGCGTACGCTGGTCTTGGTGCTCACGGGACTGCCTTGCGCGCCGCGTGCTCCGGGATCGACGCCTGGCATCGGCACGGCGCGCTCATGCCGCGCAGCGTAGCGGCCCGCGCCGGCTCGCGGCGCCCGAATGCCTGCAGGCGTTGGCAGCAGCCCACAGCGGCGCGCCGTCCGACCCGACCGAGGATGCCGCTCGTCCCGGGGGAACGGTCGCGCACAGTGGCTGCAATGGCCGACGTGCTCGTCATCGGCGGCAGCCGCGCCGCATTGTGCGCCGCGCTCACGGCGCGCGAGGCGCTCCGGCCGCGGGCGCGGGCATGACGATCGGCACCGTGTCCGGGCGCATCGCCGGGCAGTGGGTCGCGGCGTTGGTCTCCGGCACGTGCCGCTTCTGGCCGCGTTGCGATCCCGGCCCGGTGCGTGCCCCGGCCCGGGCCGAGGCGCTGCTCGAGTGGGCCGCCGAGCGGCGCCGGCCCTGCGGCATCAGGCTCGGCTCGGAGTGAGAGCCGGTGAAGACATGGAGCGCGCGCACAGGGGCGCCGTAGGCGCCGAGCGGCGACGCCCGCAGCCGGCCGCCTTCGGGGCCGGCCCACGCCCGGGCCTACTTGCGCCAGTAGCCGTTCGCCGCCGCGACCGTCTGGAAGTTGATCGCGATCACCTGCGAGGCCGCGGTGAGCGAGTCGGCGTCGTTGGCGTACTCCGGGCGCAGCTTGTGCAGCACCTGGGTGTCGGGCTGGGTGTAGCGCACGCCGCGCCGCGAGAGCGTGATGGCGAGCTCGAAGCCCTCCTGCGGCGTGTTCGTGATCAGCGTGGTCAGCCAGTTGTCGGCCATGAGACGGTCCTCCGGTGGGTGGGGGCGCAGCGTGCCGGTGCGCGCAGCGCGCGCCAGCTTAGCCCAGGCTGCCGGCCGAAGCCGCCCGGCGCGGTTTCGCATTGCTTGCCGAGGGGTCGGCCGGGCATCGGCGCGAACCTCGGGCGGCGCGCGCCTTCAGCGGTGGTACGAGCCCTCGCGTTCGGGCTGGTAGAGCACTTCCTTGACCCTCACCCTGACCATGCCGCCGCCCGGGCGCGGCCAGGCGATCTCGTCGCCCTGCGCGAGGCCGAGCAGCGCGCCGCCGACCGGCGCGAGGATCGAGATCGTCTTGCCGCTCGCGTCGGCGTCCTTCGGGTAGACCAGCGTCAGCTCGAACGAATCGCTCGAGCCCTCGACTTCGAAGCGCACGGTCGAGTTCATCGTCACGACGGTGGGCGGCACCTCGTGCGGCGCGACGACGTTGGCGCGATCGAGTTCGGCCTGGAGCTCCGCGCGGCCCGGAAAACCGGCCTTCGGCGTCGACGCCAACAGCGCTTCGAGCCTTTCGGCATCGATGGTGGAGATGGTGATCTCGGGCCTCTTGCTCACTTGTGCCTCCCGTGGCTCGCGGCATCTTACAGGCTTCGCCGTCGGCGCTGCGGCCGTGGCGCCGGCGGGGCTGCCCCTGGCGCCGCGGCCCTCAGCCGCCGAGGTAGGCCTCCTGCACGCGCGGGTTGTCGAGCAGCTCGCGGCCCGACCCGGCGAGCACGATGCGGCCGGTCTCGATGACGTAGGCGCGCTGCGCGATGCGCAGCGCCTGGCGCACGTTCTGCTCGACCAGGAAGATCGTCAGCCCGGCCTGGTTGATGGTGCGCAGCGTGCGGAAGATCTCCTGCACGACGATCGGCGCCAGCCCCATCGACGGTTCGTCGAGCAGCAGCAGCCGCGGCCGCGCCATCAGCGCGCGGCCGATCGCCAGCATCTGCTGCTCGCCGCCCGAGAGGTTGCCGGCGAGGCCGTCGGCGCGCTCCTCGAGCAGCGGGAACAGCTCGTACACGCGCGCCAGGTCGGCCGCGCGGCTTGCGCGTCCGGGCCGTGTGTAGGCACCGAGTTCGAGGTTCTCGCGCACCGTCAGGGTGCTCAGCGTGGCCCGTCCTTCGGCCACCTGGACCACACCGTGCGCGACGATGCGGTGCGCCGCCATGCGCGTGAGGTCGATGCCGTCGAACAAGACCCGGCCGGCGCTCTTGCGCACCAGTCCCGACAAGGCCAGCAGCGTGCTCGTCTTGCCGGCGCCGTTGGCGCCGACCAGCGTCGTGATCTCGCCGCGCGGCAGTTCGAGGTCGATGCCCTGGAGCGCCTCGATCTTGCCGTAGGCGACCTTCAGTCCCTGCACCTGCAGCAGCGGGGCGTTCATCGCGGTGGCGGCGCGGGCGCGTCGTCGTCGTCGCGGCCGAGATAGGCCTCGATCACCTGTGCGTCGTTGCGGATCGCGTCGGGTCCGCCGCGCGCGATGATGCGGCCGAAGTTCAGCACCGCGATGTCCTCGCACAAGGCCATCACGAAGCGCATGTCGTGCTCGATCATGAAGATCGTGCAGCCGCGCGCGCCGATGCGGCGCACGTCGTCCATCAGCACCGCCTTCTCGGCGTTGTTCATGCCCGCCACCGGCTCGTCGAGCAGCAGCAGCTTGGGGTCGGTCGCCAGCGCGCGCGCCAGTTCGAGACGGCGCTGCTCGCCGTACGAGAGGTTGTCGGCGCGTTCGCCGAGCTTGTGGTCGAGCCGCACCCACGACAGCAGTTCGTGCGCGCGCTCGCGCGCCTGGCGCTCGGCGCGACGCAAGCGCGCCGTGCCGGCCAGCACGTCGAAGCTGCCGTAGCCCAGCCTGGCGTGCAGCCCGACGACGACGTTGTCCAGCAGCGACATCTCGCGGAACAGGCGGATGTTCTGGAAGGTGCGCGCGATGCCCCGCCGCGTGATGTGGTGCGGCGCGAGCCCGGTCAGCGGGAGGCCGTCGAACTCGATCGTGCCGCCGCTGGGGGCGAGCAGGCCGGTGATGAGATTGAACACCGTGGTCTTGCCGGCGCCGTTCGGGCCGATCAGCCCGAAGATGCCGCCGCGCGGGATCGCCAGCGTAACGTCCTGCAGCACCTTCAGGCCGCCGAAGCGGCGCGACACCGCCGCCAGGCGCAGCAAGGCGTCGGCCGCGCGGGCCGTCGGGCCGCTCATGCGCGCCCGTCGGCGCGGCCGAACCAGCCGCGCACGCGTTCCACGTCCCAGATGCCGCGCGGCAGGAACAGCACGATCAGCACCAGGATGAAGCCGTTGACCACCAGCCTGAAGTCCTGGAATCCGCGCAGCAGCTCGGGCAGCAGCGTGAGGATCAGCGCACCGGCGACCGGGCCGCTCAGGCTGCCGATGCCGCCGAGGATCGCCATCGTGAGGATCTCGACCGCGCGGTCGAAGCCGTATTCGCCCGGGCCGATGAAGAAGGTCAGGTGCGCGTTGAGCGCGCCGGCCAGGCCGGCGATGGCGGCGCCGAGGACGAAGGCCAGCATCTTGTGGCCGCCGACGTCGATGCCCATCAGGCCGGCGGCCGTCTCGTCCTCGCGGATCGCCTCGAACGCGCGCCCGATGCGCGAGCGGCGCAGCCGCGCGAGCAGACCGAGCGCGAACACCAGCGCCAGCGCCACGTGCCACCACTGCGTGAGCTGCGGGATGCCGTTCAGGCCGAGCGCGCCGCCGGTGACGGACTCGGCGTTGAGCAGCGCGATGCGCACCACCTCGCCGAAGGCGAGCGTGGCCATCGCCAGATACACGCCCGACAGGCGCAGCGTCGGCTTGCCGATCAGGAAGGCCAGCGCCGCCGGCGCCGCCATGCCGGCGCCGAGCACGGCGGCGAACGGCCAGCCGAAGTTCATCGTCAGCAGCGCCGACGCGTAGGCCCCGAGCCCCATGAAGGCCGCGTTGGCGATCGACAGCATGCCGCAGGCCAGCGTCAGCCAGATCGACAGCGCCAGCAGCGCATTGGTGCCCAGCGACAGCACCAGGTTGCTGTAGATGGCCCAGAAGTCGGCGAACCAGGCCATGCCCGCAACCCCTGCCTCAGGCCTTGCGCTCGAACACCGTGCCGAACAGACCCTTGGGCCGCAGCAGCAGGATCAGGAACAGCAGCCCGAACGCCACGGCGTCGCGCATGCTCGAGCCGATGTAGGCCACCGACAGCACCTCGGCCAGCCCGAGGAAGAGGCCGCCGATCATCGCGCCGCGCATGTCGCCCATGCCGCCGAGGATGATCACGGCGATGCCCTTCTCGAGCATCGACTTGCCCATCAGCGGAAACAGCGCGTTCGAGTACAGCCCGATCAGCACGCCGGCGACCCCGCCCAGCCCGGCGGCGACGAACGAGGTCAGGCGAAACAGCCCTTCGACGTCGATTCCGAGCAGACAGGCCGCGCGCGGCGACTCGGCGATCGCGCGCAGCGCACGCCCGAGCTGGGTGCGGCGCAGCGCGAGCATCAGCGCCGCCATCAGCGCCAGCGACAGCGCGATGATCCCGAGCCCGAGTGCCGTGGTGTCGACGCCGCCGATGCGCAGCGTGCGCTCAGACACCAGGCCCGCGGGGAAGCGCAGGTTCTGCGCCCCGAAGATGCCCTGTACCGCATTCGTCAGGATGATGCCCACGCCGATCGTCGCGATCATCGGGATCAGGTGCGGCGCAGCGCGCGCGCGCAGCGGCCGCAGCACGAGCCAGTCGATCGCCAGCCCGACCGTGCCGCTGAAGACGAACGCGAACGCAAGCGCTGCCCACAGCGGTGCCGCGAAATGCACGACTGCCTGCTCGGCCGCATAGGCGCCGACCATGAAGACGGCGCCGTGCGACAGGTTGATCACGCCCAGCACACCGAAGATCAGCGTGAAGCCGAGTGCGAACAGCGCGTAGACGCAGCCGAGCGACAGGGCGTTGACGAGTTGCTGTTCGAGCACGGTCGGTGCGGGGCGCCGGCCCCGGCTGGGCGGCGTGCGCGCGCAGCGGCCGCAGCCGCCGCGCGCGCAGCACGCGCTATTTCTCGATCACGAACTTGCCGCCCTTGGTCACGCTGACGATCGCGGTCTGCTGCGCGTCGTAGCCGGCCGGCTTGCCGGCCTTGTCGACGGCGCGGCGGAACTGGAACGCGCCCGTCGCGCCGGTCCACTTGACGGCGGGCAGCGCGTCGCGCAGTGCGCTGCGGTCGGCGGCGAGGTCCGTGCCGGGCCTGACCCGCTCGAGCGCCCGCACCAGGATGTGCATCGCGTCGTACGACTGCGCGGCGAACTGGTCGGGCAGGGTCTTGAACTTCGCCTCGAACGCCTTGATGAACCTGGTGTTCTCGGCCGTGTCGCTGCTGGCCGACCAGGGACTGCCGACGTACAGGCCGTCCGACGCGCCCTTGGCCAGATCGAAGACCTTGACCGAGTTCATGCCGTTGCCGCCGATGAAGGGCACCGTGATGCCGAGCTGGCGCGCCTGCACCATGATCGGCGCGCCTTCGGCGAGCAGCGCCGAGAGCACGATCGCGTCGGGGTTGGTGGCCTTGATCTTGGTGAGCTGGGCCTTGAAGTCGACGTCGCCCTTGGCGAAGGTCTCGGTCGTGGTGACCGGGATCCGGGCGTCCTCGAGCGCCTTCTTGAAGTTGTCGTAGCCGCTCTTGGTGAAGACGTCGTCGTTGCCGTACATCACGGCGACCTTCTTGATGCCCGACTTCTTGACCGCCACGCGCAGCGTCTCGGGCAGCACGTCGGCCTCGGTGACCGAGTTGCGGAACACGTAGTCGCCGATCGAGGTGATGCCGTCGGCGGTGTTCGAGGTGCCGAAGGCGACGGTCTTCGCGCCCTGTGCGATCGGGTCGGCGGCCTGCGCCGAATTCGACAGCGTCGGCCCGAACACCATCAGCACCTTGTCCTGGAAGATCAGCTTCTTGAAGACGTTGATCGCCTCTTCCTTCTTGCCCTGCTCGTCCTCGATCACGAGCTGCAGCTTGTTGCCGTTGACGCCGCCGGCGGCGTTGATCTCGTCGGCGGCGAGCTGGAAGCCGTTGCGGATCGAGATGCCGTACTGGGCGGCACCGCCCGACAGCGCCTCGGCGATGCCGATCTTGAGGTCGGCTGCAGCCGCGCCGGCCGAGAGGCCGACGGCCAGCAGGCCGGCGGCGAGCGAACGTGCGAAACGGACCCGGGTCATGCGAGTCTCCCCTGTGCGAAATCGGGCGGCGATATTACAACCCGCAACGCGAGCACGGGCGCCCCGTGGGCATCGCGGCGCGCCCGGGCGCGGACGCTGCGCCGGCCCGGCCGCGGCCGGATGCGGCCGGCGCAAGGCGCGGCTGCGCCCGCGCGGAGCGCTGCCCCGGGCTTGACTTCCCGGCAACCGCCCCCACCCTCCGGGCCGCGCGGCCGGCGCCCGGGTGCCGGCGCGCGCGCCGGTTGCAACCCCCATGCGTCCACCATCACCCATGAACAAGCAGACCCTTTCCTTCCAGGCCGAGGTCAAGCAGATCCTGCACCTCGTCACGCACTCGCTGTACTCGAACAAGGAGATCTTCCTGCGCGAGCTGGTCTCCAACGCCTCCGACGCCTGCGACAAGCTGCGCTTCGAGGCGCTGGACAACGCCGCGCTGTACGAGGACCAGCCCAACCTCGAGATCCGCGTCTGGTACGACGAGGCGGCCAGGACGATCACGATCCGCGACAACGGCGTCGGCATGAGCGCCGAGGAAGCGGTGCAGCATCTGGGCACGATCGCCAGGAGCGGCACGCGCGAGTTCATGGCGGCGCTCGAAGGCGACAAAA
>WBZR01004987.1_pt1 | contig 10469 bp, 9 predicted proteins | sample 5204231 | NCBI WGS metagenome assembly WBZR01 (sample SAMN12412403, study PRJNA552823) | activated sludge metagenome | isolation source: activated sludge from anammox sidestream of wastewater treatment plant... | place: USA: Virginia | collected 2017-08
CGCCAGCGCGTCGAGGTGCCGGACGAAGAGCTCGATATCGAGTGCGTCAGGATGGTCCCAGTTGAGCTGCCGACGCTGGTCGAGCGTCATCTCGGGGTGATGCCGGTAGTAGGCGTCCATGTCCATCTGCGCGACGCTGGCGGGCGCGAGGGCCGCCGCCATCCGCCGCACGACTGTCGTCTTGCCGGATCCGGAGCCGCCGGCGATGCCGATGATCAGGGTGCGCACAGGGGAATACTAGCACGGGCGACCTCGCACGTCCTGCCGCGGCTGGGGTAATTTGTTCACGATGAGACGCACATTCGCACTCGCGGCGGCCGCGGGCTTTTTCGCCGCTTGGGCGCCGCGCCCGGCCGGCGCCCAGGCGGTTGACCTTCGGATAGTGTCAACCACCGACGCGCACGGCCACATCCGCGGGTGGGACTACTTCGCCGACACCGCCGAGTCGGCCCGCGGCCTTGCCCGGCTTGCGACCGTCGTTGACTCGGTGAGGCGCGCGTTCCCGCAGGGTACGATTCTCCTCGACGCCGGCGACTTCCTGCAGGGTACGCCGCTGGCGTACGTGGCTTCGCGGCCGGACGCGCGCGGCCCGAACCCGATCGTCGCCGCGATGAACGCGATGCGCTACGACGCCGTCGTCATCGGGAACCACGAGTTCAACTATGGCCTCCCCGCGCTCGACCGCGCCCTCTCCGGAGCCCGGTTCCCCGTCGTCGCGGCGAACGTCTCGCGGCACGACGGCCGCCCCGCGTGGCCGGCAGTCGCGTGGATCGAGCGCGAGGGGGTTCGCATCGCCGTGATCGGCGAGACGACGCCGTGGTCCATGGTCTGGGACAAGCTCAACCTCGATGGCAAGGCGACGCTCGGCGACATACTCGCGTCGGTGCGCACTCAGGCCAAAGCGGCGCGCGCCGCCGGCGCCGACGTGGTGATCGTGCTCGCGCACGCGGGGCTCGACGGCGGTTCGGGCGGCGGCGTGGCGGTAGCCGGGATCCCTCCGGAGAACCCCATGGCCGAGGTCGCGCGCGACGTGCCAGAGGTGGACGTGATCGTCTTCGGCCATTCCCATCGCGAGGTCGCCGACACCGCCATCAACGGCGTCCTCCTGGTGCAGCCCCGCAACTGGGGTGCGAGCGCGTCCATCGTCTCGCTGCGCATGGAGCGCAGCGGCCCGGGGTGGCGCGTGGCTTCCAGGCGAGGCGTGATCGTGCGCGCGGCCGGTCACGGGGAAGATCCGTCGGTGGTGGGGGCCGTCGAGGCAGGCCATGAAGCTGCGCGCACGTGGGCAAACACGGTGATCGGCACCACCGACGTCGCCTGGCAGACGGATTCTTCGCGCACGGCCGACACGCCCATCGTTGACTTCATCGGCGAGGTGATGCGGCGCGCGACCGGGGCGGATCTTGCGTCCACCGCCGTCTTCTCTACGCGCGTCCGCATGCCTGCCGGCAAGATCACAGCCGCGCGGCTCGCGCAGCTATACCCGTACGACAACACCATCCGGGTGCTCCGGCTCTCCGGCGCGCAGCTCAAGGCGTTTCTCGAACGCAGCGCCGAGTATTACAAGGTCACCGGCAGCGGCGCCGCCGCGAAGGCCGCGCCCGACCCGGCGTTCATCGGCTACAACTTCGAGGTCGTCGTCGGCGCGTCGTACGACATATACCTCGACCGTGCGCCCGGCTCGCGCATCGTCGGCCTGGCCGTGCGCGGGCGGCCGGTCGCGGCGACCGATTCGTTCAACGTCGCGCTCTCCAACTACCGCGCGAGCGGAACCGGCGGCTACGGAATGCTCATCGGCGCTCCGGTCGTGGCCGACGACCAGCGCGAGGTGCGCCAGTTGCTTATCGAGGAAGTCGCGCGCAAGGGAACGCTCCGGCCCGCCGACTACTTCACGCGGTCATGGCGGCTGCTCCCGGTTTCGCTCGCAGATCAGGTTCAGCGGGCGCTGAACGGTGAGGCGGACTTCGACGCAGTAAAGAGCCCGGCGCCCTCTGGCGCCGGCTCGCCGGCAGCGGCCGCGCCTTCCGTCCGTCCGGGCGGCAAGCCCGCTGTCCTCCGCATCGTTTCGACGAACGACTTCCACGGCGCGCTCGAGGCCCGCCCCGACGGCAATGCCGGGCTCCGCGGCGGCGCGGCGCAGTTTGCCACCGCGGTCAGGCGCGTCGAGGCAGGCTGCCAGGGCAGTTGCGTGTCGGTGCTCGTTGACGGCGGCGACGAGTTCCAGGGCACGCCGGCGTCGAACCTCGCCTTCGGGCGCCCGATCGTCGCGCTCTACAACGCCCTTGGCTACGCAGCCGCAGCCATCGGCAACCACGACTTCGACTGGGGCCAGGATACGCTCCGCGCGCGCATGCGCGACGCCAGCTACGGGATGCTCGCCGCCAACGTCACCCTCGCCGACGGCCGCCCCGTCCCGTGGATCCGCGCCGACACGATCGTTGAGCGTGGCGGCGTCCGCATCGGGATCATCGGGCTCGCCACCGTGAGCACGCCTCAGGTCACGATGGCGCGAAATGTCGCGAACCTCCGGTTCCCCGCGCCCGCGCCCATCGTGAACGCGCGCGCGAAGGCGCTCCGCGCACGCGGGGCCGACGTCGTGATAGTCATCGCGCATGCGGGAGCGTCCTGCAACCCGCAGATCTGCGACGGCGAAATGGCCGACCTCGCGCGCGCCGCCGCGGGAAACATTGACGCCATCGTGGGCGGGCACCTCCACAACGAGTTCACCGCCGTCATCGCGGGCGTGCCGCTCATTCGCGCGCGCTCGAGCGGACGCTCGGTGGCCTATGTTGACCTGCCGCTCGACCGCTCCGCCCGCGGCAGCCTCGACCCGAAAGTCGTGTTCGTCGGCACCGACACGCTCCCGGCCGACCCCGCCATCGCGCGCATCGTGGCCGATGCCATGTCGCCCGTGCAGGCGCTCGTCGCACGCCCGATCGCCGAACTTCCGGCCACGCTCCGGCGCGCCGGGCCGCAGTACCCGCTCGGCAACCTCATCGCCGACGCCCAGCGCGCCGCAGCCCATGCCGACGTGGCCGTGATGAACAACGGCGGCATCCGCGCCAACCTCGACGCGGGGCCTGTCACCTACGGCTCGCTCTTCGAGGTGTCACCCTTCAGCAACCTGCTCGTTCGCATTACCGTGACCGGCGACGAGCTGCGCGCCTACTTCGAGCGCGTCGTCGGCGGCCGTGCCGTGAGCACCCACGTGAGCGGCGCGGAACTGGCATACGATGCTTCGCGCCCGCGCGGTTCGCGCATCGTCGGGATCACGGTCGGCGGAATGCCCCTCGACCCCGCCCGCCGCTACACCCTCGCCATGAGCGACTTCATGGCGACCGGGGGTGACGGCCAGGGCATTCCCGGAGCGGAATCGAAAAGCGAGCACCTGGGCATCGTGGACCTCGACGCGCTGGTTGACTACGTCCGCACGATGCCCGGAGGCATCATCCGAGCCGATACGACCGTCCGGATCCGCGAGGTCCCGCAGCCATGAGTGAGCCGGCAACCCTTCGCGCGTTCGTTGCCGGCGCGCCAGTAGACGTCCCCCGCGGCGCGACCCTCCTCGACGCCGTTCGCGCCGCGGACTCGGCCCTTGCCGGCGCGGTGGAGGCGGGCACGCGCGCCGTGGCCGACAGCCGCGGCCTCGTGGTCCCCTCCGACGCACTCGTGTCGGGCGGCGCCGTGCTCCGCGTCGTGTCGTCCCGCGCCCCGCGCGCACCCGGCCCGATGCAGACGCCCCGGATCCTTGCCGAACCGGCCCACGAACGCGACGGCGCCGGCCCCGCATGACCGCCCTCAACCGCGAGCTCATCCGCCGCCTGCCAAAGGCCGAGCTTCACTGCCACCTCGACGGCTCGCTGCGCGCGAGCACGCTCCTCGAACTCGGACGCGAGCAGGGCGTGCCGATGCCGGCATCGAGCCCGGAGGCGCTTGCGCACCACATGTGGGTCCGCGACGCCCGGCACCTCGAGGACTATCTCACGCGCTTCGAGATCACCCTCGCGGTGCTGCAGCGCGCCGACGCGATCGAGCGCGTGACGTGGGAACTGCTCGAGGACGCCCACGCCGACGGCGTGCGCTACATCGAGATCCGCTACTGTCCCGCGCTCAGTCTCCGCGGCGGCCTCACGCTTGACGAAATCGTCGCCGCGCCGCGCCGCGCCATGGAGCGCGCAACCGCGGCCTTCGGGATCCGCAGCGGGCTCATCATCTGCTCGCTGCGCCACCTGCCGCCCGCCACCTCGATGGAACTCTCACGGCTGGCCGTGGCCCATGCGGGGCGCGGAGTCGTCGGCTTCGACCTCGCGGGCGGCGAGGCAGGGAACCCCGCGGCGCCGCACGCTGCGGCCTTCCGCCACGCGCTCGATCACGGGATCGGATGCACTTGCCACGCAGGGGAAGGCACCGGCGCGGAGTCGGTGCGCGAGGCGATCTACGCCTGCGGCGCCCAGCGGATCGGCCATGGCACGCGCGCGGGCGAGGACCCGCGCCTCCTCGACGAGATCGCCGAGCGCGGCATCGTCCTCGAGGCATGCCTCACCAGCAACGTCCAGACGCACGCCGCCGCCGGCTACGACTCGCATCCCGCGCGCCAATGGCTCGACCGCGGGATCAAGTTCACGCTGAACACCGACAACCGCCTGATGAGCTGCACTACCCTCACCGACGAGTACATGCACGCCGTCACCTCGCTTGGCTTCAACCTCGACGACGTCTGCCGCGTGGCGCGCAACGGCTTCGAGGGTGCGTTCCTGCCCGAGCCCGAGCGCCGCGCGCTCGTCGCCGAGGCCGACGCCGCCATTGCCGCGTTCCGTCGCGGCGCGGGAGCGGCAGCGTGAGCGCGTCGTGGGGCTACGAAGCGGCGCGCGCGGCTGCCAGCGTCATCGCGCCGCGCATCGCGATCGGCGAACCGCTGCTGACCCTCATCCTCGGGTCGGGCCTCGGGTCCGTCGTTGACCGCGTCTCAGACCCCCGGTCCGTCCCGTATGCCTCGGTTCCCGGCTTCCCCGACACCGCGGTCCAGGGCCACGCTGGCAAGGTCGTGGCGGGCACGCTTGCCGGACGTCCGGTACTCGTCTTTGCCGGGCGTTTCCACATGTACGAAGGCCACCCAGCGGCCGCGTCGGCTTTCCCGGTTCGCGTCGCCCACGCGCTTGGCGCGAAGGCGATACTCGCCACCAACGCCGCGGGCGGCATTGACGCTACGCTCTCCCCGGGCGACCTCGTCCTGATTGACGACCAGATCAACCTCACCGGGCGAAACCCGCTCGAGGGCACGCTCGAGGAAGGCGACACGCGCTTCCCCGACATGTCGGCTGCCTACTCGCCACGCCTCCGGTCGCTGCTCGCCAGGGCCGCGGGCAGCCGCCCGCTGCGCCGCGGCGTGTACGCGGGCCTCCTTGGCCCGGCGTACGAAACGCCCGCCGAGGTGCGCATGCTCCGCGCGCTCGGCGCCGACGTCACCGGCATGTCAACCGTCGGAGAGGCGATCGTCGCCGCGGCCATTGGCGTCGAGTTTGCCGGAATCAGTCTCGTGACCAACCTCGCGTCCGGCATTACCGACGCACCCGTCCGCCACGAAGACGTGATCGAGGCGGGACGCATCGCCTCCGCGCGGCTCGGCGAGCTGCTCGAAGCGTTCGTTACGCTCCTCTGAGCGTTACTGCTTCCTCGGCGGAGGGCTGGGCGGCAGCGACTTCAGCCGCGCCTTGAAGGCCTCGAAGTTGGGCGAGTCCACCGTCAGCCCCTTCAACTGCGCCGGCGGATACTTCGCGATCAGCGCGTCCGTCGCGGCAATCCGGCTCTCCTCCAGCGGGTGCGACGCGAAGAACGTCTCGACCGCGCCCGGCTGCTGCTTCCGTTCGTCGAGCAGGATCCTGAACATCGCCGGGATCCCGCGCGGGTCTATCCCGGCCTTGATGACGGTCTTGACGCCCTCGGCGTCGGCCTCGGCCTCGTCATCCCGGCTGAACCGCGCGAACAGGCCGCCGGCCGCGAGGTCAATCCCCGTTCGCGCCACGTCGCTGCTGCACACGTTCGTCAGGATGCAGGCCAGGGTGACGCCCACGTTCGCGCCCTGCGCCTTCTGCATCTGCTTGATGCTGTGACGCCTGGTGACGTGGCCGATCTCGTGGCCGATGACGCCCGCCACCTCCGACATGGTCTTCGCACGCTCGATCAACCCGCGGTTCACGAAGATGTACCCGCCCGGCAGCGCGAACGCGTTGATCTCCATCTGGTCAACCACGTAGAAGTGCCATTCCAGCGAGCGGTCGTCCGTTACGCTCGCCAGCGAGTCGCCCAGCACGTTGATGTACCTGACGATCTCGGGGTCCCGGATGATCGGCAACTGCTCCTGGATCTGGGCGGCGTACTGCTGGCCCATCTGCACTTCCTGCTGCTGCGAGACCGCGCACCCCGCCGCGGCGAGCACGAGCAGGGCGGCGGGAAACGGCCAGCCGCGGCCGTGCGTCTTTCGGTGGGTCGCTTGCTGTATGGTCATCTTTAGAGGTGGTATGCATCGAAAGCAGACCGTGCGTCCGGACCGCTTGTTAACCCTCGCCCGCGACCTGAAGCGCCGCAAGGCACGTGAGCGCGGCGCGCAGTTCGTCGCCGAGGGTGTGCGCGTCGTTGACGAACTCATCCACGCTCGCAGCGCGGTGATCGGCCTCCTCGTTGCGGAGTCAGCGGCCAGGTCGCCCAGGGTCGCCGCTCTCCTCGATGCGGCCGGCGCGGCCCACCTGATCGTCTCCGACGCCGAGTTCGCCTCGGCGGCGTCCACCGAGGCGCCGCAGGGGGTGCTCGCGATCGCCGAGGTGCCGGTCGTGCCGCTCTCGTCGGTACCGGCCGACGCCCTCCGGCGCACCCTCGTCCTCGACGCCGTCCAGGATCCCGGGAACGCTGGCGCGCTGGTGCGAACGGCTGCAGGCCTTGGCGCAACCGCGGTCGTCGCGCTCCCCGGCACGGCCGACCTCTGGAATGCCAAGGTGGTGCGCGCCAGCGCGGGAGCCCACTTTCACGTGACCGTGACCGCCGCCGCCGTTGAGGAACTCGTCGCCCGCCTGGAGGGAGTGGGCGTGGCACTCTGGGGCGCCGACGCCCGAGGACGCCCCGTCGGCACCATAGCCCCGCCGCCTGCGCTCGCGCTCGCCGTCGGCAACGAGGGCGCCGGGCTTTCGCACGCAGTCCGCGCGGCTGCCGCGGAGATCGTGTCGCTCCCGATGGCCGCGCGCGTCGAATCGTTCAACGTCGCCGTGGCCGCCGGCATCCTCATGTACGAACTCTTCGCATGAGCGTCGCCCTCGCCGTCATCGTGTTCTTCATCGGGGCCAGCATCGGCTCCTTCCTGAACGTCTGCATCCTCCGCTGGCCCGCCGAAGAATCGGTCGTCAGGCCGCGCTCCCGCTGCCCCAGGTGCGGCAACACGCTCGCCTGGTTCGACAACGTGCCCGTCGTCTCGTGGGTGGTGCTGCGCGCCCGCTGCAGGAACTGCGGCCTCCCCATCTCGCCCATGTACCCGCTCGTCGAGGCGGCAACCGGCGCCATCTGGGTGGCTGCCTTCGCCGCCGCCGGTCCCGGGCTCCTCGCCGTCCGCCTCGCGGTCTTTGCCTCGATCCTCCTCGGCATCGCCGTAACGGACCTGCGCTCGTACGTGATCCCTGACGGCTTCACCGTTTCCGGGCTCATCTTCGTTGCCGCCACCAGCGTGGCAGGCGCCTTCGCGGGCAGCCAGTACCCGTTCAGCGGCCCCCTCGACGCCCTCCTTGGCGCCTGCGTTGGCGCCGGCGCGATCACCATCGTTGGATGGCTGGGCGAAGTCGCCCTGAAGAAGGAAGCGATGGGCTTCGGGGATTCGACCCTCATGGCCATGGCCGGCGCCGCGCTCGGGCCCGCGAGGTCGCTCCTTGCCATCCTTCTGGCCGCGGCGATCGGCGCCGTCGCCTTCCTCGTGTTCGTCATGCCGATCGGGTGGTTCCGTGCCCGCGCCCGCGGCCAGCCGTTCGAGACTCCGCTCGTTCCCTTCGGCGTCTTCCTTGCGCCTGCGTCGGCGGTCGCGTTGCTTTGGGGCAACGCGCTCATTGACTGGTACGTCGGGCACCTCATCGGGTGACGCCCGCCTCGACCTATCCGTGATCCAGCGCCCCGGCCCGACCTTCGTGAAGGACGCCACGTCGTGACTCCTCCCCCCGCTCGCCGCCAGCGAACGCGCCTCCACCCGTCCCGCGCCCAGGCGGCAATCGCCCTCGCGGCGGCGGTCGCCGTAGCGGGAGCGGCCTGCAGGGACCGGAACCCCGCGTATCCCGGCCCGTACGGCCGCGAGGTGGCAGCCGCCATCCCGAAAATCGAGAAGGCCACGGGGCTCAGGTTCAAGACTCCTCCAAAGATCGAGCTCCGCGACCGGGCCGACCTTCGCGAGTTCCTGCGCGAAAAGTTCGACGAGGAACAACCGGCCCTCGACATCGCAGGGGAAGAGCAGGCCTACAAGCTTCTCGGCCTCCTCCCCGATACGCTCAACCTGCGCAACTTCCTGCTGTCGCTCCTCTCCGAGCAGGTGGCTGGTTACTACGACCCGGCCACGAAAGTCTTGTACGTGGTCGGCGGGGATGCGGGCGCGCAGCCCGCGCCCGATGTGTTGCAGGTCACGATCACGCACGAACTGGTGCACGCGTTGCAGGACCAGTACATGCCGCTCGACTCGCTCGTCCACGCCTCGCGTGACAACGACCGGGTGATGGCGGTGCAGGCGCTGGTGGAGGGATACGCAACGTTCGAGCAGTTGAACGTCATGCTGGGCGGAGGGAAGATGCTTTCGCGGCTCCCGGGTGGATGGGACCGCGTGCGGGAGATGATTCGCGATGCCCGGGGGACGATGCCGGTGCTGGGAACGGCCCCGGTGTTCATCCAGGAGACGCTGCTGTTTCCGTACCTGAGCGGAGCGGAGTACGTGCGCAGGATCACGGAACTGAAGCCGGGCGAAAACCCGCTCGGGTTCGTTCCGCAATCCACGGAGCAGGTGCTGCATCCGGAGAAGGCCGTGGCAGGGGACGATCCTCCCCTGGAAGTCGTTCTCCCGCGGCCGTCGGGCGGGTCGGTGATATACGAGAACGGGCTCGGCGAGTTCGAGACCCGGCTCGTGCTGTTTCAGCAGTTGAAGGACGCCGCAACCGCGTCGCGCGGTGCGTCCGGGTGGGGCGGCGACCGGTACATGGTGGTGAACACGCCACGCGGCGCGGGCATCACCTGGCTTTCGGTCTGGGATTCGCAGTTCGAGGCGGCGGCGTTCCGGTTCGGCCTGTCGCAGGCGCTGGAGCGCAGGTTCGACCTCCGCGAAGGCAGCGGCGGCGCCGGCAGCGTGCTCCGGTACGCGGCGAAGGGGCGGGTGGTCGAGGTGATTGCAACGACGGTACAGGGACACCCGGCAGTGCTGTACACCGACGTTCCCCAGGGAGCGTCCACGAGGATGATCGAACTCTCGCGGGTGCGGGTGGCCCCGCTCCGCCAGTCCGGAGGGAAGGAATGAACACGCGCGCTCCAATAGTCCTGCGCACGACGATGCGATTGGTGCGGCCCGCGACCGCGGCGGCCGCGCTGCTGGCGTTCGCCGGCTGCATCGAGTGGAAGCAGCCCACGGAGAGCGAGCGGCCGACGATCGCGAACTACATCGCGGCGGTCGAGACGGTCGGCGGCGCGGCGAAGGCAACCCTGCAGCCGGGAACCGCGCCCGCTGGAGGAGCGAACCCGGTCGTCACCGCGCCCATCCCGGCGCTCATCCTCCTCGGCGGCACCATCCAGGTCACCGCCTCGTCCGCCACGCCGTTCGACAAGATCGCCGTGGTGATCCCCGACCTCGACGACTACTGGGAGCTCCGGCTCCCGGCAGCCGTCACGTCACAGCAGATACTCATCGTATTCAGCCAGAACGTTCCTGTCCCCGTCTTCCAGATGCGCTTTGCCGGCGGCCTGGGCGGCGCGTACGGCGTGTACCAGACCGCGCCCGTGAGCATGATCAACGTGGGTACCGGCGACGTGCAGGTGAACGTCACGTGGGATTCGCGCGCCGATGTTGATCTCCACGTCGTGGATCCGCTGGGCGAGGAGGTGTACTGGGCGCACAGGAGCTCGGTATCGGGCGGTCAGCTCGACCTCGACTCGAACGCCGGCTGCGGCTCCGACGGACCCCGCGCCGAGAATATTTTCTGGGCGAGCGGTCTCGTGGCACCCCGCGGCGATTACGTCGTCCGCGTGGACCACTGGTCGAACTGCTCCGCCCAGGCCACCAACTACGTCGTGACAATCAACGTGCGCGGCAAGCCGCCGCAGGTGTTCACCGGCCGCTTCACGGGCCAGGGCGACGCCGGCGGACGGGGCAGCGGCAAGCTCATCACCACCGCGACGTACTGACGCGGCGCCTATAGCGCGCGCCCCACGAGGAACGTGAGCAGGCCGATCACCGCGCCGAGCCCGTA
>WBZR01003724.1_pt1 | contig 10467 bp, 7 predicted proteins | sample 5204231 | NCBI WGS metagenome assembly WBZR01 (sample SAMN12412403, study PRJNA552823) | activated sludge metagenome | isolation source: activated sludge from anammox sidestream of wastewater treatment plant... | place: USA: Virginia | collected 2017-08
CGCTCCGGTAATTCTTGATTTTCTGCATGCCGCTGCGGTCGCCCGCGCGATAGGGCAAGTCGCGCCGTTTGGCGATGATCCCGTCGAGCGTCGAGCCGACGCGATCGAGCCAGGACTTCGCGTCTTTCAGGCTTTCGCTCGCCGGCGACAGCCGCATCAGGCCGCCCGCGTGAAATGATTTGCGCGCGAACCGCTCGAGCCGCTTGCGCCGATCGCGTAGCGGAAGGGAGACGAGTGATGCGCCGTCAGCATCCGCCAACAAGTCGAATCCGATGAAGAGTGCGGGCGTTTCGGCTTTCAGCCGTTGCACGCGGCTCGGCGCCGGATGGATGCGTTGCAACAGCGCATCAAACGAGAAAGCGCCGTCGCGCGGCACCACGAGCTCGCCGTCGAGCACGAAAGCCGCAGGTTTCAACCCGCGCGCCGCCTCTGCGATCTCGGGAAAGTAGCGCGTGAGCATCTGCCCGGATTTCGATTGCAGCTCGACATGATCGCCGTCACGAAAGACGAGGCAACGGAATCCGTCCCATTTCGGTTCGTATTGCCATTCCGGCCCTTGTGGAATCGTATCCACCGAAACCGCTTCCATGGGCGGAAAGGGGGGATGCAACGCGAGCGCCATGGCCTCCTCATCCGGCATTGAGCGTCGAAACGCGACGCGGAATCATTCCGTCAACGCAAACGGCCGGCGCTTGGGCCGGCCGTGACTGCAAAAATGCGTGCGCGCGCTGGCGGTCGGCGGCTCGGCGCTAAACCGTGGCGCTGATCCACTGTTCGAGCTTTTGCTTCGGCGCAGCGCCCACTTGCCGCGAAGCCAGCTGCCCGTTCTTGAAGATCATCAGCGTCGGAATCGACATGATGCCGTACTTGGCGGCGGTCTTCGGGTTTTCGTCGACGTTGAGCTTGACCACCTTGACCTTGCCGTGCATGGCCCCGGAAATCTCGTCGAGCGCAGGCGCGATCATCTTGCATGGGCCGCACCATTCGGCCCAGAAATCGACCACGACCGGCTGGTTGGACTTCAAGACCTCGCTCTCGAAGGTTGCGTCGGACACCTTGCTAACGGCCATGGAATACCTCGTCTCTTTTTCTGTGCACGAGACGGTCCCGCCGCTCGCCAACCGAACCTAGGTATGAAGGGTGGGAGCGTCAAGGCGACGCAAGAGGGCCGCTGACCAGGGTCTCCTCCAATGCAGAACTGGGGATCGGCATAAGCGCAGGCTTGCTGGTCCAGATCAGCCCGGCCCTGACGGGGCGGCTCGGATAGATGGAACGCAGGATCATGGCATAGAGTGAAAGCTGGCGCAGGTAGGCGGAAGGCGTATCTGCGAGCGTGCTCGGAGCCGGTCGATCCGTCTTGTAGTCGGCGATCAAGACCTCGCTCTCGTTCACGGCAAGGCGATCGACCTGTCCCGAAACCGATATCAGGCCGCCGTCCCGAACGAGCCGCCCGACAATGGGGACTTCGGCGCGGCTTGAGGGCGCAAACAAGGGCGCGAATTGCGGATCGTCGAGAACGGCCAATACCTCGCCGAGAAGCGCTTCTTGAGCGGCCGGACTGAGCGCGGCCGCGGCGCGGGCGAGATATCGCCGTCCGACGTCAGCGCGCTCTTTGGGTTCGATGTCGGGCAAGGACTGCATCAGCCGATGCGCCAGCCGCCCCCGCAGCAATCCGCCATGGCTGCTCGTGTTCCGCGGCGCGGTTGCGGCGCGCGGCGTTTGCGCCGTCGGGGCGACGTGAACGTTGGGTGAGGCTGGCGCGTCGCGCAGGAGCCAGGGTGGCGATGCGTCCTGCCGATCGATATCCGCAGGCGCCGATTCGGGACGCGCAACCGGCGCCGCCGGTTGCGCCTTGCGCCAGCGCAGCGCCGTTCCATCGCCGTCGTCAGCCGGTTCGCTTATGGCCTCGGGCGCAAGCGCGTCCCGCACAAGGTCGTACCAGCAACCCTTCGGCTTGGAATTCCGGCCGCGCGCGCCACAGATGATCAGCCGCTCCGCCGCGCGCGTCATAGCCACATAGAGAAGGCGTCGGTATTCGTCCTCGGCCGCGCCGAGTGCTGCGGTCCGCGCGCGCGCCATGACCTCGACGTCCGCCTCCTTGCGCGCTGGCCATACGATGCGGTCCGGCGCGCCGGGCGGCGCGCCGGCAGCCGGCAACATCAGGAGCAGCGGCGGACGCGGCCCCGCGGGACGCGTCGTCGTGTCGGGAATGAAGACGATCGGCGCTTCGAGCCCCTTCGCGCCGTGCACGGTCATGACGCGCACTTCATTGCGCGCAACGTCCATGTCGCGCTTGATCTCGGCCTTGACCGCGCGCAGCCAGGCGATGAAACCTTGCAGCGTCGGAGCAGCCCGCCGCTCGTAGTCGAGCGCGAGCGCCAGGAATTCATCGAGCGCATCCGCCGCCTCGGGCCCGAGCCGTCGCAATATGCGCGCGCGGCCGCGCTCGGCGCCGAGCAGCCTGCTATAAAAGTTGAACGGGCTCTCCTGCCGCGCCCTCGTGGCGAGGTGATCGAGCCGGCTCGACGCCGCGGCAAGCTCCGGGTCAGCGGATGCGCGCAGCGCCTCGCGCAACGTTCCGCTGCGGCCCCATGCGAACGAGAGCAGCCGGTCATCGTCGAATCCGAACAAAGGGCTTTTCAGCGCCGTTGCGAGCGCAAGGTCGTCTTGCGGCGAGAGCAGCGCATCTCCGAGCGCCATCAAGTCCATCACCGCAATGTGCTCGGTGAGGACCAGCCGGTCGGCGCCGGCGACGTCGATCTCAGCATCCTTGAGCGCGCGGATGATGGCGTCGAATAGCGCGCCGCGTTGACGCACGAGGACGAGGATATCGCCCGGCCGCAGGCGTTCGCCGTCGCCGCGCCGCTCGCCGCGCGCCAACCAGAGCTTGATCGTACGCGCGATCTTGCGGGCGAGCGTCACTATTGGGCTCGTCTCATCGACCGTGTCGAAGGGATTGTCCCAAGGCTCGATCTCCGTCCGCTGCGGCGGCTCGATCAGATCCCAGATCTCGACCAGGCCGGGCGCGGCGTCGGGCAACGACTCGTGGCCGGGCATGCCGGCTTCGTCCTCGGTCACGCTCAAGGCGACGCTGCGCTCGCGAAAAACCCGATCCACAGCCGAGAGCACGTTCGCTCCGGAACGAAACGAGAGCTTGAATTGACGCGCGCGGAATTCAAGCCCGGCATCGCGGTGCGCGCGCTCGAAGCGCCGGCGCATCTCGCCGAACGCTCGCGGCGCGGCGCCCTGGAACGAATAGATCGACTGCTTCTCGTCGCCGACGGCGAAGATCGTGCGTTTTACGCTGCGTGAGCTTGCGCCGGCCGTGAACTCGGCGACCAGACGGCGCACGATCTCCCACTGCTTCGGGCTCGTGTCCTGCGCTTCATCGATGAGGACATGATCGATGCCAAGATCAAGTTTATAATGCACCCAGGCCGCCGCCCCATCGCGGTCGAGCAGCGCGAGCGTCTTGTCGATCAGATCGGCGTAATCGAGCAGCCCGCGCCGCGCTTTCTCCGCGCGATAGGCGTCGATGATCGCGGCTGCGATCGTGACGAGCGCGGCCGTTCGCTCCCGCGCCGCCGCCGCCTTGAGCTGATCCAAGAGCGGCAGGACCCGGGCCTGCTCGGCGGCGAAGCGGCCGGCGAGCCGCGGATGCTCTCGCGCCAGCGCATCGGTGATGAGCTTCTGGCGAGGTTGCATCTTCTGCGTCAGGAACAAGGAGGCATAGAGGTCAACCTGCTCTGGGCCGGACGCTCGTTGCGCGCATTCAAGCCGCGTGCCCTGCTCGGCATCGGTTTTCGATCCGCTACGCAATATCGCAATGATGTTCGAGATGTCTTCGGCGAGAAGGGACCGGGAAACGAGTCCGTCCGCGAGCGCCTCCGTCGTCATCTCGGGCGCAATCCCGAGCGCATGCGCCAACTGCGCGAGCGCAGCCTCAAGCCCGCCTGCATGCGTCAGCCATCGCGCGAGCGCATCGCGCTCCGAAATCGCCGCGCCCAACGCTTCCGTGAAGCTCTGGTCGGCGGCGTTCGCAACGGCCGTGGCGAGCGCCTGCCCAAGCGGCGCCTGCGGATTCGCGGCCGCTCCAATCAATGCGTTCATCCGCAACGCGGCGATCAGCTCCTCTTCGCTGCGCTCGTCGAGCACGGAGAAACGGGCGGCGACTTGCGCCTCGAAGGGAAACTGATGCAGCAGCCGCGCGCAAAAAGCGTGAATCGTTTGCACCTTCAGGCCGCCCGGCGTCTCCAATGTCTGCGCAAATAGCCGCCGCGCCCGCGCGCGGCGCGCCGCGTCCGGCGCTCCGCCGTCGATCTTGGCGATCGCCCCGTCGAGAGCGGCGTCGTCCAAGGCCGTCCACTTGGCGAGTTCGCCGAACACCCGGTTCGCCATGTTGGCCGCGGCGGCTTTGGTGAAGGTGAGGCAGAGAATCTTGGCCGGGTCGACGCCTTGAAGGAGCAGCCGGATCACCCGTTGCGCGAGCACATAGGTCTTGCCCGATCCGGCATTGGCGGCGACGAAGGCGGAAACCTGAGGATCGGAGGCTTCGATCTGCAACGTGAGCACATCCGCAGGCGCCGCACGCCCATGCAAACGGGTCGTCATGCGTCCGCCCCGTCCGTCTCGGCGCCGCCGCTCGCGGACCATTCTTTGACGCGGGCCAAGTGGTCGTAGTCGCCGTAACGCGTCGACCACATGGGGCTGACCAGGGATCGATAGCCGACTTCCTCGTTTTCAAAACGGCGCACGAGCTCAGCCAATCGATGCAGGGCGCGCTCGGCATGATTGTCCGGCGCGCCTTCCTTGAATTCGATCGGGCAATCCTGGCCTGCTGGCTCCCCGCCCTTGAGCAGGACATAGCCGAGGGTCGCGATTGACCCGCCGTGCGGGATTTCACGGAAGCCGCCGTGACGTAGAATGGCCCCTTCAAGCGTGAGCTGCGGGGCGAGCCCCGCGCTTACCTGCCGCTCGGTGCGTTTCTGGCCTGTCTTGTAGTCGAGGATCGCGTAGCGCCCGTCCTTCAGGAGATCGATGCGATCGGCGCGCGCGGAGAGGCGAAAGGCGCGCTCGCCCGCCGGGATCTCGATCACGCCGCGGATTTCGGCGAAGGTCGTGCGCAATGCCGCGCGGCGGGTGGTCTCCCATTCGCAGAACCAGCGTGCGATGCGCTCAAAGCGTGGCCACCAGAACGCGCGTGCTTCGGGGAAATCTTGCAATGGCGCGAAGTGGCGGCGTCCGATCGCGATCAATTCGGCGTAAGGCTCGTCCGGCAGTTCGCGCGCGAAGCGCTCGGTGAATTCGCCGATGGCGGCGTGGATGACGGCGCCGCGGTCGGCTGCGCCGGGCGCCTCATCGATGGGATCGAGCGGCCGGAGCTTCAGAATGTGCTTGGCGTAGATCGTGTAGGGATCGCGCAGCCAGTGTTCGATGTCGGTGACGGCAAGCGTCAAGGGGCGCATCGCGCGCGGCGGGCGCGGGCAGGGCTGCATCATCGGTCGAATGTGCGCCGGACGGTCGAGCGCGCGGGCCAAGGCGAGATATCGTTCGCCGCGCTTGAGCGCCTGCGTCCAGCACTTTGCTCCGGCAACCGCCGCCAGCCGTTGCAGGAAGCGCGAGGCGACGGTGGGCGAGCCCTCCTGCTTGCGAGCGCGGGTGAGAAAGACCTCGGCGCAGCCGAGCGCTTGCGCGAAATCGTGCGCGGACAAACCGATGCGCCGCTCCGGAAGATCGAGCCCGAGCGCGGCGCGCATGGTGCGGCTGAGCCAGGGATCGCTGCGCGGCTGCGGCGGCCACACGCCTTCAATCAGGCCGCCGAGCACGATGCGATCCGCCGTTTGCAGCCTGGCTTCGAGCGGCCCAAGAATACGCACGCGCACGCTTAGCGGCGGTTGGGGCCGCAGGATGCGCGTCTCGAGGACCGCCGTGAACAGATCGCGATATTCGTCCTCCCGCAGCGGCGGCGTGATAGGGCCGAGCGCTGCGATGTCCTCGAACAGAAGGGCAAGCGCTTGTCCATCCTCGCTGTCGAAAAGCGGCGCATCGCCGGCCGCCTCTCTTGCGAGCGCGATAATCAGCTCATAGTGCCCGCGCGCCATGTCGGCAAACGTACGATCCTCGTCGGACCTGCGGACGAAGGAGCCAAACGCTTCATGGAGTTTGTCGACCAGGGCTTCGGCGCAGGACAGCTCGTCGTCCGTGAGGCGCGTACGCTGATCGGTGGGATGCAGGCTTGAGCGGGTCTGCCGCAATGTCGTGAGCGCATGCCGCAGGCCTTCCGCTCGCGGTCGTGGCCGTGGCCCGCGCAGCACCGCCTGCTCAAGCGCAGTGACGGCCGCAAGGTTTCCGCCCGCCAATCGGCACAGCGGATGCTTGAGCAAGGCGAGCAGGGGAACGGGGGCCAGTCCGCTCAGAGCCGCCTCCGCCGCAAGGCGGGCGAACGATCCGGCCGGACTTTCCGACAGGACGAGGCCGGCCGAGTTCTCAACCGGCACATTCCACCGGTCGAGCGCAGCGGCGACGCGGCGCGCCAGCTCGCGGTCCGGCGTGACGAGAGTTGCTGACGTGTCGGGGTCTTCGATCGTTTCGCGCAAGGCCACGGCGATCGCGAGCGCTTCATCTTCGGCGTGATCCGCCTCGATCACCGTAATCCCCGTCATGGCGGCCGCGAGGTCGGCCGGCGCATCGACATCGGTAAAGCGCAGCCGCCACTGATCGGTGGCGGCGGCCGGCCGCAACGCCTCGGACACGAATCTGTCTCGCGATACCAGCGCTCCCGCTGCGAGTACGGCCACTTGTTCGCGTGTAACGCCGATCCGCTGCAACAACCCATGCATGGCGAATTGCGGGTGTCCGGCGGAGGGCTCGCGCTGGCCCTCTTGGCCTTCCCCCCCGATCAGAGCCCAGGCTCCGGCGTCGAGCTCGCGGTCGAGGCCCGGCAGAATCACGGCCCCGCGCGGCAGCCGTGCGATCGTGGCGAGCAGCTTCGCCGTGACCGGAATTGAGCCGGTGGAGCCTGCGGCAATGACTGGGCCGCCATGGGCGCGCTCGAGCCGCGCCGCTTCCGCATCGATCAGACGCTGTCGCCGCATCGCCGGCTCCATCGCGCCGCGCTCGACGAGAATCGCGGGCCACGCATCGCGTGCGATCTTCAGAAAATTGAGCGTCAGCGCCCAATAAGGATCGAGCGCGTCGGGAACAAGCCGGTCAAGCCGCTCCCAAGACACTTGCCGCGTCACAAGATCGTCGAGCAACTGTTCGAGGTCAGCGGCCAATGCAAACGCCGCGGTTGGGCTCGCCACGACCAGCGAAGCGGCTTGTGCGTCTTGCATTGCCGGCGCGCGCGCCCATTCCTGCACAAGACGCGCCAGCAGCATGCGCCGCTCGAGCCCGGCCAGGGCGGGGGGCAGCGCAAGGACCTCGGCCGCAATCTCGGCTGCGGCGCCTTCGGCGAAAATGAACTCGTCCTCGTCAACGTCGCCGATGGCGATAATGCGCGGCAATACGGCGGCGCGCCCACCAAGCGCATTCAGAAAGGCGTCGCGTGCAAGCCGGCAGGCGCGCCGCGTCGGCAGGAACAAGGTCGCATCCGCCCAGGCGAGCGGATCGTCGGGAAGGCGGAATCCGAGCCGGCCATCGCGCAATGCGGCGACAAGGGTGGGAAGAAACGGGGCGGATGGAGGAATCGTGAAGACGCGCGCCGGTTCGGCCATTGTCATGCCGCACTGGCTTTGATCGCCGCCTCCGCGGCGGCGATCGCCTCCGGCGTTCCCACGTGCATCCACGTGCCTTCGAGGCGAACGCCGTAGAGCCGGCCTTTTTTCATGGCGTGGTCGAACAGGCGGACGAGCGAGAACGCCCCGTCCGGCGCCGATCTGAACAGGGCGGGTGCGAGGATGGCGGCCCCCGCATAGACGAATGCCGCCACCTCGCGTTCGGCGCGGCGCGCGAGCCGCCCGTCCGCGCCAAGCGCGTAGTCGCCGGGCCCCTCATAGCCGACGCTTGTCGCCGTCGCCGCGAGCAGCAATAAAGCGTCCATCCGCTCGGCATCGAACCCGTTGGCGAGCCGCAGCAGATTGGGCCTCACCCCGTCGATCCAGATCGTGTCGGCGTTCAAGTGAAAAAATGGAGCTTCGCCCAAGAGAGGCAGCGCCTTTTTCACGCCGCCGCCGGTGCCGAGCAGTTCGCCGCGCTCGTCGGAGAGGACAATGCGAGGACTGCGCCGAGCGGCAAGATGGCGTTCCATCTGCTCGGCGAAATGATGGATATTGACGACCGCGGTCTCGACGCCTGCCCCTTCAAGCCGGTCAAGAACGTGATCGATCAGCGCTTTGCCCGCCACCGCGACGAGCGGCTTCGGCATGCGTTCCGTCAGCGGACGCATCCGCGTGCCGTTTCCGGCTGCAAGCACCATGGCGCGACGTGGCGGCGCGACCGCCGCTGTTTTCCCCATTCCGAATCCCTCTCCCGCCGGCGAGTCTATGATGAGAATGAGGCGAAGGGAATGACGGACCCCGCCAAACGCATGATCCCGAAAAGTGGACGCCGCTTTTTCGGAAAAAAGATCATGCGGTCCAATATTGGGGACAGCTATTCAATCGAGACGAATCATGCCCTACCTCCGCGGAGGGGCCGGAGCGTGGTCGTCGTACCACGCCTTCAGATTGGCCAAATCCGCATGCGTCAGGCAGTGCTGCAAATAGCGCCAGACGCGGGGCATGTGCCGTAGATATTGCGGCTTGCCGTCGCGTTGGCGCAGGCGCGCGAAAATGCCGAGGATCTTGGTCGCGCGCTGCGCTCCCATGAGCGAATAAAGTTCGACAAAGGCCACCGGGTCAAAATCGGCATCGTTGCTTTTGCGTCCTCTCGCATAATGGCCGAGGAGGGCGACCTCCATGTCCTCGGGCACGTCGACCCGCGCGTCCTGCAGGAGCGAGACCACATCATAGGCATGCGGTCCGAGCACCGCGTCCTGAAAATCGAGCAGGCCGACCCTTGCAATGCCCGCGCGCTCATCGAGCCACAAAAGGTTGGGCGAATGCACATCGCGCAGCGTCCAGGTGCGCGGCGCCTCGGTCGCGCGGGACAGCGCCGAGCGCCAGTGGGCGACGAATTCCGCGCGCGCCCCGGGTGCGAGCGCAATGCCTTGGAACGGCAAATACCAGTCAAGCAGCAGCTCGGCCTCGATCATCAGCGCTTCGATGTCGTAGGGCGGAATCGCATGCTCGATCCCAGGCACGACGGGAAGGTTGGGCGGCAGCTCCTGGGCGTGCAAGTGAACGAGCGCGTCGATAACCGCCGCATAACGCTCGAAAACGGGAGCGGCCGGCTCTCCGGCCGTCATCCCCTCGGTTCCGAAATCTTCAAGCACGATCAGCCCCGCATCAAGCTCCGCGGCGTAGATGTCCGGCGCGGATAACCCGCGCTGGCGCAACGCGCGCGCCATGGCGATGAACGGCTTCACGTCTTCCGCGAGGTGAGCGATGGCGCTGTAAGGCCGTCCGTTGCGCACCGGCGGTCCGTCGGGACGGCGCGGCGCGTTCATCAGGATGGCGGTGCGATCCGGAAGCAGAAGGCGCGCATAGGCTCGCGTCGAGGCGTCGCCTTGCAAGTGCAGTCTGTCAGAATCGGCGAAACCGGCCCGCTCCAAGAGCCGCCGCAACAGCTCTAGCCGTTCGGCCCGTTGCGCGCACTGGCCGAGTCCGATGATGCGAACCTCACGCGCGGTCAGGCCGAGGTGAGGCGCGAGCGTGAATACGATCTCGAACCGATCGGCGCTGAGCGCCGCGCCGGCCCGATCCGGCCATTCGATCAGCATGGCTCCGCGCTCGGACTCTTCAAGACCGAGTTCGGCCAGTTCATCCAGATCTCCCATGCGATAGAGATCGACGTGCAGCACCGGAAGCCGGGGCAGAGCATAGCTCTGTACAAGGGTGAAGGTTGGGCTCGGGACTTCCAACTGCTCGTCGGCCGCCAGCGCGCGAATGAGCGCGCGCGCGAACGTCGTCTTTCCAGCGCCGAGGTCGCCCGAGAGTGCGATGACGTCGCCGGGCTGCAGCATCGAAGCGATGTCGCAGGCAAGTCGCCGGGTCGCCTGCTCCGTCGGCAGCGTCTCCCCGAATTCGTGCGCGGCTGACGTCTTTGCAAGCATCGAACGGCTACGCTCCGCTATTCGGCCGCCTGATTCTTGGCGGTGAGTTCGGCCGGGAAAACGCACAAGACCGTGGTCCCGCGTCCAATAGCCGAATCGATCGACACCGTGCCCCCGTGCAGCTCGACGAACGAGCGCACAATGGATAGCCCAAGCCCCGCGCCACGATGGCGCGAGCCGAGCGTATGCGATTCGAACCGCTCAAAAATGCGGCCGAGCTTGTCGCCGGGAATGCCCGGGCCGTGATCGGTCACGGAAAAGACCACCGCGCCCTCGCGCCGCTCGGCGCGCAACGTAATCGTCTCGCCGGGCGG
>WBZR01004988.1_pt1 | contig 10467 bp, 7 predicted proteins | sample 5204231 | NCBI WGS metagenome assembly WBZR01 (sample SAMN12412403, study PRJNA552823) | activated sludge metagenome | isolation source: activated sludge from anammox sidestream of wastewater treatment plant... | place: USA: Virginia | collected 2017-08
GTTGGTGCCGAGAGGGGTCTGGAATGACGCCTGGCCGCCGTCGCCTTCGAGCACCTCGTAGGAGGCCTTGACGGTGATGGCGTCGAGCCACGGCTTGCCGACCTTGTAGCTCGCGCCGCCCTCCACCAGGTAATAGTTGACGTCGATGTCGTTGGGGTTCTCGTAAGCGTCCCACTGGTGAGCGAACTCCGCCGTATAAAGGACCTTCCACTGCCCGCCGACCGGCCTCTCGCCTTCGCCGCGCAGGCCGACGGTGTTGGTGGAAAAGCGGTATGAGACCGAGTGGTCGAAATCCAGGCTGTAGAGATAACCCTCGAGCTTGACCGCCTCGAAGCCGTCCCAGTTGGCCTTGAAGAAGTGCGAGTTCATCGGATAGTCGGAGCGATCCGGGAGCGGATTGTCCTCCCCGAAGATGCGATTGACGTTCCACGCGTAGGTGTAGTCGAGAAGCAGGCGATTGGCCTCGCCGTCGGCGGCCGGCATCAGCCCGGCGGTGAAGCGCGCGGCGTCGAAGGTCTGCCAGTGCTGGCGCCAGAGCACGTTGCCGATGTACCGGTGCAGCGGCGCCTTGCGGTGCTGGATGTCCTGGCGTCCCACCCGCAGCATGCTCGATGGCGTGAACTCGTAGCGCAGGTTGGCCTGCTTCAGCTCCGTGCCCTGCGGGTCGACCACGGTCGCGTACTGCGTCTTGCCGTTGGAACCGCCGTCGTTGTAGTCCTCCACGATTGCGCGCACGTCCTCGAACTGCAGGTATGCGCCGAACTTGTAGAACAGGCCGGTTTCATAACCCAGCGCCGTGCGCAGGGTGAAGGCATCGGCATCCTCGACCCCGCCCTGCTCGTCATCGACGTGCTCGTAGCGCAGCCGTCCGTAGAAGTCCACCTTGCCCTTGGTGACCGCCTCGATGAGGTTCGCCCCCGCCGAGGCCTTCCCGGCGGCGATCCCGGAGCAAAGCGCCAGCGTCACCGCACACCAAAATCCGCCCGAACGATTCATCGCGTTTTCCTTTCTTGTAAACCCCGAGTGGCGCCGCCCGCCGTGCATTCTCCGTGGTGAGCGCCGGCGCACACGTTGATCGGCGTCAAGACGTCATTCGCGCGCCGAGAGGATTCTACCCTTGGCCCGGCCACGCCAAGCGCGTCTTGATATCCGTCAATGCCGCCACCGCCTGGCGCCGCCGATACTGCCACGCAGACCAACCGGGTACATCGAAGCCGAAAGGGGACCTCGATTATGAAGCGCTTTGCAATTGCCGCCATCGCATTGGCATTCGCCGGCACCGCCGTCGCGGAGGATGCCACCGTCAACGAACGCCTGCCCAAGCAGGGCTTGGACGCTGGCAAGGCGGCCTATCTCGCCAACTGCGCGGCCTGCCACCAGCCCGAGGGCGCCGGCCTCCCGGGGGCCTTCCCGCCTCTGGCCGGTTCGGACTTCCTGCAGAAGAACAGTCCCGAGAAGATCGCGGAGTTCGTGCTCAAGGGCTACTCGGGCAAGCTCGTGGTCAACAACGTGGAATACAACAACGTCATGCCGGCGATGAGCCATCTCGCCGACGGCGACATTGCCAACATCATCACCTACGTGTTCAACAGCTGGGGCAACCCGGGCGGCGAGATCACCGCGGAGAAGATCGCCGAGGCGCGCGGCCTCCTGGGCGTGCCGACCGATCCGGCGCAGGGCGAGCGCCACCCCGCCACCAAGGAGGCGGAGATGGAGTACCAGGCCCGGCCGGGGGCCATCACCGGCACCGAGACCGACGTTGCCATGAAACCCGAGGCGCCTGCGATCACCGAGAACGAATTCAAGCAGGCGACGCAGATCTTCTTCGAGCGCTGCGCCGGCTGCCACGGCGTGCTGCGCAAGGGTGCCACCGGCAAGCCGCTCACGCCGGACATCACCCTGGCCAAGGGCACGGAGTATCTGAAGGCGCTGATCAACTTCGGCTCCCCCGCCGGCATGCCGAACTGGGGCTCCTCCGGCCAGCTCACACCCGAGCAGGTCGACATGATGGCCCGCTTCCTCCAGCAGGACCCGCCGGCGCCGCCGGAGTACGGCCTGCCGCAGATGAAGGATAGCTGGAAGGTGCTGGTGCCGGTGGCGGAACGCCCGACCAAGCCCATGCACGATCGCAACATCGAGAACATCTTCGCGGTGACGCTGCGCGACAGCGGCGAGGTGGCGATCATCGACGGCGACACCAAGGAGATCGTCACCGTCATCAAGACCGGCTATGCCGTGCACATCTCGCGCCTGTCGCACTCCGGTCGCTACGTCTACACCATCGGCCGCGACGCGCGCATCGATCTCATCGACCTCTGGATGAACCCGCCGGCGCGGGTCGCCGAGATCAAGGTCGGCCTGGAGGCCCGCTCGGTGGAGACCTCCAAGTTCAAGGGCTTCGAGGACAAGTTCGCCATCGCCGGCACCTACTGGCCGCCGCAGTACGTGATCATGGACGGTCCGACGCTGGAGCCGCTGAAGGTGGTCTCCACCCGCGGCATGACGGTGGACACCCAGGAATACCACCCCGAGCCGCGCGTGGCCGCCATCATCGCCAGCCATCAGCACCCGGAATTCATCGTCAACGTCAAGGAGACGGGCCGCGTGCTGCTGGTCAACTACGAGGACATCAACAACCTCAAGGTGACCACGCTCGACGCCGCGCGCTTCCTGCACGACGGCGGCTGGGACTCCACGCACCGCTACTTCCTCACCGCGGCGAACCAGTCCGACAAGATAGCGGTGGTCGATTCCAAGGACCAGAAGATGACCGCGCTCATCGACGTCGACAAGATCCCTCACCCGGGCCGCGGCGCGAACTTCCTGCACCCGACCTACGGGCCGGTGTGGGCGACCTCGGCGCTCGGCAACGAGAAGATCACGCTCATCGGCACCGACCCGGAGGGTCATCCCGATCAGGCGTGGAAGGTGGTGGAGATACTCAAGGGACAGGGCGGCGGCTCGCTGTTCGTGAAGACGCACCCGACCTCCAAGCATTTGTACGTCGACACGACGCTCAATCCCGACGCGAAGCTCAGCCAGAGCATCGCGGTGTTCGACATCGAAAACCTCCAGGCCGGCTACAAGGTGCTGCCGATCGCGGATTGGGCTGACCTGGGCGAGGGACCGAAGCGCGTCGTGCAGCCGGAGTACAACAAGGCCGGCGACGAGGTCTGGTTCTCGGTGTGGAACGGCAAGGATCAGAACTCCGCGGTGGTGGTAGTCGACGACGAGACGCTGGAGCTGAAGGCGGTGATCAAGGATCCCAAGCTCATCACGCCGACCGGCAAGTTCAACGTCTACAATACCGTGCACGACATCTACTGAGGTGGCATGCCCGGACGCCGCCCGGCGTCCGGGCCTCTCGGCACGCGCCACCGTGATCGGCGCACGGAACAAGACCATGAACCCCTCACGGCTGCTGATGGCCGCGCTGTTCTCTCCCGCCTGCGGCGCCGAACCCGGACTGCCCGAGGCGGAACCCGAACGACCCGTATTGGCCGTGAACGTAGACGGCGCCGCCACCGGCTTCTCGATGCTGCCCGACCTCGTGGTCGTCGCCGCCGGGCGGCCGCAGCCCACCGCCGAGGTGGTGGGCGACGTCTCCGTCATCGAGAGATCGGAGGTCGAGCGCCTGCAGGCGCAGGATCTGAGCGACCTCGTCCGCTACGAACCCGGTGTGGCGGTGGTGAGCGACCACGCCCGCTTTGGCGCCGACAGCTTCAACATCCGCGGCCTGCAGGGCAATCGTGTGGGCATCGAGATCGACGGCGTGCCGTTGCCGGACGGCTTCGGCATCGGCCTGCTCTCCAGCGCCGGCCGCGACCTCATCGATCCGGAGCTGGTGCGGCGCGTGGAGATCCTGCGCGGGCCGGCCTCCACGCTCTACGGCAGCGACGCGCTCGGCGGGGTCGTGTCCTTCACCACGCGCGAGCCTTTCGACCTCGCGCGCCCCGGGGACGCCTACGGCGGCGTGCTCGCGACCTATACCACGCGCGACGCGGCCATGCGCACGGGCCTGCTCGGGGCCTGGCAGGGGGATAGCCTCGGCGCGCTGGCGCTGTACTCCAGGCGCAACGGACACGAGATCGAGAACAACGCGCACGACGACGAGCTGCCCGCCAACCCGGCCGACGTCGAGCGCGACAGCGGCTTTCTGAAGCTGACCGCCGAACACCCCGCGGGGCGGGCCGCGCTGACGCTGGAGCGCTACGCGACCGATGCCCAGACCGACGTGCGCTCGCTGCCAGGGACCGGACGGTTCACCGCGACCGAGAGCCTGCAGAGCGACGACGGCGACGAGCGCGAGCGCGTGCTGGTCGGGCTGGAATTCGATCGCGCCGGGTGGCTGGCCGACGAGCTCGCCGTACGAGGCTATGTGCAGCGCGCACGCACCGATCAGCACGTGATCGAGCGGCGGCGGCCGCAGCCGCCGTTCGCGCCGTTCCCGTTGCTGCGCGAGCGCGATTTCCAGTTCCAGGCGGATCAGCTCGGCGTCGAGGCCGACCTGCGGCGCGAGTTCGCGGCGTGGGGCCTGCAGCATCAGCTCGTGTACGGCTTCGAGGCGAGCCGCACCGACTACGAGGAGGAACGCGATGGAAGCCAGAGGAACCTCGTCACTGGCGCGGTCACCAACGTCATCCTCGGCGAGGACCTGCCGGTGCGCGATTTTCCCAATTCCACCGCGGAGGAATGGGCGCTGTTCCTCACCGACGAGGTCACGCTGCCGGACGTGCGCTGGGCTGTGATCGGCGGTCTGCGCTACGACCACTACGGCGTCGACGCCGAGACCGATGAGATCTTCCGCGAAGACAATCCGGGCGTCGAGCCCGTCGGCCTCTCGGATTCGAGCCTCACGCCGAAGCTCGGCGTGCGTTACGCGGTCACCGGCATCGATCAGGTCTACGCGGCCTACGTGCAGGGCTTCAGATCGCCGCCGTTCAGCGACGTGAACATCGCGCTCGTCCTGCCCCAGTTCAACTACGTCGTGCTGGCGAATCCGGATCTGCAGCCCGAGCGCAGCCAGGGCGTGGAGTTCGGCTGGAACCACGCGGGCGAGCAGGCCTGGTGGCGGCTGGTCGGCTACTACAATCACTACCAGGATCTGATCGAGAGTCGCGCCAATGTGGGCGTGGATGCCGCCGGCGCGACGGTGTTCCAGTCGGTCAACCGCGATCGCGCGCGGATCTTCGGGGTAGAGGCGGCCGCGGGCATTACACTGGCATCGCTGCATCCGGCCCTCCGGGGCGTCAACGTGCATGGCGCCTTCGCCTGGTCGCAGGGCGACGACCTGGAGCGCGATGAGCCGCTGAACACCGTGCTCCCGGCGAGTCTGGTGGTGGGCATCGAGCGCGAGGCGCGTGGCGGCTGGCCGGAGCTGGGCGCGGTGCTGACCGCGGTCTCGGAGAAGGGGCGTGTCGACCGCTCCACGGCCAATCTCTTCGAGCCGCCCGGCTACGTCACGCTCGATCTGCGGGCGCGCCTGCGCTTCGACCGGTATGCCTCGCTCGACATCGGCATCTACAACGTATTCGATCAGCGTTACTGGGAATGGGCCAGCCTGCGCGGTGTCACCGAGGACAACGTGCCGTCGCCGGGATTCTTCACGGAACCGGGGCGCAACGCGGCGCTCACATTGCGCATCGGCTGGTAGACCGGCATGTCCCCGACACCCTCGGACGATGTGGCGGGCCAGACGCCCTCGGCCGAAGGCGTGGCTAGCGAGGGATCGGCGGTGAACATCCCGGGCGCGCTGGCCGCGATGCCCATCTTCTCGAATGTCGGGCCCGAGTCGCTTTCCGCCATCGCGGCCGGTGCGGAGGTGATCCGGCTGAAAAAGGGGGAGGTCCTCTTTCGCCAGGGCGACATGCCGAGCGGCTTCTACATGGTCCTCGACGGCCAGATCAAGCTCGCCTTCGCCGCCACCCGCGGCGCCGAGAAGGTAATCTCGCTGCGCGGCGCGCAACAGAGCTTCGGCGAAGCGGTGTTGTTCGCGGAGAAGGCCTACCCGGTCTACGCGCAGGCGCTTGCCGACACGTGCCTGCTGCGTATCCCCAGGGAACCGCTGTTCGAGCTGCTGGCGCGGGACCCGGGTGCCGCCCGCCGCATGATGGCAGGCCTGTCGATGCGCCTGCATGCGCTGGTTCTGGACGTGGAGGCGTACTCGCTGCGCTCCAGCGCCGAGCGCCTGATCGGATTCCTGCTGCAATCCGCCGGCACCGGCGAGGGCGTCGCCGAGGGGCGCGCGGAGATAGACCTGCCCGCATCCAGGGTGATCATCGCCTCGCGCCTGAACGTGACGCCCGAGACCCTCTCCCGCGTCCAGCACGATCTCATCGCGGCGGGACTCATATCGGTGCAGGGCCGCCACATCGTCATACACGACGTCCGGCGCCTGCGCGAATTCCGGCCGTGAGCTCACGGCACTTCCACATTCCACGCATCACGTTCCAGGCGAGCACCGCGTAACCGGCCAGCATCGCGCCGCCGGCCAGGCTGCCCAGCCCGGGCCGCAGGCTCGCGGCCAGCAGCGCCGCCAGCGCAAGCAGGTGCAGCGCGAACTGCGCGGCCTGCGCCCGCGCCGGGATCATGCGGTCGATCTTCGGCGCATTCGCAATGCGTGCCTGCAGGTAGATCCAGTTGAGAAAGGGAACGATCTTGTAGAGCATCCCGGCGATCGTGGATCCGAACACGCCGTGCAGTGCCAGGACGCCGAGCGGCATCGAGAGATCGCGCGCCGTCGCTACCGAAGAGGCCAGGCCGAGGGCGAATACCGCGGCACACACCATGGCCACGCGCCAGTGCCACAGGGTCGCATCGGTTCGCGCCCGGCGACGGCGGCGCTGCAGCCCGAGCACCGTCGCCGCGAACAGCAGTGTGGCCGCCGCAAAGATCCAAAGGCCGAGCCGCAGCGCGGCAGCCGGCGCGCCGGCGAGCGGCGCGGCCATGCACAACCCCGCCGCCACGAACGCCGGCGCCAGCCACCGGACCAGGGCGCGGGGAAACTCCGGGGTCGCCTGAAACATCGGCACCACGATGAAGGCCACACCCGCGAGCAGGCTTCCCGCCCAGGCGCCCAGCATCCAGCCCGCGTGCAGAATCACGGCAGTGATGAAATCCAGCGACGCGCCCAGCAGGCCGGCCACGGCCCAGACACCGAGCGCGAGCCCCACCGCCAGGGACACGAGCGCGCAGGCTACGGCTATGGACGAAGGTCCGCCGGCATGCGCACGGCGCAGGGCGATCGCCGCGGCGACCAGGAAGACGGCAAGTGCACCGCTCACGGTGGCGGCCCCGAGGATCAGCAATGCGTGATCCTGCCTCCACATCCCCGCCGGCAGCGCGATCCCCGCCACAATCAGCAGCGGGTGCGCAAGTCGCGCCACCCACGTCGCCATCGGCAATTCTCCGCCGGCCGCCACCGGCAGGACCTGGAACAATGCCCCGATCATGGTCTGCAGCATGAATCCGACCGCATACAGGTGCAGGGTCGCGACCGTGCCGGCGCTCCAGCGCGACACCCACAGCCGCTCGCCGAGAACCACTACCGCCGCCGAGGCAAGGATCGCGAACAGCAGTCCCGAGGCGAAGAAGCGGTAGGGAAGGCTTATGGACGGCGATCGTTCGTACGCCAGACGCATGCCCGCACTCCTCGTCGAACCCGGGACCGGTTCCGGCAACTATCGCGTCTGCCGCGATCAGGTCTCCTTGACGCGTATCAATGACCGTCCGCCGACGCGGCGGGAGGTCCGATCACCGGATTCATCGGGACTATCGGAAGAATGCGATGGCCGGCTGCGCGATGCGTCCTTCGCCCGGCGGGCGCAGGGCCCCGCGGTCCGCACGATGGCGGGCGGAACGGCACTGCAGTACTGGCAGCCGCGTGTGATCGCGACCGGCGGCGAGAACTGCCCGGGGAGGGCCGGCTAGCGGAACGGGTTGGTTGCCGGTCCCTTGCGCAGCGCGTGGTTGAGAAAGAGCGCTGCGGTCAGGACCAGCAACGCGCCGCCCTGATGGGCGGCGCCGAGCGGCACCGGAACGACCGCGAGCAGCGTCGCAATGCCAAACCCGAACTGCAGCGCCACGGCGGCGAGCAGCAGGTGCGCCGCCGTGCGCGCGCGCGGCGTTGCACCCGCGCGGCGTACGGCCGCCCACAGCAACACCGTCGCTATCACGACGGCGTAGGCGAGCCAGCGGTGATTGAACTGGACCGTGGCGACGTTCTCGAACAGATTGAGCCACCAGGGACTCAGGGCATAAAGACCCTCGGGCACGAGGCGCCCGTACATCAGCGGCCAGGTGTTGAACACGAAGCCCGCGCGCGTGCCGGCAACGAAGCCGCCTGCGAGGATGGTGACGAACACCAGAGCGGTCAGCGCCAGGGCGGAGCGCCGAGTGCGCGCGGGCGCGGGCCGCGCCTGCGGATAGAGCAGGTCGAGTGCCACCAGGAACATGTAGCCGTATATGACCACCGCCAGCCCGAGGTGCGCCGTGAGGCGGTATGCGCTCACGCGCGGATCGTCCACCAGCCCGCTGGCGACCATGTACCATCCAAGCGCACCCTGCAGTGCCCCCAGCACGAACAGTCCCGCGAGCTTCGGCACGAGTTCGCGCCCGATGCGCCTGCGTACGAGGAAGTACAGGAACGGCACCAGGAACACGAAACCGATCGTCCGGCCAAGCAGGCGATGGGCGTACTCCACCCAGAAGATCTCCTTGAACTCGGCGAGGCTTATCCCGTAGTTCACCTTCTGGTACTCGGGTGTCCGCCTGTACTTGTCGAACTCGGCCTCCCACTGCCGTTCGGTGAGCGGCGGGATCGCGCCCACGATCGGCTGCCACTCGACGATCGAGAGACCCGAACGGGTCAGTCGGGTGACGCCCCCGAGCACGATCATCGCGAAGACGAGCGCACAGCACACGAGCAGCCACACGGCGACGGGACCACGGCGGGCGGCTCGAGCAGGTTGATTCATGTGTCAGTCCCGGGCGTACACGTGATACAGGCGCACGACGGCGAGCAGGAGTATCGCCGCGAGCGCGTTGTGGCCGACCGCCGCCCACATGGGATAGTTCGACAGACTGGCCCCGACGCCGAGCGCGACCTGCGCGAGCAGGAGCGCAAGGACCGCGAGGCCAGCCCGGCGCAACGCCCCCGTACGGGCCGGCGCATACAGCACCAGCATGCATATATAAAGGAATGTGAGGAACGCGCCCAGCCGGTGTGCCCGCTGCACGAGCACCGATGCGTCGTCGACCGTGATGCGCCCCGCCGTGGCAGTCAACCGCCGTGCGGGATCGAAGGCATCGGCGAAGCTCACCGTCGGGGCCTCGCGCGGACACGGCAGTCCGGGGCACGCGGGCTCCGCGAAATGCGCCGAGGCCCACGCGCCGAGCGCGATCTGGCCATAAACCACGGCCACGCCGCCGGCGGCGGCGAGCCGGCGCGCGCTCCAGCCACTGGGCGCCACAGCCTCGGGGCGCAGCCACAGCCATCCGTAAACCGCGAGCAGGGCCATGCCGCCGGCGACGTTGACCAGCGTCACCCACGGTTCGAGCGGAGACGGGGTGTGCAGGCCGACCACCGCGAGCAGCGCCGTGAGCATTACCAGCGCCGCGGCCGCGGCCCGGTCGCGCCTGCGCCGGAGCGCGACGAGCAGGTAGCCGAGCGCGATGAGGCCGACCGTGGAGGCCGTGGCGCGGTGCATGGTCCGTGCGGGGCCGGTCGCGCCCTCCTGCATGGCGCTGAGCCGGGCGTAGCAGGCCGGCCAGTCCGCGCACCCGAGGCCCGCCGCCGTAATGCGCAGATAAGCGCTCAGCACGACGACCGCCAGCGACAGCACGATCGCGAGTCCGAGCAGCCGCCCAGTCCAATTTGTCGCCGTGGCAAGGCTCATCTCGAGAGTCTTCTTGTTGGTGCGGATTATCGGCTGTCTGGCCTGAGAACGGGAAGTGCGGCCAGGTCTGCCTGGCCGTCACCGGGTCCCGCCTTCTCCCCGGGACGGGGCAACTGCCGCTGACCTGGCGCGGAGTCGTCGCTGTTCTTGACGTCTATCAAGGCGACCGGCGCGGTCCGCACCCTAGACTTGTCGCATCCACGAGCCTGGGGAGGCCACGGTCCATGAATCCGGCTGCAAGCACCGCGACGGTCGCCGCCGCCTTCCGCGTTCGCCTCCCGGCCCGGTTCGAGCCGGAGGCCGGCTGCACCCTGGAGCGTTTCACCGGGGCATTTCCGGCGGCCCGGCCCGTGCGTCTCCGATTCATCGGCGGAGGGGCCGGATGGCCCGCCGCCGTCCACACGCCATTGCACACCAACGAGTAGGAGCATGCCATGAATCAGCACGAGGATGAAAACGCGCCGGTCCCGTTCATGCAGAAACTGCTGGACAACCCGTTTCTGCTGTTGTTTCTGGGTGTTCTGATCCCGATGGTGCTCTACAACCTCTGGGGCATCATCGACATCATGAC
>WBZR01004989.1_pt1 | contig 10466 bp, 7 predicted proteins | sample 5204231 | NCBI WGS metagenome assembly WBZR01 (sample SAMN12412403, study PRJNA552823) | activated sludge metagenome | isolation source: activated sludge from anammox sidestream of wastewater treatment plant... | place: USA: Virginia | collected 2017-08
CCCGCAACGCTCCTCTGCACCCCTCCTCCGGGCAATGACTACCGGCCTTTCCTGAAAGCCGACGCGCTCAAGGGCGCGCGCATCGGCATCCCGCGCACGTTCTACTACGACCGGTTCACGCTGCCAGGCACCGACCGCCCACGGGGCGGGCTTAACGCGGCACAGGCCGAAGCAATGAAAGAGGCAATAGGTGTGCTCGAGAAGGCAGGCGCGGTAATCGTGGATCCAGCCGACATTCCAAGCGTCGTCACGGCCGACACCAGCAGGAACGCGCTCCTCTGGGGAGCATGCGCCGGGAGCGACGGGCGGAAGGGCCACAACGCCAACTGCTCGATTGACTTCGTTTACGGGATGAAGCGTGACTTCAACGCCTGGCTCGCGTCGCTCGGCGCCGCGACGCCTATCGCCACTCTCACCGACCTCCGCTGGTTCAACATCAACAACGCGGCCAAGGGCGCAATCAAGTATGGCCAGTCGCGGCTCGATATTTCCGATGAGATTGACCTCGTGGCCGACAAGGCGCGCTACGAGGCAGACCGCGCGAAAGACGTTGACCTCAACGGGACGCATGGCATTGACCAGGCCATGAAGCAACAGCGGCTCGATGCCCTGCTCTTCCCCGGCGCAAACGGCGCGGCGCTCGCTGCTCCACCCGGCTACCCGACAGTCATCGTGCCGTTCGCAACCATTCCCAACGCGCCCACGCCCGCGTTCCCGCCCGGGTTCAACGCGAAGCCCCAGCCGTTCGGCGTGAGCTTCACGGGAATGGCATGCAGCGAACCGCGGCTCATCGCCCTTGCCTACGCGTTCGAGCAGGCAACGAAGCGCCGCGTGCCTCCACCCCTGCCCTGAAACCGGCAATGCCTTACCCGAACATTCTCAGCACCGCGCTCGCGGTTGCGTTCATTTCCGCGCCACTCGGATTCCAGAGTCCGCCAGCCACTGGAGGAACGTCGCAGCAAGGCGGACGCGGCGGCGTGCCGACGCAAGGCGGAGGGCGCGGCGCTGGCGGCGGGCGCGCAACGACTGTCATCAACGACGGCGAGGAATGCCCACCGGGGATGACGGAGATCCGCCCGCGAAGCTGCATGGCGCCGGAGTTCCCGCCGCCCTCCATCGTTGATTACCGCCCCGTCTCCACTCTCAGGTCAGTCGAGCACAAGGTGGCGAGGGCGAAGTTCCCCGCGATTGATTTCCACGCGCACGTGAGCCAGTTCCTGGGCACTCAGCAGGGGATCGCCGACCTGAAGGCGCACATGGATTCACTCAACCTCGGGATGATGGCAGTGGCCGACAACGTCTCGGGCGACCGGCTCAGGACGTTCCTCGCCAACATTGCCGCCTCGCCCCTCAGGGATCGAGTGCGCATTCTCACGGGGATCAACTTCCGCGGTGTCGGCACGCCTGGCTGGGCCGCACAGGCAGTAAAGCAGCTCGACGATGACATCGCCGCCGGCGCGGTTGGCGTGGGTGAAGTAGGCAAGGGATTCGGCCTTTCGATCCGCAAGGCCGACGGCTCGCTCCTCCGCATAGACGACCCCGAACTCAACCCAGTCTGGGAAGAGTGCGCAAGGCTTGGCATCCCGGTGTTCATCCACACGGCCGAGCCCGAGGAATTCTTCCAGCCAATTGACTACCACAACGAGCGCTGGCTGGAGCTCTCACTCTTCAACGACCGCAGGAACGGGCCTGGCACCGGGCGGCCTACGTTCGAGGAACTGATGACCGCGCGCGACAACCTCTTCCGCCGCCACCCGAACGTGACGTTCGTCGCGGCGCACATGGGTTGGCACGCGAACGACCTCGCCCGGCTCGGCAAGATGTTCGATGAAATGCCCAACCTCTACACCGAGATGGGCGCCGTACTCTACGACGTTGGTCGGCAGCCGCGCGCGGCGCACGACTTCTTCGCCAAGTATCAGGACAGGATTCTCTTCGGCAAGGATTCGTTCCAGCCGGAGGAGTACCCGTACTACTGGCGCGTATTCGAGACGAACGACGATTACTTCGACTACTACCGCCCGTACCACGCCTTCTGGAAGCTCTACGGAATCGGGCTTCCGGACGAGGTGCTGCGAAAGGTGTACTACGGCAACGCGCTGAAGATCACGCCGAAGCTGCCGCGGGACGGTTTCCCGCGGTAGCCCGGCGTCCGGCGGTCAGGGCGTAACCACCGGCTTTCCGTCCGCGTCGAGTCGTACGATGGGCGCGATACCCGTCCTGCGCAGCGCTTCCTCGATTGCCGCGCGATCGCCGACGATCACGAGGTTCATGACGTCGAGGTCAATGTACTTCTTCGCGACGCGCATGAGGTCGTCCTTCGTGACGCCATCTATGCGTGAAGCGTACGTCTGGTAGTAGTTCTCCGGCAGGTCGCGCAGGTAGATGCCCGACACCGCTGAACGCACGCCGTTCACTGAAGAGAACTGCAACGGCAGCGATTGCACGAGCGCGTCCTTGCCCTGTCTCACTTCGTCGTCCTTGAAGGGTTCACTGCCCTGCACGCCGCGCAGGTGCTGCATGAAAAGGATCAGCGCGCTGTCGCTCTTTGCCGTGACGATGCCGCCGCCTGCGCGGAACGCGCCCGGCCCGCGTCCGAAGGCAAAGTTCGACGAAACGCCGTAGCTGTATCCCTTCTCCTCGCGGATATCGCGGTTGAGCCGCGACTGGAAGAGGCCGCCGAGGATCGTATTCATCACCTGGATCGCGTAGTAATCGGGTGTGTACTGGTTGGGACCCGGCTCGCCGAGCGCGAACACCGACTGCGCGGCGCCGGGCTTGTCAACGAGGTAGATCGTGCGCGGCTTTGGCGCCGGGAGCGCCGGGTAGTCGAACGCCGGCTTCGAGCCGCCCTGATGCCAGTCCGCGAACGCGTGCTCCACGAGCGTCTTCACCGCGGCCGGGTCCACGTCGCCCGCCACGCTGATCACCGCGTGGCCGGGCGTGAAGTACGCCTTGTGGAACGCGACGATATCGTCGCGGGTGATCGAGTTGACCGTCGCGGGCGTGGAGACCGCGCCGTACGGATGCTGGTCGCCGTAGGTCACCTTCACGAAGACGTTGCTTGCAACCGCGTTCGGGTTGTCGCGTGCCTGCTGCAGCGACACGAGCGTGCGGCCGCGAATGCGGTCGAGTGCTTCCTGTGGAAGCTTCGGGTGCAACATCATGTCGGCGAGGAGGTCAACTGCAGCGGGAAGTCGGTCCTTGAGAGCGGTGAAGCCGAGCGTGCCGGTTTCCTGCGCGATGCTCGCGCTGATGGAGATGCCGAGTAGTTGCTGGGTATTCGAGAAATCGTCGGCGCTGCGTGTACTGGTGCCTTCGCTCAGCATCTGCGTGACGAACGATGCGATCCCCATCTTGCCGGGCGGATCGTAGCTCGTGGAGCCGCCGATGAACCCGACGTTGAACGAAACGAGAGGAAGATCCTTCTTGACGCTCACCACCAGCTCGGCGCCGTTGGAGAGTCTGGTCCTGGTCCAGGAGGGGATGCGGATTGCGGGCGCGGGGCCCGCCTTTGGCACCGCGTTGCGGTCGAGCGATGTGGGCCGCTGCGCGCGCGGCGCGGCCACGGGAATAGTGATTGCGATGGCGAGCAGTGCCGCCGCGAGACGTTCGGTGCGCATCTACTTGCCCTCCACCACATAGTGGCCGCCGTCGGCGGCCACGGTGACCTTTCTGCTCGACGCCGCGTTCGACGCTTCATCCGGCTTGCCGATCGGCACTACGGAAAGAACCACGCGTCCCGGCGTGAGGTACTTGTTCAGCACGCGCTTGACGTCGGCCGCGGTGACCGAGGTGATTCCCGCGTACAGCTTGCGGTAGTAGCCCGGGTCGCCGTGGAACACCGAGCCGCGGAGAAGCAGGTCGGCCTTGCCAAGGTTCGACTCGAGGCCCGACACGAAGCCGAACTCCGTACCAGCGGTCGCCTTCGTCATCTCCTCGGCAGTCGGGCCTTCGCTCCGGAAACGGTCGAGGACCGAGTCAACCTGCGCTTCGAGCTCGGTGAGCGTGTGGCCCGGACGCGGCGTCACCTGGATGAGGTACATGCCCGAGTTCTCGCTCGTGGCCTGCATCGCGCTCACCTGCGCAGCCGACTGGCGATCGTACACCAGCTCCTTCGTGAGCCGCGCGGTGCGCGGGCCGGTGAGGATCGTCGAGGCGACGTCGAGAATCATGTCGTCGTTGGAATCTTCGCCCACCGACGGCCAGGCGATGTAAAGGCGCGGCACCTGCACGCGATCCTCGAAGGTGACGCGTCGCACGTCCCGCAGGCGCACCGGCTCGACCTTTGGCCGCTCGATCGGCTTGCCGCGCGGGATCTCACCGAAGTATGTGGTGACCCACTTCTTCGCCTGCGCCGGGTCGAAGTTGCCGACGATTGCGAGAGTCGCATTGTTGGGCGCGTAGTAGAGCCGGAAGAACTCCTTCACGTCGTCCACCGTGGCGTTCTTGAGGTCGGCCATGTAGCCCACCACCGGCCACGAGTAGGGGTTGTTCTCCGGGAGCATCTGGCTCGTGAGGATCTCGAACGAGCGGCCGTATGGTTGGTTGTCTATTCCCTGGCGGCGTTCGTTCTGCACGATGTCGCGCTGCGCCGCGAACTTGGCTTCGTCGAGCTTGTCCAGCAACCAGCCCATGCGATCGGCCTCGAGCCAGAGGTTCGTTTCGAGGTAATTCGACGGGACTTCTTCGTAGTAGTTCGTACGGTCGTTCGTCGTCGAGCCATTGTTGTATCCGCCTACGCCTTCCGTATAGCGATCGTGGAGCCCATAGGGCACGTGCCCAGAGCCAGTGAACATCACGTGCTCGAACATGTGGGCGAAGCCCGTGCGCCCCGGCTTCTCGTTCTTGGAGCCCACATGGTACCAGACATCAACCGCCACGCGCGGCACCGACTTGTCCACGGACATGATGACGGTGAGCCCGTTGGGGAGCTGGTAGGTCTCGAACGGGATGTTGATGGACGCATCCGGCTTTGCGGGCACCTTCTGCGCGGCCGCGCCGGTGGCCGCGACGGCTGCGGAAGCGGCGGCGAGCAGGGTTCGGAGCTTCATGATGGAATGGTTGAGATGGGGAGGGCGATCTAATTATGTACGCCAAACGTAGCCCGGGGGTTTCCCGCGGACCGCTCGGGCGCCTGCAGGGCACCAACCGCTTCCACTCCCTCGCTCGTCCCTCCATTGCCCCCCGGCCTGCACCCCTGCCACTTTCCCATTTCTCGCCCAATCCTCACGGCCCACGCCATGCGACGAATCCTGCTTCCCGCCCTTTTTTTCGGCGCCCTCCCGGCCGCCGCACTCGCGCAGCAGCCAGATCGTCAGGTCTTCCCCGCCGACCCCATGGCGTCGGTGCCAAGGCTGGGCGCGATCGCGGGCGGACGCACGAGCGAATTCGCGCCGGTAATCGAGCGATACTCGGCGGATCTCGGCTCGCTGACCAGGCGCTACGACGCGGTGGACTCGCCCGCGCAACGAAAGCGCATGCGCGATTTCTACGCGTCGTGGCGCAAGCGCCTGGCCGAGATGAACTTCGACATACTCTCGGAAGAGGCGAAGATTGACTACGTACTCCTCGACAACAGCCTGAAGTATCAGCTCGACCTTGCCGACAGGCAGGACAGGCAGCGCGCGGAATCGGCGGCGCTGCTCCCGTTTGCCGACCGACTGCTCATGCTGCACGACCAGCGCCGTGACATGATGCCCGTGAACCCGCAGGCAGCGGCGTACCTGATCGCGTCGGTGGTGCGCGAGGTTGACAGTCTCCGTACGCTGGTTGACGCCACTGGCGGCCGAGGCGGCAGCGGCATGGGACCGGCAGGCGCGGCAGGCATGGGCCAGGGTGCAGGCGGGGCCGGAGGCGCCGCGAACGATTCGATCGCTCGCCTGCGCGCAGCGGCGCCGCGCGTCTCCCGCACCGTCGCCAACCGCGCTGCTGGCACTCTGGACCAGGTTCGCAACACGATCGGCTCCTGGTACCGCTTCTACAACGGCTACGACCCGCTCTTCACGTGGTGGGTCGCAAGCCCGTATGAGAAGCTCAACGAGTCACTCACGCGCTACGGCCAGTCAATCCGCCAGCGCCTCGTGGGCATTCCTGCCGCGGCAACGCTCGCCGCGGGCGGCGGAAGGGGCGGAACGGGCGGCGGCGCTGGTGGCGGACGCGGTGGAGCGGGCGGTGGAGCGGGCGGTGGCGGAGGCAGCGCAGGCGCCGCTGACGGCAACACCGGGCCGATCATCGGCGATCCGATCGGCGCGGAAGGGCTCGCCACAGACCTGCGCAACGCGATGATCCCGTACACGCCGGAAGAACTGATCGCGATCGCGGAGAAGGAGTACGCGTTCAGTCTTGCCGAAGCCAGGAAGGCCGCGCGCCAGATGGGCTTCGGCGACAACTGGAAGGCGGCGATGGACAAGGTGAAGAACACCTATGTCGAGCCCGGCAAGCAACCGGAACTGATCCGAAACCTCGCCACGCAAGCCGAGGAGTTCTTCGACAAACACAAGTGGATCACGATCCCGGCGCTGGCACGGGAGGACTGGCGCATGGAGATGATGACGCCCGAGCGGCAGCGCGTAGCGCCATTCTTCCTGGGCGGCAGCGACATCCTCGTGGCGTACCCCACCAACGACATGAGCGACGAAGAGAAGCTCATGAGCCTGCGCGGCAACAACCCGCACTTCTCGCACGCAACCGTGTTCCACGAGCTCAACCCGGGACACCACCTGCAGGGGTTCATGAACGCGCGCTACAACACGCAGCGCCGGATGTTCGCCACGCCGTTCTGGAACGAGGGCCTCTCGCTCTACTGGGAGATGTTCCTCTGGGACCGCGACTTCCACGTGAGTCCGGAAGATCGCATGGGCGCGCTCTTCTGGCGCATGCACCGGAGCGCGCGAATCATCTTCTCGCTCAACTTCCACCTGGGCAAGATGACTCCCGAGCAGGCAATCCAGTTCCTGGTTGACACCGTGAACTTCGAGCGCGCGAACGCGGAAGGTGAGGTGCGGCGCAGCTTCGGCGGGCAGTACTCGCCGCTCTACCAGTCGGCATACATGCTCGGCGGCCTCCAGTTGCGCGCGCTCCACCAGCAACTCGTTGCCAGCGGCAAGGTGACCGACCTCGAGTTCCACGATACGATCTACCAGGGCGGGCCGATGCCGATCGCGATGGTGCGCGCGCGGCTCACCAAGGCAAAGCTCACGCGCGATGGGCCGGCACCGTGGCGGTTCGCCGACGAACTCCCGCCGCCGCGCCCGTTCCGGGTACCGCAGAAGTAGCGCGTGCGCGCAGGTGTGCATTCACCGCCGCGTCGTACACTGAGCCATGCCCCACGCAACCTGGGTTCCCGCAGCCACGTTCTCCTCGACGCTCGAAGCCGAGATCGCGCGGCAGACGCTCGAGGCCGAGGGGATTCCCTCGATCTTCAAGAATCAGAAGACGGGTATCTTCGGACCCGGTTACCAGGGACCGGTGCCGGGCGGCGTGGACGTGTGCGTGCCGTCGCCGGAGCTGGAGCGCGCGCGTGAGCTGATCGGCGGCGACGGCTTCCCGATTGGCGGCTAACAGCCGATCATTCCCTGAAGCGATCGCAACGCCCAAATCAACACGGAACGAGGCACGCAGAATGGACAAGAAGACACTCATCGCCCGGCTCAACGACGATCTCGCCGGCGAGCTGAGCGCAATCATCCAGTATCTCACGTACGCGGCAAAGGCTACGGGCCCGTACAGGCCGCAGCTCTCGCAGTTCTTCCTCGCGGAAGTCGCCGACGAACAGCTTCACGCGCAATTTCTGGCCAACAAGATCGTGGCGCTGGGCGGCGAGCCGGCAACGGTGCCACGCGGAGTGCAGCAGGCCTCGACCAACCGCGAGATGCTGGAGGCGGTGCTCGCCGCGGAGAAGCGCGCGGTTGCCGACTACAGCCAGCGCGCGAAGGACGCCGAGGAGTACGGCGACAAGGGACTCGTGGTGCAGCTCGAGGACATGGTCCGCGACGAGAGCGGCCACTCCGAGGAGACTGAGCGGATCCTTCGCGACTGGCCGCTCTAGCAGCGCGGCCAGTCGCGGCGCGAAGGCCTGGGCCTCTGGCTCAGGCCTTCGCTATTGGCGGCTCGACGGCCTTGAACTCCGGGCTCGCGGCGGCAGCCTTGAGGAACTCGCGGTTCATGTCGGCAATGAAGCTTACCGAGATGCCCTTAGGGCACGCCTCACCGCATTCGTAGTGATTGGTGCAGCCACCGAATCCCTCGGCGTCCATCTGCTCGACCATGCGGATCGCCCTGCGCTCCCGCTCGGGGTCACCCTGCGGCAGGTGTGCGAGGTGCGAGATCTTCGCGGCGGTGAAAAGCATCGCCGATCCGTTGGGACACGCGGCCACGCACGCGCCGCAGCCAATGCACGTTGCCGTCTGGAACGCGATGTCGGCGTCGTACTTGGGCACCGGGATCACGTTCGCCTCGGGCGCGGAGCCGGTGCCCACCGAGATGAACCCTCCGGCCTCGATGATGCGGTCGAGCGCGCTGCGGTCCACGACCAGGTCGCGCACCACGGGGAACGGTTCGGCGCGCCACGGCTCGACTGTGATCGTCTCGCCGTCGCGGAAGTGGCGCATCGAAAGCTGGCACGCGGTGGTTTCCTTGAGCGGGCCGTGCGCCTCGCCGTTGATCATGAGCGAGCAGGCGCCGCAGATGCCCTCACGGCAGTCGCTGTCGAACGCGACCGGCTCGCTCCCCTTCTCCACCAGTTGGTGGTTGAGCAGGTCGAGCATCTCGAGGAACGACATGTGCGCCTCGACGTCGGTGACCTTGAAGGTCTCCATACCGCCGGCGGCCTTGCGGTTCTTCTGCCGCCAGATACGAAGCGTGAAGTTCACTTGTAGCTCCGCGTCGAGAGGTGAAGGGTCTCGAAGGTGAGCGGCTCGACGTGGCGCACGGGCTCAACGCCCACGCCCTTATGCTCGAAAGCCGCCACATTGCAGAACTTCTCGTCGTCGCGCTTTGCCTCGCCCTCGGGAGTCTGGTATTCCTCACGCAAGTGAGCGCCGCACGATTCCTCGCGGTCTATCGCATCGCGCACGATCACGTCGGCGAATTCCATGAAGTCCGCGACGCGCAGCGCCCTCTCCAATGCCATGTTGTATTCCTCGTTTACGCCGGGCACGCGAACCTCGCGCCAGAACCGCTCGCGCAGCTCGGCGATCTTGCCCAGCCCTTTCTCGAGGTCGCCGCGGTTGCGCGAGATCCCGCAGTGGTGCCACATGACCTGACCGAGCTCACGGTGGAGCACATCGGCCGACTTGTTGCCGTTGACGGCGATGAGCTTGCCGATGCGGTCGCGCGCCTCCTGCTCGGCGGCGGTGAAAGCCGCGTGGTCGGCGCTCAAGGGAGCGGGCTTGGAGTCGGCGATGTAGTGCGAAATCGTCTGCGGCGCAATGAAGTAGCCGTCCACGAGTCCCTGGAGCAGCGCGTTCGCGCCGAGCCGGTTGGCGCCGTGGTCGGAGAAGTTGGCCTCGCCGAGGACGAAGAGCCCCGGAAGGTTGCTCATGAGATGGTAGTCAACCCAGAGCCCACCCATGGTGAAGTGCGCCGCAGGGTAGATACGCATCGGCACGCGGGTGGGGTCGTCGCCGGTGATCTTTTCGTACATCTCGAAGAGGTTGTTGTAACGTTCGCGGATGACCTTCTCGCCGAGCCGCTTGATGGAATCGGCGAGGTCGAGGTACACGCCCTGGCGGCCGGGGCCAACGCCGTAGCCCTCGTCGCACATGCGCTTTGCCGCCCGCGAGGCGATGTCGCGAGGCGAGAGGTTGCCGAACGACGGGTAGAGCCGCTCGAGGTAGTAGTCGCGCTCGTCTTCGGGGATCTGGCCTGGCGCGCGGGTGTCGCCCTTCTTCTTCGGGACCCACACGCGGCCGTCGTTGCGCAGCGACTCCGACATGAGAGTGAGCTTCGACTGGTGTTCGCCGGCGGCCGGGATGCACGTGGGGTGGAACTGCACGTAGCACGGGTTGGCGAAGAACGCGCCGCGCTTGTAGGCGCGGTAGGTTGCGGTGACGTTGCCACCGCGGCCGTTGGTCGAGAGGTAGTAGACGTTGGCGTACCCGCCGGTGGCGAGCACGACAGCGTCGCCCGACCAGCGCTTCAGTTCGCCGGTCTCGAGGTGGCGCGTGATGACGCCACGCGCACGGCCGTCAACGACGACCAGGTCCTGCATCTCGGTGCGCGTGTGCATCCGGATGGCGCCGAGCCCGACCTGGCGCGAGAGCGCACTGTATGCGCCGAGGAGGAGCTGCTGGCCCGTTTGGCCGCGGGCGTAGAAGGTGCGCGAGACCAGCACGCCGCCGAACGAACGGCCGTCGAGCTGGCCGCCATACTCACGCGCGAAGGGCACGCCCTGCGCCACGCACTGGTCAATGACGTTCCCGCTGATCTCGGCGAGGCGGTAGGTGTTTGCTTCGCGCGAGCGG
>WBZR01004991.1_pt1 | contig 10458 bp, 9 predicted proteins | sample 5204231 | NCBI WGS metagenome assembly WBZR01 (sample SAMN12412403, study PRJNA552823) | activated sludge metagenome | isolation source: activated sludge from anammox sidestream of wastewater treatment plant... | place: USA: Virginia | collected 2017-08
GTCCGCTCAGCAGCACGAGTGCCGCCAGGATCCAGAGCCAGCTCGAGATCAGCGCGATCAGCGCCGTCATTTTCGATGGGTCGATCGCGAACACGACTGCCAAAATACCGATCTTCGTAAGTACGATTCCGCCGATCATCGCCCGAGTAACACGGGATGACAGATCGAAAAGTTCGTCGGATTCCACTTCGAGCGGGGGAGGAGGGGCTGCGGTTTCCGGGGTCATGATCTTCTCTCACGCCTTGCGCACAGGCACGGCCACCTTCCAAGCGTACACCTCTTGTCCAGCCAGTGCGATTTCCAGACCTCCTGTTCGCCTTGGCCCCTAACCTATGCTCACCCAGGTCCCAGGTCCCAGGTCCCAGGTCCCAGGTCCCAGGTCCCAGGTCGCTTATCCCTCCAGCTCGATCAGGTCCGATGAGGTAATGAGCCCAAGCGGGGTCTCGCTCGGGCGGCCATGTTCCGTAATGACCACGGCCCGCAGGCGCTGTTGCCGCCGGGACGGAAAGGAGAGAAAGAGCTCTCGCGCTTCGTCCACTGGCGCATCGCGCGCGACGAAGGCGATACCGCCCGCTTCCTCATAGGCGAGCGCGTCCCCCACCGTGGCATCGGAGAGATCGACGCAGGCGCCATCGATCTGGCTTCCCAGCCAGCGCGTGATCCCGGCTGAGCTCAGCAGGGTCAGCACCTTGTCGGTCCGCACGATCACCTGGGAATGGTCCGATTCCCACAGATCCTTGATCGCCCGCACCAGTGGATCGCTCGCGTGATAGACGACGATTTCGCGCTGAAAGAGTGGGTAAACGGTCTCCGGCGCGGTAATCTGGTCGACCATTTCGGAAAACTCGTCGAGCGCTTCCTGGGTAATATGCGCGATGACATGACCGCGCGGATGCTCGTGAACGATGGCATTGCGCAGGTCGCCGTATTCCCGCAGATCCCGTTCATATCGCCGCACCGGCGCGTTGCTGTTTGCCGCGCTCTTGATCAGATTGCCGAACGGGATCACGCGCCTGGAATTGGTGAGCTCTCGCAAGAATTGCTCCAACTCATTGAAGCGGTCCAAAAACTGTTCGGTGCGATCCATAACCGCCTTGTTTCTCCATGAGCTGGATGCCGGCTATCCGCAAGCGACCGGCTGGTCATCGTGTTTCCTGGCAGCAGGCAGGGCCGCGGCGTCGTGCGGAAAATCTCGCCGGCGCCGTAGAGTCTAGACTGATCGACGCGTACAATGAGCGCAGTTTAGCCACAACTCAGGGGGAGACTCCAGTAGCATACGGACCGTCGATCCTTGTGGCAATCGCAATGCGATAACGACCCGTTGGCCCAATGGAGCTGGGGGATCGGAGCCGTGCGCTCGCCGCTTCGCGCCGGTATGACACGGCGCCAGTTCTTGCATCAGATCGGCCGCTCTTTGGGGGCTGCCGCGGTCATGAACACCATGACCGCGTGGGGACTGCTGGGGACGAGTGCCCAGGAGGCGCCCCCAGTGTTGGACGGCGACCCGAACGGCACCAGCGTCGTTGTTCTGGGGGCTGGTCCGGGCGGGTGCGCCGCTGCCTATGAGCTCATCCAGCTTGGCTACGATGTCACCATTCTCGAAGCGCAGGAACATGTGGGAGGACATGCGCTGACCGTCCGCAGCGGTACGCGCATCCATGAATTTGGCGGGGAACCGCAAGTTTGCGATTGGGACGAAGGACTCTGGTGGGACGCTGGTCCCTCGCGGGTTCCCTTCTTCCATCGCGCCTTTTTCTACTATTGCCGGCTATTCGGTATCCCACTTGCCAATTATGAAAACTTCGATCTGAATGCCTGGGTCTATGCCGAGGGGATCGAGGGAAACCTGGCCGAAACCCCCGTGCGTTTCGGCAAAATGCTGGCCGACATGGCCGGATATACCTCGGAGTTGCTTTACAAGACACACGATCCGGAGAAGCTGGACGAATATCTGACTCCGGCGGATCAGGAGCTCTTGCTGGACTATCTCACCCGCTGGGGCATGCTCTCGGAAACTGGTTCCTATGCAACGAACGACCGGATCGGCTATTCGACCTATCCCGGTGTCGGAACGCAAAGGGTCAAGCTCGATCCGTATCCTCTGGAAGATGTGCTTCCATTGGCGGCGAGTCTGGTCCAGTCGCAGCAGAGTTATCTCTCTGCGGTTCCCGTCTACGACTGGCAATCGACGCTCGTCTATCCCGTTGGTGGAATGGGCCAGCTCTATGCGAATGGATTTCAGCCCGCTTTCAGAGACCGGCTCAAACTCCGCGCCCCGGTGCTGGAGATTCGCCAAAGCGACGAGCAGGTGCGCATCGTCTATACCGACCCGAACACCGGTGAACCTGCTGAGCTGGTCGCCGATTATTGTCTCTGCAATATTCCGCTCTCGGTGCTGACCGGGATCGACGCAGACTTCTCCAGCGAGTTCCGTGAAGCGATTGCCCGGGTGCCATACGCGATGACCTTCCGTATGGGGCTCGCATTCGACCGCCGCTTCTGGGAGGAAGATGACTGGATCTACGGAGGACAGTCCTACTTCAACAATCCCCAAATCAATATCATCCAGTATCCGACCGAGGGATATGGCAGCCAGAAAGGTGTTTTGCTGGGATCGTATGCTTTTGGCTTGTACGCGGCCCGCATGAGCGCTCGCACCAATCAGGAACGTGTCGACTATGCGCTCGACTATGTTTCCCGTATTCATCCAACCATGCGGGATAGCTTTTCGTCGGGGATTTCGGTTGCCTGGCACCGTATGCCATATCAGCTTGGCGCGTATCCTGCCTATTCTTCGTTCAATCGCTCATCTTCCTATGAGCGCCTGCTGCAGCCGGACGGACGAGTTTATCTGGTTGGCGAGCATCTGAGCTATGTGAATGCGTGGCAGGAGGGTGCATTTCAGGCGGCTTGGTATCAGATCGAACAATTACATACACGAGTGATGCAGGGATAGCGTAATGACCGGAACCGGGCGACGGATCGTCTGCCTTTGTATGCTGGCGTTGGTGATTGCCGGATACCTGGCTCCCGATCGGGTTCATGCTCGGGCCGACGGTACTGTGACTGCCCCGGCGCGCAGCACACCCGGTCTGCTGCTGGAGACCGGTGAGCAGATTTTTCGATCCGTTTGCATTGCTTGCCATTCGCCGGGGAGAGAAGATGTCGACGGAGTCTTTCCCGCGTTGGCAGGCAATGCGCTGGTAGTTCTCGACGATCCCAGGAGTGTGACACTCGCCGTGCTCTATGGGCGCGGCGGGATGCCGCGCTTCGGTTCACTCTTGACAGACGAGCAGCTTTCAGCCGTGATCACTTATATTCGGACAGACTTGGAAGGCAACCATGCGTCGCCGGTGACGCCCGGCTATGTGAACCAGATTCGTATCGAAACCGAATCGACACCGCCGGGGAAACTCGTGTCCGCTCCAACCGGTAGTCCGCAGCCGGAGCTTCCCGGCAACTGACCCTTCCTGGAACAACTCGATTGGACCGATTTGAGATGATGCGCTTGTGAATACTCCTCCATAACGAGGGACATCGGCGGACCGCTGGACTGTTTCTGCGAGACAAGCCATGTCCGGGGAAGGGGAAGAAATGATCGAAATGGCGCCCATTCATATGTTCGTGTTCGGGTTTCGCGACGCCGAGCAATTCACCCCGGCGATCATCCAGGAAGTCGAATCCCTCCAGAAGCGCGGCTTGATTCGGCTTATCGACCTGCTCTATGTCGAACGGCTCGAAGATGGCAGTCTTGTGAGCACCGAAATGAGCGGGCTCACCCCGGGTGAGATGGAGGAAGTCGGCAGCCTGCTGGACCTCCTGTTGGGCGCCGCGGGTGGCCCCCCTGCGGGAACGGACCGCGAGGAAACAGATCTCCAGGAGCCGGAGAGCGATCTCTTCTACGGGATCGCGAGCGCGGACATTGCGGGCGTCATCGAGGGGATTTCTCCCGGTGGCGCCGTCGCCATCGCACTCTTCGAACATTGCTGGGCATTCGAGATTCGGAACAAGATCCGGCGTGCCACCGGGTATCCAATTGCCCAGGGATTTCTGACACCAGAGCTTTTCATGCTCATCGGCGAAGAAGCCCGCTTGCTGCGCGATGCCGCCGCTGCCGTCGAGATTGCCAAAGAGCAACGAGGCGCGGCGCTGCTGGATGCGCTCGATTCGATCGTCGGCTCCTCCGCGAGCGACGAAGCGCTGGTCTCCAGCACGGTCGAAATTCTCCAGAGCGGTTCTCGGCAATCGGTCGCCCATGCCGCTGCCACCGTTCGTGCCCTCATGGAAGGCGGCTTTTTGCCGGAATGCTCGGCCGAAGAGGCGATCAAATACCTGGCGCGCAAAGACCTGATCGATTCCGAAACGCTGTTCGAAGCCGAACACCTCATCGACTCCCTCAATCCGAATTGAGCCCCCCAACCACAGCCCGGGACCCATCGTAGCGCCGCCATTTTTGGTGAGCTTTGGGGTACGGGGCTGCCATGAATAGCGACGCTACGGTGTCTGGGGACCGAGGCGAGCAACGGGCGCCGGTCGCGATCTGACCGGCGTTACGCGGATCCGGAGAGGGGGCATTGCGATTCGAGGAGTATTCGGTCGTGACTTCCAGCCTTGGCTTTTCTTGGTGAACGCGACGAAGATCGTCCCCGAACCCCGTGCCCGTGGTACCCTCCCGCCATGACACGACCATCTGACATTTCCACGCGGACCAAACTCACCTGGTATGGCGATGCCGATTTCAGCACCTTCATGCGGCGCGCCTTCGCCAAGGGTATGGGGCTGACCGATGAGGACCTGGAAAAACCCCTCATCGGTATCTGCAACTCGTGGAGTGAACTCAACCACTGTAACTCCCATCTGCGCGAGGTCGCCGCGGCGGTCAAACGCGGGGTATTGCAGGCCGGCGGTATTCCGCTCGAATTTCCCACCATCTCCCTCGGGGAAATCTTCATCAGTCCGACCTCCATGCTCTATCGCAATCTGATGGCGATGGACACCGAGGAGATGATCCGCGCCCAACCGATCGAGGGAGTCGTATTGTTGGCCGGATGCGATAAGACCACCCCCGCCCAGCTCATGGGCGCGGCCAGCGCCGATCTGCCCGCCATCATGGTCACTGGCGGCCCGATGATGAGCGGTCGCTGGCGTGGGAACGATCTCGGGGCCTGTACCGATTGCCGCCGCTATTGGATGGAATATAAAGCCGGCACGATTGGCGATGAAGAAATCGGCGAGTTGGAAGAAGCGCTCTTCCGCTCGCATGGACATTGCATGGTCATGGGCACCGCCAGCACGATGGCCTCGGTGGCCGAAGCGCTCGGTATGACCTTGCCCGAAAACGCCGCTATCCCCGCGCCCGATTCTGGCCGGTTGCGCCATGCCGAAGCTGCCGGTCGCCGTATCGTCGAGATGGTGCATGAAGGTCTGCGTCCCAGCCAGATCATCACCCGCGAGGCCATCGAAAACGCCATCCGGGTGCTTTGCGCGGTGGCCGGGTCGACCAATGGCGTGGTGCATCTGCTGGCCATCGCCCGCCGGGCGGGTATTCGGCTGGAGCTCGACGATTTCGACCGGATCAGCCGGGAAACCCCGACCCTGACCAATATCAAGCCCTCCGGTCAATACCAGATGGCCGAGTTGTTCGAGGCAGGGGGTATCCCGGCGGTCATGCGCGAGCTCTTGCCGTCGCTGCACGGCCACGCTCTGACCGTTACTGGCAAAACCGTGGCCGAAAATCTCGATGGGGTGCCGGAATCCTTCCGGCGCGATGTCGTTGCTTCCGTCGAGCGCCCGATTCATCCCGAAGGTGGACTCGCCGTATTGCACGGCAATCTCGCTCCGGACGGCGCGGTCATCAAACATGCCGCCGCCTCGCCAAATCTGCTCGATCATCGCGGCCGCGCCGTGGTTTTCACCTCGATCGAGGATCTCACCCGCCGCGTACACGATCCAGATCTCGATGTCACCCCGGACGATGTGCTCGTCCTGCAAAACGCCGGACCCATCGGCGGTCCCGGGATGCCCGAAGCGGGGATGTTGCCGATTCCGCAGAAGCTGCTGCGCGCTGGCGTGCGGGATATGGTCCGCATCTCCGACGCGCGAATGAGCGGGACCGCCTTCGGCACCGTCGTGCTCCATATCACACCGGAAGCCGCCGTGCGGGGACCGCTGGCCGCGGTTCGCGATGGAGACATAATCCATCTCGATGTCCCGAACCGCACCCTCACACTCGAAGTAGCGGAAGAGGAAATCGCCGCCCGGCTCGCCGCGCTCCCACCGCATACCCCCGACCGGCTCCTGCGGCGTGGGTACGGCTGGCTCTATGGCGAACACGTCACCCAGGCCAATCTCGGCTGCGATTTCGATTTCGCCGCCGCCGACTGGGGAGACTGACGGTCGCAAGTCCGGCGCATATTCGGCGTAGTGAAGGACGCCCCTCTCCTTCCGTGGCCGATCTCTTGGCGGGATAAGGACGCGGAGGTCCTCCACTACGGCCGGTCAGAGGTCTTGTCGAGCATGGCCGAAGTCCGCTTCTGTACCATTTCCGGGCGCAAAAAGAACCAGCCTCGATAGCCGATGCTGGTTCTCTCCACACTGGGTTCGATTGTCAGGAGGGTCCGGAATCCCCTGAACCACTCAAGGCTCAGGGCTCAGGACCCAAGACCCCGGACTAGTAGTTGTACGAGCTCGAGCGGCGATCCTGGAAGCATTCGCGGCAATAGACCGGCTTGCCAGCGGTCGGCTGGAAGGGAACTTCGGTCTCTTTGCCACACTGGCTGCAGACCGCCGGGTACATCTGGCGCGGACCGCGGTTGTAGCTATCGCCACCGCCGTAGCCACCGCCGCGGCCGCTGCTGTAGCTGTCGCCACCATAGCCGCCACCGCCGCCACCGCTGTAGCCACCGTAGCTATCGCCACCGGACGCGCGCTGCTGCTTGCGGGCCGCGCGGCACGACGGGCAACGCATCGGTTCGGAATAGCCGCGCTCGGCGTAGAACGACTGCTCGCCGGCGGTAAACGTGAATGCCTGGCCGCAGTCGCGGCACGTAAGCGTTCGATCACTCATGGAAGGAAATTCTCCTGAAAGAGCACCGGGAAGAGAACTCCCGGCACGAAATGGACTTGCTAAAACCAATGGACGAAACTGCGATCACAGCCACTCAGGCCGGCCATTTCCTCTTACTGCGTGGAATCCTCCCAAACTGGAATCGAACTATCGGTGACGGAACGTAATGCGCCCGCGCGTCAGGTCATACGGCGAAAGCTCGACCGTCACCCGATCCCCGGGAAGCACCCGAATGTAGTTTTTGCGCATCTTGCCGGCCAAATGACCGAGCACATGCTGCCCGCCTTCGAGCTCCACGGTGAACATCGCGTTCGGCAGAGCTTCCAACACCTTGCCGTCCACGGCAAGAGCATCCGGATTTTGACGCGGTCCGCGCGTCTCGGTGGTTGGCTGCGCCGGGGTTACTGGCCGCGGCGGCTTTCGGTAGACTGGCTTTTTCGCCATCGACGACCTCCTTACCGACCCCGGTCCGTTGCGCCGGGCACGCATGACGACGCCACCAAGGGCCGCCTGGGCGACACTGGATACGCGCATGCCTGCCTCGCCCGACTCACCAGCAGTGAGTGGCCAGACTCGGCATAATCGGACTTCGGAGATGGAAAATAGAAAATGCTCAGAAACTCGCCATCGACTATGTAACGCAAGCAGACACGCCTGCGCATTCCCCACGATGGCTACGACGACACCCTGTGCCGTTGCACGCACCAATCGCTCGAAAATACCCTGGAATCGCTTTCAGAGTCGCGCGCATTTCTTAGGATAGCACACTACTCGCGTCGATGCGGAAGCTGCAGGATGAATACCCGGTTCGTCTATGCCGAATTCATGCCGTATCGACCCCAGTGACCAGCGGACCATTCTCCCATGATTCGACCGAGCCTCCGGCTCGCCAGATCCACTTGGCCATTCATCCAGCTTCCTTAAAATGGCAGGGCGCTGCCTCGCTCGCCACACTTGGGTCCCGCGATGTCGCCCTTCATGCTACGGTCCGGTCGATCCCGCTGCGCCGGGCCGAGTCGTCCTTTCGTACAATGCCGCTGCCTGCGCCGGAACCGTCTGACGCAACAAGCACAACCGCCAGCTCGGTCCAGGGAGGTGCAAACCGGTGAGCCTGTTGATTCGTTTCGTAGTCACGGCCATAGCCGTCGCAGCTGCTGCCTATCTGGTGCCGGGAATCCATGTCGGGGACAACGCCGCCAAAGCCGTCATCCTCACCGCCATCATTCTCGGTGTCATCAACGCGGTCATTCGGCCGCTGCTGAAACTCTTCTCCTTCCCGTTGATTCTGGTGACCCTCGGACTCTTCATCCTGGTGATCAATGCCATCTGCTTCTATCTGGCGGCGTGGATCAGCCGGACTATTTTCGACGTGCGCTTCACGTTCGACAGCATCTGGGCGGCGCTGCTGGGCGCCATCGTGATCTCGGTCGTCTCCACCATCCTCAACTGGGTGCTTCCGGACGACCGCTAGCCTGCCCGAAGCAGTCACTCGACCGGCCGGGGTTATGCGCATTGCGTGACCCCGGTTCGTCATTTGGGTGCAGGAGACCGATCCGGGTCCGTTTTGGGTCGCGAACGTACCGGGAATTTTGGGTGTTCGGCCCCGCGGAGCCTATTGCAATCCCCCTGCACAGCCGATAAGATGGAACCGTGACCGCAGTAACGCATTCGGCCGGGTCGGGAAGCCTGGGCCGATTGTTCGAGCAATCGTAGGCGGGAACGGGGAAAGTCGCGCCGTCACAGACGAAAACTTGGCCAGTTTTCGTGTCAGTGATCGTCGCCAAATCGGTGACGAAGGCTGACGGGAGCGGGGTTTTGGAACAGTACGATCGAACCAGAACGGGGTGGCGAACCCCGGGCTGCGCCCCACCGGGACGCGGCCCGGGCTTCGCCATTCCTGGGATGAATGCGCTCTCCGCGACGTATGCACGCGTGGTTCCCGGCACGTTCGATCGTGATCGACGACTAGTTCGCATTCGTGGCTCGAGTCGAGGGGATCCCGACCCGATCGACTCCGGCGGTAGAGGAGGTCCATAAACGCCGGAAAAGACGGGACTTGTTCACTCATTGCAGCACATGCATCACAGCAGCGGGAAGGGGCGGAAGGCCCCAGGGATTCAAGAGGAGTTTGGGTATGGCATCGAGGCGGACTGCAAACGCGTTACGAGCAATCGGCGCGTTTGTCATGATTCTCAGTCTCTTGACCTATGCCACCGGCGTTCAGGCCGCTGGCACCTCCAGCTCGGGGAAGGTCAAGGTCTCGCTCGACGATTCCACGGGTAACGCCACAGGAGGGGATGCCGGTAGTGGCACCTCCGGCGGCGCGACCGGTGGAAGCGGCGGGAATGGAGCCAATGGTTCCGATGGCGGCGCGGGCACGGGCGGTAGCGCGACCGCCAACGGCGGCGATGGTATCGGCGCCGGCGCGACTGGTGGCAACGCGATCGGCGGGAATGGTGGAGACGCGGGTGGGGACACCACCGGCGGCAACACCACCGGCGGCAGTGTGGCCGGTGGCGCGGGCACGGGCGGCTCCGGCACGGGCGGCAATGCATCGGCGGGCGGAAACGCCACCGGCGGCGGCGGCTACGGTGGAAGCGCTGGCGGCAATGTGACCGGCGGAACGGCAACTGGCGGCGATGCGTCGATCGAGGGCCCCATCTCCGGTGGCGGCGGTACCTATACCGGCACCGTCGGTAACACCGGGCTCGGCGGCGCTGGCGGCGCTGGCGGAGATGGCGGAGATGCCAACAGTATCTCCAATGCCAACGGCGGCAACGGCGGCAACGGTGGCAACTTCGTCGCCAATGGCAGTGTGATCGGCGGTGGCAACACCGGCGGTTCTGTTTCGATTGGCAGTTTCATCGCGGGTAACGCAACGGTGACGACCGTCGGCGGTGGCAACACCGGCGGCAATGGCATTGGCGGCTATTCCATCAGCGGTTCCTCTGCTGGTGGTATCGGCGCTGGTGGCAATGCGCTCGGCGGTTCCGCGGTCGGCGGTCCGACCAATGGTGGTGTGACCCTCGGCGGCGGGAACTCCGGCGGCGACGGTGGCGTCGCGAACGGCGGAACGGCGTTCGGCGGCAGCGGCACCGGCGGTAACGGCGGCTATGCCTCCGGCGGTGCTGGCACGGGTGGCCAGGGCGGCCAGGGTGGCAATGGCGGCAACGGCGGCGGCGCTCACAGTGGTGACGCGGTCGGCGGCGATGCTGGCAGTGGCAGCTCGGTTTCCAAGAGCATCAATGGCCAGGATCCGATTCAGGCCCTCGGTGTCGGTGGTGATGGTGGCGTGGCCACCTCGGCCGATAGCGAGGGTGGCGATGGTGGCGCTGCCCAGGGCCGCGGCCAGGGCCAGCGGGTGCCGGCGGGTCGTGCGGTCGGTGAGCAGC
>WBZR01003876.1_pt2 | contig 10455 bp, 10 predicted proteins | sample 5204231 | NCBI WGS metagenome assembly WBZR01 (sample SAMN12412403, study PRJNA552823) | activated sludge metagenome | isolation source: activated sludge from anammox sidestream of wastewater treatment plant... | place: USA: Virginia | collected 2017-08
TTCCGCCTTCACCGGAAAGCTCGTCGTGGATCGCCTTGAGCTGCTGGGTGAGATAGTACTCGCGTTGCTGTTTTTCCACCTGCTCGCGCACGCGGTCCTGGATCCGGGTTTCCAGCTCGGCAACATTGAGGTCCTCTGCCAGATGAACCGCGATCTCTTCCAATCGCTTGACCGGATCGACCAGCTCCAGAAAGTGTTGCCGACGATGGGTTTCGGTGACGATCTGGGTTGCCAGCAAATCGGCCAGATGCCCGGGATCATTGGCCCGCTGGACCATATCGAGAATTTCCGGCGCGATCTTTTCGCGAGCGTCGTTGTAGCGGCTGGTGAGTTCCTGCACGTGTTGGAGCAATGCCCGCGCATCGGGCGAATCGTGTTTCGATTCGACCAATTCGTCGGCAGCGACGGTGAAATAGGGGCGCGCCGTATCGAACTGGCTGATGCGGACACGGGCAATCCCCTCCAGCACGACCTGGATGGCGTTGCTGGGTTGCCGTTCCACCGATACCAGCTCGACCAGCGAGCCGATGGAGTAGAGATCGTCCGAGGTGGGATCTTCGGCGTCGGCGTCGCGGTGCGCGGTGACGACGAGCCGGCGGTTGCCGGAGAGCGATTCTTCGACCGCCTGGATCGAGCGGGGGCGGCCGACCAGCAGGGTCACGATATTCCGGGGAAAGATGACGACATTCTTGAGCGGCAAGAGCGGATATCGGTGCGCGTACAGCTCGTGACGACTCATCGGAACAGGATCTCCCAGCCAGTGGCGAATCGAACAGCGATGCGTCGGAATCGGGGAACGAACCATGCAGGTCGGGAACACCGGCGCACTGCGACCCTCCAGCCAGCATGTCGGAAAGGTCTGCCCGGCTAGCATACCACTCAGCGGCTCGGGATGTACGTACGGGTTCGCGCCGATTCGTTACGGGCAGATACTGTCCGAAGGGGCGCGAACGTACGAATCTTCCTGCATACAGAAGTCGACCATTACCGATGCGATCCGATCGACATCGTCGGTCACGATCAAACGCTCGAGATCGGTCGGCGCGATGAGCCGGTTCGCCAGCAATTCCTGCTCGATCCAGCCAACGAGTGGATCCCAAAAGCGATGGCCGTAGAGCACCACCGGAAAATTATCGAGCTTGCCAGTCTGGATTAGTGTAAGCGCCTCGAAGAGCTCATCGAGGGTTCCGAAGCCTCCGGGAAAGATGACGAACCCGGCCGCATATTTTACGAACATGATCTTGCGAACGAAGAAATAGCGGAAATTCAGCGGCAGATTGACAAAACTGTTGATTCCTTGCTCATGCGGGAGCTGGATGTTCAATCCGACCGAACAGCCACCGGCTTCATGGGCTCCCTGATTGGCCGCTTCCATAATGCCGGGACCGCCCCCAGTTATGACGGTGAATCCTGCCTGGGTGAGTTTCCGGCCCGTTTCCACCGCGGCTGAAAAATAGGGCGAATCGGGGCCAATACGGGCAGATCCGAAGATGGAGATCGCTGGTCCGAGTTCGGACAACGCATCGAACCCTTCGACCAATTCTCCCTGCATGCGCATCACCCGCCACGGATCGGTGTGGGTGAATGCTGCTGCCTCGGCCCGGTCACTCGGCCCGCAACTGAGCAGCAGTTTGTCGTCTGTCGGGCGACCCTGATAGACGGAACGGTTGATCGTCGGATTCGGAATCAGATTTTCGCTTTCCACCCATCCGAATGCCGTGGTGCCCGTTTCCAGCTTCTTCGTCATTTGTGCCTCTCCGGCATGCAAGCCGATGGACCGGTAGACTTTGGCGGATCTTCTGTGCCCTCCGATTCCCGGACCCGCCCAGAGACCGTTCGCCGAGTCTGTATATTGCACGAGGAGCCCGCGTGCCCCGGATCGCATCTTTCGAATTCGTCCGTCGCCGAGCTCCGCTCGCTTGTGCGTTCATTGTGGCATGCGGATTGCTGGTGGCATGCGGTTCGGAAAAGAACGATTCGCCCGATTCGATCCCTACGGCCATACCCACCCAGACGGTGGAAATCGTTCCGACGGCGCTGACTGGGCCGCCCCGCCTCAGCTCGCCGGTTTGGACGAATGCCATCGCGCCGGAGACCAATGCGCCTGTCGACACCACGCCCGTGATCGGCGATACGGTCATCTATGCGGTCTTTCCGATCGAATCGCTTCCGGCTGGATCGCAGTTGCTGGCAAGCTGGTTTTTCAATGACACGTCGCTCGATGCACTGGACTCGGCGATGCGCATCGACCGGGACCGCGTGTCCGGTTGGGTCGAATTCCATATCGAGCGCACGGGCCCGGACCCGTGGCCGGATGGCGTTTACAAGATCATCGTCAGCGATGGCACCCGCGAGCTCCAGCGGTCGGAGATCGCCATTTCCTGATGTAGCGGCGGCGAAATCCGGCGTTTGTCCTGCCTTGAAAGAGAAGAACGTGGGATGGTACGCTCATCTCCACGCCTCCTTCGAGCATCGTTCCCGCTCCATCTGGCATCGCAGGGATCGCTCCGGGCCCACTCGATCGGGCGCTATGGGAAGGGCATTCCCGGAGCTCGCGCACTGCCTTTCCAGCGGAAGGGAAACCAGCCTGTGGACGACCACAGTCAATCCGATTTGCACATCGGGCCGAGCGGCGAACGGTGCGCCGCGGACTGCATCGACTCCCAGCCAGCTCGTTCGGAGAGCAGCGCTCGGTCGGTCATACAGCGCCCATTCGTCTGGCAATGCGGCCGGCGGCTGCTGTTGCTCGAATGGGAATTGGGCTACTGGGTGCTGGCCGAGCTGGAATTCGATTCGCGGTTGTGCCGCTATACGGAACTCCGGCGAGCGTTCTACCAATGGGAACGAGAAGCCGTGGGAGCACTGCTGAGCCGCACCATTGCCTATGGCGACGAAGCGGCCGTCGAATCGGCTGCCTTGCTCGATGAATGGATAAGCCACCGGCGCTAGGCGGATGCACGGAGCCTTCTATCCAGTTGTCGATCCCCGGGGTGCTGGCCGCATTTCGTGGCACGGGTGGCAGGCTCTATGGACGTCCAGTCCTACGAATCGGATTGCGGCGCTTCGTCGAGCCGGAAGGCCTTTTCTCCGGCGCGAATCTGGACGGGAAGCTGATTCGCCTCCGGGGGTAGCGGGCAGGACCATCCGTCACTGTAGGCGCAATACGGGTTATAGGCGTAGTTGAAGTCGATCATAATGGTTCCGTCCGGTTTTTCCTGCGGGTCGAGATACCGGCCACCCGCGTAGGTTTCCAGCCCGTTGGTGCGGTCGGCAAAGGGCAGGAAGAAGCGGCCACGGTCGGCATCTCGTAGCAAGGTCAGCTCGTAGTACCCCGACCCGACCATGAAGCGCACGATCCCTGCAATGAAAAAATCGACCTTTTGCCCGTCGCTGGTATCGAGCGTGAGGGGACTGCCCTGGTGGGGCGACGCATCGACCTCCAATTCGAATTGGAGTGCTGGCTCGTACTCGAAATAGGCGAGTCCCTGAAAACGATGCTGTTGTTCATGTTCGAGCGGCGAATGCGCCCCGGACGCGAAATAGGCGTCCTTGTGCTTGCGGAAATCGTCGAGTCGGGCGTTGCTGGCCATATCTGGGGTTCTCCGGACGATGGGGCGGATATTCATAGACGGAGTCTATAGGGCGACCCTGTTTCCCGGAGATTCTGCAGTCATTTGGGTCCGATTCGATGGCGCCATCCAGGAGGCGGATGCTAGGCTAGCAAGGCGTGAACGTCGCTAGAGCTGGCAGGTACGGATATGACGCAGCCCTCGACCCCCATCGGAGTATTCGACTCCGGATTCGGTGGATTGAGCGTGTTGCGCGCCTTACGAGCGCAGATGCCAGATGAATTGTTTGTCTATCTGGCCGATTCCGCGTATTGCCCGTATGGGGAAAAGGACGACCGGACCATCGAAGCCCGGGTTCATCTGCTGGCGGGCGAACTGGTCGATCGGGCCTGCAAGGCGCTGGTCATCGCCTGCAATACGGCCTGTTCGGTCGCGATCGAATCGCTGCGGGAACGATTCGACCTGCCCATCGTCGGATTGGAGCCGGCGGTCAAACCAGCGATTCTTCGATCGAAACATCGCCGGGTGGTGGTGCTTGCGACACCGCGCACCGTGCGCGGGGAAAAGCTGCGCCGGTTGATCGAGACTCACGCCGGACCGGTCGTGGTGGAAACGATCCCCGCGCCGGGCTTGGTCGAGCTGGTCGAATCCGGCCAGATCCATGACCGGGTGGCACGCGCCCGGGTCAGCGAATTGTTGGAAGGGCCACTGGCGCGCGGGTGCGATGCGGTTGTGCTGGGTTGCACGCACTACCCGTTTCTGGCGGGGATCGTGGCCGAGATTGCCGGGCCCAGTGTGGCCATTCTCTCAAGTGGCGCGCCGGTCGCCCGGCAAACCGAACGAGTGCTGGAACGCGCGGGTTTGCGCAGCCGCGCGGCGAATCCGGGCGGCTGCGCCTATTTCACGACAGGGGACGCTGGCGATTTCGAGCGGGTCGCGTCTACATTGCTCGGCATTCCGGTGCGAGCCGAGCAACTCGTCGTTCGTCGCACGATCGCGACGTCCGGCGTTGTTTCGGCCTGAGCACAGGATCCGGACGGAACCACCAGCCTCGCCTCAGGCGTTGTCTCTTGCGCCAGCGTGGACTGCTTCGAGCTCGGCCGCGTTGTAGTCGACCGGTTCGTAGGTCGAATAGGTAAGCGTTTCCGACAGTGTCACTCGGAAGGGCGGATCGGCCACCAAATCGGCGATGCCGCTGCGTTCGACCAATGTGCCATCGACCGCTTCCAGCACGCGGATGTCCGCGACCCGGTTCGGACCCATGCCCCGTTCGCCGGCCACCCGCAGATAGGTGATCTTCGCCGGGTCGATGCCCATCAGCGCGGTGCCGATAGTATCGACCGCGGTCTGGTTGGTTCCGGCCAGGGCGAGTCCCATCGGGCGGTCATTGCCATTGCGAAAACCGGTGCCATCGCGCGGGACCAATGCATCGACGATATTCAGATCGGGGGTTCGGGCCAGCGAGATATCACAGATCTTGTGCGCCCAGCGCTCGTGTGAGTCGAGAATCGAGCCGTCCAGGCCGTCGCCGCCGCGGTCGCCCTTGTAGCGCGGGAAGAGCGTGCACATGTGTCGTTCTTCCAGCGGCACGACGATGCCCTGCAAGTTCTTGATGCTGATCGTCGTGATCGCGAGGTTGTGGGTGCGCATCTTCGGGATATTGATGAAATAGGCGTCCGGATCCCAGACGGTGCGTCCGATCGGCATCTGGTCGAAAACGACCCCGTCAGGAATATCGACCCGGACGTAGTCATCGGCATTGAGATCGACCAGCGAGAACCCGAGTTCGTCGCGCAGCACGTCGTAGCCGACATTGGCATAGTGCTCGCGCATATCGCGGCTTTCCTCGCCGCCGCCGCCCTCGGCGACCGAGATCGCGCTGGCATCGATCCCATTCGCTACCAGGTACTCCACCACTCCCCGCAGAAATCCGGGGTGGACGGTGATACCTGAATCGGGTGATACGCCATGCACCACGTTCGGTTTGAGTGTGATCTTCGGTTTGTCGATCTCGGGCCGGAGCAGATCGAGCAATGTGCGCGCGGCGGTGGTGAAGGCTTCGGATGGATAGGGATACGCCTCCGGCGCGCGATAGAGAACGACGGTGTCGGAACGGTTCCAGTCGGAGTGGGACATCGATATCCTCGCTTTCAGATTCCGGGTGAAAAGATCGCGCGGCAGGGAGCGCCGCAGGAACCGACGAGTGGGATCGGCAATACGGTCAAGCGGCCGCGATCGGCGCCTGTGCGGTCGAGATGAACCAGTGGCGCCAAAATCATCGCGCCGCTACCGAAGAGGACCATGTTCACACCCTGGCCTTCGGCCGCGACCGGATCGTCGAAAGCGGGCATATCGCCGCCAAGAATCGACACGCCGTGGGCGACGATCCAGCGCATGGCCTCCATGTCGAAATGGGGCGATTGCGTCACGAACGTGTCGTTATTGCCGCGCTGCGCCTGCCAGCCGGTATCGACCAGCAGCGCGTCGCCGGGATGCAGCTCGGTAACGGCGGATTCGAGATCGGCAGCGGTAATGTGCTCCCGTGGTCCTCGCGGCAACCGCGCGATGCTTGCATAGACGAAAAACCGTTCCAGAGGCACCTGGTCGATGGATGGCGCATCGGCGATCAGATGCTTGGCGGTTTCCAGATAGGTGCCCGCCAGGGTCGGCATGGCGAACCAGTCGGCTTCCCAGCCACGTTCCTCGATGGTCGCCCAGCGTTTGTGCTCGAAGGGCGGGATGTCATCGATCATCGGCGCGTAGCTCCACATATCCGGCTGGAGCGGTCCGGTCAGGTCGATCAGCATTGCTCTGCACATCTCCGGGTCATTGTCGCCGTTGCCGGCGGAAACCATATCGCAAACGTTCAGGAAACCGACAGGAGCCTACCAATAGCGCATGGCGTCGCGGAAGAGTCCCGCAAGATCTTCGGCCGAGGCCGGGCGCGGTGAAAGCTTCGTCACGCGATGCTGCGGCAACGTACCTTCGACCAGCTTGGGAATATCGGCCTCGGTGAAACCGAGCGCGCCGAGTCCATTGGGCATCTCGATCTGCTTCATGAGATCGATCAATCGTCCGGAAAGCACCTCGCCGGCATCCTCCGGGCCTGCGCCGGACGTATCGGCGCCGAGCATGCGCGCTGCCGCCAGATGCCGCTCCGGGTTCGCCTGGGCGGTGAATCGAAACACCGCCGGGGCATTCACGATGACGGAAATGCCGTGCGGCACGATCGGATGATCCTTCGGGTACCCCTCCGGTATGTACGACCGCACCAGTCCCGAGATCGGATACGACATTCCGTGGGGCAGATGCACCCCGGCATTGCCGAATCCGATCCCGGCAAAGGCTGCTGCCAGCATCATCTGACCGCGCGCTTCCAAATCATCTGGTTGGTTGACGACCTGCACCAGATTGGCGGCCACCATTTCCATCGCTTTGGATGACCAGATATCACTGATCGGATTGGCGCCCTGATAGGCCGGCCGCAGCCCGGGCCGTTCCGGCGCTGGGCGACTGCTGTATGGGATGGCGGTATATGACTCGATGGCGTGGCTGAGCACATCGAGCGCCGAACTGGCGGTGACCATGGGCGGCATCGAGAGTGTATTGAGTGGATCGAGAACGCCGAGCACCGGCCGCAGCGCGCGATGGGCGATCCCGGTTTTGACGTGCATCGAGGTGAGGTCGAAGATCGCCACGCCGGTTGTTTCACTACCGGTGCCGGCGGTCGTAGGAATGGCGATCAGCGGTTTGAGCTTGCCTGGAACTGGTTTGCCTTCGCCGATGGGAGCGTTCACATAGGTGAGGAATGGGGCTGGCCAGGTCGAATAGAGATTGGCGGCTTTGGCGGTATCCATGACCGAACCGCCACCGACGGCCACGAAGGCATCGAACCCGCCATCGTTCGCGAAATCGATCGCCTTTTGGTACGAGACGTCGGTGGGCTCGACCCGGACATCACTGAAGACCGCGTAGTCGATTCCGGCGTCCTGCAACGCTTGGGTCGTGATCGCAACGGCATCATGCGTCGTCAGTACGGGATCGGTCACTACCATGACCCGGGTGGCGCCGAGCGTTTTGACGTCTTCCCCGATCTCGCGGGTAACGCCAGGCCCGTATTTGATCGACGACGTGTCCATGGTGAACGCGGTTTCGAACGACATGATGTCTCCTTGCAGCGCTGCAACTGAATGCTTCGAGCGGAAGTATCCCATGATCGAATAGCCCTTTGATCCCACCGCACCATAGCCGCCGGCACGGGGCTGGCGAAGAACCACCGCCAGCACGGGGCCGGCTCCTACGGGAGGATCGAGAGGCGGCCCGCGGCCGGATCGACGATCAGCGGGATTGGATCGATGAGATCGCCGGCGAATTGGCCGTGCGCATCGTGCCGGCGAAATGCCATGACGAAATTCCCGAGCCAGGGATCGAGGATCGCGCGCGCTGCATAAAGCGAGCCACGATCATCGGCCAGCAGCAACGGTTCCGGCGCCAGGGTAAATGGGCCGTAGGGGGAGTCGGCAAGGAAGTAGTGGGTGCCGTTCCATGTTGCCTGGACACCATCGATTGTTGCGTGCCTGGCGGTGCAGAAGAGCATCGCCCAGTGATCTCCCAGTGGGAAGACTTGCGGTACTTCCACCTCGCCGAAGACGCCGGGATCGGCGACCGGTGGACCCGGCGTCCAATGGATCAGGTCGGGCGAGGTGGCGATCCCGACCACGCCGCACCGTTCCCGGGGCACATTTGCGGCCGACGCGGTGTAATACATCAGCCAGCGATCGTCGTGGCGAACGATCCAGGGGTCGCGACAATCGGAGCGTACTGAGCCATCAGCGGCAGGAGCCGCGTACCAGGGAGCAACCGCTTCCAGTAGTGGGTTTTCCTCGACTTTTTGCCAATGATAGAGATCGTCAGAGATGGCTAGACCGACCCGTTGCACACTGACCGGTTCCGATCGGGACCGGCCGGTATAGAAGAGGTAATTCCGGCCTTCGTGGCGGGTGACCGAACCGGTCCATTGGGTCCAGTCGTCCCATACGCCGGGTTCGCCCAGCGGCAGAATGGTTCCGTGGTATTCCCAATGCTTCAGATCGGCTGACGTGGCGTGACCGATGCGTGCCCGGTCGTGCCGCATTTCCGGATCGGGCAACGATCGCGGCGCCTGCAAAAAATAGCAATGAAATGGCTCGCTCGCGGAAAGCCGCGGAGCGAGCCAGAAATCCCAAACGTACGAGTCGTCGAGATGGAGTGTCATTCGCGCTGGCAGGTCCTCATCCCTTGATTGCGCCGGCGGTCAAGCCAGCGAGAATTTTACGCTGGAAGATCAAGACCAGCACCACCAGCGGGATTGTGACGACCACCGCCGCGGCCATGATGCTCCCCCAGGGTTCGTCATATTGCGTATTGCCCCGGAAACTGGCGATGGCCGGTTGCACCGTGCGGGCCGCATACGTGTTGGTGAAGGTCAGGGAGAAGAGAAACTCATTCCAGGCGGCGATGAAGGCCAGCAGCCCCGTTGTCACCAACCCCGGCATCGACAAGGGCAACATGATCTTGTAGAACGCCTGGAATGGCGTAGCTCCGTCCACCAACGCCGCTTCTTCGAGTTCGCCGGGCATGGCCTTGAAGAAGTTGGCCAACACCCAGACCGTGAATGGCAGCGTAAAGGTCATGTACGTCAACACCAATCCCGGGATCGTGTTGTACAGATTGAAGTCGCGCATCATCTTGAAGAGCGAACCCAGAATGGCGATGGCGGGAAACATCGTCATGGCCAGAATGATGTAGAGAGTGAGATTGCGGCCCCGGAATTTGATGCGTCCGAGCGCGTATGCGGCGAACGATCCGAAAACCAGCGCGATGACCACCGTCGCGACGGACGCGATGATCGAGTTCCGCAAAGCATAGAGAAAATCGCGCTGATGAAAGACGTAGTCCAGGTTGCCCCAATAGATCCTGGACGGGAGATACCGGGTTGGAGTCGTGCTGATGTCTTCGTTTGGTTTGATCGCGGCGAGGAGGGCCCAAACGAACGGGAACACAGTGTAGATCAGGATGAAGATGACCAACAGCCAGAACAAGCCACGCAGGATGACATTGCTGGCTTTGAACTGGCGGCGATTGCGTGGCATATCGGGTGGCAATGTGGAACGGTCAAGAGAAACAGTCGCCATCTCAGCCTTCCTCCACCCGCACCAGCCGGGTGTAAATCAACACGAAGACGCCGATACACAGGAAGATGATGACACTGGCGGCTGACGCACGTCCCAGCCGGTCACCGTCCACCAGTGTTTGCTGTGTGAAGATCGACAATGTCAGCGTGCTGATGCTCGCGCCGAACATAACGTAGATGACATCGAAAACGCGGAAAGCGTCGAGTGTACGGAAAATCAGCGCGACCAGGATGGCTGGCCGCAACAGCGGCAGGGTCATTTGCCAAAACTGATTCCACTTGCTTGCCCCGTCGACCCAAGCCGCTTCGTAGACATCGCCAGGGATGACCTGCAGTCCGGCAAGCAGGAGTAATGCCATAAATGGCGTGGTTTTCCAGACGTCGACGGCAATGGCGCTCGGCAGAGTCAAATTTGGCCGCGCGAGAAATGCGATCTTATGCTCAGGAAAAACCCCGGCCAGATTGTCACCGACGAACGGAATCCACGAAACCGCTTTTGGCAACTTGTTGACCAGGATGTCGTTGATGACGCCGTAATTGTCATTGAGCATGTACGCCCAGAGCCGAGACGACACGACGGTGGGGATCGCCCAGGGAATCAAAATCGCGGTTCGCATCAGCCCGCGACCCTTGAATTGCGAATTGATAATGAGCGCGACGACGAGTCCGAGCAGGAGCTCGAGAAGGACCGAAGCCACTGTGAACTTCAATGTG
>WBZR01000342.1_pt1 | contig 10453 bp, 10 predicted proteins | sample 5204231 | NCBI WGS metagenome assembly WBZR01 (sample SAMN12412403, study PRJNA552823) | activated sludge metagenome | isolation source: activated sludge from anammox sidestream of wastewater treatment plant... | place: USA: Virginia | collected 2017-08
TAACATATAATATAGTATCTCCCTTAACTGTAATTCCCTGAACCTGCCTTCCTCGTAAAGGAATGGAATCAACAATAGAACCTGTGGATAGATTAAATTTATAAGCATAAGCAAAGGGATAAGATGAAAAATCAGGATAATAAATAGCTGCCCAAAGAAAATTTGCACCATCCATTGCAATTCCGCCAATACCAATAGTGCTGCTGCCATAAAGCGAGGTAATGCGGATAGTATCAACAGGAGAACCTGACGTGTTTATTTTAATAATTCTGGAAGAAGAACCGGATGCGTTTCTTGCAATCCAGAACCCTGTTCCATCCCAGGCAAGCCCGTTATTAAAATTAAATGGAGTAACAAGACTATCCTTTATTACCCCTGTTTTAGTAACTGTGAATATTTTACCATTATAGCTTGAGCCAATTTTTAATGTATCATTTATCTGGGTAATACCCCAAAATCCATTATAAACAGTTGATGAAGGGAAATTATATGTAGTAATGAGAGATTGAGACTTGATGCTAAATGATGCAATTAAAATAACCAGAAAAAGAGAATATTTAATAAACATATATCATTCCTCATTTTTATGTATAGATAAATTTATATTTATTAACAATTATCAGGAATTTTAAATAAATAATAAATGCAAATATATTACATTGCTTAATTTTTATAATTAAGATTAGATATAACAAAAAACCCCGTAAGTTTATACTTACGGGGTTTAATTACTTCGTTTAATTATTTTTCACCTTCTTTTTTAGGTTCTTTTTTTATTTCTTTAGAAGGAGCAATTTTTTCAATATTCACTTCATTGTTCCCGCTGTTTTGGGATTCATCAGATCTTTTATAATTGCGGTATTCAACGTTGCTGCTGTTGGTTTTTGGAGCATAATATTTTTTCTTATAGCTCTTTTTCCTCTTTGAGTGTTTTTTCCTCTTAGAGTATTTTTTCTTTTTAGAGTACTTTTTCTTTTTAGAATATTTTTTCTTTTTAGAGTACTTCTTTTTACCGCTTGAATACTTCTTCTTTGAACCTTTCTTTTTCTTTAAAGATTTTTTGGTTTTTCTCGAAGATTTCTTCTTGGGTTTTTTCTTTTTGGTTAATTCGGTATTACCGGTTTGCTTGCTTTCAGCAGAAAATCCTATAGCAGGCAGGCTGGCTATACCAAAAATCAGGATCATTGCCCATACGAGAAATGTTCTTTTGGTCATTTAATACCCCCCTTTCGAGCATTATAGTTAATAAATCAAAACAAATATAGAGATTTTAAAAACAAATTCCAACCATATTTTTCATCTTTTTTAGTTAATAAAATATAGGTATTTTGCATAAATGACCAAAAAATCAAAGAAAACAGTACTTGTAGCTATGAGCGGAGGGGTTGATTCTTCTGTTGCTGCGTATATGTTAAAGAAACAGGGTTATAGTCTAATCGGGGTTACAATGAAAACCTGGGGTTATGATGACATTCCCGAAAGGGATTCCGGCTGCTGTTCTTTGGAAACAATTTACAGTGCCAGAAATGCCGCATTACAATTAGGTTTTCCCCATTACACTATGGATTTTACAGGTAAATTCAATGAAACTGTTATTAATAATTTTATTGAGGAATATATTAAAGGAAATACACCTAACCCATGCGTGCTTTGCAATAAGGTTATAAAATGGGGTGTTTTGCTTGATAAAGCCATTGAACTTGGAGCTGATTATATTGCGACTGGTCATTATGCAAAAGCATATTCCAAAAATGAACGTCATTATATCAGTAAGGCAAATGACCTTTCAAAAGATCAGTCTTATGCACTTTGGCAGCTTTCACAATTTGCAATTAGCAAAACATTATTTCCGCTGGGAGATTTTAAAAAGTCTGAGATTAGAGAAATTGCCTCTGAACTTGGTTTAAAATCCGCAAACATTCCTGATTCACAGGAAATATGTTTTGTACCCAATGATGATTACAGAAAATTGATTCAACTCAGAATGCCTGAGTTAAAACATGCTATAGAAGGCGGAGATATTATTTATCACAATAAAAAGATTGGCAGGCACAAAGGGTACATAAATTACACTATTGGTCAAAGACGCGGACTTGAAATTTCTCTTGGAAAACCCGTTTATGTTTCGAAAATTGATGCAGAAAATAATTTGATTTACGTAGATGATGAGAAGGGTTTATTTCACTACGGTTTTACATGCAAAGAAATTAATCTGCAGAAAACTGCCAAAATTAATAAGCCAATGGAAGCAACAGTAAAGATAAGATATAAAGACCCGGGCTCACCAGCATTGATTGAGCAGATTAATGATGATTTAATTAAAACAGAGTTTAAATACCCTAAGAAAGCAATAACTCCGGGTCAATCAGCGGTATTTTATGATGGTGATGATGTTATTGGTGGCGGAATTATACAGCAAATTTTAAATTAATAAATTAGATTTGTTTAATACTTTGGATATTATTAAAAAACTTGAGCACGCATCCAGAAAAAAACATAAAACTTTAATTCTGCCTGAATCTTATGATGAAAGAGTTATTGAGGCAGCAAAGTTAATTACCAAAAAGCAAATAGCAAAAATAATATTGATAGATACCGGAAAATCTATAAAGATTAAGGGGAATAAAAATATTGATATAATTGATGTAAATTTTTCTAAACAGTTTGCAGCCGAATACTTTAAAAAAAGAAAAAATAAAGAACCTTTATTAAATCTGAAAGAAGCTGAAAGAAGATTAACTGATCCATTGTATTTTGCTTGTATGCTTCTTGTAAATAAATATGCGGATGCTGTTGTTTCGGGGAGCGTTTATTCAACCGGTATGGTTTTAAAAACTGCTATTCAAATTGTTGGGCTAAAAAAAGGGAATAAAACAGTATCATCATTTTTCCTTTTGAGTTTTCCAAAACATAATAAATTTTCCGGTAAAACATTAGCTTTTGCTGATTGCGGTGTACTTCCAAATCCAACTGCTCAGCAATTGTGCGAAATTGCAATACAAAGTTCAAAAAATTACTTTAAGCTAACAGGCAAGGTACCAAGAACTGCATTTCTAAGTTTTTCTACCAAAGGAAGTGCAAAAGATATAACAATTGAGAAGGTATCGGAAGCATTGCGTTTAACACGAAAACGCGAACCCAATCTATTTTGTGATGGTGAATTGCAGTTTGACACAGCTTTTATACCGGAGGTTGCAAAAAGAAAAGATCCTGAAGGCAGACTTAAGGGAAATGCAAATGTTTTCATTTTTCCTGATCTGAATTCAGGCAACATAGCATATAAAATTGCCGAAAGAATTGGCGGAGCTATAGCAACAGGACCAATTGTACAGGGTTTGGCAAAACCGGTTATGGATTTAAGCCGCGGATGCAGAGCAACTGATATTTTCAATATGTCTTTAATAGCAGCACAGTTTTAATATGTAATAATGTTAGATTTTTTTTAAAACAAAAATTATTAATGCATTTATTTATATACGGCAATTAATTTAAGACTGATAATATATTTTTTTATATTAGAATGAAAATAATTAAAGCGTCAAACAACGAGATAGAGCAAACTGCAAAACTTTTTAATGATTACAGAGTATTTTATGATCAGGAATCTGATTTAGATGGAGCCGTAAAATTCATTAGCGAAAGAATAAGAAATAATGAATCAGCAATTTACGTTGCAATTGATGATGATAATAACGGGCTGGGATTTGTTCAGCTTTACCCAATATTTACATCAGTGGGAATGAGAAAAATGTGGATACTAAATGATCTTTATGTTGATATTAATGTCCGTAAAAAAGGTATTGCAAGTAAATTAATCAACAGGAGCAAGGATCATATAAAAGAAACCGGAGCAGCAGGTATGATACTTGAAACACAAAATGATAATCACGCAGCTATGAACTTATATAAAAAAACAGGATGGATAAAAGATGATTTTCATTCATTCTTTTTATGGCGATCAGATTCAATATAAAATAAAATACATTACAGCATATATACTATTATATAGTAAACTAATTTATGGAATACAAAGATTATTATAAAATACTTGGTGTATCCAAATCAGCAAGTCAAGATGAAATAAAAAAGGCATTCAGAAAACTTGCATTAAAATATCATCCTGATAAAAATCCGGGTGATAAAAATGCTGAAGCAAAATTTAAGGAAGCAAATGAAGCCAATGAAGTATTAAGTGACCCTGAAAAAAGAAAGCGCTACGATGAATTAGGAAGCAACTGGAACAGTTATCAGCAAAGCCAGGGCCAAGGTGGTTTTGATTGGGGCAAATATCAGCAGCAATATAACGGAAATCAGGGCGGACAAACATATTATACAGATTTTGGCGATTTTGGAAGTGCATTTGGAAAAGGAAGCGGAGGTTTTTCTGATTTTTTTGAAGCATTTTTTGGAGGCTCCGGATTTACAAGTCAATCAAAACGCTCTAAAAGCCGAAGCAGACAGCAAATAAAAGGTGAAGATATGCAAGCAGAGCTTCCAATTTCATTGGAAGAAGCATATAATGGTGCAGAAAAATTTTTTGATCTTAATGGTCAAACCATTAAACTAAAAATTAAAAAAGGTGCTTATGACAATCAATTGCTTAAACTCTCAGGGAAAGGTTATCCCGGGAATAAGAACGGAGCAAACGGTGATCTTTTTCTTACTTTAAAAATACAGAAGCACTCATTATATAACAGAATTGATGATGACCTTTATATGGACATGCCAATAGATATTTATACTGCTATACTTGGGGGAAAGCCGGAAGTAAATACTTTAAAAGGTAAAATTAAAATTTCAATTCCTGAAGGAACATCAAGCGGAAAAACATTAAAGTTAACCGGTCTTGGTATGCCTATATACGGAAATGATTCGGTTTATGGCGATCTTTTTGTTAAAATTAACATTCAAACACCAAAAGACCTCTCTTCTGAAGAAAAAAGATTGTTTGAAAAGTTACGTGATATGAGGAAGTAATCTTACCTGCATTTTCTAAAACAACTATACTTTACCGGCACCATTCTGTTTTTTAAAATAAAAGTATAGCGGAATACCTATTGCAACCAGCAATAAACCAAACACAGCATTTCTTACATTATACCAAATGCTGAATCCCACAAAAAATGCTGAAAATATTACAAATAAACCCGGAAGTATTGGGTATCCAAATGCTTTGTAAGGACGCTCTGCATTAGGCATTTTTTTGCGAAGTACAAATACACCATAAGCACCCAGACCGTAGAAGATCCACGAAACAAATATCAGCATATCTGTAAGCTGATCAAAAGTACCTGTCATAGTAATTAAGCTTGCCCATATTCCCTGAATTATAATAGATGTTCCGGGAGTTTTATATTTGTGATGAACATCTTCTAGTTTGCGGAAAAACAAACCATCTTTGGCCATTGCGTAATAAACTCTGGCACTGACAAGTATAGTACCGTTGGTTGTACCAAAGGTTGAAATTAGTACAGCAATTGAAACAAAAACTCCACCCCACTGCCCAACGGCATGTTTCATTACATCAGCTGCAACAAAAGATGAACCCTTCATTACATCAACAGGTAAAACATAAAAATATGCAAGATTAACCAGCAGATATACTATAATGACAAATGACATTCCGAAGATCATAGCTTTAGGAATATTACGCTGTGGATTTTTTACCTCACCACCCAGATAAGTAATATTATTCCATCCGTCATAAGCCCAAAATGCACCGCTTAAAGCCAGTACAATTCCGCCAATCAAACTGCCTGTAGGATATTGGAATGCTGAATTAACAAAAGGCGAAAAATTTGCATCAGAGCCAGCACCTGCAGTTAGTGCAAGAACCACTATAAAAGCAATTGCTATATTCTTTAATATTGTAAAAATATTCTGAACAACCCCCCCAAACATTACTCCAAAGTAATTGACCGTAGAAAGAAACATAATGAGCAGAATTGTCATCATTTTTAATCCGATATCTTTAAGCGGATAAAGATCAAGGATAACCTGTTCACCCCATTTCAAAGAAAAACCCCATGCTTCCCATCCTGAAGAGAGTTGCGGTGCAGGGAAAAAATATTCAAAGTAACCGCTGAATACATAGGCAATTGAGGCAATAGAACCGGTTTGTATCACTGCAAATATTGCCCAGCCATACAAATAAGCAGAAAAATTACCATACATTTCACGGAAATAAACATATTGACCTCCTGCCCTTGGCAGAATACCGGCAACTTCAGCATTTGTTAAAGCACCTATTAAGCTTACAATTCCCGCAACAAGCCAGATAATAAGTACAATTCCAGGAGCACCTAACTCTCCTGACATTGAAGCTGATTTTTTAAAGATACCAGAACCAATCATAGAGCCAATTACAATAGTAACTGCTGTGAAAAGTCCAAGTCTTTGTACCAATGAATGTTTATTTTCCATCTTTAAATATTTGATTTTTAACCTTGCAAAATACAAATGTTTAAAATTAATATCAATTTTTAATATTCTGCTTATTTAAATTGCAATAAAATTACGATTTTAAAAATTTAAAGTAAGCGGAATGCAGGTTTTAAAGTCTTTTAGAGTATTTATTCTGAAACAATCACCTAAAATTTTCCTGAAACAATCTGTAAAAATAACAGTTCTATAATTGTATTTAAAAATACAAATGATTAATTTTACATAAATAAATTAATAAATATAGAAGGAAACAAATAAAATGGGTAATGCATTAGAAATAATCCAGTTTTTTGATGAATCGGGCAAAGAACTGGTACACCGTGAACCGCAAGCCGGTTCAACAGATATAAAAATGGGAGCACAACTTATTGTTCAGGACTCTCAAACGGCAGTATTCTATAAGGACGGAAAAGCACTTGATGTATTTGGTGCTGGAAGGCATACTCTAACAACTGCCAACATTCCATTTTTAACAAAACTGCTTTCACTGCCATTTGGTTTTAACTCACCATTTCAGGCACAGGTTTATTATGTATCAATGAAGAAATTCATTGATCTTAAATGGGGAACCAAATCTCCAATTAACTTCCGTGATAGTGAGCTTTCATTTGTTCAGTTAAGAGCATCGGGTAAATTTTCGATGAGAGTAAAAGACCCTCAACTTTTTATTAACGAAATTGTTGGTACGCAGGGTAAATACACGACTAACGAAATTGAAGATTACTTAAGGGATTCAATTGTATCAAGGTTAAATACAGTACTTGGAAAGAATCTGAAAACAGTATTTGATTTGGGTCAATATTATCCACAAATTGAAACAGGTATAAAGAGTGAAGTAACAGATTTCTTCAATTCAATGGGTATTGAAGTTACTGATTTAATAATCATCGGAATTGTTCCGCCTGATGAAGTACAGGAAAAGATCAACGAAAGAAGTTCAATGGGCGCTATCGGAAATCTGGATCAATACATGAAATTCAAAACTGCAATGGCAATGGAAAAAGCAGCTGAAAATCCCGGTGGCGGAGGAACAGCAGGACTTGGTGTAGGTTTAGGTGCCGGAATGACAATGGCTAATATGATGATGGGCTCTATGAATCAGCAGCAGCCGCAAAACCAACAGCAAAATAATCAGCAGGCACCCCCTGTACAGCAGTCACAGGAAGATGTACTTGCAACAATTGAAAAACTTGCAAAGCTAAAAGATGCAGGTGCACTAACGCAGGAAGAATTTGATGCTAAGAAAAAAGACCTGCTTTCAAAGTTATAATTTATTCATCACAACCATTCCCCTCTCCTTAATAAGAGAGGGGTTTTGTTTGTAAGATTCACTCGAAATAGTCTCTTAACCCTTTGTTAGAATGACTGTTAGTAAAAGTAATAATATAATACATTTCAAATTTTCAAAACATTTATTATTTTTAGTTTTTAAGATTACAATTTAAGTGAAGTAAACCTTCACTTTGCCGGAATTTAAAATGCAGATAAAATGTACACAATGCGGTGCTGATGTAACCGTTCAGCAGGATGAAACATTCATAGAGTGTCCCTTCTGTGCCTCAGCGTTATTTTTAGATAAACGGAAAGTAGTATTCCATTATCTTATCAATTCTAATTTTAAGCCAAATGAAGCAGAAGGCAATTTAAAACGCTGGATGTCAGGAAACCATACTGTTAAAGATCTAGATAAAAAAGCACAGATTGTAAAATCTGAGTTCTATTTTTTCCCAGTGTGGTATTTTAAGACAAAAGATACTTCAGGTGATAAGATTTATCTGCAGCCCGCAGCAAGCACATCAGTTTCTGAAATAAAAAAACTGCAAATACCTGCAGGTGCTCTTAAATTCTATGAGAAAAATACATATAATGAAGATGAAATTAAGAAACCTGATGTTCTTTATGATTCAGCAAAAGCCTGGCTGCAAAGCTCCGGAGTTAATTTAGATACAGTAACAGAAGCTGCTTTAGTTCATATTCCATTTTACCAATTTACATATTCATTTGCCGGGCAAAGCTATACTGCTTTAGTGGAAGCTTCATCAGGGCAGGTTTACTCTAATGTATATCCTGCAAAAAGTGAAGCACCTTTCAGGATATTGTTTGGATTAAGCATTGCTGCGTTTATTGTAACCAGTATAATTTGTTATGTCCTTGGATTTGTTTTAAACAGCAGTACAGAAGAGGCATTACTTACGGCGGAATTTTTTAAGATATTTGCATACGGACTTGTTTCTGTTCCTCTGATAATTATGGCATATTTTATAGCGAAGAAAGTTTAAATTAAATCATCACAACCCATGCCTAAAAGGCGTAGTCGTACGGATATAAGAATTTCAAAAATATTTTAATATTAATAATTAATTGGCTGAAAAAGTATTAAAAGGTATCACTTGTCCTGCATGTGCAGGCGAGCTTGATTTACGTGAAGGGATAAAAAGCTTTAACTGCAAATATTGCGGAACACTGCTGTTAACAAAAGGTGTTGAAGGCGTTATTAAATATAATGTAGTTAAAAAAGTACAGCGAAATATTGCTATACAAAATATGTTCAACTGGCTCGGCAAAGGATTTGCCAAAGCCCGCGGCTTAAAAAATACTGCTAAGCTTGATGATGCATTTCTTGTTTATATACCATACTGGCGTGTGAGAGCTGATGTAATTGGGTGGGTTTTTGGCAAAGAGCGAAGAACACAAACTGTGAACGGCAGAACAACCACTTATTATGTTGATGTTGAAAAAAAGATACAGAAACAGTATGACAGAACTTATGCCGCCTGTGATGTTGCTGAGCTTGGTGTAAGAAAGGTAAATTTAGCGGGAGATGAAATGCTGCCGGTAAATTTTGAGAATCTTCAATCAGAAGGTATGATGTTTAACATTATTTCTTCAGAAAAAGAAGTAACCGATATTGCTAAATCACAATTTGTGGAAGAAGCAGTAAACTCTGTAAGAGTTGATCAAATTACATTTCAGCATAATGATTTAGTTAGACCTAATGTTTCAATAGTTTACTATCCTCTATGGGTAGTTCGTTATATATTTCAGGGAAAAACATATCAGGTTGTTGTTGATGGTGATGATGGATCAATTTGTTACGGCAAAGCACCCGGCAATAATTTGTACCGGGCAGTAATTGGAATTTTTGGCACTGCAATTGGTACATATCTCATTACATTCTTCGGAATTTTTGGCATAATTGGAGATGGAGATAGCGCAAAGGCAGCATTTGCGGTGTATGTATTTGCATTCATATTTGGTATTATAATTATGATGTGGGGATATAAAAAATTTTGTTACGGAGGGGAAGTTGAAGAAGGTACTGGAATAGTTGCACCTCCAAAAAAAGGATTTTTTGGCAATAAAAATGTAACCAATCTCAAAAGCATGGCTTCTGTTGGTAATGTAGTTGATATTGCAAGCATTGCGTCTAGTTTTCTGAAGAAATAAATAGATGCAATTATTCTAACGGAAAAAGTCAAAATAGATTAAATATTTAATAAATACTTTGGATAAACAATAGAGTAATAAATATTTTATATGGAAGATTTTAAATTAATAGCGGTTAAATGTAAATCATGCGACAGCGGTTTAACCGTAGAAATGAATGATAATATTGTGTATTGCTCAAGCTGCGGAAATGGCTGGGAAATAGTTAACGATGAATTACAGCCAATTGAAGTGAATTTTGCAGCACCATTAGTAAAAGGTGATGGCGAAATGGTTTATAAAGGTTTTTGGCTTGTTGATGCGTTTGTTAAGATAAATTCCCGTGATTCAAGCGGCGGGTGGATTTCAAACCTTTTTGGCGGCACCAATAAAACTGAAGGTGATGTTAAATTTTATGTCCCGGCATTCTGGATGCCGATTGAATCGGTAAAAAATATCGGAGTAAGCTTTACGACCAAAAACACAGTTCCTTCACCCCAAAAATATAATGTAAAACTTACCGGATTTAATTACTCAAAAGAAGATGCACGTAAGATTGCCGAATTCATTTTTCTTTCGATTG
>WBZR01004678.1_pt1 | contig 10447 bp, 12 predicted proteins | sample 5204231 | NCBI WGS metagenome assembly WBZR01 (sample SAMN12412403, study PRJNA552823) | activated sludge metagenome | isolation source: activated sludge from anammox sidestream of wastewater treatment plant... | place: USA: Virginia | collected 2017-08
CCGAGGCGCCGCCACTCGTGAAGGTTCCCACGAACCTGGGTCTTGCCTTGCGAAACCTCGAGACAGGGGTTCAGTTGAACTTGCCGGTGAAGCCGGTCGTCCGCCGGACTCAGGCGGGGATTCTGGTCTGGCAAGACGGCAAGCCTGAAGGCGCGGCCCTCTACTCGCCGGAGCGCTTCCTTCGACTCGCCACTGCGCAGAAGGGGTCCACGCCGCCGAAGCCGGTCGACCCGGCCAAACCCGCGCAAAAGGCACGGGAGCAATCGAAACCGTCCGTTCGGAAGAAGCCGCCTCCCTCCTAGCGTCCGACGGTGAATCCGGTCCCGGTGGGATGGAGCGCGATCGTTCCCTGTGAATCCGTCCGGATCACTCTGATGCCGCGCTTCTCGCACTTGTCCAGCACCTCCTGAGCCGGGTGGCCATAGCTGTTGTCGCGACCGCAGCTGACGATCGCAAGGCTTGGGCGTACGTGGTCGAGCCACGAATCTCCGGTCGAGAAACGGCTGCCATGGTGCCCAAGCTTGAGGACATCTGCCATCCAGGATCCCTTTCGCATCATCTCGATTTCCTCCAGGAATCCCGCATCGCCGGTGAAAGTCACGCTGAGGCCTGGCGTCGACGCTCGCACGAGGAGCGACCCGTCATTGTCCGGAAGTTCTGGGTTCCAATCCGGAACATCCATGTGGAGGAGAAACTGGCCGACCTTGGCTTCGGCAGGCCCCGAAATCCACTGCACACGCCCGTCGTCGAAGCCGGCTGCTCGAAGCGTGGCAACGAGATCCGGATGCGACCTGAAGTAGGCCGGGATCGCGATCGAGTCGATCGGCATCCTCCTGGCGAGGTCCGGCAGCCCCGCGATGTGGTCTGCATCGGGGTGGGACAGGGTGAGCAGGTCGAGCCGGCGGACGCCTCGCCGACGAAGCTCGGGGAGGACGAGACGTGACGCGGCCACCTCGGGGCCGGCATCGATCATGGCCGCCCGGCCGCCAGAGAGCACGAGTGCGCAGTCTCCTTGTCCAACCGCCAAGAACACGACTTCCTCCCGGCGGATCGGTCGCAAGGATAGGGCCAGCGCGACGAGGATCGCGCATGCGGCGACGATCGCCGCGCTATGCCGGACGGACACGCTTCCTCCACAGCCCGAGCATGGCGATGTACCAGACCGGAATCCACCAAGCAGAGAAGGCCGGCAACCCGACGGCCGCGAAGGGCAGGCTTCCCAATCCGCCGACGATCGCTTCGACGATCCTGCAAGAGGCCTCGACCGGGAGCATCGCGACGGTGGCTGCGCCGGGCATGAACGAGATGGACCAGGCGACCAGTGAAAGCGGCACGATCACGACCACAAAGGGGGTGACCAAGAGATTCGCGAGGACCGAAATGATCGAAAGCGATCCGAACATCCACCCGATGACCGGAGCGGTCGACAACGTGGCGACCAGGCTTGCGTGGGCGACTTGGATGGCCCTCGTTCTCAAGTAGTTCGTGAGTCCGAGCGCAGGCGCCTCGAATCGTACGAACAATCCGAGGCCCAAGATCGCGACGCACGAAAGGTGAAAGGCGGCGCTGAACACCGACCAAGGATCGATCGCCATCTGCAGAGCCGCCGCCAAACCGAGGGCAGACAGCAGGTCGGGCTCCCTCCTCACGGTGTACGCGCCAAGCATGACCGCGGCCATTAGGGTAGCCCGGACCACTGGAGGGCGCATCCCCGTCGCGCCCACATACAGGAGCAGCACGAACAGGAGGAGCGCGAGCTGCCACCTGCGATCCAGCGGCAGCCGACTCAGGATGTTCTGGAGGAAGAGGGCGAAGATCCCAACGTGAAGTCCGGACGCACTGACGATGTGAATCGTCCCGGTGCGTCGCAGATTGGCTTCCAGCTCGGGGTCGAGCGCGCTCTCGACGTTGAAGCACAGGGCGTCGGCCATGCGCTTGGAACGGTCGGACAGAGTCGATGCGGTCACGCTCCGAAAACTGTCGCGCCAGCGGCGACCCAAGCGCAGCACTGCGGGTCCCCGTTCGACTCGCTGCATGTCAACCGGCTCGAAGGTGCCGACGACACCCTGTCCCAGCGAGAAACGCTCGGACACCTCCTTGAGCGGGCGGGCAACCCCACTGACGCGTAAGACGTCGCCGTAGCCCAAGTCTTGCCCTTGGGTGATGAACAGGGACAGGCGTCTGTAGCCAATTTCGACGGTCGCGAGCTCGCCGTCTCCGGCGACGCGAGGCACCGTCACCACCCGCATCAGACCCTGGACGTACATCGCCTCGGTGACGGAAACTGCGAGATGCGGAGATCGGACAGCACCGATGCATGCAAGCAAGACGAGGATCGCCCGAACGGGAACTGTTTCAGCCAGGAAGATCAGTGCGGCGAGGAGAACCAGGAGGATCGGTTCGCGAGGGGCGGCGAGCCCGCAGCCGATCGCGCCTGCGCAAAGCAACAGCGGCCTACGGCTCAGTTCCCTCCTCACGCCACTTCCTCAGCCGCCGTTCCTTGATTTCGGCGATGGAGAGGTGCTCGAGGTCGGGGTCGGGAGATCTTCGATGACGCGTCTCCATGCCTTCGACCTTCGACCTTGGTGGCCGGACGCCATAGCGGATGTCGATCACGAGCTTCGGATCTCCCGAGAGCTTCGCGATCTTCTCGAGGACTTGCGGCGTGACCATGCGAAGCTCCTGCGCCCAGGCGGACCCGGTGACCGAGACCCACAGGGTGCCACGATCGAAGTGGTCGGGACTCGATCGCTGGGCAAGACCTTCGCCGACGATCGCGCTCCAGTTGCGGACGAGCCTTTGCACCCGCGCGGCTCGCAGCACTTCGCGGCGGTCGATCGCATCCGAAAGCACACTGCTAAGTTTTCTCATCCGAGCTCGATGGTTCCTGCAAGAACCCGATAGATCTTAGCGCGTTCGAGGACGGACTCCCCGGCGGCAGACGCTTCCGTGCATGTGAGAACAGCCTGGCGCGCACGCTCGACGACCCAGGCACAAAGGGCTGCCCGCCGGGAGACATCGAGATCTGACAGCATGTCGTCGAGCAGAAGCAGGGGCGCCTCTCCGAGCGTGTCTCGCATATGTTCGAATGTTCCGAGCTTCAAGGCGATCACCGCGGTTCGCTGTTGACCCTGGCTCCCGAACAGTCGAGCTTCCTTGCCCGCAACCAAGACTTCGAGGTCGTCCCGATGGGGCCCTGTCGACGACGTTCCCCTGGCGATCTCTGCCGGCCGCCGACTCGCAAACTGCGCGAGGAGCGCGTCGCTTCCGAACGCCTCGTCCTTCGGCGCATAGCTCAGGCCGAACCGCTCGCCCCCGCCGAGCCGCTCGTGGATCGCCCTGGCGTGGTGCGCCACCTCGTTCACGAACTCCGCCCGCATACGTCGCATCGTGGCCCCGTGCTCGGCCATCTGGACCTCCCAGACCTCGAAGGCCTCTTCGGGGACGTGTGACTCCTGAGCCGTCCTCAGCAGGGCGTTGCGCTGCTCTAGCGCATGCTTGTAGTGGCTGAATGCGAAGAGATAGCCCGCATGCAGTTGCGAGATCTCGAGGTCGAGGAACATGCGCCGATCAGAAGGCTCCCCTGCGACGATTGGAAGGTCAGCACTGCTGACGCACACGGACACCAGTCGGCCGATCAGATCGGCAGCTCGCGGCAGATTGACACCGTTCAGGCTTGCTCGCTTGCGGATCCCGCGCTCCAGCGTGATCGCGATCGTGCAGGATGCCCCCAGGTCGGCTCGAACCTCAGCACGCTCGGCGCCTGATCTCACCGCCTCGGCGTCTCGAATGCCCCTCAAGAGCCTCGTCGTCGACAGGAGATACAAGGCCTCGAGCAGATTCGTCTTACCCTGTGCGTTTGGCCCCGTGAGGAGGCTGAGCCCATCGTCGAACTCGACGGTCTCGGCCGTGTAGTTTCGGAAGTCTCGCAATGTCAGCCGGTCGACGATGCGACGATCCACACCCTCTCTTAATTCAACTGAGCCTTGCATGCAATTCTCTTATTGTAATTAGAGGGCCTTTCACTTGGGGAAAACCCCGGTTTGGCGCCCTGGCTTGCTTGGCAAATGAACCTGAAAGGCCTTCCGTAAGCAATGGCTCGGGAGTGGACAATCAGGTGGGTAAGTGGCTTGAAAGCCAGGCGGGTATCCCCAACGACGACCCCGCTGTAACCGACCGTCAAGATATCCCCAGCCAATCCCCAGGCTCACAGCATGCCTCGCTCGCGACCGAACTTCATCACCGTCGCTTCGGCCAAGTAGATTGGATGGACGCCGGGCAGATCGGGGACGGCACGACGCATCGCGATCGGGCGCCACACGTCCTTGAGGAGTCGCTCCTGCACCGTAGTCGGAAGCTCGGGGAACCGGTCGCACAGCTGTTTGAGGGCGACGTACTCCTCGGTCGACATGCCTCGCAGGTCGCCGATCGCATGCTCCATCGGATGAACCCCGCCGACATACGGCGCGGGAGTGAAGCGAGGCTCGCCTCGTCGCTCGATGACCACGATCGTCCCCGCGGCGAGATCGCCCAGGCGCTGGGACTTCGGGTTCGTGAAGATCGCGATGATGCCGAGGAGGTATCCGGCGGGAACGAAGTCGGCGAACCGCAGCAAGTTCCGGCCTGCCGCTGCGACGAACGTGATCGGGGTGCCGTCCACCATCCGGACCCGAATTCCCATCAACCGTTTGCCCAGGGTCTGGCCGTTCCAAAGCCCCTCGAACAGGATGAAGTACAGCATCCAGCCCAAGTACATCGAGATCAACATGAGGCCGCCAAATGCTTGGTCGATGCCTGCCAGGAGGCCGATTCCCATCGCGACGCCAAAGTTCGCCGCCCAGATAAGAATCCAGTCGATCGTATGGGCGATCGCTCGGCTCCCGACATTGGCGAGCCGGTAGCTGACGATGGCCTTCTCGGGGGTGAGAACCGCCAGCTCCTGGGTCATACTGGGATGCTACCCCTCCATGGTCCCCACCCAACGCTTCTGGCTGCTCGTCGGTGTCGGCGTTCCGATCGCCATGTTGGCGGCGGTGAGCGGCTCGTTCTGGGTGATCTACGCGTACAACGCGCTCCTTCTGGCGGTCGCCCTTGCCACGTCGCGGCTGGCGGCCAACCCTGGCTCGCTGCGCCTCGTTCGCCGATTCGACCCGGTGCTCTCGGTGCGGGTTCCCAACAAGATCCAGGTCTCGATTCAGAACGATGGGGTCGAGCCGGTCATGGGCCTTGTGCGCGACGAACCCCCTCCCACGTTCGACGTGACGCAGCGTCAGTTCCGGCTCCACGTCCCACCCGGAGGCGAACAGCGGATCGCGTACCAGATCACGCCGCCCGAGCGGGGCTCGGACTACTTCCGAGGCACGTACTTGCGCCTGAAGTGTCCCCTCGGGCTCGTCGAGCGCCAGGTCAAGCTCAACACCGAACAGCCGATCCGGGTGTATCCGAACGTGCTCGCCCTGCGCGAGTTCGATCTCTTGAAGCAGAAGGGGAAGCTCCGCGAGCTCGGGATCCGCAAGTCGCGGATGCGAGGCCTGGGCACCGAGTTCGAGTCGCTTCGGGAGTACGGAGAGGGCGACGACTATCGCAAGATCGACTGGAAGGCGAGCGCGCGGCGGGGAAAGCTGATCGTTCGCCAATTCGAGCAGGAACGCAATCAGCCGGTGATCCTTTGCATCGATGTGGGGAGACGCATGCTGTCAGAGGTCAACGGGGTCACCAAGCTCGACCACGTGCTCGACTCGCTGTTGATGCTGACCCATGCGGCTTCGGTCGCCGGGGACTTCGTCGGCCTCCTCGTCTACGCCGACACGGTGAAACGCTACATCCCGCCACGCAAGGGGCGCAACCAGTTAGGGTTCATCATCGAGGCGATCCACGACCTGGTCGCCGACCCAGCTGAGAGCGACCCGCAGGCGGCGTTCGCCTACCTGTCGACTCGGTGGAAGCGGCGCTCGCTCGTCGTGGCCTTCTCCGACGTGGAGGACGAGACGGAGGCGAAGCGGCTCTCGGAGGCGGTGGGGGGAATGTCGCGCCGGCATATCCTGCTCCTTGCCCGGGTCGCGGACCCACGTCTGAAGGAGTTGGCTGCCGCGCCCGCCGCGAGCGTCGACGGGTTATTCGCCAAGGCGGCGGCGCTCCAGTTTTCGGGCGACCGGAAGATGGCCGGGACGGTGTTGGACTCCGCCGGCGTGCATAACCTGGAGTCGGAACCGCAGGACCTCGCGGCCGCCCTGGTGTCGTTCTACTTCATGGTCAAAGAGCGCTCGATGCTCTGATCTGATCTCACGAGCCGATGAGGCAGTAGCCTTCGAACAGCCGGTTGAGCTGGACGACCAGGGCTTCCACCGCCGCGTCGAAGATCGCTTTGCCCTTTTCCGGCGTCGCGAGCGTCGCGTAGCCAAGCGACCCTTGCTCGGTGAGCTCGTCGAAGTGGTGGATCATCCCATACACCGGTGGGTCGGGAGCGAGGCCGTCGTCTCGAAGCTTGTCGCGCCTGACCAGGCTCGGCTGCACGTGCATCATGAGGCTCGCCTCCGCCTCGCAAGCGTGGCGGATCTCCTTGACCGGCCCTTCCATGACTCCCGCGACCTGGCCGGCGATCGGGCCGAAGTAGCCGCTGTGGCCGAGCGAGAGATTCGGGTTCTTCGCCTTCAGCTTGCGAAGGGCAACCCCGTTCGGCTCGGTGTTGCCGCCGTGCCCGTTCACCACGAAGAAGCGGTGGAACCCGTGCGGCGCGAGGCTCTCGACCACCGACTCGAGCGCCCCCATGTAGGCGTCGAAGGAAGCGCTCAACGAGCCGGGGAACGCCAAGTGGTGACCCGACGCACCCAGCCACAGGGTGGGAGTGAGGAGGACCCGGTCGGCGGTCCGAGCCTCGGCGGCCTCCGCGACCGCGGTCGCCAGGAAGCTGTCGGTGAAGAGCGGGAGATGGGGGCCGTGCTGCTCCAGCGAACCGGTGGGGATGAGGACGACGACGTCGCGAGAGGTCGCGTCGACCTCGGGCCAGGTCATGTGGGCGAGCTTCATGAGGCCGAGTTTAACCCGGTTACCAGTCGATCGTCGAAGGTGGAGCGTCGACCACCGGCGGGCGGTCGCTCCTCCGGTAAAGCGGCCAGACGTCTTTCCATCGAATGTCGGGATCTTCGCGACCGAGCGGCAAGCGTTCGCGCAGCGCCTCCAGCTTGGGGTCCTTCAGCTTCTCGGGTTGCGACCGTAGGCGTTGCCAGACTCCCCAGTCCCCCTTTAACCACAGGTCGAGGAGCTCGTTCGTTGTAGGACGCTTGCCTCGTTCATTGCGGGGCGGAACCTTCCACTGAACGTACAGCATGACGATCACCGCAACTGCGCAGCCTCCTATCAGGGCGGCAGTCGCGACAGTCCGAACCCACTCGGGAGTGGGTCGATAGGGCTCACGTCCATCGATCACCGCTAGCCAATGAGGCATCTGGAAGGCAGCCAAAGCGACCGGAACGAGGAAGGTAAGGCCGATGATTCCCAAGGGCGCAATCGCGACGAGCTTGAGATCGGGCCTTCCGCGATCCCGCTCCTGGACGGCCGCGACAAAGGACGCATAGGACCAGGCTTGGCCCTCCGGCTGGTCAGTCCAGCCTTCTCCGCGTAGAAAGCGCACGGCCATTTGATCGTGCCGATGAACCGCGCGGGCCCATAGGACGTGTGTCGCGAGCCGTCGCAGGGACCGCTCTTCGCCAAAGGTCCGCTCGATCACGTCGCGGGTGGTGAGCCCGCACAGGAGTTCGGTCAGTCGTCGACGAACGCGGTCGTTCCCACGTGAACTCACGAGTGCTCCCCAGAGAAGAGGCACAAAAGCTGAACTTGCCAGAAGAGGGGCAGTGAGCCTCGCAAAACGCTCCCACCCACCGGTACCCGCGTCGAACGGGTCTCCTCGAAATCGGTCGAGGACGGGGGTGAGAACGAGGATCGCCAGAACCATGATCGCGCAAGAGCGCAACATCACACGGAACTGCCTTGCGTCAGTATCGCGAATCCAGGCGGTCAAGAGATCGAGCTCGCTCGTGCGCACGTCCAGACAATTGTACGGGGATACGCCGTGGCGGTTGCGCGGCGACGTGAGCGGGCGGCAGATGTACAATCCGCGTATGAAGCTCTTCGTGGATACCGGCGACGTCGACGAGGTCCGCCAGGCCGCCGAGTGGGGGATTCTGGACGGAGTCACCACGAATCCCACCCTCATCGCCAAGGCAGGCAAGGGATTCCGCGAAACCGTGCTCGCGATCTGCGACCTCGTGCCCGGAGGCGACATCAGCGCCGAGGTCGTCGCCACCGACTACGACACGATGCTCAAGGAGGCCCTCGAAATCGCGTCGTGGCATCCGCAGATCGTGGTTAAGGTGCCCCTGATCGAGCCGGGCATCCATCTCGTCAAGACGCTGGCCGACCGCGAGATCCGCACGAACGTCACGCTCGTCTTTTCGGTTTCTCAGGCTCTGCTCGCCGCCAAGGCCGGCGCGACCTACATCTCCAACTTCGTGGGACGGGTCGACGATATGTCCGGAGATGGGATGCAGGCGGTCGCCGCGACGGTCCAGATGGTCGACACCTACGGCTTCTCGGCGGAGGTGCTGGTGGCGTCCATTCGCCATCCGCTGCACGTGGTCCAAGCGGTCGAGGCGGGCGCCCACGTGAGCACGATGCCGTTCAAGATCATGCAGATGATGTTCAAGCATCCTCTGACCGACATCGGGCTCGAGCGCTTCCTCGCCGACTGGCACAAGGCCGGCCTCTCGATCTTCAACCCGGCGATGGTTTGATTTGCAGATTCGAGCGTTCGATCCGCGCGTCGACGACGCCGCGGCCTTGACCCGGCTGCTCCACGCCGCCTACGCCGGGCTCCTCGAACAGGGCCTCGAGTTCACCGCGACGCGCCAGAGCGCCGAAACGACCTTGGAGCGCATCCAGGGAGGGGTTTGCTGGGTCGCCGTCGATGGACCGGAGTTCGTCGGTACCGCCACCGTGCGGCCGGGCTACCTCGACAATGCGGTCCGCTACTATCGGCGGCCCGGCGTCGCGGTCTTCGGCCAGTTCGGAGTCGCCCCCTCGCGCCGTGGCGAGGGAATCGGGCGCGCACTGCTTGGCGCCTGTGTCGAATGGAGCGCTGCTCAGGGCCTCTCGGAGATCGCCCTCGACACGAGCGACCAGGCCGCGCACCTCATCGAGCTGTATCGGCGGTGGGGGTTCGCGGTGGTCGACACCCACGATTGGCGCCCAGGAGTCAACTACACGAGCGTCGTCATGGCGCGGCCGCTAGACCAGTCGGGAGCCGAATCCCAACCGGGCGCCGTTCGCGAAGTCGGCTAGCGACATCGGCCGTTTGCCCTCGGGCTGGACCTCGAGCAGCCGCAGCGATCCTCCCACGAACGCGACCTCGTCTTTGGCCACGAGCGTCCCCGGTTCTCCCACGCACGAGCCCATGCGAGCGGATCGAATCCGCAGCGTTCCGGCTACCGTCCGCATGAACGCTCCTGGAGCGGGAGTGAAGGCTCGGAACCGCCGATAGGCCTCTTCGGCGGCCATGTCCGTCCGCAACTCTGCTTCGCGCTTCTCGACTTTGGGGGCATAGGTGGCGTGCTCGGAAGGCTGGGGTACCCGCGGGTAGTCCCCCGATACGATCGCCTCGATCCAATCTCCGACTACGTCTGCCGCCAACTCCGAAAGCCTGATCCCCAACTCTCCGGCGGTCTCGTCGGGTTCGATCTCGGTGCGAAGCAGCGCGATCATGTCGCCGGTGTCCATGCCGCGGTCCATCTGCATCAGAGTGACTCCGGTTTCGGTCTCGCCCTCCAAGATCGCGCGCTGGATCGGCGCCGCCCCACGATACTTGGGGAGGATCGATCCGTGCAAGTTGATGCCACCTCGCTTGGCTGAATCCAGCATCGCTTGGGACAGGATTTGGCCGTAGGCGGCGACGATCAGGGCGTCGGCTTCGAGGGCTCGAACGCGCTCGACGAACGCTGACTCCCGTGCCTTCTCGGGGGTCTCGACAGGAAGGCCCAGCTCGATCGCTGCGAGCTTGACAGGAGCCGGGCGCAGCTTCATTCCGCGCCCGGCAGGGCGGTCGGGCTGGGAGACCACGAGGACGGTATGGGGAGCCAATCGCCGGAGGGCGGGAACCGCGAACTCGGACGTTCCGAAGTAAACGAGCCTCATTCGGCGCCGTCTTCGCCGGCTTCGCCCGGGTGGGCCCAGTGAAGCGTCGCCACGTCCACCTTATCGATGAACAGGACGCCGTCGAGGTGGTCGATCTCGTGCTGCACGATTCTGGCGGGCATCCCCTCGAGCTCGATCGTGATCTCGCGGCCCTTTCGATCGATGCAGTCGACCTCGACGAAATCGGCGCGCTTGACGTCGCCGTACAGGCCGGGGATCGAAAGGCAGCCCTCCTGGCCGATCTGCTCCCCTTCGGCCTTGG
>WBZR01004996.1_pt1 | contig 10447 bp, 5 predicted proteins | sample 5204231 | NCBI WGS metagenome assembly WBZR01 (sample SAMN12412403, study PRJNA552823) | activated sludge metagenome | isolation source: activated sludge from anammox sidestream of wastewater treatment plant... | place: USA: Virginia | collected 2017-08
CGCGCCCTGCGCGGCGGGGGACGTCGGCGGCATGGGCCGCGCCGCCGACGGGGGCAGCCCGAGCGCTTCGCCCACGCGCCGAGCGGCCGCCTCGGCGCCGGGACGGTGGTACACCGTGCTCGCGTCGCGCGGCGCCTCGACGCCCCCGTGGACGGCGCGCACGCCGTGCTCGGCCAGCACGGTCTCGGCGACGGTGCCCCAGTCGGCGCGCCCGGTGGCGTCGACCACGACGACGGCCGTCCTGCCGGCCGTCGGCCCGGCGGGCGTCGACGGGGCGGTGGCGCCGGCGGGCGGCGGGGGGCCGCTGCCGGCGGCCGCGCGCGCGCCGGCCATGCCGCGGGCTGCCGCGTCTCGCGGACCGCCCGCGGCATCGTCCGCCGGCGCGGACCGCGCCCGGGCGTCGGCGGCGGCCGCGTCGCCGAGCGGTGCGCCCAGGACGTCGGCCACGACCGCCGCGGCGGCCGGCGGGTCCATCACCAGCACTTCCGCGCCGTCCGGGGTGACCCAGTCGAAGGTGGCCGGGGCGTCGAGGGTGCGGGTGCGCAGGTCGAGGCGGTCGGCCAGCGGCGCGGCGCGGAAGCCGAGCGTGACGATCTCGAGCGGCGCGAGGTCGGTGTGCACATGGGCGGCGACAGCCGACCACAGCGCGGGCACGTTGTCCCACAGCCGTTGCCGGCGGATGGCGGCCTGGACCGCGCGCAGCACGCGCTGCTGCCGCCGCGCGCGCGCGAAGTCCGACGAGCCGTGGCGCGAACGGGCGTAGCGCAGCGCGGTGGCGCCGTCGACGTGGTGCACGCCGGGCTCGAGGTCGATGGCCTCGCGCCCGCCCAGGCGGCGGTCGTCGGTGAAGTAGTCGTGGACGGGGCAGTCGACGACGAGATCGAGCCCGCCGAGGGTGTCGACGATGCGGACGAAGCCCTGCAGGTCGATGCGGACGAACCGGTCGGGCCGCAGGCCGAGGTTCATGGCCAGGGTGTCCTTGACGAGCTCGCCGTCGGGCAGGCCGGCGGCCTGGCCGAGGTAGTCGGCGGTGTTGATGCGTCCGGGACCGTGGCCGGGGATGGTGACCCACAGGTCGCGCGGGACGCTGAGCAGCCCGGCACGGCCTGCGGCCCAGTCCACGGTGGCGATCATCACGGTGTCGGTGCGCCAGATCCGGTCGTCGGGGCGCCGGTCGGTGCCGAGGATGACGAGGGTCAAGCGGTCCTTCGGCAACGGCGCCGGCCCGCGCGCGTCGCGGGCGCCGCCGGCGCCCCGTCCGCCGAGCCACCCGCGCAGGGTGGCGCCCCAGCCGGGCGCGGCCGTACGGTGGCTCGCGGAGCGGGGGGCGGGGACGGGGCCGGTGGCGAGGCGGGGAGCCGGGGCGACGGGGCGCGGAGCGGCGGCGGCCAGCACCTGCGCGGTCCGGACCGCCGGCGGCGCGGGCTGCGGCAGGCCCCGCGCCGCGTAGGCGCGGCCGAGGGTCTGCCAGTACCGCAGCGCGGTGGACCAGCCGGCGGGGCGCTGGAAGGTGGCCGGGTCGAAGGTCGCCACGGCGGGGTCGGGGCCGAGGCCGGGCGCAGGCTGGGCGGCGAGGGGGCCGGCGGCCGCGCCCGATCCGCCGAATGCCAGCGCCGCGGCGAGGGCGGCGTGCGCCGGCCACGGGATGCGCGGGCGGCGGGCGGGCTGGGCGCGGGGTCCGCGGTGGCGATGCGACATGGCGCGGCATTGTAGCCGGGGCAGGGGTGGAGTCAAAGGGGTTGCGCCGCGGCGGGGGCGCATCGCGGGCGCGAAGGCCGGTCGATGGGTCACGCCGTCGGGGTCACCGCCTTCCTCACGAGCGCGGCGATGGTGGCCTCGTCGGCGTCGGTCAGGTCCGCGAGCGCGTAGGCGGTGGGCCACAGGTTGCCGTCGTCGAGGTTGGCCTGGTCGCTGAAGCCGAGCGTCGCATACCGGGTGTTGAACTTCTGGGCGCCCTGGAAGAAGCAGACGACCTTGCCGTCCTTGGCATACGCCGGCATCCCGTACCAGAGCCTCGGCACGAGGTCGGGGGCGTTGGCCCGGATGAGGGCGTGGAGCCGCGTGCCGAGGGTGCGATCCGGCTCGGGCATCTCGGCGATCTTGGCGCGCACGGCGGACTCCCCGTCGGCCTTGTCCGCGCCGGGGCCGCGGCGGGCGGCGGCCTTCAGCTCCTTGGCGCGCTCCTGCATGGCGGCGCGCTCCTCGGCGGTGAAGCTGTCGGAGGTCTTGGGGGCCTTGGCGGGCTTCGATGCGGGCTTCTTGGCGGGTTCGGTCATGGGAGCCTCGGTGATCCTGGACAGCGGCCGGCGGCGAGATGCGGCGGGCTTCCCCGGCCAAGGGCGCCCCGCGACGGGCGCGCCCGTGCCGCCCGATCGTGGCCGCGCGGAAGCTGACGATCGATCCAAAGACCTGGCCTCGACTTCACGGCGCATCGCCCGATGGCCGTGGTCGGCGCCTTCGATGCGCTCAGGGCGCCAGGTCCCGCCTAGGTCTCCGGGAGCGCCGAGGCATCGACCGGCCTCGGTTGCCAGAGCTCGATCTTGGTGCCTTCGGGATCCATGATGTGGGCGAACCGGCCGTTGAACTCGTCGGGGAACGTCTTCAGCGGCGTGACGCCATGCTCCGCGCAGCGCGCCAGGACACCGTCGAGGTCATCCACCGCAAGGTTGATCATGAACTCCTTGGTCGACGGCAGCATGTAGTCCGTGTCGGCGCCGAATGGGCTGAACACCGTGCCGGCACCGGGATGGGCAGCCATCGCATCCGGCAACAGGAAGGCGCCGCCCCAATCCAGCATCTCGAGGCCCAGGACGTCGCGATACCACGCGACCAGCGCCTCGCGGTCCCTCGCCTTGAAAAAGATGCCGCCCACGCCCAACACCCGTGCCATCGCCCCATCTCCTTTGGTGGTCCGCTTGCCCCGGGCAATGCCCGGATCAGCGATGAATCCGATCGCTCCGAGGCGTGATCGCGTCAACATCGCCGTCGATGCCGGCGACGCGGCGCGGCCGCCCGGGCAGACTGCGTCACGGGGTGAGGAAGGAATCCATCACCGGGTTTATTGCGTGCGGCATGAAGATGCGACGGCCGGTCGCCCCGGGGCCGACCTGCACACGCACGACCTGATGGCCGGCGGTGCGCTTGCCCATCGTGTCGACATCCTCCAGCCGATAGTAGAACGTGCCGGAACCCGGGACGTCGCGCAGCGCGTAGACCGCGCCGGCGCCGGCACTGCCGCGGGCGGGGACCAGGTGCTGGGTGACCAGGGTGAACGGCCCTTCGGGCGCGGCGGCGCGGTAGACCTCGAAGCCGAGCGTGTCGACCTCGGAGGCGGTCTGCCACACCAGGATGGCGTCCATGTCGAGGCCGATCGCGCGGAACAGCCGCAAGTCGACGCCCGTGGGAGCCAGCGGGCCGAGGACGTTGACGATGAGGGAATAGGTCGTGGTTCCGTCGACCCTGTCGGCGGACTCGGGCGCGCCGTGGCCGCGGGTGGACCCTTCCGACATGAACGACAGGAAAGAACCCGGATCCTTGTCCATAATCTGGCCGCGCACCGTGAGGGTGGCCGGGCCGGGTGGCGCCGTGCAGGTTGCCGACGACATCGGAGAGAACGAGCCGAAGCTGCCGCTGCCGCAGTCGAACGCATAGGTGAAGCCTGCGCTGGTATCGACCGAGGACGGGTCGTACGGGTTCGTGAGCGAGATCACGAACGGGGCGTTCTGGTTCACCGCGGCAGGGGCGTTGAACGTCGCGGTCGGTGCGACGTTGTCGGCGAAGATGTCGAACTTCTCGGTCGCCATCCCCCCAAAGGCATCCAAGGCGGTCACGGTGATCGTCGTCAGGGGCACGTCGTCGTCGGTCGGGTACGACCACGACCAGGAGCCGTCGCCGTTGTCATCGAGGGTACCGACTGGCGGCGCGTGGGAGATGGTGATCCCGGTGCCGGTGAACGTTCCGGTGGCCGTCAGCGTGTCCCCCTCGTCCCCGATCGCGTTGGATGGCAGGACGTTCGCGGCGGCTGCGGCGCACGTACCGTCGAGGTCGGAGGAGATGAGGTACGGGGTGGTGGTGAACGAGCCCGTGATCGTCGCCCCCGCCGGGCCAGCGGCGCTGCCGTACCAGTTGCACGTGGCGTCCGTCAGCGGTGCGCCGACGTTGCGCAGCGCAACGCCGTTGGTGATGATGCCGTTGCGGTTGATCGTCGCGCTCGACGGCGCCGCGTTGCCGCGGTCGAAGTAGGGCGTTCCCTGGACGTCGGCCGTGTTGCCGGACTGGATCTGGATGCCGACATCGTTGTCGGAGACGGTGTTGTGGTGCACGATGTGTCCGGTGCCCTCGACGATGATGCCGAAGCCGTCACCGGTCGATCCGACGGGCTTGCGCTTGAAGCCGGTCACCGTGTTCTGCACGATGACGACGCCCGTGGGCTGGTCCGCGTTGAGCGCCCCCACCGAGCGCCGGAAGACCGCGATGCCGGCGTGGTCGCGCACGTCGGTCGCGTCGACCGTGCGGCTGACGGTGTTCTCCCGAACGACGACGCTGCCGCCGCCGCTCTCCAAACCGTTGCCGGTGGGGATCTTGATCTCGATGCCGAAGCGGCCGTTGTTGGTGACGGTGTTGGAGACGACGGTGTTCGCGCCCATCCCCTTCGGCCCGAGCACGCCGATGCCGGAGTCGCCGTTGCCGGTGACCGTGTTGCGGGCGATCGAAAGCCCGGTGACGTTGCCGTCACTGACGTCGATGCCAACCAGCGCGTTGCTGCTGAAGGTGCCGTCCTCGATCGTGACGTCGGTCTTGGTCCCGTTGATCATCCAGAAGCCGCGCCCCCCGGCGCCGCCGTTGCCGTTGGCCGTGACCCGTCGCAGGACGAGGTTGGTCGTGTCGCCCGCCTGGAACCAGATGCCGTGTACGCAGTTTTGCGAGGCCGAGAGGTCCTGGATCAAGATGTCGCTGACCGTGTTGCCGATGTTGCCGGTGGTGATGCCGTAGTTGAAGCCGGTAATCGTCATGTCGGTCAAGGTGATGCCGGAGCGGTTGCCGGTGATGGCGATGCCCGTCCCGCCGCAGGACGTGCCCTGCAGGACCGTGCTGCCGATCCCCGCGCCGTCGATCGTCACATCGTCCTTGGCCACCGTGACGTTCTCGGTGTACGTGCCGGCCGCCACATGCACGGTGCCGCCGGTCGAGACCTGGTTGACCGCCGCCTGAACCGTCTTCTTGGCGCTCGCCGGCGTGTCGCCGCCGAACGCGTCGTTGCCGGTTGCCGCGTTCACATAGCAGTCCAGCGTGCAGTCGGTCTCCGGCTCGAAGTCGTAGGTGACGACGGTGGCGACGTGCGGGCTGTGGGCCTGGTCGCGACGAGCGGTGTCCGCGACGAAGGGGCTGCCTTCAACCCCGATCGTGAGCGCGTCCGCGTTGCCGTCGAAGCCGAGCCAGTTGCTGCCCGCCTTGAGCAGGAAGCGGCCGTAGATCTTGGCGTCCGGGAAGGCCGCCAGGATCGTGCTCCAGGAACAGGGCGTCGCGATGCCGCAGTTGCCGGCGGGCAAGGGCACGGCCTGGGCGCCGCCCGTGCCGTCCGCATTCGTGCGCGTCGCCCACCAGTTGCCCGCCAGCGGCGACCAGGTCTGCCAGCCCGAGCCGACGACGACCGTGCCGTTCTGATAGGGCTCGAACACCAACCGTCCGCCGTAGTTGACGTCGGTCGTCCGGTAGCGCACGTCGAACTGCAGCGAGATCGCCAGGGTCGGTCCGGGCTGGTAGGTGGAATAGCTCAGGTCGGTGATGTCCGCCAGCTTGGTGTCGAAGTAGGCGTCGGTGGCGATCACGGAGCTGCCGGTGGCACCGCTGGTGGTGGTCAGCGGGCCCAACCGGGCGCTGCCCACGCCTTCCGGCGGTGTGCTCGGGCCTGTGACCATCGCGCCCGGGCTGCCCAGCAGGGTGTTGCCCGGGTCGTTCCAGAAGTACCACCCGTTCATCGCGGACGGCTTGACGACGGTCACGACCGGCGCCGCCAACAGGCCACGCGCCGCCGGAGAAGGTCCCATGAACAGCATGGCGGCCGCGATCATCATCCCAGATACAACGGATCGACTCTTACCTCGCACGGTGCCCCCTCGTCGGTGTCTCGCGATGCATGCAGCGGTTTGGATTGCCACGACACATGACACGATGCTTAACGCAGGAATCGCCGGAAAGATACGGGCGAGCGTTCGAGCCGTTGCCGCGACGGGAGCTGCAGGGGCGAGGCGTGAGAAGAGTGGCACGAGGCGGGCAAGAGGGGCGCATTCGATCGTTGGGGGACCCCCTGGGACCTCGGGCTTCCAGCCCGCGGTCCCAGGAACGACATCTTCAGACTGGACGAAAACAGCGCGGCCACGGCACTGAAGCAATCCAGCTACCCCTCCCCCATCGACGACATGCGTCCAATGAGGAGTGAGCGCCTCTCTTCCGGGCCGCCAGGGCAAGGACATCAGAAAGCAAGAACGTACGTGTTCGGCCCGCCGGTGCTCACCCCCTCATGCCTTGCGGCTACGGCGCACCAAGGCGGTCCTCCTCCGCTGCGCAGGAACGGACGAACGGGAAGATGCCGATCTTCGCTTCGTAGTCCATCCCTTGCGCAGCGGGGAAGGGATCGGCGCGAAGCGCCAGGATGGGGTGCGGGCAGTGGGCTGAACGCATACGCAAGCACTGGCATCGCTGTACGAAGACACAGCGACTCACGCACCTCACGCCTCACACCTCACGCCTCTCCCCTCACGACGGCAGTCTCAGGCGAGGTCGAAGCGGTCGAGGTTCATCACCTTGTCCCAGGCCGCCACGAAGTCCCGCACGAGCTTCTCGTTGGCGTCGGCGGACGCGTAGACTTCGGCGATGGCCCGCAGCTGCGAGCTCGAGCCGAAGACGAGGTCGACGCGCGTGCCCGTCCACTTGAGCTCGCCCGTCGTGCGGTCGCGCCCCTCGAACACCTCCCTGGCCTCCGAGGTCGGCTTCCACTCCGTGCGCATGTCGAGCAGGTTCACGAAGAAGTCGTTGGTGAGCGCCCCGGGATTGGCGGTGAAGACGCCGTGCCTCGAGCCGCCGGCGTTGGCGCCCAGCACGCGCAGGCCGCCGATGAGGACCGTCATCTCGGGCGCCGTGAGCGTCAGGAGCTGCGCCCTGTCGATCAAGAGCTGCTCCGCGGTAACCGCGAACGTGCCCTTGAGGTAGTTGCGGAAGCCGTCGGCGATCGGCTCGAGCACCGCGAACGACGCGACGTCGGTCTGGTCCTGCCGCGCGTCCATGCGTCCGGGCGCGAACGGCACCGCGACGTCGACGCCGGCCCGCTTCGCGGCCTGCTCGACGCCGGCGCAACCGGCCAGCACGATGAGGTCGGCCAGCGACACCCGCTTGCCGCCGGGCGCGGCGGCCGCGTTGAACGCGTTCTGGATGCCCTCCAGCACCGTCAGGACCTTCTCGAGCTCGGCCGGCTGGTTGACCTCCCAGCCCCGCTGCGGCGCGAGGCGGATGCGCGCGCCGTTGGCGCCGCCGCGCTTGTCGGAGCCGCGGAACGTGGACGCCGACGCCCAGGCGGTCGAGACGAGCTGCGAGACCGACAGCCCGGAAGCCAGCACCTGGTCCTTGAGCGCGGCGATGTCGTGCGCATCGACCAGCCTGTGGTCGACCGCCGGGATGGGGTCCTGCCAGATCAACGTTTCGGCCGGCACTTCCGGCCCGAGGTAGCGCGTGCGGGGGCCCATGTCGCGGTGCGTCAGCTTGAACCAGGCGCGCGCGAAGGCGTCGGCGAAGGCCTGCGGATCCTCGTAGAACGCGCGCGAGATCTTGCCGAACTCCGGGTCGAAGCGCAGCGTCAGGTCGGTGGTGAGCATGGTCGGCTTGTGGAACTTGCCCGGGACGTGCGCGTCGGGAATGATCTCCGGCGCGTCCTTGGCCACCCACATCTTGGCGCCGGCGGGCGACGTGGTCAGCTCCCATTCATACTTGAACAGGTTCTCGAAGAAGTTGTTGCTCCACAGCGCCGGGGTCTTGGTCCACGTCACCTCGATGCCGCTCGAGATGGTGTCGGCGCCGTGCCCCGAGCCGTGGTCGCTCATCCAGCCGAGGCCCTGCGCTTCGAGGGGCGCGGCCTCCGGGTCCGGCCCCTTGTGCGACTCGGGGGCGGCGCCGTGGGCCTTGCCGAAGGTGTGGCCGCCGGCGATCAGCGCGACGGTCTCCTCGTCGTTCATCGCCATGCGGCCGAAGGTGGCGCGGATGTCCTTGGCGGCGGCGAGGTAGTCGCCGCTGGCGTTCGGCCCCTCCGGGTTGACGTAGATCAGGCCCATGTGGGTGGCGCCGAACGGGGCGTCCAGCTCGCGGTCGCCGCTGAAGCGCTTGTCGACGCCGAGCCAGGCGACCTCCTCGCCCCAGTTCACATCCTCGTCGGGCTCCCACACGTCCGCGCGGCCGCCGCCGAAGCCGAAGGTCCTGAAGCCCATGGACTCCAGCGCGACGTTGCCGGCGAGGATGATCAGGTCGGCCCACGAGATCTTGGCGCCGTACTTCTGCTTGATGGGCCACAAGAGGCGCCGGGACTTGTCGATGTTGACGTTGTCGGGCCAGCTGTCGAGCGGGGCGAAGCGCTGCTGGCCGCGGCCGCCGCCGCCGCGGCCGTCGGTGATGCGGTACGTGCCGGCGGAATGCCAGGCCATGCGGATGAACTGCGGTCCGTAATGCCCGAAGTCGGCCGGCCACCAGTCCTGCGAGTCGGTCATGAGCTTGACCAGGTCCCGCTTCAGCGCCTTGTAGTCAAGGCTGTTGAAGGCCTTGGCATACGCGAAGCCCGGGTCCATCGGGTCGGACTTCGAGGAGTGCTGGTGCAGCAGCTCCAGCCGCAGCTGGTTTGGCCACCAGTCGCGGTTGGTCCTGCCGACGCCGGCGATGTGGTTGAACGGGCACTTGCCTGCGGTTTCGTCTGTTCCGTTTGTGTTCATTTCTGGATCCTCATCGTGTGTGTCGACTCATGCGGGATTGTGGGTAAAGAAGGGCGACGACTTTTGCTCGCCGGCGGCATCCTTCGGCCGCATCAGCGTTCCTCGACGTTGGCGGCCGGGATGGTGAGGACGAGCTCGCTCTCGTCGATCAGGCGATAGGCGGGCGGAGAGCCGCTGAGGGCCTGGGTGCGGCTGATGATGATCGGCACGCCTTCGCCGCGCTTGTCCATGATGTAGCGCCGATGCATGGAGAAATCCGTGCCGTCCGCGGGAACGGGGCAACGGGCGAGCAGGCTGGTGACGGCTTCGTTGCGGGACGCCTGGCGATAGGGCAGGCTATCGGGGGTCATGGTGTTGGGCAGCATGCCGGGGGAATGGAGCTCCAGCCGATCATGGAAAAGGCGGAGGCGGACCTTGCTGCCGGCCATCGAGTAGTCACGGTGGGCGACGGCGTTCGTCACGGCTTCGAAGACGGCCAGCATGTCGAACTGCGGCAGGTCTTCACGGCCGCCGGACGCATGCTTGCGGGCGGCCACGCGCATGTTCTTGCGCACGAAGTGGCACGTCTCGAGGACTTGGCGATCGAGCGGCCCGGTGATGTCTCGGGCGTCGCCTTGGTAGATCGACTCGCCCCGCGGCACGACGTCGGTGCCGGGATAGGCGACGGCCTGGACAAAGGCGTTGGGCAGGAACCGTTCGGGCGCGGGGCACGCCATGAGCACGCCGGCGACGGTGGGGTGCCATACCCCCTGCTCGTCCTGCCCCGCGATCGCCAGCTTGGCCAACAGCGTCTCGGTGGCGTCGTCGGAAGCGCGGGGGACGAAGCGCCGCCAGAGAGCCGGGTCCAAGTCGGCCAGCGTCGCCTGGGACACGGGCGTTTCGTCGAAGCGGATCAGGCGGGCCTGGCTGCGCTGTTGAAAGAGGCGCGCCAGGTGATCGGGCGGGATGGGCCGCTTGCTCGACCCCACGCGGTGCAGGTACCCGCCCGGGCTTTGATGCACGAACAGGCTGCGCGGTACGTCGACACGCAGCACCGGCAGCTCGGCGCCGCCGGCGTCGGGCAGGGTCATGCGCTCAATCAGCGGTGCCAGCGGCGGTCGGATCGAATCCTCGCAGGCTTGGCGTACGAGGGCCTCGACGGCATCGAGCAGCGCCACGGGAATGCCGATCACCTCGCGGGGCTGGTCGCGAAGGCCGAGCACCATCACCCCTCCGCGGCTGTTGGCGAAGGCGGCCAGCTCGTCGGCCAGGTCGCTATGCTCAGGGCCGCGGATCTTGTCCCCCACAGTGCGGACCTCCTTGAGCTCGAGGTAGCTATCCTCGCCCAGGTAGATCTTCTCCAGCAGCTCGCGGCGTGTTCCTAACATGGCTCACCTCCCGGGGCTGACGGCGTGACAGAACGTTCGTTCCGTTTCGGCGCTGAGGCTGCCCGGGCGGCGGGTGGCAGATCCTGGGAGCGCCGGCTTCCAGCCGGCAAG
>WBZR01004998.1_pt1 | contig 10446 bp, 9 predicted proteins | sample 5204231 | NCBI WGS metagenome assembly WBZR01 (sample SAMN12412403, study PRJNA552823) | activated sludge metagenome | isolation source: activated sludge from anammox sidestream of wastewater treatment plant... | place: USA: Virginia | collected 2017-08
CGGCCGCGCTCGGCCTTTCGAATACAGTGATCTTCGCTGGCTTCCAGTCGAACGCGGTGGAGTGGATGCAGGCGATGGACGTCGTGGTGCATGCGTCCGATCGCGAGCCGTTCGGCATTGTCGTGATCGAGGCAATGGCACTCGGCAAGCCGGTCGTTGCCGGAGCGGAAGGCGGCCCGGCCGAGATCATCGGTGATGAGGCCAACGGCCTGCTTGCGCCATACGGAGACGCCGCGGCACTCGCGCGCGCGATTGCGCGCGTGCTCGATGACCCTGTGTTTGCGGCGCGCGTCGGGGCGGCCGCACGGCTGCGTGCAGCGGAGTTCAGCGATACAGCATACGCGCGCAACGTCATCGTAGCGATGCGGTCGCTCGTCGGCGGAAGCGAGGCACGGGCATGAGCGAATCCCGTCCGCTGATCAGCGTCGTCATCCCGACGCGCGACCGCCCGAACCTGCTCCGCCGCACGCTGGACCTTCTCGCGCCCGGTGTGCAGGAACTGCCTGCCAGCGACTACGAAGTCATCGTGAGCGACGACGCGCGGCCACTGTCGGCGGCCCGGGCGCTGGCAACGGCGTATCCGTGGGTTCGGTTCGGCGAAGGTCCGGCCAGGGGGCCTGCGGCAAATCGGAATGCGGGTGCGCGGGCAGCGCGTGGCACGTGGCTCGCCTTCACCGACGATGACGCCGAGCCCGGCGTTTCCTGGCTCCTGGAGTTCACGCGGGCGATCAGGCCGGGGATAGACGTATATGAGGGGCGAACGACGTGCAACGGTGGCTTCGGGTCGCCGCTTTTCCACGCGCCAGTCAACGAGACCGGAGGACGGCTCTGGTCGTGCAATTTCATGGTGCGCGCCGAGCGGTTTTCGTCGGTGGGCGGGTTCGACGAAGCATTCCCGTATCCGCACATGGAAGACCAGGATCTTCGGGTTCGCCTGGATGCGGCAGGAGCGAAGTGTGTGTTCGTGCCCGGGGCCGTGATAAATCATCCTCCGCGTCGCCAGCCAGGTGGCGCGCGGCTCGGGGCATACCGTGAATCGGAGGTTCGGTTTCATGTAAAGCACGACGGCCGCCCGGAGCCACGGAGAGCGTTTCTTGCGCGCATCGTGCGCTACCGGCTTGGCGTGATGCGCGATACGCCGAAGTCCGTTGACACCGTGGCCGCCCTGTGGTCGCTGGCGCGCGAGCTGGCGCATGTGGTACGCCGCGTAGACGCCTGGGAGCGGGCCGCGATGCAGTCGCTCAGGGGCCCAAAGCCGTGAAGATCGTCCATCAGGCGTCCGACTGGCCGGAGAGCTGGCGACACGTGTATGAGTTCGACAAGGTGGAGATTTTCGGCGACCGGTCGAATCCTGGCCATACGCGCGCGTATCGCAACCGCGCGAGGCACCTGATGGAAATGGCGGGATCGGTTCTGACGCCAGGCGCGCGTATCCTCGACCTCGCAGCGGCGCAGGGCAACTATACGCTCTGGCTATCGGAGCGCGGGTTTGACGTCACATGGAACGACCTGCGCTCCGACCTTGAAGGGTACGTCAGGCTCAAGTGGGAACACGGTACGGTACGGTACGCGCCGGGCGATGCGTTCGCGCTGAGGTTTCCCCAGCTCTTCGACCTTGTTCTGGCGACCGAGATCATCGAGCACGTAGCGCACCCGGACGATTTTCTGCGGAAAGCAGCCTTGCTCGTGCGGCCTGGCGGGTATGTGCTGCTCTCGACACCCAACGGTGGGTACTTCCTGAGCGAGCGTCCCCGTTTTTCCGACACGCCGGATCCATCGCGCTACGAAGCGATGCAGTTCCGGCCCGATGCCGACGGGCACATCTTCCTCCTCCACGAAGACGAACTCGGGCCGCTCGCGCGCGACGCCGGTCTTGCTCTCCGCGAAGTCCGCCTCTTCACCAACCCTCTCACCAACGGCCACCTGAAGACGGCGGCGCTGCATCGCATCCTTCCCGGCGTCGTCCTCGATGGCGTCGAGCGGGTTACGCGGCGCCTGCCGCGACCAGCCGTGCGCTGGCTGCACACGGCCATGGCGGTGCTGCTGCAGCGGGGCGGTGCGGAGTGACGGACTGGTCGCTGGCGTTCATCGCGCATGAAGTCCACCGGCATGGCGGGCAGGAGCGCGCCGCCGCCGAGGTTCTTTCGAGGGTGGCGCGGCGCGCGCGAGTGCGCGTGATCGCACGCGTGTGCGAACTCGACGGAGTGGAGTGGACGCCGATTGGGGGTCCGCGCCGGCCGGCCGTTCTGCGCGCATGGGCATTCGCGCGCGCGGCCGCAGTTGCCGAGCGGCGCGCGGGATGCACGATCAGCAACTCGATCGGGGCCGCGGCTCGAGAGGCCGACGTGATCACTGCCCAGTTCTGCCATGCCGCGTTCACCGCGCGCTTCGGCGGGTTACGCGGCGGTTCTTGGCCTGGCGTCGCGTACCAGCGGCTCGCGCAGGGCGTGTTCGTTCGCGACGAGCGACGCGCGTACCGGTCGCGGCGCCTCAGGCGCGTGATCGCGGTGTCGCGCGGGACGGCGCGGGAGCTGGCGGAGCACTATGGCGTACCGGGCGATCGCATCAGTATCGTGCCGAACGGCGTTGACCACACGGTATTCCATCCGGCGCCCGACGCAGCCGGGCGGCGTGTGCTCCGGAGGTCGCTTGGGCTCCCGCCCGACGCGTTCATTGCGCTGTTCGTGGGCGGTGACTGGGAGCGCAAGGGAGTGCGCGACGCAGTTGACGCGACGGCGGCAGTGCACGACGTTCACCTCGTGATCGTGGGGCGTGGCGATGCGTCGGCGATGCTTGCGTATGCGGTTCGCGCCGGCGCCGCGGGCCGCGTGCACGTCCACCCATCATCGCCGGCGCCCGAGCGCTACTACGCGGCAAGCGACGCCTTCGTGTTCCCGTCGCGCTACGAGGCCTTCTCGCTCGTCACGCTCGAAGCCGCCGCCAGCGGGCTGCCGATCATCTGCCACGCGATCAACGGCACCGAAGAACTCGTCGCCGATGGCACGAACGGATGGCTGGTGCCGTTCGGCGCCGACGCAATCGCGCAGCGTCTCACATCGCTTCGCGACGATGCGTCGTTGCGTGCGCGAATGTGCGTTGCGGCGGTGGAGTCGTCGCTTCCGTATGCGTGGGATCGCGTGGCTGCTGCGTACTTCGACGTCCTCGACGAAGCGGCGCGCGGCAAGCAGGGGCCTGCCTAGCCATGTGCGGCATCATCGGCGTGGTGAGCAGCAGCGCGCCAGCGTGGCGCGCGCGGCTCGTGGCTGCGCGTGACATGATGGGCCACCGTGGGCCGGATGGCGCCGGCCTGTGGGAATCGCCCGGAGTGCTCCTGGGAGCGCGGCGCCTGGCGATAGTTGACCGCTCGCCCGGCGGTCAGCAGCCGATGGCGTCGCCCGACGGGCAGGTCGCGATCGTGCACAACGGCGAGGCGTACAATTTCCAGATTCTGCGGAGGGAGCTGGAACGTGAGTTCGCGTTCGTCTCGCGCACGGACACCGAAGTGCTCATGCACGGATATCGGCGCTGGGGGCTGCGCGGCCTCGTTGACAGGATCGAGGGAATGTTCGCGTTCGCGATCTGGGATGCGAGGCGACGCCGGCTGTCGGTGGCGCGAGACCGTGCCGGGCAGAAGCCGTTCTTCTATTGCCATCGGGACGGCGACTTTGCGTTCGCGTCAACGGCAAGCGCCGTCACCAGCCTGGTGGGGCAGGAGCCGGTACTGGACCCGCGCGCGCTTGATGCATTCCTCGTGTACCAGGCGGTGCCTGCGCCGCTTGGGATCTATAAGGGGATGAGCCAGCTTCCGCCCGCGCACTGCCTGACGTTCGACGCCGAATCAGGCCTGTGCGCGACCGAGCGCTACTGGCGTCGCTCGTTCGTGCGGAAAACAGCCGAGACGGAAGCCGAGGTTGTTGATCACGTGGAGCAGTTGGTCCGGGAATCGGTGCGAAAGCGGCTCCTGGCCGACGTCTCCGTCGGAACGTTCCTCTCCGGCGGGGTTGACTCATCCATCATCACCGCGATCGCTGCGCAGGAGGCGGCTGGGCCGATCGAGGCGGTGACGCTGGGATTCGACAGGCCGGCGCTCGATGAGCGGCATTACGCGCGGATCGCCGCCCAGCGGGCGGGCGTACGCCTGCACGAGGAAGTCCTGCGCCCGGAATTGGTGGTGGACCTTCCGGCGATAGTGTGGCACTACGGCCAGCCCGTGGCGGATGTATCAATCGTGCCGAACTACTGCCTCGCAGCCGCGGCGCGGCGGCACATGGTCGTCGCGCTGAACGGAGATGGCGGCGACGAGATGTTTGGCGGCTACCGACGCCCGTTGGTCGAACACGTCGTGGGCCCGTACCGGGAACGCGTACCGGCCTCCGCGCGCACCGCGATCGCACGCTGGATTGACCGCCGCGGGGTTGACCGCTGGCCGCGGCTTGCGGCGGTTGCCCGCTCGGGTTCGGTGCCAGCCGCCGACGCATTCACTTATGACCGCGCATTCCGCCCGTGGCGTGTTGGCGGCTACACGAGCGCGTTCAAGGCGGCATTGCAAGACTGGGACCCCGACTCGCTCTTCCGCGCCGCCTGGCACGAGGCGGAGTGCTCTAACGACGTGGATCGGGCCCTTGCGGGCGACTTCGCCACATACCTGCCCGATCAGCTCCTCACGAAGGCCGACCGGTCGAGCATGGCTCATGGCCTGGAGGCGCGCTCCCCGATGCTCGATACCGCGCTGATGGAGTACGCGGCGCGCATCCCGCCCGGCATGCATTTCGCAGGCCTGGAGACGAAGCGGATCCTCAAGCGCGTTGCGGAGCGCTTCGTGCCGGGCAGCGCCGCGCACCGGCGAAAGCGCGGATTCGTGATGCCGGCGTCGGCGTGGTTGCGCGGGGAAGTCGCCGAGTATGTCAGGGCCGCGCTCGACAACCGGACGTTCTTCGATCGGGGGTGGATGGATCCCGGCTTCGTCCGCAGGATGCTGGACGAGCACTTCGCCGGCAGACGCGACTGGGGCGAGCAGGTGTTCACGCTGCTGGTGCTCGAGGTGTGGGCCCGCATCACGCTCGACCGAACGCTCGACCGCGACTCCACGCTCGACGCCGTGCTCGCCAGGCCGCAGCGCGGCCGGCAGCACGCGCTGCGCACGCTTCAGGTGGGAATGGAATGGTTCAGCGAGAGGCCGAGCGGGCTGAACCGCGTGTACAAGGAACTTGTTGATCACCTGCCAGCCGCAGGCGTGGGCGTGCGCGGGCTCGTCGCTGGGTCGGGTGCAGTGGAGAGGGAGTCACTCGGTATCGTGCGGGGCGTCGCTCCCGTATCACGCCCACTCCCTGCCAGGTTAGTCGCGCTGATGCGGGAAGGCCGTGCAATGCTGCGAAGCGATCCCGCCTGCCTCGCAGTGATACACTTTGCGCTCTACGGACTACCGCTGCTTCCGGTGCTCCGTCGGCGTCCCTTCGTGGTCCACTTCCAGGGGCCGTGGGGTCTCGAGGGCCGGGCGGAGCGCCAGTCCCTGTTCACCGTCGCGGTCAAGACGCTCTCCGAACGCGTGGTGTACCGGCGCGCAGCGTCACTCATCGTACTGTCGCACCCGTTCGGCCGGATCCTCGAAGAGCGGTTCGGCGTGCCGCGCGAGCGCATTCACGTGATCCCGGGCGGGGTGGACGCGGAGCACTTCGCCATCGAGGAGTCACGCGCCGAAGCGCGGCGATTGCTCGGATGGCCAGGGGACAGGAAGGTAGTGCTCGGCGTGCGCCGCCTGGCGCACCGCATGGGGCTCGATGATCTCATCGCCGCCGCGGAGCTCCTGCGCGCCGAGGTGCCCGACGCGCTCGTGATGATTGCCGGCAGGGGAGCCCTTGGCGGCGCGCTCGCGCAGGCAATCGAGCGCCGGGGTCTCCAGAACCATGTGCGGATGCTGGGTTTCGTTCCGGATGACATGCTGCCGTACGCATACCGCGCGGCCGACCTCAGCGTCGTGCCGTCGGTCGCGCTCGAGGGCTTCGGCCTGATCGTCGCGGAGTCGTTGGCGGCGGGAACGCCTGCGCTCGTGACTCCTGTGGGTGGGCTTCCCGAGGCCGTCGGGTCGCTCTCGCCGCACCTGGTGCTGCCTGCAACCGGAGCGGCGGCGCTTGCGACCGGCATGGCGGGTATCCTGACGGGCAGGGTCAGCGTGCCATCGGCCGAAGAGTGCGCGAGGTATGCGCGGGAACACTACGACTGGCCCGTCATCGCGCGGCGGGTAGCCGCAGTGTACGAAGAGGCAGCCCGGCGATGACGCCGCCGCGCGTTCTGTTCGTGGATCACGCGGGCGTCCTGGGCGGCGCCGAGCTTTCGCTGCTCGACGTCATCGCCGCGTTCGGGGGATCCGCGTGTGTGGCGCTGCTTCAGGACGGGCCGTTTCGCGCGCTCCTCGAATCCCGCGGTGTGCCCGTGGAGGTCGAGCCGCTCAACGCGCTTGGAAGCGTGCGGAAGGGAAGCGTGCTGCCGTCGCCCGCGGCGCTGCTGGACGCATGGCGCCTGGCCGCCCGGCTCGCCGGGCGAGCCAGGGGATTCGACATGCTTTACGCGAACTCACAGAAGGCGTTCATCGTAGCGGCCATCGCGGCTTCCCGCGCGCGCGTTCCGCTCGTGTGGCACCTGCGCGACATCCTGGCGCCGCCGCACTTCAGCCGTTCGGCGATACGGGTGGCGGTGTGGCTGGCAAACCGGAAGGCGGCCGTGGTAATAGCGAACTCCAGCGCAACCGCCCGTGCTTTCGTTGCCGCGGGCGGCAGGCCCGCGCTCGTCCGCGTGGTGTACAACGGGATTGACGCCGCTCCATTCGATGCCGTCGCACCATCCACGGCCGCCGCGCTGCGTGCTGAACTCGCGCCTTCGGGTGCATTCGCCGTCGTTCACGTGGGCCGGTTCCATCACTGGAAAGGGCAGCATGTGCTGGTCGAGGCGGTTGCGCGCGAGCCGCGTGCGGTAGCGTGGTTGGCCGGCGCGCCGCTCTTCGGGGAGGAATCCTATGCCGAAGAAGTGAAGCGCACGGCGGAGCGGCTCGGCGTGGCCGATCGAGTGCGGTTCCTCGGGTTCCGTGACGATATCCCCGCCCTCATGCGCGCGGCAGACGCCGTCGTGCACTCGTCGGTGTATCCGGAGCCGTTCGGACGGGTCGTCGTGGAGGGAATGCTTGCCGGACGTTCGGTGATTGCTGCGGATGCTGGCGGCGTAAGTGAAATCGTGGCCAGCGGAGAGACGGGCATCCTGGTGCCGCCTGGCGACGTAGCCGCGCTCGCGTCGGCGATCTCGCGGCTCATTGACGACCCTGCCCCCGGGGCAGCCATGGCAGTGAGGGCGCGCACGTACGCGCGCGACCACTTCACCGTCGAGGCGATGCAGCGCGGCGTGCTCGCCGCGCTGGCTTCACTGTAGCGGCAACTGGCCTGCCGGCGGGCGACTTGGGTGCAGCACGCCCGCTGCCAGGGGCTCGAATCGGCTAGCGCGCTCCCAACAGGCGGAATCCGCCGTAACCCACCACGATGCGTATCGTGCCGCCCGTAGGGCCGGCGTCCGGGCCGCCGTATACGCCGTGCCCGCGGTACTTCCAGGTCGTCCGATTCGGGCTGATCGCGCTTGCGAGGCGAAGGCCGATAGTGAGGCCACGCGTGCTCGCGCTGCTTTGCAGGAAGAGGTAGTCCAGCGCGATACCCGGCTGAACGATCACGTAGCGGCCCTGCACGGTGCTCTCGAGGCCGGGCGACGCGACGATCTCGTCGAACGTCGGATCGGGGAGCGGATTCCCACCCGGACTGCCGCCCTGGCTCTGCAGGGTGAGCTTCGCGGTTCCCGCGCCAACGCCGACGAACGGCGCGATGTTCAGCTTCCAGGTTGTCCAGAGTGCGTAACCGATCGTTCCCATGGCATACGACGTGGTAAGCTGGTTGGTCTTGCCCATCGGGCTCGATTCGGAGCCCATGTCGGCTCCGTTGTATTCCGCACCAAGGAGCAGGCGGTCATACACAACGCCGTAGCCGCCAATCCCTACGCTGTACCCGTCGTTCGACAGTGCGAAGAAGCCAGGCCGGCTCCTTGGATCCAGGTCCGTTCGCGCGAAGTGCTCGTTCAGCCGCGAGACATCCATGTGCATGCTCCCGGCGGAAAAGAACACCATGCTGAACGCCGCCGGCGAATCCCGCCTGGTGTCCTTGACGTCTTGAGCGCGCATCGTGGCTGGCACGACAGCCGCCGCTCCAGCGAGGATGAGCATCGCCGCTGTCACTCCACTAATCCCGGCCGTCTTCGCGAGCATCTATCGAAACGCTCCCTTGATGATCCAGAAACTGTACGCTACAAGATATTGCGACAGTGCTTCTGGCGTACGGACGCCGGATCGCTCTGGAAGGTCACCCCAGCGTAATGCCATCCGGCGAGCCGGGACGGCCGCGTAACTGGCTAGATTGGATACATGCCCCTCGTCTCATTCGACCAACTTCCCGATGACGCCCGGGTTTGGGTATTTGGCGCCGCTGCTCCCATAGACGACGTTGACTCGCAGAAGCTGCTGTCGGCAGTGGATGGCTTCCTGATGCAGTGGGCCGCGCACGGCACCCCGCTCACCAGCGGTCGTGACTGGCGCGACGACCGCTTCCTCGTGGTCGGCGTGGACCAGCGAACCGAAGGCGCCTCGGGGTGCTCGATTGACGGACTCTTTCGAACGCTCCAGGGCTTGGAGCGCGCCATTGGGACGACTCTGGTCGGTGGCGGCAGGGTGTATTTCCGTGGCGCCGAAGGGTTTGTCCACTCCGTTACGCGCGCCGAGTTCGAGGCAATGGGGCGGCGTGCCGAGTTGAACGGCGATACGCGTGTGTTCGACACGACGGTCGAGACGGCTGGGGCGTACCGCAGCGCCTTCGAACGCGCCGCCTCCACGAGCTGGCACGCGACGCTGCTTCCTGCGGGCTGATCGCCCGCGGGTATCGGTCAGTCAGCCCGCGGCCGGTGGATCCGGCGGATCCACGAAGCCGCAGGTCTTGTGGCTTCCGTCGCAGAATGGCTTGTTCTTCGAGTGGCCGCACCGACAGAGGGCAACGTTTGGCTTCCCCGTTGGGCGGGGAATCGCGACGCCTTCGTGGTTGACCAGCTCGAAATCGCCGGTAACGAGCAACGATCCGTTCTTCCGGACCTTTATGGTGACGCGCCCGTCGGCGGCGTGCGGAGCTGGCTGCGGGGGAACGCTGGGCGATGCTGGGTCTGTCATGGAATTCCGCTGGTAATGACGCCCGGGTTAGAGCCGGCGCGATGATGTGTATTATAGGTGTGTCACGAGGTGGAGGCCGAGGTTGCTGATTCGACGCGCGCCGGACCTGAAATCGTCGGAGATCACGCCGGAACATCTGTACTGGAACCGGCGCGAATGGATCGCCGCCGCGACCGCCGCCGCGGGCGCGCTCGTGCTCGCTCCCGGTATTCGGCCCCTCGCCGCTCTGGCCCAGGGGCAGCAGCGGCTCGGCATGCCATTCGGCCTCCAGCCCGACGACAAGCCGAACTCGTACGAAGACATCACGGAGTACAACAACTTCTACGAGTTCGGAGTTGACAAGGGCGATCCCGCGGCCAGATCGAAGGGTTTCAGGACGGCGCCCTGGACCGTGCGGGTGGAGGGACTCGTCAGGGCGCCAGCCAACTACCATCTCGAGGATTTCCTCAAGCCGCAGAAGATAGAGGATCGGATCTACCGGCACCGGTGCGTGGAGGCGTGGTCAATGGTGATGCCGTGGCGCGGCATTCCACTGGCAGACGTGATCAGGCGCGCGGAGCCGACGTCGCAGGCGGGGTTCGTCGAGTTTACGACTCTCTACGATCCGCAACGGATGCCGGGCCAGAAGTCACGCGTGCTCGACTGGCCGTACGTCGAGGGACTTCGGCTGGACGAAGCGCTGCACCCGCTCGCGTTTCTGGTGACGGGCCTCTACGGAAAGGACCTGCCAAACCAGAATGGCGCGCCGCTACGGCTGCACGTTCCATGGAAGTACGGGTTCAAGAGCATCAAGTCCATCGTCCGCATCAGGCTGCTCGACAAACAGCCGCGTAACACGTGGAACGTGGCGGCGCCGGGGGAGTACGGGTTCTATGCCAACGTGAATCCGGGCGTGGATCACCCGCGCTGGAGCCAGGCCACGGAGCGTCGGATTGGCGAGTTTCGCCGCCGCAAGACGCTGATGTTCAACGGCTACGCCGAGCAGGTCGGCTCGATGTACGCCGGCATGGACCTCAACAAGAACTACTGAGTCTGTGGCGAGGCTCGGGGCATTTCGCGAGCCGCGCGGGTTTGGCCCGCTGCTCTTCGCTGTGCTCAGCTTGCCCGGAGCGCTCGCCATCGCCGGAACCCTCCTGGACACTCTCGCGGACACACGCTGGTTTGGAGCCGACCCGGTCAAAGAAGTCGAGCACTACCTTGGCCGC
>WBZR01004999.1_pt1 | contig 10445 bp, 5 predicted proteins | sample 5204231 | NCBI WGS metagenome assembly WBZR01 (sample SAMN12412403, study PRJNA552823) | activated sludge metagenome | isolation source: activated sludge from anammox sidestream of wastewater treatment plant... | place: USA: Virginia | collected 2017-08
ATACACCTCCAACAACTCGACCATCATTGCCATGCTCAAACCCTGGGAGGAGCGCCACACAGAAGAGGAACAGATCAAAAATATCATGATGAATGTGCGGAAGCGGTTTGCCGCATACCCGGAAGCAGTCAGCATTGTCTTCACTCCTCCTCCCATTCCCGGCCTGGGGAGCGCCGGGGGTTTCCAGTACGAACTGCAGGACAAAGGTGGAAAAACACCCCGGGAACTTGATGATGTGGCCCGTAAGTTCCTTCAGACCGCTTCGCAGCGTCCCGAGGTTGCCAGTCTCTTCACCGGCTTTCGCACCACCATCCCCCAGGTCAAACTGGATATCGACCGGGATAAAGCCCGCACCCTCGATATCCCCATCAATCAGGTGTTTCAGGGGCTTCAAATCTATCTGGGTGGCCTGCAGGTCAATGATTTCAACCTGTTTGGGCGAACCTACAAGGTTATGGTCCAGGCCGAACAGGATTTCCGCCGCACTCCCGACAATATCCGCGATATTTACCTTCGCACCGGCGATGGCTCCATGGTTCCGATGTCGACACTCAGCACTGTTGAGATGGTCACCGGACCGGACATTCTGCAGCGCTTCAATATGTTCCGTACCGCGGAAATCAGTGGCGCCAATGCCGCTGGCTATTCCTCGGGTGATGCCTTGAAAGCGATGGAGGAGGTCTCGGCTGCCGAGCTGCCTCAGGGGTATGGTTTCCAGTGGTCTGGTGTGGCGTTCCAGGAAAAACTGGCCGGCGGCTCTCAAGGGCTGATTTTCGGCATGGCGCTCATATTCGTCTTTCTGGTGCTGGCCGCTCAATACGAGAGTTGGGCGGTGCCGTTTTCGGTGCTGTTTGGGTTGCCGATCGGCGTTTTTGGCGCATTCCTGTTGGTCGCCTGGCGCGGGTTCATCAATGATGTCTATGTCCAGATCGGTATTGTGACACTCATGGGGCTGGCGGCTAAAAATGCAATTCTGATTGTGGAATTTGCCAAGGAAAAATACGAAAGAGCGGGGATGGGCCTCGCTGAGGCTGCAATGGAGGGAGCGAAGTTGCGCTTTCGCCCGATTATGATGACTGCATTTGCATTCATTCTCGGGGTGATCCCCCTGGTCAAGGCACATGGCGCTGGAGCCAATGCCCGCGCCAGTATTGGAACAGCGGTTTTTGGAGGGATGCTGATGGCCTCGATCATCGGAATCCTGTTCGTCCCCATGCTCTATGTCGTTGTCCAGAGGGTATCGGAAAAGATTTCAGGAAGCTCTCCTAAAAAGGAGTGAAAGAGCCTTTTTCCCATCGGATATTTCGCTGATTTTTAACCGGATATTTCCATGTGACCGGGAGCGGGTCCCTGACCTAAAGTTGACACTCCTTCCCGAAACTCCTAACGTTTGGTATGTAAGGTGGTTTTTCATCGGATGATCGAGTTTTCGGTAAACCCAGGATCAGGTGTTCTGAAAACCGTACGATGAATAGATTGCACCAACACCGGTATTTTCCAGTAGGAAAGGAATTCCCACGACCATGCACATGCTGAAAATTCTTTCAGTGTGGGGAATCGTTCTGTTCAGCACTTCAGTGTTTTCCCAGACTACCCAGAACTGGTCCGCAGAAAGAAATGTATTGCCTCCCGGGTATGGAGCGACCGAAGCCCGGGTTGTGATATTGACCGATGGCAGCATCAACGTCACTTTTCGAGGTTCTGCGGATAACGATCCCCAGGTCAGTGGGATTTACTGCACCCGCAGCACCGATCAGGGATACTCCTGGTCACGCCCCAAAATGGCTGTCGAGGCCAGCGGCATCCAATCCGTGACTCATGAGCTGCTTTCCGATGGAGACAGCATGCTGGTCTATGTGGCTGTCAACAGGCTTCAGCGTTATGAAGTCCAGCAGTTTGTTTCTGTTGACCGTGGCCAGAACTGGTCCACCTCAGAGGTCATTTTCAGCGATTCCGATCCGATCCGTGGGATGCTGGCATGGCAGATGGATGGGCGCATGTTCATGATCGTTCTGGTTGAACGGTCCCGTGATGGGGGCGAATCGGAATACACCTTCTGGCTGGCGCGTGGCAGGGCATCCGGGGCCTACTGGGAGCCTGCGGCCAAGATCGGCAGTTTTTTTGCCAGGCGCGTCTCAGCTCCACGACTGGTTCATAATGGACGCTGGCCCATGGTCCTCTGGATGAGGAATGGAGTCGATTTTCAGCAGATGGATTCCCCGAATGATGATGGGGTGAACTGGCGGGTCAGCGAGATTGCCACACCTCCCCCCATTCCCCCCTCGGTTCTCGAGGATCGTGGCACTTTCTACCGGGTCCAAACCACAGCAAACCGTCAGCTGCTGTTCAACCGCACCGATGATGAAGCCCCTGTCACTGAACTGACCACAGAGATTCCCCGCGAACTTCTGGTGCCAAACCTGAAGTTGAGCTGGCTGGGAAAAGACAATTATACCCTCCCCGAAGAACTCCGTTACCAGATTCAGCTGGATGAAGCCGAACCGGTCCGGGTTAACAATGCGACCAGTCATGAGCTGGTTGGCCTGGTCAATGGCAGCCACCTCATCTCGCTGGCTGCTGTCGATGAGGCTGGAAACCGCCAGGCCCCTTCCACAACCAGGCGCATCCTGGTCAAGGTTCCTCCGGTCCCACTCTTTCTCACTCCCCGCAATGGCGACCTGCTCAACACCCGCGCAGTCAGTGCCACCTGGGAAGGCTCTCAGAATTGTGGAGAGGGAGCCAGCCTGGAGTTCAATTTCAAAGTGGATGAAGTGGAATGGTCCGGGTTTAAAGCTGATCTCTCCACGACAGTTCCAAACCTTGCCGATGGCGACCATGCCTTTTTCCTCCAGGCACGCGATGCTCTGGGAAATACCTCGGCCGAACCGGTATCGGTGCGCTTTGAAGTGGATGCCACTCCGCCGGTTTGCACTGTTCAGGAACTCCCTCGTGATTGGGACCAGATCACCCGGGATCTCGATTTTGAACAGGAACCGGACTATGCCGTCAACTTCAAGGTGTCAGGCACAGACAATCGAACTGCGCCTGAGGCGCTCGAATATCGATTCCGGATCGATCAGGAAGCCTATAATGAATGGCGCTCTGTCTCCCAGGATGCTGCTGTAACAGGTTTGCCGGATGGGACCCACACCCTTTCTTTTGAGGCCCGAGATGAAGCCCAGAATATCCAGCCCCAGCCCACCCTGGTTCATTTCATTTACAATACACCGCCCAATACACGGGTCTGGATCGATGAGTCGGGCACCTCACCAGTCTATCGCTTTGCCGCCAGGGATAAAAACAGCCGCCAGTCGGATCTCACCTTTCGATGGAGAGTGGATGAAAATTCATGGAGTGACTGGACCAGCGAAACCAGCCTGTCCATTCCGGATCTGATCGAAAAAACAGAGCATGGCCAGCATATCCTCTATGTCCAATCCAGAGATGCCGCAGGCAATGAGGATCCGACTCCGGCTCAGCTGGCTGTTGATGTCGATAAGCAGGCGCCGCCGACTCCCCAGGCCCTTCAGGTCGTTTCTCGTGATGATGGGGGCGAAATTCAGATCAGCTGGGAAGCGGTTCCTGAGCAGAATGTGCTTTACCGCATCTACCGGTCCAATAACAAAACCTTTTCTAAAGATGCGTTTGCGGTCGAGCTGGAACTCGAAAAGACCCGCGGCTTCGATCGCCCCAAGCGCCTGAAGAATACGGCTGTCTTCTACTATTTTGTGACTGCGCTGGATCGATCCGGAAATGAAAGCCCTCCTGTGGTGTCGGATCCGGTCGAGGTCCTGGGCGAAGTCGAACTGAATGTGAAGCGGTTCAATGAATACAAAGCGGATGTTGAAACCCGCCTTCGTGCTGAGGAGTTCGACAAAGTGCTCGAAATGGCTGCGGGAGTACCCACACCTCTGATTCAGACTTCCGAATTTGCGCCTTATCCAGCCTTCTGGAAGGCTGTCGCTCAGGCGCGCAAAGTGATTCGTGACGATTCCGGCAATGGGGATGCGCTCAACTCCGCAAAGAACGACCTGGAAAACTTTTTGAGCCAGTATTCAGCCACCCCATTGGCTTCAGAAGCCCAATCAACCCTGGATGAGGTAAAATCGAAAATCCTCTGGCATCAGATCATGACCTATGGCATGTATGGTGGTGGAACTCTCCTTATCCTCCTTTTTGTCTGGATGGGGGTGCGGTGGAACAAGCGTGAACGGGCTACAGAAATGCCCATGATCCAGGCGGGAACCGACACAGAGGGGATTACCCCCTCGAAAGAAGCCCTCAAAGACCCCACCGTGGTGCGCCGCTGGGTCGAGGTGCAGGCTGATCCGAATACCGCCGAAAACTGGAGCCGCCTTGCGTTTGCCTTCCACAATATCGGCGAAATTGAAAATGCGATCCAGGCTCTCTATAAAGCCATGGAAATCGAACCCAACAACACACGCTTCCATTTCCAGATGGGACACTTCCAGAAGGAGTCCGGGAAAGTCAAAGAGGCGATCCGCCATTTCGAGCGCTATCTCGCCCTGAATCCCGAATCCAAGAAGAGTGTCGAGGAGGTCAAGGAGCTCCTTGCCAAGCTGAAGCAGGAACCCGGCGGGAAGGAATGATAAACTTCTGAAAAACCCTGGAGTTCAGCACCGGCCTTGGCACCGGTGCTGAACTCTTTGGATCTCCTCGTGCATGAATTCAGGGCATCACATCAGCACTGAATTCATCAGACAGGCTGCCAGTTTTTTGCCCACGGCCTTTTTTATTCATTGATTTTCTTTTCAGGCAGGTGAGTTTCTGTATAACGGATGAACTCGGGGGGGATTTCTCCGATGAATCGGGACTCTGTTGTGGTCTTGGACCTTCCGCGAACTGTCCGCATATCGGTCATGGTCAGAAAAAGCTGCTGCCGTGCCCGTGTCATGCCGACATAAAACAATCGCCGCTCTTCCAGCACATCCGTATCCAGGGACATCGAACGTGCATGCGGGAGCAGGCCCTCCTCCAGCCCCGCAAGAAACACCACAGGAAACTCGAGGCCTTTGGCGCTGTGCAGCGTCATCAGGCGGACTGTCTCCTGCTCGAACTTTTTGTCTTTGTTATTATTTTTGTAATCACTGTCGAGTGAGGCATTCTGGAGGAAACCCCATAAACTTGGAGACTGGGTCTCTCGTTCATACGCCTCCGCTGTATTGACCATTTCGAGGGTGATTTCTTTGCGCATTTCGAAGGCTGCCTGGCTCGGAGAGGTTTGCTCGAGATCCTCCAGGTATCCACTCTTGTGAATCAGCGCCAGCACTCCCCGGGACAGGTTTTCCTGGCGGATCACTTTCTGAGTGTGATCGATCAATGAAAGGAATTGATGAATCCCGGCCTGTGTGGCATCGGGGAGATTCAGTAAGCTGGAGTCCTTGAGAATGTCGTACAGCGGACGGCGGTTCTTGACCGCAGCATCGTTCAGGCGCTGCAGGGAGGTGTCACCAATCCCCCTGCGTGGAACATTGATTATCCGCCGCAGGCTGATGTCATCCTTCGGATTGCTGAGAACCCTCAGATACGAGGCTATGTCCTTGACTTCCTTGCGGTCGAAAAACTCCATTCCGCCAATGACCACATAGGGAATCCTGTTCTGCCTGAAGATGATTTCAAAGGGGCGCGACTGGATGTTCGATCGATACAGGACACCAAAGTCCGACCAGGACAGTTTTTTTTCAGCCTTTATCCGTTGGATTGCCAGTGCAATAAAACGGGCCTCATCATTCTCATCCTCAGCTGTGACCATTTCGATCGGCTGGCCCTCTCCCAGCTTTGACCACAGCTCTTTCTGGCGACGGTTGATATTGCGGTTGATGACTGCATTGGCTGCTTTTAGTATGTTTTCTGTCGAACGGTAATTCCGGGAAAGGGTGATGATGCGCGCATCTGGAAAGCGCTGCTCGAATTCCAGAATATTCGAAACCTCGGCGCCACGAAATCCATAAATGCTCTGATCGTCATCTCCGACCACACACAGGTTGCGGTGTTTTTCACACAGCAGGCGCGCAATTTCAAACTGGAGATGGTTGGTGTCCTGGTATTCATCGATGAGAACCTGTGTGAATTGCTTCCTCAGTTTTTCGAGAACACCGGGGTGATTTTTGAGGAGCTGGTGTGTCAGCAGCAGCAGATCGTCGAAATCCAGGGCATCGCGCGCCTTGAGGGCCTCCTGGTAGGATTTCCAGACATGGGAGATGCGGTCATCATACTTGTCGAAGTAGAATGGTTCATACGTGTCCGGATCCAGCCCTTTGTTCTTCGACCGGCTGATCCGGTAGGCGAATGTCCCGATATCGAAGGTCTCCTTGCCATGCGAAAATTCGGAAAACACCCGGGTGAGCAATGTCCGCTGGTCTGAGGCATCATAAATGGTGAACTTTCTGGAATATCCCAGAACCTCGATCTCTTTGCGGAGAATCTGGGCGCAGCAGGAATGGAAAGTGGAAACAGTGAGCGCCCGTGCGCTCTTTTCTGAAACCAGGCTGGCCACACGCTCCCTCATTTCCATCGCGGCACGGTTGGTGAAGGTCACTGCCAGTATGTTCTCCGGCAATGCAGCGCCGGTCGCCAGCAGATGTGCAATCCGCATTGTAATGACACGGGTTTTCCCGGATCCCGCGCCGGCCAGAATCAGCAGGGGGGAACCGCGGTGTTCCACAGCTTCGCGTTGTTCGGGATTGAGGGCTGAGAGGTCCATAGAACGGCATGGCTTTATACACTCAAGCCCGCATTCATTCAACTCATGCTTTCGCCGCTCGAGTTGACACTCATTGTCCGAATCGGGAGCATCGTCTAGGCTTCTCGGAATCAATGCACCCAAGGAGGTTTGTGGCGCGATGTATATGAAATTATTCCAGATTGGAGTGTTGATGATCGTGACCATGGCTGGCCCATCTTTTTCCGATGTGCCGTATTTCATCAACTGCCGTGATGAAGGCGCAGTTGGAGATGGAGTCGCTGACGATTCTGCTGCAATCCAGTCCGCTCTCAACAAAGCCGGCCAGCAGGCGGGGGGTGTGGTCCTGCTCCCGGCTGGCACCTATCGAATCAACAGCAAGCTGTCGGTTCCATCGGGTGTCACCCTGCAGGGGATCTGGAATACGCCCCACCACGAAGACCAGACCTGGGGAAGCGCCCTGTTTGCCTACAGTGGAAAAGGGCAATCCACTGGGGCTGCCCTGGTGACACTCTCTCCCAGCAGCAGCATCCGTGGCCTCAAAATCTTTTATCCCGAGCAATCACTCGACTCCGTCAGCCCCTACCCGTATGCCATCCGAGGCAGTGGAATGGAATGCGCTGTGGAAAATGTCACCCTGGTGAATGCCTATCAGGGCATTGATTTTTCCCAGCAGCATGAACTCCATACCATCCGCAATGTGCGCGGCTGTGTTCTCAAGCAGGGGATCATCATTGACCGATGCACCGATATCGGACGGATCGAAAATGTCCATTTCAACCCCCATTACTGGCAGCGTGCCAAACCCGGACCGGGATATGCCGGGTTCCCGGCGGGTGGCTGGGAAAAACTGGTCGACTATGTCAACACCAACCTGGATGTGTTCATCTTTGCCCGCTCCGACTGGGAGTATGTGCTCAACACATTCGCCTGGGGTTTCAAAACATGTTACAAGTTCATCAATGCCGGGAATGGCGCCTGCAATGGCAATTTCCTCGGGATCGGCGCCGATGGAGGGCAATACTGTGTCTGGGTTGAACAGACTCAGCCTCCCGGGCTGCTCATCACCAATGGAGAATTTGTCGCTTTTTCTGGAACCAACCCGATTGAAATCCTGACCACTCCTGGTTTTACCGGAGTGGTCCAGCTCACCAACTGCTCCTTCTGGGGGCCTGCCAAACGCTGTGTCTATCAGCAGGGGAATGGCCTGGTGAGCCTCAATCAGTGCAACTTCCAGGACTGGGGAGCCGGTGATACCTCGCTTCCAGCAGTCGAAGTTGTTGGCGGTGAGTTGACTGTCCTCGGAAGCTTCTTCGCAAGGAACCAGAAAGGGATCCGTGTCGGAGCATCCGCCAAGACTGCGATTCTGGATAACAACCGGTTCCGGGGGACAAACTCTGTCGAATATGCCAAAGAACAAGCCAGCTCCATGGTGATTGAATAAGGATATCTCAGAATGAAATTGACCTTAGGACACAGCCCGGATCCCGATGATGCCTTCATGTTTTATGGACTGGCATGTGGTTTGATCGATTCCCGGGGCTACCAGTTTGAACATATCCTGCAGGATATCGAAACACTCAACCGGCGCGCCATGAAAGGGGAACTGGATATCACTGCCATTTCGGTTCATGCCTATGCCAGTGTGCTCGATAAATACGCCCTGCTCCCCAGTGGATCGAGCATGGGTGATGGTTACGGGCCGATGGTGATCGCCAAAAAGGACTACTCACTCTCCGACCTTCCGAACCTGAGAATTTCAGTTCCGGGTGAGATGACCACTGCCTTTCTGGCCCTGCAGCTCTGCATCGGCCGCTTCAACTTTGTTGTGGTTCCATTCGACCGCATCTTCGAGCATGTCGAGAGCGGGCAATCGGATGCGGGCCTGATCATCCATGAAGGCCAGCTGACATGGAACCAGCGCGGATTGAAGCTGATTGTCGATCTGGGAGCCTGGTGGATGGAGTCCACCGGCCTTCCGCTGCCCCTCGGGGCGAATACCATCCGCAAGGACCTCGGAAAACAGACCATGCAGGAAGTTTCCGATCTGCTCAAAGAATCGATTCAGTTCAGCCTCGATCATCGTGAAGAAGCGGTTCGCCATGCCATGCAATGGGCGCGCGACATGGACATTCCCCTTGCCGACCGGTTTGTCGGCATGTATGTCAATCACTGGACTCTCGATTATGGTGAACGGGGCAGGGAAGCGATTCGGCGGTTGCTCGATGAGGGCTTCCGCAAAGGCTTTATCCCGAATCCAGTCGACCTTGAATTCGTCGGTGATTGAACAACTGGCATCTGGACTCCGCTCGAAAGAAGGATAACCGGTTATATGACCCAGCGTATTGACGGGCGAAAGCCCGATGAACTGCGACCGATCCGAATGCAGCTTGGCTTCCTGGAAACTGCCGAAGGCTCCTGCTGGATTGAATACGGCAAAACCAGAGTGCTCTGCACTGCCAGTTTTCAGGACAGCCTGCCAAGCTGGAAAACCGACAGCAGCGGGTGGGTGACCGCTGAGTATGGCATGTTGCCCAAATCATCCAAAACCCGGATCTCCCGGGAGATCAACAAACCAAAAGGGCGCACCGCCGAGATTCAGCGCCTGATCGGAAGAGCGATTCGGGCAGTGACCGACTTCGAAGCCCTGGGAAACCGCATGGTCAATATCGACTGCGATGTGATCCAGGCCGATGGAGGCACTCGAACCGCAGCGGTCACCGGTGCGATGCTTGCCTTCTGGGAGGCCTGCCACCTGATGTCGGCAGCGGGAATTTTTCAATACTGGCCGATCCGGGAAAGAATCGCCGCTGTCAGTGTGGGGCAGGTGCATGGGGTTTCGATGCTGGACCTCTGCTACAGTGAAGACAGCACCGCCGATGTCGATATGAATGTGGTTTTAACCGAATCCGGTAAAATTGTTGAAATTCAGGGCACCGCGGAATCTTCTCCTTTCTCACGGCAGGATCTCGATGAAATGTTCGCTCTGGCCTCTCAGGGAATTAGCGAGCTGCTGGCCAGGCAGGCTGAAGCAATCCACCACCTGGTTCCCTCAACAGGTCCCAGGCGATCCTGATCAGGACAGGAACAGGCAATTCAATGGCAAATGTTATCCAGACACTCAAACAAAGAGGCTTTGTCGATCGGATCAGCGATCCTGATCTGCAAACCATCGCCGGTCAAAGGCAGCTGGTGGTGTATTGCGGTTTCGATCCGACTGCCGACAGCCTTCATGCAGGCAACCTGGTGGCGGTTCTCACCCTGGCCCACTTTCAGCGTGCCGGACACCTGCCCATCGCGCTGGTTGGCGGTGCGACCGGCCTGATCGGCGATCCCAGCGGAAAAAAAGATGAGCGCACACTGATGTCGCTTGAGACTGTGGCTCACAATGTCGAAGGGATAAAAAAGGTTCTCGCAAAGTTCCTGTCATTCGAGGGTGAAAATGCCGCGCGCATTGTCAACAACTACGACTGGATGGGAAAAATCTCTTTTCTCGATTTCATCCGCGATACCGGCAAGCATGTGCGCATCACTGAAATGCTGGCCCGCGAATCTGTCAAAGCGCGCCTCGAATCCGGGGCTGGAATGTCTTTCACCGAGTTCTCCTACCAGCTCCTGCAAGCCTATGACTTCCATTACCTGCACACCCACATGGGGTGTGATGTCCAGGTTGGCGGAAGCGACCAATGGGGCAACATCACCGCCGGGACCGACCTGATCCGCCGTCTGGGTGGTGATCAGG
>WBZR01005000.1_pt1 | contig 10445 bp, 9 predicted proteins | sample 5204231 | NCBI WGS metagenome assembly WBZR01 (sample SAMN12412403, study PRJNA552823) | activated sludge metagenome | isolation source: activated sludge from anammox sidestream of wastewater treatment plant... | place: USA: Virginia | collected 2017-08
GCGCGTCTTGGCCCAGGTGACGCCGGTGGCCGCGTACGCCGGGGCGAGCCCCTTCTCCGTGTACTCGACGCCGAGGGCGAACGGCGGCCACCCCTCCGGGAGAGGGGGAACCCCGCGAGCCGTCCCCCCGAGGAGGACGGCCGCCAGCCCGAGGAGACCCGGCATGCGCACGTTCGTGACCGCGATTCTAGGAGCCCGATCGAGCAGGTGGAGAGGTCCCCGGCCCGGTTCCGTGGCGGGACGGCCGGCGCGCCTCGGGGAGGGTCCCGGCTAGGCGCGGGCCGGGGCTTTCCTGGCGGCCGGCGTCCCGGCCGCCAGGAGCCGGGCGAGGCCGGAGATCGAAAGGGCGAGGGAGAAAGCCACGAGGAGCGCCCCGGTCGACGCACGACCCGGACCGGGAGGGGAGAGGATCCAGCCGGTGATCAGGACCGGCACGGGGACCGCGGTGGCGACCGCGAGGAGGACCAGGAGCTTCCTCGCACCGACCTCCGCGGCGCGGCGAGCGGCGAGAGCCCGGATGACGGCCGGCGGGGCCGGTGCCGGGGCCGAGGCCGCCGTGCTCCTCCCGAGCGAGGCGAGGGGGGCGTCGAGGGGGTCGTCCGTCGGGTTCATCTTTCCTCCGCGTCGAAGAGCTCCCGGAAGCGGCCCCGGGCCCGGTGCAGGAGCACCCGGACGCTGCCGGGCGTCAGGTCGAGGAGCCGGGCGATCTCGACGTGCGCGAAGCCCTCCACGTGAGCGAGCCAGAGGAGCTTCCGCTGCCGCTCCGGGAGCGCGGACAGCGCGGCGGCGGCCCGCCGTCCCATCGGCTCGGCCGGCTCCGGGGCGGCCGGGTCCGGAGCCTCGTCGAACGGCGTCGTCCTCTCGCGAGCCCGGCGCCGGCCGGCGTCGCGGGCCAGGTTCTCGGCGATCCGGAACAGGTAGGCGCGCCGCTCCCCGCCGGGGAGAGAGGCCCCGCGGCTCCCGAGCAGGCGGACGAACGACTCCTGCGCCAGCTCCTGGGCGAGCGCCGGCTCGCGGGTCGTCCGGACGAGGAAGGCCCAGAGACGGGGGTACGTCTCGCGGTAGAAGTCGTCGAAGCCCGGGTCGGAGGTCATTCCGCCCGGGTCTCGCGCGCGCCGGGGCCGGGGAGGAGCCCCCAGGACCGGCCGAGCCGGGCGACGAGGGCGGAGGCCGCGACCGAACCGGCGCCGAGCGCGACGAGGATCGTCCCCCACCACGCGGCGGCGGCGCGCGCCAGGGCGTCGTTCGGGTCGGCGGCGCCCCGCAGGCGCGTGGCGTTGACGAAGAGCGCCGCCCCGAGCGCGAGGGCGAGGACCCCGGCCACGGCCAGGACGATCAGCCCGCGCCGGGCGCCCTTCTCGCCGGAGTCGGCCTTCAGCCACGCCAGCCCCGCCTCGCTGCGCGCGAACTCCACGAAGTCCCGGGCCTCGCCGAGCCGCTCGATCTGCGCCTCGACGACGCGGGCGCGGCGGTCCCGCTCGCGCGCCCGTTCCGTTGCGTACCGGGCGGCCAGCCAGGCCACGAAGGCGCCGAACGCCAGGACGCCCAGGATGAACAGAACCTCCTCGTAGGGTGCCATCGTCGATCCCCCTTCACCCTTCCGCTCGCGCCCGCGCGTAGCTGTCGGAAGTGTCGTCGAACCAGAGCACATCGCAACGGAGGACGCGTCCCCCCTCGAAGGGGAACCGGATCCGGTAGTCCTTCCGCCCCTCGACGGCGAAGGTCAGGTCGCCCACGTAGCTCAGTCTCCTCCGGACCTCGCCCTTCTCGAACCAGAGCGACCCGTCCCTCCGGACGACCCGCTGGCCGCCCTCGTAGGCGCCCACGCAGGCGTCGAGCAGCCCGTCCGGCGGCGACGGCGGGTTCACCGCCGCCGCGTAGTCCCTCCAGAGGAAGAGGAGCCGGAACCGCTCCTTCGGGTCGGCCTCGCGCGCCGCGAGACCCTTCAACGCCTCCGCCACCGCGCCCGCGAGGGCCTTGTCGGGCGGCAGGGGGACGTCGGGCGCGACACCGACCCCCTCCCAGCTCGTCCCCGACACGACGTTCCTGGCGCGGATCGTCGGGACCATCGCGTAGAGCGAGTCGTCGACCACGAACAGGCGGCCCGGGTTGGCCATCCCCTTCGTCCGGGAGCCGACGACGACGGCGCGCCGGGCCTGCTGGAGGGTGTACGCCACGGCTTCCGCGGCCGAGGCCGTCCTCTCGCCGACGACGACGGTGAGCGGCGTGTCGAGCATCGGCTTCACCCCCGGGGGGCGGACGACGGCCGACACGGTCGTCTTCCCCGTCTCCCGGCTCCACGACTCCGTCGTGCGGGTCCCCTCCGGCAGGAAGCAGCTCAGGAGGAGGTCGGCGGTCTCGGAGTCCCCGCCGCCGTTGTCCGTCAGGTCCAGGACGAGCGCCGAGGAGGCGTGGAGGAAGTCCAGGGCGCCGAGGAGCGCGTCACGGACGAACCGGAGCTCGACGAAGGCGTCGAGCTTCAGGTACCCGACGTTGCCGTCCAGGGACTCGGCCTTCCGGAGCCGGAAGTTCTCCCTCCTGAGCATCGCGAGGAACTCCGGCGGGACCTCCTTCTCCCCTCCGGCCTCGGCCCTCAGCCGGGCGACGATCCTGGGGTTCCGCATGAGGCGCAGGTGCCGGTCGCCCGCCGCGTCCTGCATGTCCCGGTTGACGGCCGCCAGGAAGTCGTCCGGCTTGCGGAGCGGCGCGTAGGCGCCCGCCGACTCCCGGCCCCGGAGGGCGGCGGCGACGGCAACGGCCTTCTCCGGGAAGACGTAGCGGTCCGAGACGAGCCCGATCAGCCTCTCGAGGACGACGCGCTGCCGCGCCGGGTCGAGCGGCGCCTCCTGCGCGGACGCGGGAGTGGGTCGGAGGAGGAGGACGGCGGCGGAGAGGATCGCGGGGAGTGGGATCGCGAGCTTCATGACCTGGAAACCCCGGGGCCGTCCCGTTTGTTAACCGCCGCGCCTCCAGCCGTTCGCTCCCGTCAGCGGACGACCCGCTCGGCGTGCCCGTCGGGGGGCGTCCGCCGCGAGAGGTACCAGCGGACGCCGAGGCAGTCGAGGAAGCCCGGCAGCGCCCGGTCGAGGAGGCCGTAGTGCGAAAGGCCTCGCAGGCGAGGGCGGTGGGCGACGGGGACCTCCGCCACGCGCGCGCCCAGCCGCCGGGCCACGAGCGGGAGGAACCGGTGGAGGCCCTCGAGGTCGAGCGGGAGGCGGCGGGCCAGCTCCGCCGTCATCAGCCTCGTGGCGCAGCCCGTGTCCCGGGTGGAGTCTCCGAGGAGGAGCCTCCGCGACAGGCGCCCGACGCCGCTCGCCGCCCGGTAGGCGAGCGAGTCCTTCCGTCGCTCCCGGATCCCCTGGACCATCTCCGCCTCCCCGGCGCGGAGGAGCGGCAGGAGCCTCACGAGGTCGGCGGGGTCGTTCTGCAGGTCCGCGTCGAGCGTGGCGACGAACCTGCCGCGGGCGGCCAGGATCCCGGCCCTGAGCGCGGCCGACTTGCCGAGCGGCGCGTCCAGCCGCAGGGGGACGAGCCACGGGCGGCCGCTCGCGAGCCCGGCCAGGAGGGGGACGCTCCCGTCCGTGGAGCCGTCGTCGACCACGAGGAGCTCGGCCGCGACCCCGGCGCCGAGGACGACCCGCTCCACCTCCTCGACGAGGGGGGCGAGGTTCGGCTCCTCGTCGCGCGCGGGCGCGACGATCGAGAGCTCAGGGGTTGCGGTGGAGGGCGACGAGCTCAAGCGGCCTCATCCGGACGACGTCGATGCCCGATTCTCGGGCGAAGAGGCGGAGCCGAGGGGCGTCGGGACGCGCGAGGAGGGCGTCGAGGGCCTCTCGCGAGGCGACGAGGACGCCGGGACCGGGCCGTCGAGCCCAGACCGCGGCCGACTCCACGTCCGGGAGCTGCGCGACGGGGAGCCGGCCGGCGTAGAAGACGAGGCTCGGCTCGCCGAACCCGACCGAGGCGACCGGCACGCCCCGGGGAGTCGCCGCGCGGATCGCGGCCGCGATCCGGGGGACCGGCTTGACGGCCTCCAGGCTCGGCGCCAGCCAGCCGGCGGCCACGGCCTCGACGGAAGCGGTCCCCGCCAGGAGGACCCAGACGGCCGCGGCGAAGCTGCGGCGGACGGAAAGGACCAGCGCCGCGGGAGCCGAGGCGGCGACGAGGAGGGCCATCGCCACGAGCGGGGCGCGGGCGCCGGGGACCGGGAGGCGGTCGAAGGCCACGAGGAGCGCCGCGAGGAGGAGGGCCGAGACGGCCGCCCCGCCCCACGCCCCCCGGACGAGCCACCGCTCCTCGGAAGGCGAAAGCTCTCCTCGCCTCGCCCGCTCGAGGAACCACCCCACGAGGAGCGCCAGCGCCGGGAAGCAGGGCAGGACGTAGTGCGGCAGCTTCGTGGCGACGAGGGTGAAGAGGACGAGCGGCGCCACGGCCCAGGCGAGCAGGAGGCCCGCGGAGAGCTCTCCCTCGCGCCGCCGCCGCACTGCGGCGAGGAGCGCGGCCGGGAGGTGGACGGACCAGGGGAAGAGCCCCGCGAGGAGGACCGGCAAGTAGTACGGCAGGCTGAGGAGAAAGCCCCCGCCGTGCCCCTCCATCGGCGTGGCGGCCCGGTGGAGGACTTCCCGCCCGAGTCCGATCTCGAGGAACCGCCCCCGGGTGGCGGCGTTGGCGGGGAGGAACCACGCGGCCAGGAGGGCGAGGCCGAGGAGGGAGGCGAGGAGGAGGGAGCGCACCTGCGCCCTCCGGCCGCCCGCCACGGACGGGAGGAGGGCGAGCGCGCCCCCCGCCACGAGGACCGGGACGGCGAGGCCCACCGGCCCCTTCGCCAGGAGGGCGCCGCCGAGGGCCAGGCCGAGGGCCGCGGTCCTTCCCGCGGACGGCCCCCGGGCCAGGTTCCGCGCCACGAGCGCGATCGAGAGCGTCACGAAGGCGAGGAGGACGGCGTCCGTCGTGGCCGCGAGCCCTTGCAGGACGACGAGCGGCGACGTGGCCAGGACCGCCCCCGAGAGGAGGCCCGCCCCCGGGCCGAGGAGGCGCGCGCCGGCGAGGGCCGTGAGGAAGACCGCACCCGCGATCCCGGCGGCCGAGAAGGCCCGGACGGCCAGCTCGGTCGGGCCGAGGAGCCCCACCGAGGCCGCCATCAGCCAGGTGACGAGGACCGGCTTCTTGGCCCTCAGCTCGCCGTTGAACGTCGGGACGAGGAGGTCCCCCGACCGGACCATCTCGACGGCGGCCTGGGCGTACCGCGGCTCGTCCCGGTCCCAGAGCGTCGTCCGGGGCGCCAGGAGGAGAAGGGCCGCGAGGACGGTCCCCGCCAGCAGGAGCGCGGGGCGCCAGGTCAACGGCGGGCCGAGGGCAGCTCGACGACGGCCGTCACCTCGTTGCCGGGGGCGTGGTACTCCAGGCGCGAGAAGCTCATCCGGCGAGCCATGGCGATCCCGCGCCCGTGCCGGGCGAGGGCCCGCTCCGGGGTGACGTCCAGGAACCGCTGCCAGTCGAAGCCGCACCCCTCGTCCGCCACCGTCAGGACGATCCGCCCCGGCTCGCGCGTGAACGTGACGCGCGCCTGCTTGTCGCGGTTCTCGGGGAGGCAGAGCCGCCGCTCGACCTCCTCGCCCCAGCAGCCCTCCGACAGGAGCGTCGACTTCTCCTCGTAGCTGATCCCGAGGTTCCCGTGCTCCACGGCGTTGACGAGGAGCTCGCCCAGCCCCACGACCGTCCGCTCCGGCTCGGGGCAGGCCTGCGAGAGGAAGCCGGCGATGGCCATCGCCTGCCCGACCGTCCGGAACCGGAACTGCCCCTCGACGAGGCTGGCGACGGCGTCGAGCCCCTGCTGGAGGGCCTCCTGCAGGTCGCGGTACCGGGCGTAGTCCGCCGCGGCGGCCCGGACGATCGTCAGGAGCATCTCCCGGTCGATCGGCTTGGTGACGTAATAGTACGCCCCCGAGGCGATCCCTTGCAGCATCGCCTCCCGGTCCACGCGGCCGGTCTGCAGGACGACCGGGAGGACCTCCAGCGTCCCGTCCCCCTTCACGAGGCGGAGGAGCTCCAGGCCGCTCAAGCCGGGCATCATCCAGTCGGCCACCAGGACCTCGAACGGCGCCGCGTCCGCCTTCAGGCGCCGCCAGGCCTCGACCCCGTCGGAGGCCATCTCGACGGCGAACCCCCCTTCCTCGAGGAGCTCGGCGAGGAGGTCGCGGGCCATCGGGTCGTCGTCGACGACGAGGACCCGGTGGAGCCGGCGCTCGGCAGGCGTCACCGGAGCGCCCCCCGCGCGGCGGGAGCGCCGCGCCCCCGGCCCGGGGCCGGGCCGGCGGGCATCCGAAGGCTCTGGAGCGGGCCGGTCGGTAGGCTCATTCCGCCAACCCTCGAACGATACCAGCCGCCGGGGTGGAGCGGCACAGAGGAAGGCCGCGCGGGGCCCTCCCCGGACACGGACTCTGCCCGCCGGGGGGAGGGGCCAGGGGAGGGCCGGCGTCCGGCGGCGCCGAAGGCGTCGCGGGGCCCTCCCCGGACATATCAGTCGAGCGTGAACCGCTCCGCCCCTTCGTCGAGCGGGATCGCCCGGAGCTGCTCGGCGGTGAAGCGGAAGCTCTTCACGAACCGGGCGTACTGGTCGAGCGTCATCGGGCCGGGCCGGTTCCTCTCCAGCGCCTCGGCGACCTCGCCGGCGGCCAGCGGAAGGGCGTCGAGGTCGGGCGGCTCAGGGACGGGCCGCGCGGAGGCGCTCGTAGAGCTCGAGGAGTCCGGCGCGCGCGAAGTACCCACGGACCTCATTCTCGTCGATTCCCGGGAGCGACAGGAGGTGGGCGAGGTCGGGCCCGTCCCGGAGGGCCCGTGTCGCGCGCCCCTGGATCGCGCGGACCTTCAGGGCGACGAGGTGCTCGATCTTCGGAGCCGGGGCAGGCCTTCTCCCCGGCCCCGGCCGCTCGACCGCCGCCTCGAAGAGCCTGCGGCTGGTCTCCCCCTCCACCCAGATCAGGTCGAGCCGGCCCAGCTCCGGGTCGGGGTGGAGGAGGTTCGTGAAGCCCTCGGAGTCGAAGAGCGTCTCGAACCCCTCGGCCGTGATCCGGGAGAGCACCTCGTCCCGCCGGACGTCGTCCACGATCAGGTCGAGGTCGGCCGTGGCCCGGGTCGACCCCCACGCCGCGAGAGCGAACCCCCCGGCCAGCATCCACCTCGTCCCGCACGCATCGAAGTGCGGCCGGAGGAGGTCCAGCAGCCGTTCCGCGTCCACCGGCGGGGATCATGGCACGCCGGGGGCGGCGCTCCCCGCTACGGGCAGGGGAAGGCCGCGTCGCGGACCAGGACGAACGGCGTCCCGAGGGCGTTCGTGTAGCTCTTCGCAGCCCCCGTCGCCGTGTCGGTGACCGTCAGGACCACCTCGACGTCCGTCAGCCCCGATGCGTAGACGGCCCACCTCTGGTTGACGCCGCAGAAGTCGAGCACCTTGATCACGACCTCGACGTTCTCCCGGCCGAAGAACCAGAAGTAGCCCGTGTCGTTCGTCAGGGGGACCGCCTGCGCCGATCCCCCGTTCCCGGCGTAGTCGCGGTACGTGGCCGTCACGCGGAACCGGGAGGCGTTCAGGCAGAGCGACGTCGCGGACGGCGTGCAGCCCGTCGGGGCCGCCCCGTACTCGTACGCCCCGATGTCGGGCTTCGCGTCCCGGGCCTTCCCCTCGATGTCCGTCGAAGGGGCCCCGGTGGTCGTCCCGGCGTCGATGGCCGGGCTCCCGGCGACGAGGTGGCCGTCGAAGGCCGCGAGCGTGTCGTCGACGATCCCGACCGGTCCGCCGCAGGAGGCGTGGGCGCCGGGGCAGGCGTCGTCCTTCACCCCCGCGATCACCGAGTCGTCGAAGTCCCAGACGGCGTCCCCCTGCGGGAAGGTCTCCTGGTAGACGAGGCACGTCCGCTCGTCGGGCTGGAGGAAGTCGGTGGTGCCGACGACGAGGTTGTTCCGGAACGTCACCCGCTCGGCCCCCGTGCAGGGGCCGAACCAGCAGTCGGCGATGGCCACGCAGTCCCCCTCGCTGGCGAGCGTGTTGTTGACGAGGCGGACCTGGTCCCCGGGCCGCACGACGAGGGACAGGGCGTTGCCGTTGGCCCGGCAGTCGTCCACGTCGTACGTGAAGCTCTTCCCCCGGAAGAAGCCGCAGCTGCCGACGACGAGCGAGTTCTCGACCAGCGTCGGGCCGTTCGTCTTGACCTGGTTCCCGGCGTTGCCGACCGCGCGCATCCGCCGGATCGTGATGCTGGAGCCCTGACGCGCGTAGAGGAGGTCGAGGCCGTCCGAGGTGTTGTAGAGAATCGAGGTGTCCTCGAAGAGCCAGCTCCCCGCCGTCTCCCCGGTCCCGAACCCGTCCCCGTAACCGCCCGCGCTCTGCCCCCAGCAACCCGCCGGCTGCCGGCCCGGGTACGTCTCGCCGCAGCCGTTCCACTCGATCGTCACCCGGCGAAAGACGAGGTTCCCGGAGTTCCCGTCGTCCCCGTCGACGTCCCCGTCCCAGCCGACCGACCCGTTCCCGGCGATCTTCACGTCCTCGACGGTCCAGTCCGTCAGCCGCCCGGCCCAGACCCCGCCCGAGGCCAGGCCGTGGACGTCGAGGTGCGAGAGCCTCACGTCCGTCGCGTCGGTGGCGAAGATCCCGCGCGAGGCCCACTCGCCGTAGGGCGGGGCGTCCCGCTGGCAGGCCAGGCCCCCCGTGTGGTCCTCCACGCACCCCGACCGGTCGGTGATCTCCAGGCAGGCCACCTCGGCGTGGCTCGTCCCGGTCAGGTCGAGGACCCAGTTCGCCCGGTCGGTCCCCCACAGCTGGGGCTTGACCGCGCACCCCGTGTCCCACCCCTTCCCGACGAGCCGCGTCGGGTGCTGCGAATCCGGGCCCCCCGGCAGGGGCGTCATGACGCACCCCCACGGGGCCGCCGGGTCGCAGGCCTCGCACCCTTCCGCGCCAGGCGCCCCGGCGCCCATCCGGTAGCCGCCCGGGCCGATGACGAGCGTGTCGCCGCCGGAGATCCGGGAGGGGCCGCACGGCGGGAGCGCGCGGAAGGGGTGGTCCCAGGCGCACGCCTGCCCGGTCCCGCTCGCGGGCGCGGCCACGTCGGCCAGGCCCGTGCAGCGGTCGGGCGGCCCGCCGTCGGTCCGGACGTAGTAGGTCGCGGCGGAGAGAGGGAGGGCGGCGAGGAGCGGCAGCGCGGCGAGGGTTCTCATCCCGGCCTCCGGCCCGTCACGGGCAGGCGAACGCGGCGTCGCGGATCAGGAGGAACGGCGTCCCGAGAGCGTTCGTGTACGACTTCGCCGCCCCGGTCGCCGTGTCGGTCACGGCGAGGCCGACCTCGACGTCCGTCAGCCCCGAGGCGTAGACCGCCCACCTCTGGTTCACGCCGCAGAAGTCGAGGACCTTGATCACGACCTCGACGTTGTCCCGGCCGAAGAACCAGAAGTACCCGGTGTCGTTCGTCAGCGGGACCGCCTGGGCCGAGCCCGTGTTCCCCGCGTAGTCGCGGTACGTGGCGGTGACGCGGAACCGCGCCCCGTTCAGGCAGAGGGCGGTGGGCGAGGGCGAGCAGCCGCCCGCCCCCCGCTCGAAGGCGCCGATGTCGAAGCCGGCCCCCTGGGGCCGGGCGAGGCCGTCGAAGTCGGTCGCCGGGGCCGAGACGGCGCTCCCCGCGTCGATCGCCGGGGACCCCGCCTGCAGGTGGAAGTCCGCCCCGGCGGCGTCCACGAAGAGCGGGTCCCCCTCGACGTAGGCGTCCCCCCGGACCTCCTCCTCGTCCCCCCGGAACCCGTCGATCAGGTTGTGGTCGACCGTGACGGCTCCGGCGGGGGCGGCGGCGGGCCGGACGACCTGGAACGTGAGGTTCTGGCTCGCCACGTTGTTCCGGACGACGATCCCCGTCGCCTGCGGGTTCTGGACGTTGACCCCGCCCCCCCAACCCGACCGCCCGTTGTCGTACGAGGTGTTGTTGGCGATCAGGACGTTGACGATCGGGTGCGACGCCACGCAGCAGTCGCTCACGAGGAAGCCGTTCCAGCCGTTCGCGTACGCCACGTTGTTGAAGACCCGGACGTTCTCCAGCAGCCCCGCCACCTCCGAGGCCACCGCGAAGCCGTCCTCCACGCCGTCGTGCGAGACGTTGCCGTAGACGTCGACGTCGTGCGTGTGCCGCGCCTGCGCGTCCACGTAGAACCCGACGGCGTCCGTGTGGTGGACCTCGTTGCCGAAGACCCGGCCTCGGGCCGAGCCGTCCTTGGCGCAGATCCCCTCCTTCGTGCTGTGGTGGACGAGGTTGCCGCTCACCTCGAAGTCCGTCGTGTTGCCCACCGTGAGGCTCTCGTTGTATCCCCCCAGGCAGGCCCGCTCCACCTCGTTGTCCCGGATCGTGACCCAGGAGCTGTTCCACGCCGCGATCCCCGAGTCGTTCGTGTCGACGACCGTGTTC
>WBZR01003610.1_pt1 | contig 10443 bp, 10 predicted proteins | sample 5204231 | NCBI WGS metagenome assembly WBZR01 (sample SAMN12412403, study PRJNA552823) | activated sludge metagenome | isolation source: activated sludge from anammox sidestream of wastewater treatment plant... | place: USA: Virginia | collected 2017-08
TCGGCCGCAGCTATGGCAAGGACCACCGCGGCACGGTGCGCATGCACGGGCGGCCGGTCGATGTCTCGACCGTCGCGCGCGCGGTGCAGGCGGGGATTTCCTATGTGACCGAGGACCGCAAGGCGCTGGGCCTGATCCTCGAGGATCCGCTCCTGCGCAACGTGAGCCTTGCGAACCTGCCGGGGATCGCGCGCCACGGCGTCCTGGACAAGCGGCGCGAGGCGCAGGTGGCCGAAGGCTATCGCCGGCAACTCGCGATCCGCACGCCGGGGGTGCAGCAGAAGGTGGTGAACCTGTCGGGCGGCAACCAGCAGAAGGTGGTGCTGGCCAAATGGCTGTTCACCGAACCCGACCTGCTCATCCTCGACGAACCCACGCGCGGCATCGACGTGGGCGCGAAATTCGAGATCTACACGATCATGAAGGATCTGGCGGCGCAGGGGCGCGGGATCCTCATGATCTCGTCCGAGATGCCCGAACTGCTGGGCATGTGCGACCGGATCTATGTGATGAACGAGGGCCGGATCGTGGGCGAACTGGCCCGCGCCGAGGCCAGTCAGGAGAGGATCATGGCCCTCATCCTCAGGGACGAAGGAAAGGTTGCGTGATGGCGGAAGGCAAGTCGAACGGCAGCGCCCTGGGCGGGCATCTGCGCGAGAACGGGATGCTGCTTGCGCTGGTCGCCATCGTGGTGCTGTTCTCGGTCCTGGTGGGGATGCAGGGCAAGCCGCTGTTCCTTCAGGCGCAGAACATCACCAACATCTTCCTCCAGAACGGGCATGTGATCATCCTGGCGCTGGGGATGCTCCTGATCATCGTCGCGGGGCATATCGACCTGTCGGTGGGATCGGTCGCGGCCTTCACCGGCGCGGTGGCGGCCTGGCTCACGGTCGAGCTGAAGCTGCCGGTGGCGCTGGTGATCCCGCTCACGCTGCTGGCGGGCGGGCTGATCGGGGCGGCGCAGGGCTATTGGGTGGCGTTCTGGCGCATCCCTTCGTTCATCGTCACGCTGGCGGGGATGATGGTGTTCCGCGGCGCGACCATGCTGCTTCTGGGCGGGCAGAACATCGGCCCCTTCCCGCGCGAGTTCCAGGCGATGTCCTCGGGCTTCATCCCCGACCTGACCGGGCTGAGCGATCCGCACGGACTCACGCTGGTGATCGTCGCGGTGGCGATCGGGGTGCAGATCTGGCTGGGGCTGCGGGCGCGGGCGCGCGATGCGGAATTCGGCCTCGATCAGGAACCGACCGGCATGTTCTGGGGCCGCACCCTGGTGATCGCGGCGGCGACCGGCTTTGTCGGGTTCCAGCTGGCCTCGTTCCGGGGGCTGCCGAACGTGCTGGTGGTGCTGACGGTGCTGACCGTGCTCTATGCCTTCTTCACCGAGAACACGGTGCAGGGGCGGCGCATCTACGCGGTGGGCGGCAACGAGAAGGCCGCGCGCCTGTCGGGGATCAACACCAGCCGGCTCGTGTTCTTCTGCTTCGTGAACATGGGGGTGCTGGCGGCGCTGGCGGGCATGATGGTGACGGCGCGCCTCAATTCCGCGACCCCCAAGGCCGGCCTCGGGTTCGAGCTTGACGCGATCGCTTCGGTCTTCATCGGCGGCGCCTCGATGACCGGGGGTTCGGGGCGGATCGTGGGCGTGGTGATCGGCGCGCTCATCATGGGCGTGATGAACATGGGCATGTCGATCCTGGGCGTGGGCATCGACTATCAGCAGATGATCAAGGGTTTCGTCCTCCTCGCCGCGGTGGTGTTCGACGTCTACAACAAGAACAAGTGACCCCTTCCCCGCCCGGCGATCCGGGCGGGGAATTCGCCGTTGCCCGGTTTGCGGTCCCGTGCTTTCATCACGCCATTTCCAATCGGGTCATGGAGGGTGAGATGCCCGCTTTGCCGCAAGACAATCCATTTGCCACCCCGGATCAGGCGCGCATCACGGATATCGCCCCCAGATCCGCCGCGCCGCGTCAGCAGATCGTGCAGGAATCGGGCGATGTTTCAGGTGGTTTCTCGACCACTGCGCGAATTTCGGTGGGCGACAGTTTTGCCGGCACGATCGGGACAACCGGCGATCACGACAGGATTCGCGTCAATCTGGTGGCGGGCGTGAGCTATGGCGTGACGGTGCGCGGCGTCGGCGGCGAAATTTCCGGAATCGATGATCCGCTTCTGGAAATCTACAATCCCGCCCAAGTAAACGTGGGCTATTTCGACGACAACACCGGGCGGTTTCCAGCCGGCATGTTCACGGCGACGATGACCGGAACCCATTACCTCGACGTGTCGGCCTGGTTCGGCGAGACCGGGGATTATGTCCTCACCCTCACCCCGGCTGCGGCGACGCCGGCGCAACTGGCCGGTTACATCGCCCTGGTGGACTGGGGCGAACCGGCGCCGCTGCATTTCGCCGAGGGCACGATCACCTACAATGTCACCGGCCTGAACGCCGCCGGCAAGCGGCTGGCCGACTGGGCCTTCGACCTGTGGTCGGGCATGACCGGCCTCTCCTTTGCCAGGGTGACCGGCGCGGCGATGATCACCCTCGACGACGAGGACGAAGGCGCCTTTGCCGGCTATGACACCCGCGACGCCCAGACCGGCGAGATCGCCACCGCCAGTGTCAATGTCGACAAGAACTGGCTGGTCTGGGACGGCGCCACATTCGACAGCTATTCCCTTGGCACCTACCTGCACGAGATCGGCCACGTGTTGGGCCTCGGTCATGCCGGGCCCTACAACGGCAGCGCGGATTTCGGCACCGACAACATCTTTCTCACCGATTGCTACCAGTATTCGGTCATGTCCTACTTCGGGGCCGGCGACAACCTGTGGTTCGACGGCACCGACGGCTATGCGGTGACGCCGATGATGGCCGATCTGCTGGCGATCAGGCTTCTCTATGGCGAACTCAGCGCCCATGAGGGCAATACGGTCTGGGGCGCGCACAACAACGTGGGCGGGGTGCTGGGGCAGGTTTTCGCGGTGCTGGCCGGGGAAAGCGCCGCGCCTGCGGGCCTGCTCGACTACCGCACGCCGATGCTCATGACGATTTCCGATACCGGCGGGCGCGACATGCTCGACCTGTCGTTCTCGGACGCGGACCAGCGCATCGACCTGCGGCCCGGCCGGTTTTCCGACATGGACGGCGGTCACAACAACCTGGCCATCGCCACCTATTCCGTGATCGAGAACGCGGTTTCCGGCAGCGGAAGCGACCGGATCACCGGCAATGGCGTGGGCAACAACATCAGGGGCGGCGGCGGCCATGACCGCATCAGCGGCCTTGGCGGCAATGACCGCCTGTCGGGCGGGACCGGAAGGGACCGGATCTGGGGCGACAAGGGGCACGACCGGCTCCATGGCGACGGCGGCAACGACCGGCTGTGGGGGGGGACCGGCAATGACCGGCTCTGGGGCGAAGCGGGGGCCGACACGCTGTGGGGCAGCAAGGGCGATGACCGGCTCATCGGCGGCAGGGGCGACGATCTGCTGCGCGGTGGCGCTGGCGCCGATGTCTTTGTCTTTGCCAGACACGGCGCCGGCGCCGAGCGCGACGTGATCGCCGACTGGCAGGACGGCATCGACCACATCGCCATCGACGGGCTGAGCGGCAGCGCCGCCAACCGCTACTCTCAACTGACGATCGGCGATGCGGCGGGCGGCGTGGACATCGCGCTGGGCAGCCTGACCATCCATCTTGAGGGCGTCAGCGCCGCCGACATCGGGGCGAGCGATTTCATCTGGCTCTGACCCGCCCGGCGCGGGGGGGGGGTCAGAGCGCGATCCCCCGGCGCCCCGCCAGATCGGTGAAATACTGCCAGGCGACCCGGCCCGACCGGCCGCCGCGCGTCGCCTGCCACTCGATCGCCTCGGCCCAGAGCGTGGCCTCGTCGATCTCGATCCCCCAGGCGCTGCAATAGCCGCGGATCATCGCCAGGTATTCGTCCTGCGAACAGGGGTGGAACCCCAGCCACAACCCGAACCGGTCCGAGAGCGAGACCTTCTCCTCCACCGCCTCGGAGGGGGCGATGGCGGTCTGGCGTTCGTTCTCGATCATGTCGCGCGGCATCAGATGGCGGCGGTTCGAGGTGGCGTAGAGGATGACATTGGCCGGGCGCCCCTCGATCCCGCCATCAAGAACGGCCTTCAAGCTCTTGTAATGGCTGTCGTCATGGCTGAACGACAGATCGTCGCAGAACAGGATGAAACGCCCCTTCGCCCCCTTGAGGATCGCAAGGCAGCGCCCGATCGAGGGCAGATCCTCGCGCAGGATCTCGACCAGTTTCAGATCGGGATGGTCCGCATGAACTGCGCCGTGCACCGCCTTGACAAGACTGGATTTCCCCATGCCGCGCGCCCCCCAGAGCAGGGCGTTGTTCGCGGCATGGCCGGCGGCGAACTGCGCGGTATTGGCCAGAAGGGTGTCGCGCGCCCTGTCGATGCCCAGCAGCAGCGCCACATCCACCCGCGCCACCCGTGCCACCGGCACCAGCCGGTCCGGATCGGCATGCCAGACAAAGGCGGCGGCGCCCGCCAGATCCGGTGCCGGCGCCGGTGGCGGCGCCAGCCGTTCGAGCGCCTCGGCGATCCGCCGCAGAGCCGCGCTCATGCCTTGCCGGACTCGTCGGCGGCGTCGGCCTGATCGAACAGGCTTTCGTCCTCGCCGATGATGCCCTCGGCGCGGGCCTCGGCGTCCTTCTGCCGCTCGATGCGCCGCACCAGCAGGATCGAGATCTCATAAAGCGGATAGATCGCGGTGAACAGGATCACCTGGCTCATCATGTCCGGGGGGGTGGCGACGGCGGCGACGATCAGGATGACCACGATCGCATATTTGCGCACATTCGCCAGGCTGGCCGAAGTCACCAGCCCCGCCTTGCCCATGAGCGTGAGCAGCACCGGCAACTGAAAGCAGATGCCGAAGGCGAGGATGAACTTCATCGCGAGCGAGAGATAGGCCTGCGCCGAGCCGTGAAACACGATGCCCCCGCCCCGCACCACGGTTTCGGCCGCATCCGCCGCCCCCTCGGTCCCGGCGGCGGTGATGGCGGCGGCGGTGGCCGCCGCGCCCTCGCCCCCGGTGGCCTGCTGGAAGGTCAGGAAGAAATTGAACGCGAGCGGCACGACGATGTAATAGGCCACCGCCGCGCCCATGATGAACATGAAGGGCGAGGCGATGAGGAACGGCAGGAAGGCGTTCTTTTCCGACCGGTAGAGGCCGGGCGCCACGAAGCGCCACATCTGGTAGGCGATGACCGGAAAGGCCAGGACGAATCCCGCCGCCAGCGAGATGTTGAAGGCCATGAAGAAGCCTTCCTGCAACGCGATGTATTGCAGATCGCAGTTCGGCGCGCCGTTCTTCAGCATGGCGGTGCACAGCGGCGCCTTCAGGAAGTTGAAGATCGGTTCCCAGACCGTGAAGCAGATGATGATCGCGATGACATAGGCCAGAAGCGACCACAGGATGCGGGTGCGCAGTTCGGTCAGATGCTCGATCAGCGGCGCCGAGGAATCGTCGATCTGGTCGGGGGTCTTGCTCATGCGTCGGACTCCTGACCGGGGGTGGCCGGACCGGTGGACGCGGCGGCGATGCGGTCGGCGGCGGCGGCGCGGGTGGCCGCGCGCTTTTGCGCAAGGGCGGTGGTGGCCGGGCCCGGCACAGGCGCGGGCGCGGGTTCGGGCGCAGTTGCGGGCGCCGGTGCGGACGCAGGTTCGGCGGCGGCGGCAGGCGCGGCTTCGGCGGCGGGCGTGGCGGGCTTTGCCGCCTCGGTCGCCTTGGCGGCCGGCCTGGACGTGATCGTGCCGCCGCTGTCCTTGAGCCCGGCCGCATCGCGCAGCGCGTTCGTGGCCGAACGCATCGGGTTGGTCGCGGCGCGCAGGGTGCGGTCGATGTCCTTCACCCCCGCCTCGTCGGCGGCGGCGTTCATCGCGCGGGTGAAGTCGCGCGCCATCGACCGTGCCTTGCCGGTGAACCGGCCCACCTCGCGAAAGAGGTTGGGCAGATCCTTCGGCCCCACCACGATGAGGGCCACCACCCCGATGAGCAGAAGCTCACCCCATCCCAGATCGAACATCGGCTGCTCCCCGTTGGTACCGGACCGCTCAGACGCGATCGCGTTCCTCGGCGGGCGTCACGTCGCGGGCCACGTCGGCCTGGGTCTCGATTTCCTTCTTGCCGTCCTCGACCCCGCGCTTGAAGGCGGTGATGCCCTTGCCGACCTCGCCCATCATGGTCGAGATCTTGCCGCGCCCGAACAGGACCAGAACGACGACGGCGATGAGCAGAAGGCCGGGCAGGCCGATGTTGTTGAGCATGACGTCTCCTTTCGTGCCGCGGCACACGGCCGCGCTGTCGCCCCCAGAAAAGCCCAGACGCGTGCCGGAGAAAAGGGGGCCGGGGCGCGATCACCCCTTCTGTTGCGTCCTGCCGTGACATATTCCTGTCAGGAGCATGATCCCGAGGGCCCGATGAACCGCGATGACCGCCTTGCCCGCCTGATCGGGATCCTGCGCGACGGACGCAACCACCGGGCAGAGGATCTGGCGGCGCTGCTGGGCGTGACGGTGCGCACGCTCTATCGTGACATGGACCGGTTGCGGCGCGCGGGCGTGCCGCTGGCGGGCCGGCGCGGCAAGGGCTATGCCGCCAGCGCCGCGGTGACGCTGCCGCCGCTCGACCTGACGATGGCGGAACTCGAGGCGCTGCATCTGGGCCTTGCCGTGGTCGGCGAAGGCGGGGACGAGGGGCTGCGCGCCGCGGCCGGGCGGCTGTCGGCGCGAATCGACGCGCTCCTGCCCGAGGATCGCCCCGGCGAGGCGGCGGTCTGGGGCTGGTCGCTGGCGCATTTCGCCGACGGCGCGCGCGCCTTCGCGCTGATGCCGGTGATCCGCACCGCGATCCGCGCCCGCCAGAAGCTGCGGCTGCGCGGCGATGACGACGCGGGGGCGCGCGTGGTGCGGCCGCTCAGCCTGGATTACTGGGGGCGGCTCTGGACCGTCACCGTCTGGTGCGAGACCAGCGATTCCCTGGCCGAGTTCCGCCTTGACCGGATCGCCGAACTCGGGGTGCTGCCGCAACTCTTCGTGGACGAGCCCGGCAAGTCGCTTGGCCCGCGCGCTCGGGGCCGTGCCGGGCACGGGGATGGAGGCCGGGACGGGCCGGGCTGAGCGGGCTCAGTGGTTGTGGCGCGGCGGGGTGCCGGCCACGCGCTGGAAATCCGCCGCCCCCTCGATCACGCCGCCCCGGTCAAGCTGGCCGACGGTGGCGCGATAGATCCTTTGCCAGGGGGTATGGTCGGGCGGAACCGGCGGCGCGCCCAGGGCCCGGCGCCGGGCGATCTCCTCCTCGGACACCAGCGCATCGCAGGTGCCGCGATTCACGTCGATGCGGATCACGTCCCCGGTGCACAGCCAGGACAGCCCGCCGCCGGCCGCGCTCTCGGGGCTGGCGTTCAGGATCGAGGGGCTGTCCGAAGTGCCCGACTGCCGCCCGTCGCCCAGCGTGGGCAGGCTGGTGATCCCCTGCCGGATCAGGTGATCGGGCGGCTGCATGTTCACCACTTCGGCCGAACCGGGCCAGCCGACCGGACCGGCGCCGCGGATGACAAGGATCGTGTCGGCGTCGATGCCGAGCGCGGGGTCGTTGATGCGCGCGTGATAGTCGTCCGATCCGTCAAAGACCACGGCGCGGCCCTCGAACACGCCTTCCGATCCGGGGCGCGAAAGGTAGCGCGCGCGGAACTCGGCGGAAATCACCGAGGATTTCATGATGGCGAAATCAAAGAGATTGCCGCGCAGCACCAGAAAGCCCGCGCGCTCCATCAGGGGGCTGGCAAAGGGGCGGATCACCGCGCGGTCGGTGGTCTCGCGCAGCCCGTCGGACAGCGGCCGCCCGGTCACGGTCAGGGCCGCGCCGTCGATGCGCCCGGCCTGCCACAATTCCCACAGCACCGCCGGCACCCCGCCCGCGCGGTGGAACCGTTCGCCCAGATAGGCGCCCGCCGGCTGGACATTGGCCAGAAGCGGCACGTCATGGCCATGGGTCTGCCAGTCCATCGGATCGAAGGGCACCCCGGCATGGGCGGCGATGGCGGCGATGTGCGGCTGGGCATTGGTGGATCCGCCCAGCGCGGAACAGGCGACGATGGCATTGCGCACCGCCGCCGGCGTGAGGATGTCCGAGGGCTTCAGATCCTCATGCGCCATCTCGACGATGCGCCGCCCGGTGCGGAACGCCATCTGCCCGCGTTCGCGGTAGGGCGCCGGGATCGCGGCGCAGCCCGGCAGCGACATGCCAAGGACTTCGGCCAGCGAATTCATGGTGAGCGCGGTGCCCATCGTGTTGCAATGCCCGAGCGACGGCGCCGAATCGGCGGCGCGGCGCAGGAATTCGTCGCCGTCGATCTCGCCCGCGGCCAGCGCCTTGCGCGCGTGCCAGATGGTCATGCCCGAGCCGGCCGGTTTCCCCTCGTGCCAGCCATCGAGCATCGGTCCCCCGGAGAGGACGATGGCCGGAATGTCCACCGTCGCCGCCGCCATGAGGCAGGCCGGCGTGGACTTGTCGCAGCCGGTCATGAGAACCACCGCGTCGATCGGATAGCCGTGCAGCAGTTCGACCAGCCCCAGATAGGCCAGGTTGCGGTCGAGCGCGGCAGTCGGGCGCTTGCAGTTCTCGAAGGTGGGATGGACCGGAAACTCGATCGGGACGCCGCCGGCGTCGCGGATGCCGTCGCGCACGCGCGTCACCAGATCGACATGGATGCGGTTGCAGGGATTCAGGTCGGATCCGGTCTGGGCGATGCCGATGATCGGGCGGCCGGAACGCAGTTCCTCGGGGGTCATGCCGTAGTTCATGAAGCGCTCGAGATAGAGCGCGGTCATGTCGATGCGGTCCTCGTTGTCGAACCAGTCGGCCGAGCGGAATCGGCGCCGGGGCGAGCGGTCCTGCATGACCCATCCTCCTGCGGTCGGGGCGGCGGCCGGAAGGGGCCGGGATCGGCGGGTCCGGGCGTGCCCCGTGTCCGATTTGAACGAACGACCTTCGCTTTACAAGAGCGCTGCACTACCACTGTGCTAACGGGGCCACGCCCCCGGGCATCTAGCCGCAAAACCCCGGCACGACAAGCAGGAGGCCGCATCGGCAGGAACGCCAGCCACCGTGCCCGGCACCGCCGCCCGCAGGGAGGGGGCGCTGCCCCCTCGCCGCTGTCGCGGCTCACCCCCGGGATATTTGGGGACAGATGAATGGGCAGGTTTCTTCATCTTTGCCTGAAATACCCCGGGGGGAGGCGCCCGTGAGGGCGACGGGGGGCAGCGCCCCCCGCCCGCTGTCCGCCGGGCGCGGCGGGTCAGAGGCGGGCGAATTCCTCTTGCTGCCGGTCGGTCCAGTGCACGCTCAGGCGACTGCCGGTGGCGGTCTCGCTCTCGTCGCGCACGAGGCCCCGGGCAAAGAGCCAGGCCCGGCGGCGCCCGTCGTCATGCGTGAGTTCGAGCACCGAATCGTGGCGCGGGTCGCCCGCGCGGGTGGCGATGGCGGCCAGAAGGCCGTCGATCCCTTCGCCGGTGATCGCCGAGAGCGCGATCGTGTCGTCGCGCCGCGCGGCCTGGATGCGCAGCGCCGCGCCCTCGTCGGGCGGCAGCCGGTCGATCTTGTTCCAGACTTCGAGGCGGGCGATCCCCTCGCCGGTGCCGAGCGCGGCCAGGATCGTGTCCACGTCCCGGGCCTGGGCCACGGTTTCGGGGTGGCTGATGTCGCGCACATGGACGATGACATCGGCCGACAGCACCTCCTCGAGGGTGGCGCGGAAGGCCGCGACCAGTTCGGTGGGCAGGTCCGAGATGAAGCCCACCGTGTCCGACAGGATCACCTCCTGTCCGGTGGGCAGGCGCATGCGCCGCATGGTCGGGTCGAGCGTGGCGAACAGCATGTCCTTCGCCATCACCTCGGCCCCGGTCAGCCGGTTGAAGAGCGTGGACTTGCCGGCGTTGGTATAGCCCACCAGCGCCACCACCGGGAACGGCACGGCAATTCGGGCGGCGCGGTTCACCTCGCGCGTCTTCACCACCTTCTCGAGTTGCTTGCCGAGGCGCAGGATCTGGTCGTCGATGGCGCGGCGGTCGGCCTCTTTCTGGGTCTCGCCGGGGCCGCCCACGAAGCCGAAGCCGCCGCGCTGGCGCTCGAGATGGGTCCAGGCCCGCACAAGGCGCGAACGCTGGTATTTCAGGGCCGCCATCTCGACCTGGAGGACGCCTTCGCGGGTGCGCGCGCGGTGCGAGAAGATTTCGAGGATGAGGCCGGTGCGGTCGAGGATCTTCACCCCCCAGACCTTTTCGAGGTTGCGCTGCTGGATCGGGCTGAGATGCCCGTCCACCAGCACCAGCGCGACCTCGTGCGTGGCGAACAGTTCCTTCAGTTCGTCGACCTTGCCCGAGCCGAAC
>WBZR01005002.1_pt1 | contig 10440 bp, 9 predicted proteins | sample 5204231 | NCBI WGS metagenome assembly WBZR01 (sample SAMN12412403, study PRJNA552823) | activated sludge metagenome | isolation source: activated sludge from anammox sidestream of wastewater treatment plant... | place: USA: Virginia | collected 2017-08
GGATACCCCACTGCCTGCATATTGGCGCTCCCTGCGTCCTTCCCTGGCTTGCTTTTCGCTCGCCAGGAACTGCACGCCATTCTCCGGACGGCGCACTAGCGTGCCGGTTCTCGACGCGAGCGTGGCCGTGCCGGCATGCCGCGTCGCGGGCGGGTTCGATCGCCTCGGCGCCGACCTCGTCGCCCCGCCGCTCCTCCGCTCGGAGGCGCGCTCGGTCCTGCATCGGGCTGTCTGGCGCGGCCTCCTGCCACGGGAGCAGGGCGAAGCAGCGCTCGAGCGTCTCGAGCGAGCACCCGTCGAGCTGCGTACCCACCCCCGGCTCGGGCTCGAGGCGTGGCGGATCGCGGACGCGCTCGGCTGGGCGAAGGCGTACGACGCCGAGTACCTCGCGCTGGCGACCCTCCTCCGACGCCCGCTCGCCACGCTCGACGGGCGACTCGCCCGGGCCGCGAGTCGCCTCGGGATCGAGGTCGTCGCGATCTGAGCGGCTCTGGCGCCCGCTCGCGCAGCCGCGGGTCGCGAGCGGGCGCTCAGCAGCAGCTGCCGGCGCAGCCCCGGCCGCGCCAGGTCTCGATGCCCTCGCGGGCGGCGATGGCCGCGATCGCGAGGGCGGCGGCGGGGTCGAGCCACCAGAGCCCGAAGAGCGTGTTGCCGAGCAGCCCGGCGAGAACGGCCGCCGCGAGGTAGGCGCAGAGCAGGTTCTGGGTGCCCTCGCCGCGGGTGGCGGCCGAGCCGAGCTCGTCGGCGAGGCGGCGCTTGGCGATCCCGAGCAGGGGCATGCCGACCAGGCTCGTCACGGTGAGGCCGATCCCGAGCCAGCTCGTCTCCGGCCGCTCGCCGAGCACGAGCTTGTGGATCGCCTCGGCCGCGACGTAGGGGGCGAGGAGGAAGAACTGGATCGCGACGAGGTGCTGCGCGCGCCGCTCGGCCCGATCGGAGTGCAGGCGCGTGCCGGTGAAGCGCCAGACGATGACGACGCTCGCGAGGCCCTCGATCACGCTGTCGATACCGAAGCCGACGAGCGCGATCGAGCCGGCGAGGACGCCGGCGGTGAGGGCGATCGCGCCCTCGGCGGTCATCCAGGCGAGGCTGAGCCAGGAGAGCAGCCGTGCCCGTCGCGCCGCCCGCAGCCACTCGGGCCTCGGCCCGAGCGGTCGGAGCTCGACGGCGGCGGGCGCGCGGCTGGTCATCGCCGCCTCGCGGGCTCCGGCTCGAGTACCGCGGCGAGGAGCGTGCGCCCGTCCCCGGTGAGTGCGTACATGACCATCTTGCCGTCACGCCTGCTCGAGACGAGCCCGGCGCCTCGCAGGCTGCGCAGATGGTGGGAGACGAGGTTCTGCGAGCGCCCGGCAATCCAGGCGAGGTCGCAGACGCAGAGCTCGTCCGCTCCGGCGAGCGCCGCCGCGAGCTCGAGGCGGGTCGGGTCGGCGAGCGCCTTCGCTCGATCGGCGGCCCGCGCAACCGCTGCCGGCGGGAGCCGGCCGGCTCGAAGCGCCTCGGCGCGGTCGAAGTCGATGCAGAGGAGGTCGCAGCGGTCGTCCGTCATCCGCATCACATCCTAACGTACGTTGATCTGTTGCGCCGAGCTGCGGCATGCTCCGCTGCACGGCCTGTCGGCGCCGGGCTCCGGCCCGGAAGCGGCGGGGGTGGGATTCGAACCCACGAGACGCCTTTCGAGCGCCTTGCGGTTTTCAAGACCGCTGCTTTCGACCGCTCGGCCACCCCGCCCGGGAAGGCCAGTCTAGTCCTACGCCCCGGCCGAGATCGTCGCGGGGGCGCCGTGGCGCCGCAGGGTCTCGGGGACGTGGACGACCCCGCCCTCGTCCTGGAAGTTCTCGAGGACGGCGAGGAGGGCGCGGGCGGTCACCGCCGTCCCGTTCAGCGTGTGCAGCGGCTGGACGCCGCGCTCGGAGCGGTGGCGGACGTCGAGGCGACGGGCCTGGAAGTCGGTCGTGTTCGACGTCGAGGTGATCTCGCGGTAGCGGCCCTGGGACGGGAACCACGCCTCGATGTCGTACTTGCGGGCGGCGGAGGCGCCGAGGTCGCCGGCGGCGACGTCGACGACCCGGTAGGGAATCCCGAGCTCGCCCACGATCTCCTCCTCGACCGCGAGGAGCAGCTCGTGCTCCTCGCGGGAGCGCTCGGGCAGGCAGAAGACGAACATCTCCACCTTGTCGAACTGGTGCACGCGGAACATGCCGCGGGTGTCCTTGCCGGCGGCGCCCGCCTCGCGGCGAAAGCAGGTGGAGTAGCCGGCGTAGCGCAGGGGCAGGTCGGCCTGCTCGAGGATCTCGCCCATGTGCAGGGCGGCCAGCGCCACCTCGGAGGTGCCGGTCAGGTAGAGCTCGTCCCGCTCGAGCGAGTAGATGTTGACCTCGTCCGTCGGCAGGAAGCCCGTCCCGTACATCGCCGCCTCCCGGACGAGCACCGGCGGGAGCACCGGCGTGAAGCCGCGGGCGGCGACGAGCTCGAGCGCGAAGCGGTAGAGCGCGAGCTCGGCGAGCGCGAAGCCGCCCAGCCGGTAGGCGAAGCGCGAGCCCGAGACGCGCGCTCCGCGCTCCATCTCGATGCGGGCCAGCTCGAGGTGGTCGCGCGGCTCGAACGCGAGCGCGGGCGGCTCGCCGACCCGGCGCAGCTCGACCGCGTCGTCCTCGCCACCGTCCGGGGCCGCCGCCTCCGGCGGGTTCGGCACGAGCGCGAGCAGCTCGTCGCGACGGGCGGTGGCCGCGGCCAGCTCTCGCTCGAGCTGCCCCAGCTCCGCCTTGATCGACTTCAGCTCCTCGACCTGCTCCGGAGTCGGCCTCCCCTTCAGCTTCGTGCGGGCGCGGAGCTCATCGACCCGGGGGACGAGCGCGAGCCACTCGCGATCCGCGGCCAGCAGTGCCTCGAACGCCTCGGCCGCACCCTTGCGGGCGAGCGCGGCGTGCCAGGCGTCGGCGTCGCTGCGGGCTGCGCGGATGTCGATCATGTACGGGTCGAATATATGCGCCCGTCAGCGATCGAGGGGCGGGCCCTCATCCGCCCGTCGCGCGGCGACGATCGCCTCGAGCACCTGCGCGACGCCCTCCTCCTCGGCGGGCGGGCAGGTCCAGTCGGCGATCGCGAGCAGGCGCGGGTGGCTGTCAGAGACGGCGACCGCGTAGCCCGCCTCCTCGAGCAGCTCCACGTCGTTCTCGCCGTCCCCGAACGCGACCGTGCGGGCGGTCGAGAAGCCGAGCGCGTCCGCAAGGAACGCGAGCCCCGTGCCCTTCGTGACGCCATCGTCCGCCAGCTCGAGGAAGTGAGGGAGCGACTTCGCGATGAACATGCGCTCGCCGAGGCTCCCCTTCAGCTCCGTCTCGAGCCGGTCGAGCTCGGCCGGGTCGCCGATCGTGACGAGCTTCGTCGGCGGGCGCTCGAGCCAGTCGAGCAGCGGCCCGACCGCCGTCACCGGCAGGTTCTGAAAGGTCGCGTAGCGCTCCGCCTCCGGGGTCAGCCGCTCCACGTACAGCTCGTCGTCCACGTACACGTTGAGCGAGAAGCCGCGACCCTCGATCTCGGCGATCGCCTCACGGGCGAGCGGCAGCGGGATCGGGACGTGGCGCAGGTAGCGGCCGCTGCCCGGCTCGACGACCGCGGCGCCCTGGTAGCAGATCACCGGGTCGTCGATCCCGGCCGCCTCCGCGTACGGCCGGACCGAGCGGAACATGCGCCCGGTCGCGATCACGACCCGGATGCCGGCCGCGCGGGCGGCCTGGATCGCCGCCCGGGTGCGCGGGCGGATGACGAGGTCGTCCGCGACGAGCGTGCGGTCGAGGTCGCACGCGACCGCGTCGACGGCGCGAGGGAAGCCGGCGGGGAGCTCTAGCCCGATGTCGCCTGGACGACGTACGCCGCGATGTCGGCGATCTGTTGCTCGTCGAGCTGGCCCGAGAAGGCGGGCATCGAGCCGCGGCCGTCCGTGACGATGGTGAAGACCGCTGCCGCGGCGGGCTTGAGCTGGTCGAGGTTCGGGCCGACGGCGCCGGACGTACCCGCGTCCGCCAGCGTGTGGCAGCCGCCGCAGCCGGCGGAGCCGAACAGCTCCTTGCCGGCGGCCGGATCGCCCTCCGGAACCTCGACCTCGGTCGTCGCCGGCTGGGTCGGGGCGGCCCCCTCGATCGTTTCCGGCGCCGTCGTCTTCGTTCCCTTCCCGTTGCAGGCCGCGGCCACCGCTGCGGCGGCGAGGAGGACGAGGGCGAGTGCGATGGCCCGGCGCACGGACGCGAGTCTACAACACGCTCGTGCGCGCCGAACGGTGAACCGCCTCCCGGTCGGGGCGCCCGTAGCACGGGGCTACAATCGGCTCATGGACACCCGGAAGCGGGCGTTCGGGCGCGACGCGGGCCTGTCGGGGCGGATGGCGCTGACCACCCTGCTCCTCGGTGGTCTGTACGTCGTTTTCTTCGTCGTCCTGCTCCAGCTTTTCAGCCTGTCGCTCGGCGCCGTGATCGCGATCATGGCCGCGCTCGCGTTCCTCCAGTACTTCACGTCCGACCGGATCGCGCTCGCCGCCTCGGGGGCGAAGGTCGTCCAGCCCGAGCAGGCCCCCGATCTGCACGCGATGGTCGAGCGCCTCTCGACGATGGCGGGGCTGCCGAAGCCGCGCGTCGCCGTGATCGACACGGACGTCCCGAACGCGTTCGCGACCGGCCGCAACCCGAAGCACGCCGCGGTCGCGATCACGCGCGGGCTCTGGCAGCGGCTCGAGCCGCGCGAGGTCGAGGCCGTGCTTGCCCACGAGCTCGCCCACATCCGTCACCGCGACGTCGCGATCATGACGATCGCGAGCTTCTTCTCGATGGTCGCGGCGATGCTGATGCGCTTCGGCCTCTTCGCCGGCCTGATGGGCGGCAACAACCGCGACCAGAACGCGGCGCCCGTATGGCTGATCATGTTCCTCGTCTCGCTGCTCACCTACGTCGTCAGCTACGTGCTCCTGATGGCGCTCTCGCGCTACCGGGAGTACGCGGCCGACCGCGGCGCCGCCGAGATCACCGGCGAGCCAGAGCACCTGGTCGGCGCGCTGCGCAAGATCGCGGAGCGGATGACGCAGGTGCCGCAGCGGGAGCTTCGCCAGGCCGCCTCCCTGAACGCGTTCTTCATCCTCCCGACCGTCAAGGAGCTCTTCTCGACCCACCCGCCGCTCGAGCGGCGGATCGAGCGGCTCGAGGCGCTCGCGCGGGAGCGCGGCCGCCTCGCGTAGCGCGCGCTCGCCGGCGTGCCTCGCGGCGCAGGCGTGCGCGCCCGGCCGCCGCGTGCACTGGCGGCCGGGCGCGCGGGGGCGGGTGGCTACGCCCGGGCGGGCTCGGGGGCGAGCCCGGGGGCGGCCTGGCGGGCGGTCGAGTGCCGGGGCACCGCGAGCGCGAGCAGCGCGCCGAGCCCGACGACGGCGGCGCCGACCCAGGTGGCGGGCACGAGCCCGTCGGTGAAGTCCTGCGGCGAGGCGTAGCCGCCGTAGCTGCCGAACACGGTGGCCATGACCGCGATCCCGAACACGCCGCCGAGCTCGCGGATCGCGTTGTTGGCACCCGAGGCCTGGCCCTCCTGCTCGCGGCGCACGGAGCTCAGGATCACGTTCGCGATCGGGGCGAACACGAGCCCGGTACCGATGCCCGCGACCGCGAACGGCGGCACGAGGTCACCGTAGGCGACTCCCGGCGCGGCGAGCGCGGCGAGCCAGCCGAGCGCGACCGCCTGGAGCCCGAGCCCCGCTGCCATCAGCGGGCGGCCGCCGATCCGGTCGGAGAGCGCGCCCGCGAGCGGGGCGACGAGCATCGGCATCGCCGTCCACGGCAGCGTCCGCAGGCCGGCGCCGAGCGGCGAGTAGCCCTGGGCGGTCTGGAGGAACTGGGCGAGCAGGAAGATCGAGCCGAACATGCCGAAGTACATGAGCAGGGAGACGCCGTTCGTGACCGCGAAGGCGCGGTTGCGGAACATCCCGAGGTCGAGCATCGGCGAGGAGGCCCGCCGCTCCCAGGCAACGAACGCGGCGACGAGGGCGGCGCCGGCGGCGAGGCTGCCGACGATCTCCAGGCTGCCCCAGCCGGCGTCGTTGCCGCGCACGAGGCCCCAGACGACGCCGAGGAAGCCCGCGCTCGCGAGCGCGACGCCGCCGAGGTCGAAGCGGCCGGCGGGCCCGCGGCTCTCGCTCAGGCGCGCGAGCGCGAGCGGGATCACGACGAGGCCGATCGGTGCGTTGATCCAGAACACCCACTCCCAGGAGATGCCGTCGACGACGGCGCCGCCGACGACCGGGCCGAGCGCGACCGCGAGGCCCGCGATCCCAGACCAGGCGCCGAGCGCGACGCCGCGGCGCTCGGCCGGCACCGCCGCTGCGAGCAGGGTGAGGGTGAGCGGGGTGACGATCGCCGCCCCGATCCCCTGGATCGCCCGGGCGGCGACGAGCGCCTCGATCGACGGCGCGAGCGCGGCCGCGGCCGAGGCGGCGGTGAAGATGCCCATCCCGACGGCGAACATGAGCCGCCGGCCGAAGCGGTCGCCGAGCGCGGCGCCGGTGAGGAGCAGCACGGCGAACGTGAGCGTGTACGCGCTCACCGTCCACTGCAGGTCGTCGAGCGAGGCGCCGAGGTCGACGCGGATGCTCGGCAGCGCGGTCGTGACGACGAGGTTGTCGAGCACGACCATGAACAGGCCGAGCGAGGTGACGAGGAACGTCCACAGAGCCTTCGATCTGCCGGTCATCTCCGTCTCCCTTCTTTGTGATCAGTCACTTACTTGGCGGTGAAAAAAAGAGACTCACGCCGGGGCGTGCTGGAGCAGGTCGTCGACGCGAGCGACCTTGTCAGCGGCGCAGATCGCGCGCCACTCCTCGGGCCGCAGCTCGCTCTCGAGCCCGATCGCCATTGCCGCGTTGATCAGGAAGCCGTCGGCGATGAACTGCGCCGCCGCGGCGTGCGGGTTGTCGTGGCCGTCGCGCTCAGCCTGGTGGACGACGTAGCGGTAGACGCGCGCGAGGTGGTGGCGCATGGCCGCAGCGATCTCGGGATCCTCGGCCGAGGCGTAGCCGTGCAGGTGCACCATCAGCTCGGCGCGGCGGTCGCCGAGGGACTCCACGTACGTGCGCCCGAGCGTCTGCAGGCGCGTCTCTCCAGGGCGGGGCACCGCGCTCTCCCAGTCGCGCAGGATCCGCGAGAGGCAGCGGTCGATCACGGCCAGCGAGAGGTCCTTCTTGGTCGGGAAGAAGCGGAAGACGTACGGCTGGGAGATGCCCGCCCGGCGGGCGACGTCCGCCGTCGTCGCTCCCGCGAAGCCGTTGCGTGCGATCTCCGCCACGGCCGCCTCGAGGATCGCCTCCCGCCGCTCCGCCGCCGTCTGTCTCCGCGTCATGGAGCGAACCGTAGCATGTTAGTAGTGAGTAGTCAATAACAGACTCAGAGCGCCGCCTCGAACCCCTGCCGCCAGCTCGCGAAGCGCGGCTCGAAGCCGAGCTCCCTCCTTGCCTTCGCGTTCGAGGCGCCCTCGCCGCCGGCCAGCATCGCGAGTCCGGTGGGGCCGGCGAGCAGCCGGACGAGGAACGGGGGCAGCCGCCGCGGCGGCGGCGCGCCCAGCGCCCGGGCGTACGCCGGCAACCATTCCGCAGCCGGCGCGGGGTCGTCGTCGACGACGTTGTAGGTTCCCTGAGCGGCGCGCTCGAGCGCGAGCACGGTCGCGCTCGCCGCGTCCTCGACGTGCAGGAACGAGGTCACGCCCGTCCCGGCCCCGACCAGCGGCAGCCGCCGGCGGCGAACGATCTCGGCGGTCGAGCCGTCCCGCCCGTAGAACGTGCGGGGACCGTAGAGCGTGCCGTAGCGCAGGATCGTCCCGTCGACCCCGGGCGCCGAGAGCACGGTCCGCTCGAGCTCGTCGACGGCGCGGATGGTGCGCCCCCAGGGCTTCGGGGCCGCGAGCCCGAGCGGGTCGTCCTCGACCCGAAGCCCGCCGCCGCCGGGCGCGTACGCGAACGAGATGCTCTCGGCGACGACCCGGCGCACGCCGGCCGCGAGCGCGGCGGCGACGAGGTTGCGGGTGCCCTCGATGCGCAGGCGGTCGTTCTCCTCGAGCTGCTCGGCGAAGCGGCGCGGGTCGATCGCGGCGGGCAGCGCGGTCAGCTCGTGGACGATCGCGTCGGGCGCCGCGGTCGCGACGGCCCGCTCGAGCGCCGCCGCGTCGAACGCGTCGCAGACGACCGGCTCAGCCCCGAGCTCGCGCAGGAGCGGCGCCTTGGCGGGCGTGCGCGTCATGCCGGTGACGCGGTGGCCGCCCCGGACGAGTGCGGCAACGAGCGGGCGGCCGATCGCCCCGGTCGCGCCGGCGACGAACACGTGCATCGCGACTCCTTCCGTCGGTTGGCACAAGCATGCCAGCGAGCCGCGACGCGCGTGCCGGGCACGGTCTCGCTCGGCGCCTCGCCTCCCCGGGGGCCCCGGCACGACCGGCGAGCTAGAATCCCGGAGCGCGGGGCTATAGCTCAGCTGGGAGAGCGCCTGGATCGCACCCAGGAGGTCGCCGGTTCGAGTCCGGCTAGCTCCATCTTCCGCGGTCGGCGAGCGTTGATGCGCTGAGTTTGCCCGTCGCTTGGCTGCCGGTCGTTGCGGCAGATCGGCGTGAGGGCTGGGATGCTGGCGTGGGATGGCGGCCCTCGATCGAGTTGAGCGACTTCCTAGGCGCGGGTGTGTAGGGCCAATATCTCTGGTTGTGCGTGCTGTGTTCCGTCCGATTGGACGGGTATCGTAGGGCCAACGTGTACGTCAAGCGCCACACGGTGCGCCGAGGCGAGAAGCGGTATGTGTACTTGCGCTTGGTCGAGTCCTACCGCGACGAGCGGGGCAGGGTGCGCCATCGCGTTCTGAAGACGCTGGGGCGCGAGGACGAGCTCAAGGCGTCGGGCCAACTCGAGCAGCTGGCGGGCTCGTTCGCGCGCCTCGACCCGCCGCTGGCGGGGATGCGCCGCGAGGTCGGGCCGCTGCTCGTCGTCCACCATTTCACGCGGGCGCTTCGAATCGGCGAGGAGGTCGATCGGCTCCTGCCCCAGCGCGGGCGGCACAAGCTCTCGGCTGGAGAGGTGGTGGTGGCGCTGATCGCCAGTCGCCTCGCCTCTCCTTCGCCGCTCTACGACGTCGCGGGCTGGGCCTCCGGGGCCGCCCTGCAGGAGCTGTTCGGGATCCCTGCCGCGCTTCTCAACGACGACCGGCTCGGGCGCGCGCTGGAGGCGCTTTGCCCGCATGCCGAGGAGCTGCGCGGTGCGGTCATGCTGCGGGCGATCGAGCGCTTTGGCACCGACGCCGCCCGCCTGCACCTCGATCTCACCGCCCTGCGCGTCGCCGGCGCCTACGAGGACTCGGCGCTGGTCGCGAAGGGCTGGGGGGCCGACCGCCGCGTCGCTCGCCAGGTGCGGGCGCTGCAGGCCACGAGCGCCGATGGGGTGCCGCTCTACCTGCGCCCCGGGCCCGGCTCGGCGGCGGAGCTGACGATGATCGGCGAGGGGCTCGAGCGGCTGCGGCGGCTGCTGCCGGAGGGCCTGCTCGTGATCGCCGACTCGGCGCTCGGCAACCTGGCGCCGCTGTTGGCCGCCGACCGGGCGGGGCTGCGCTTCATCTGCCCGCTGCGGACGGTGACCGGATTTCGCGAGCGCTTCTTGGCCGAGGTTGGCTTCGAGACGCTGCAGCCGCTGCGCTACGCCTCCGCGCGCGAGCGACGCCTGCCGCCAAGCCAGCGCACTCGCTACCGCGGCGCCCTGCGCCCGTTCGAGGTCACAGATCCCGAGAGTGGCGAGCGGCGGCGTCTCCGCGTCGCCTACGTGCACTCCTCCGAGGAGGCTCGGGAGGTCGCCGCCGCACGCGAGCGGGCGCTTCGCAAGGCCGAGCAGGCCCTCGCTCGCATCGAGCGCGGGCTCGGCGGGCGCCACTACAAGACAAAGACGCAGGTCGACCGGCGCCTGGCGCGCGTCCTCGCCCCGGTCGAGGGACTGATCGCGGCCGAGAGCGGCGAGTGCAGCGGCCGCCCCACGCTCCGCTGGCGACGGGACGAGGCGGCGATCGAGCAGGCCGCGCTCACCGACGGGCTCTCCGCGCTCGCCACCAACCTCCCGGGCCGGCTCGGGGCAGGCCGCGTGCTTCGCATCTACAAACAGCAATGGCGGGTCGAGCGACGCCACCGCGACCTCAAGCAGACGCTGAGAGTGCGGCCCATCTTCCTCCACAACGACGACCGCATCGAGGCGCTGGTCAGCGTGGTCGGACTGGCGCTACTCGTTTTCGGCCTGATCGAGTGCGAGCTGCGCCGACGGCTCGAGGGCGAGAAGCTACCCGCGCTCCTGCCCGAGGGACGCCCCGGCCCTCCCACCGCCCGCAACATCCTCGCCGCCTTCCAGGGCCTCGACCTCACCTACACCGCCGACGGAATCGTCCTCGACCGCCTCAC
>WBZR01005004.1_pt1 | contig 10436 bp, 7 predicted proteins | sample 5204231 | NCBI WGS metagenome assembly WBZR01 (sample SAMN12412403, study PRJNA552823) | activated sludge metagenome | isolation source: activated sludge from anammox sidestream of wastewater treatment plant... | place: USA: Virginia | collected 2017-08
CGCGGGCGGCGCTCGAGGCCCTCTTCCGCGAGCGGATCCTCTCGGAGGGGGCGATCGTCTCCACGTGCAACCGCTCGGAGGTCTACGGCGTCACCGAGCTCCCCGACGGGCGGGACGAGCTGACGGCCTTCCTCTCGCGCTTCCACGGCGTGGACGCCGAGGCCCTGTCGGCCGCCGCGCACTCGGGACGGGCCGACGCCTCGGTCCGCCACCTCTTCCGGGTCGCCTCGGGCCTGGACTCGATGGTCCTCGGCGAGGCGCAGATCCTGGGCCAGATCCGCGAGGCGCTCCGGCGCGCGGCGGACGCCGGGACGGCGCGCGCCGTCACGAACCGCCTCTTCCAGTCGGCCCTGGAGTGCGGCAAGCGGGTCCGGACCGAGACCGCCCTCGGCGTCAAGCCGACCTCCGTGGCCGGCATCGCGCTCTCGCTGACGGGGCGCCTCTTCGAGAGCCTGGAGGGGCGGCGCGTCCTCCTGATCGGCGCCGGGGAGACCGTCGAGCTGACGGCCCGCCTCCTGCTCGAGGACGGGGCCCGCGACATCCGGTTCTGCAACCGCTCGCCCGAGAAGGCGCAGGCGCTGGCCGCCGCCACGGGCGGGGCGACCGTCCCCTGGGAGGAGCGGGTGGCCGCCTTCGCCTCCGTCGACATCGTCCTCTCGGCCACCGGGTCCCCCGAGCCGGTCGTCGCGGCCGAGCCGCTGAAGAAGGCGCTCTCCCGCGCGCACCGGCGCGGCCCCCTCCTCGTCCTGGACCTCGCGGTCCCGCGCGACGTGGAGCCGGCCGTCGGCGACCTGCCGGACGTCTACCGGTACGACCTCGACTCCCTCCAGGCGCTGGCTCACCGGAACGCACAGGAGCGGCAGGCCGAGGTCCCGAGGGCCGAGGCGATCGTCGAGGAGCACGTCCGGAGGTTCGAGGAGTGGCTGGCCGGCCTCTCCCAGGTGGAGGTCGTCAAGGGGCTCCGGTCGAAGCTGGAAGGGATCCGGAGGCAGGAGCTGGAACGGTACGCGGGCAAGCTCGCCCGCCTTCCGGAGGAGGAGCGTGAGGTGGTGGACCGGCTGACCGACTCGATCGTCTCGAAGATCCTCCACGACCCGACGATCGGCCTGAAGGAGGGCTCCTCGGCCGAGCGGCTCTCCCGGGCCGAGGCGATCAAGGCCCTCTTCCGGATCGGGGGGGACCGTTGAGCGCGCCGCTCCGGATGGGGACGCGGGCGAGCGCGCTGGCGCGGACGCAGTCGGGGGCCGCCGCCGCCGCCCTCACCGCCACGACCGGCGTCGAGGTGGAGGTCGTCCTCGTCCGCACGGAGGGGGACCAGCTCTCCACCGAGGGGCGCGCCCCCGGCGGAGGAGACACCGTCGGCGTCTTCACGCGGGCGCTGGACGACGCGCTCCGGGACGGGAGGATCGACTTCGCCGTCCACTCGCTGAAGGACGTCCCGACCGAGGACCCCGAGGGGGTCGTGCTGGCGGCCGTCCCGTCCCGGGCGGACCCGAGGGACGCCCTCGTGGTCGCCTCGCGCCACGCCGGCGTCGCCTCCGTGGCGGCTCTCCCCGTGGGCGCCCGCGTGGCCACGTCGAGCCCCCGCCGCGTCGCCCAGCTCGCCAGCGTCCGGCCCGACCTCGTCACGGCGCCGCTGGCGGGCAACGTCGACACGCGCCTGAGGAAGCTGGAAGAGGGGGTCGCCGACGCCCTCCTCCTGGCCTGCGCGCTGCTGGACCGGCTGGGCCTCGCGGGACGGATCGCCGCGCGGCTCTCCCCGGACGAGCTCCTCCCCGCGCCGGGGCAGGGGGCGCTGGCGATCTCCTGCCGGGCAGGCGACGACCGCGTCCGGGGGCTCCTCGCCACGCAGGACGACCCGGGAGCCCGCGCGACGTCGCTGGCCGAGAGGAGCTTCCTCCACCACCTGCGCGGCGGCTGCCGGGCCCCCGTCGGGGCGCACGCCGTCCTCGCCGGAGAGCGCCTCCTCCTCTCCGGCGTCGTCCTCTCGCTGGACGGCCGGGAGCGGCTGGACGGCCGCGTCGAGGGGACGGCCGGCCAGGCCTGGGAGGCCGGCCGGCGGCTGGCCGAGGAGCTCCTCTCCCGCGGCGCGGCGCGCCTGGTCGCCTCCGCGCGGGACGGGGCCAGGTGAGATGAGCCGGATCCTCCTCCTCCGGGCCGTCCCGCCCGAGGAGGAGGCGGCGTCCCTCCCCGAGGGCGTCGACCTCCTCGTCACGCACGAGGTGGCGAGCGTCCCGGCCGGGATCGAGGAGGCCCTGGCCTTCGACCCGGCGAGGGCACGCCTGGCGGTCACCTCCCGGACGACCGTCCGCGTCCTCGTGGCGGCCGGGGCGTCGCAGCTCTTCTCCCGCCCGTTCGCCTCGGTCCTGGCCGCGGGCGAGGGGACGGCGCGCTCGCTCCGCGAGGCGGGGGCCGGCGAGGTCGTCGTCCCGGAGCTCCCCGGGGCCGAGGGGGTCGTCGAGGCGCTCCGGCCCTACGGGGTCTTCCTCAGGCTCCTCTGGCCGCGGGGCGCCGACGCCGACCCCCGGCCGTTCGGGGACCTGGGCGAGGGGGGGGCCGTCGTGTGCGCCCCCGTCGTCTACGACAAGACGCCGTCGAAGGCGCTCGACGAGGCGCTCCTCTCCCGCCTCTCCTCGGGCGGGCACGCGGCCGTGGCCGTCGCCTCCCTCGCCGCCCTGGACGTCCTCCTCGGCGCGCTCGCCTCGCGGGGCCTCCCGGTGCCGCCGGTAAGATGGGGCGCCCTCGGCCCGGCGACGGCGCGCGCCTTCGCCTCCCGCGGGCTGCCCGAGCCCGCCGTGCCCGGCCGGGCCCGTCTCGACGCGCTCCTCGACCTCCTCCGAAACGAGGTGAACCGATGACCTTCCCCGTCCACCGCTACCGCCGGCTCCGCTACCTCGAGCCGCTCCGCGACATGGTCCGCGAGACGACGCTCGACCCCGCGGACTTCATCGCGCCGCTCTTCGTCGTCCCGGGGGCGGGCGTGAGGCAGCCCGTCCCGTCGATGCCCGGCGTCGACCGGACCTCGCCGGACCTGACCGGAAAGGACGTCCGCGAGCTCTGGGGGCTCGGCGTGAAGTCGGTCATCCTCTTCGGCATCCCGGACGACAAGGACGAGCGGGGGTCCTCCTCGGCAGACCCGAAGGGGCCCGTCTGCGAGGCGATCCGCGCGATCAAGGCCGAGAGCCCGGGGACGGTCGTGATCACCGACGTCTGCCTCTGCGAGTACACGAGCCACGGGCACTGCGGCGTCCTCGCGGAGGGGACGGTCGACAACGACCCGACGCTCGCGATCCTGGCCGACGAGGCCCTCGCGCACGTCCGCGCCGGGGCGGACGTGGTCGCCCCGTCGGACATGATGGACGGGCGCGTCGCGGCCATCCGCGCGGCGCTGGACCGCGAGGGGTACACGAAGGTCCCGATCCTCGCCTACGCCGCCAAGTACGCCTCGGGCTTCTACGGCCCTTTCCGCGACGCGGCCGAGTCGGCCCCCGCGTTCGGGGACCGGCGCTCGTACCAGATGGACCCGGCCAACGTCCGCGAGGCGGTCAAGGAGGTCCTCTCCGACGTCGAGGAGGGGGCGGACATCGTGATGGTCAAGCCGGCCATGGCCTACCTGGACGTCGTGAGGGCCGCGCGGCAGGCCGTGAACGTCCCGCTCGCCGCCTACAACGTCTCGGGCGAGTACGCCATGGTGAAGGCGGCGGCCGAGCGGGGCTGGATCGACGGGAAGCGGATCACGCTCGAGGTCCTCACCTCGATAAGGCGCGCCGGGGCCGACCTGATCCTCACGTACCACGCCAAGGAGGCCGCCCAGTGGCTGGGGTGACGGAGCCCGCCGCCCCGCGGCCGAAGAGGGACAAGCGCGCCGTGAAGAGGACCGCCGCCTCGGCGGCCCTCTTCGAGCGGGCCAAGAAGCGGATGCCCGGCGGCGTCAGCTCGCCGGTCCGCTCCTTCCGCTCGGTGGACGGCAGCCCCTTCTTCGTCAAGAAGGCCAAGGGGGCCTTCCTCGTCGACGCCGACGGGAACCGGTACGTCGACTACGTGATGTCGTACGGGCCGCTCGTCTTCGGGCACGCGCCGACGAAGGTGCTCACGGCCGTCCGCAAGGCCCTCTCGCGCGGCACCTCGTACGGCGCCCCGTGCAAGGGGGAGGTGGAGCTGGCCGAGCGGGTGGCGAAGGCCTTCCCGTCGATTGAGAAGGTCCGCTTCGTCTCCTCGGGGACCGAGGCGGCGATGAGCGCCGTGCGGCTGGCCCGCGCGGCGACGGGGCGGGACCTCGTCCTGAAGTTCGCCGGCAACTACCACGGCCACGCCGACTCGTTCCTCGTGGCGGCCGGCTCGGGCGTGGCCACGCTGGGGATCCCCGGCTCGCCGGGGGTCCCGGCGGACCTGGCGCAGAAGACCGTGACGGCGGCCTACAACGACCTCGCCTCGGTGGAGGCGCTCTTCGCCGCCCACCCGAAGCGGATCGCCGTGATCGCCGTCGAGCCGGTGGCGGCCAACATGGGGGTCGTCCTGCCGAAGCCGGGCTTCCTCGAGGGGCTGAAGAGGATCGCGGAGAAGGAGGGGGCCCTCCTCCTCTTCGACGAGGTGATCACCGGGTTCCGCCTCGCCAAGGGGGGAGCGCAGGAGCTCTACGGCGTCGTCCCCGACCTGACGTGCCTGGGGAAGGTCCTGGGCGGGGGCCTGCCGGTCGGGGCCTACGGCGGGCGGGCGGACCTGATGGCGCAGGTGGCTCCCGACGGGCCGGTCTACCAGGCGGGGACGCTCTCGGGGAACCCGCTCGCCATGGCCGCCGGCAAGGCGATGCTGGACCTCCTCGTCCCGAAGGTCTACGGGGCGCTCGAGAGGAAGGCCGCCGCCCTCGAGAAGGGGATGCGCGAGGCCGCCGCCGACCTCGGCGTGACGGACGAGCTGACGTTCAACCGGGTCGGCTCGATCCTGACGATGTTCTTCGCGAAGGGGCCGGTCGAGAGCTTCGAGGACGCCAAGCGCTCCGACCTGGCGCGCTTCAACCGCTGGTTCCACGGCCTGAGGAGGCGGGGCGTCTTCGTCGCGCCGGCGCAGTTCGAGGCGATGTTCGTCTCGACCGAGCACGGGGAGGCGCAGATCGAGGCGACGGTGAAGGCCCACAGGGCCGCCCTCGCGGAGGCGTTCGCCGGGGCGTGAGCGTGCCGCGCCTGTCGCGGTCTCGGTGGGGCCGCACGGCGGTCGCGGCCGGGGTCCTCCTCGTCCTCTTCGTGGCCTTCCGGTCCCTCCGGGGCCGGCCGGTCCCCTCCGCGCGCGTGGAGAGGAAGGACCTCGTGGCGACGCTCGTCGTCAACGGGCGGGTCCTGGCCCTCCGGAAGACGGCCGTCGGGAGCGCGGTGACCGCCCGCGTCACGGAGGTCCTCGTCGACGAGGGGGCGCGCGTCGCGAAGGGGGACGTCCTCGCCCGCCTGGACGTCTCCGAGGCGGAGGCGGCGCTCGCCGAGGCCCGCTCGCGGAGCGCCCAGGCGGAGGCGGCTCTCGCCGGGCTGACGACGACCTCCTCGCGCGTGGCCGCCGAGGCGCACGCGCAGGCGCGCCTCGAGCTCGAGCAGGCGCGGCGGGACCTCCAGCGCGCCGAGGCGCTCGGGAGGGACGGCTTCGTCTCGGACCGCGACCTCGAGGACGCCCGGCGCGCGGTCGACCTGGCGGTGAGCCGCGAGACGAGCGCCGCCCTGACGGCGAGAAGCGCCGCCCCCGGAGGGGCCGAGGAGAGGCGGGTCTCGGCCGAGCTGGCCGCCGCCCGGGCGGCGGAGGCGGCCGCCTCGGCGCGCCTCCTGCTCCACTCGGTGAGAGCCCCGGCGGACGGGACGGTCCTGACCCGGACGGTCGAGCGAGGGGACGTCGTCTCGCCCGGGACGGCGCTCTTCACCGTGGCGCTCGACGCCGAGACGCTCCTCCTCGCCCAGCCCGACGAGCGGAACCTCTCGTCCCTCTCGGTGGGGCAGCGGGCGCGGGCCTCGGCCGACGCGTTCCCGGACCGGAGCTTCCCGGCCGAGGTGGTCCTCGTCTCGCCGGGCGTCGACCTGGCCAGGGGGACGGTCGACGTGAGGTTGCGCGTTCCCGAGCCGCCCCCGTACCTCCGGCCGGACATGACGCTCTCGGTGGAGATCGAGACCGGCCGGAAGGCGGGGGCGCTCGTCGTCCCCGTGGCCTCGGTCCTCGACCCGCGGGCGAAGCCGTGGGTCCTCGTCGTCGAGAAGGGGCGCGCCGCCCGGCGTGACGTGACGCTGGGGCTCTCGGGTGGGGAGGTCGCCGAGGTCGTCGCGGGCCTCGTCGAAGGCGAGCAGGTCCTCCTCCCGGCGGTCCCTCCCGTCCGGGCGGGAGAGCGGGTCCGCACGGTACTCTCCCGGTAGCCGTGCCGTTCGAGTGGAAGGTCGCCGTGCGCTTCCTGCGCGAGGGGAGGGTCCAGACGATCCTGATCCTCGCCGGGATCGGCGTCGGCGTCGGCGTGATCGTCTTCCTCTCGGCCCTCATCAACGGCCTGCAGGCGTCGCTCGTCGAGAAGACGCTCGGGACCCAGCCCCACGTCGTCGTCCGCCCGCCCGACGACGCCGTCCGGCCGATCCTCGCCCCCGGCGGGGCGGTCGTGACGGCCCGGCTCGAGCAGCCGCCCCAGCGGCTCCGCTCGATCCTGCGCTGGCAGGAGGCCCGGGAGGCCGTGGCCGCGCTGCCCGGCGTGACGGCCGTGTCGCCGGTCGTCTCGGGGGCGGCGTTCGCGCTCCGGGGCTGGCCAACCGGTCGGTCGCCGTCCGGGGGGTCGAGCCGGAGACCTACCTGGGGATCGTCGACGTGGCCGCGCGGACGACGCAGGGGTCGTTCCGCGTCGGCGCCGGCGAGGCGGTGGTCGGGGTCGAGCTCGCCCGGGACCTGGGGCTCTCGCCCGGGGACAAGCTGCGCCTCCTCACCCCCGCCGGGCGCGCGGCCGTCTTCCGCGTCACGGGCCTGTTCGACGTCGGCAACAAGGACCTCAACGAGCGGTGGGTCTTCGTCTCGCTCCGCGAGGCTCAGACGCTCCTCGACCTGGCGGGCGGGGTCTCCTCGCTCGAGGTGAAGGTGGCGCGGATCTTCGACGCGGAGGCGATCGCCTCGGTCGCCTCGGCGCGGACGGGCCTCTCGGCCGAGAGCTGGATGAAGCTGAACCGCCAGCTCCTGACGGGCCTCCGCTCCCAGTCGAGCTCCAGCGTGATGATCCAGGTCTTCGTCGTCGTGGCCGTGGCGCTCGGCATCGCGAGCGTCCTCGTCGTGTCGGTCGTCCAGAAGTCGCGCGAGATCGGCATCCTGAAGGCGATGGGGACGCGGACCTCGCAGGTCGTGAGGGTCTTCCTCCTCCAGGGGGCGCTCCTCGGCCTCGTCGGCTCCCTCGTCGGCGTCGCCCTCGGGGTCGGGCTCTCGCTCTTCTTCGCCTCGCTGGCGAAGAACCCCGACGGCTCGCCGACGTTCCCGGTCGCGCTGAACCTCCTCCTCTACGCCCGCTCGGCGTTCGTGGCGACGGCCACGGGGCTGGTGGCGGCGGTCGTCCCGGCCCGGAGGGCCGCGCAGCTGGACCCGGCCGAGGTGATCCGGTATGGCTGAGGCGCCGCTCCTCCGCCTGGCCGGAGTGAGGAAGAGCTACGGGACCGAGGTCGTCACCGAGGTGCTCCACGGCGTCGACCTGACCCTTGGGCCCGGGGAGTTCACGGCCCTCGTGGGCCCCTCGGGCTCGGGGAAGTCGACGCTCCTCCACCTCCTCGGCCTCCTCGACCGCCCCACCGCGGGCTCGATCGAGCTGGACGGGACGGACACGGGCTCGCTCGACGACGACGGGAGGACCCGCTTCCGGGGGGAGAAGCTCGGCTTCGTCTTCCAGTTCCACCACCTCCTGCCGGAGTTCTCGGCGCTCGAGAACGTCTACCTCCCGCTCTTGTCGGCGCGGGGGCGCGAGGACGAGGAGATGCGCGCGCGGGCCAGGGAGCTCCTCGTGGCCATCGGGCTCTCGGACCGGCTCGACTACCGGGCCACGAACCTCTCGGGCGGCCAGCAGCAGCGCGTCGCCATCGCCCGCTCGCTCGCGCGGCGCCCGCCGCTCGTCCTGGCCGACGAGCCGACCGGCAACCTCGACACGCAGACGGGGGACCAGGTCTTCGCCCTCCTGCGCCGCTTCAACCGCGAGGAGGGGACGGCCTTCCTCGTCGTCACGCACGACCCGCGGATCGCCGAGCGGTGCGACCGGGTCGTCTCGCTCGTGGACGGGCGGATCGTCGACGACCGCCCCGGGCGGGGGGCGGCGTGAGGCTCTCGCCCGGCGACCCCTTCGGGCGGTACGAGGTGCGAGCCTTCCTCGGCGCGGGAGGGATGGGGGAGGTCTACCTCGCGCGCGACCCGGGCCTCTCGCGCCTCGTGGCGCTGAAGATCCTCCTTCCGCGCGGCGGGGACCCGGCGGCCGCCGGGCGCTTCCGGCGCGAGGCGATCGCCGCCTCGGCGCTGAACCACCCGAACGTCGTCACCGTCTACGAGGCGGGGACCGAGGGAGGCGTCGACTACATCGCCGCCGAGCTGGTGGAGGGCGAGACGCTCCGGCAGCGCCTCGGCGGGGGGCCGCTCCTGCCGGGGGAGGCGGTGAGGATCGCGACGCAGGTCGCCGCGGCGCTGGCCGCCTCCGAGGCGGCCGGGATCGTCCACCGCGACGTCAAGCCGGAGAACGTCATGATCCGGCCCGACGGGGTCGTGAAGGTCCTCGACTTCGGCCTCGCCAAGCAGGCGACGCGGGAGGGGGACGACTCCGGCCCCGGCACGCTCGTGGAGACGGCGCCGCACATGGTCCTGGGGACGGTCCCGTACATGTCGCCCGAGCAGGTGCGCGGCCGCGAGGTGGACGCGCGGTCGGACGTCTTCAGCGCGGGGGCCGTCCTGTACGAGATGCTGACGGGGCGGACGCCGTTCGAGGGGGAGACGGCCGTCGACGTGATGGCCGCGATCCTGACCGCCGACCCGCGCCCGGTCGCGGAGGCCGCCCCGGGCCCGCTCCCGGACGGCCTCGCCGGGATCGTGGCTCGGGCGCTCGCCAAGCCGCTCGAGCGCCGGTACCCGGGCGCCGTGGCCTTCCACGCCGACCTCCGCGCTCTGGGGGCCGCCTCCTCGTCGCCGACCCGCCGCCCTTCGGGCTCCCGCTCCTCGGCCGAGGCGCTCCCGACCGCCCTCCTGGCGCGGGTCGAGGAGGCGCCGCTGCGCCCGAGCCCGCTCCCGGCCCCGGCGGGGGAGCTCGTCGGGCGCGAGGCCGAGGCCGAGGCCGTCGCCCTCCTCCTCGGCTCCGCAGAGGCGCGGCACGTCACGCTGACCGGTCCGGGCGGGACGGGGAAGACGCGCCTGGCGCTGGCGGTCGCCGCGCGGCTGGCGCCGCGGCTGGACGGGGGCACCGTCTTCGTCCCGCTGGAGTCGGTCGGCGAGCCCTCCCTCGTCCCTTCGGCCGTGGCGCAGGCCGCGGGCCTCGCCGACCCCGGGCGGGACCCGCTCCCGCGGCTTTCGGCGGCCCTCCGCGGCCGGGAGACGCTCCTCCTCGTCGACAACGCCGAGCAGGTGGCCGACGCGGCGCCGGTCCTCGTCTCGCTCCTCGGGGACGTCCCGGGGCTGCGCCTCCTGGTGACGAGCCGGGAGCCGCTCCGGATCGCGTCCGAACGGGAGGTGCGCGTCCCGCCGCTGCCGCTCCCGCCCGAGGGCTCCGGGGCGGAAGTGGCCCTTCGCTCCCCGGCGGTGGCCCTCTTCGCCGCCCGGGCGCGGGCGGCGCGGCCCGGCTTCGAGCTGACCGAGGAGAACGCCGGGGTGGTCGGGGAGATCTGCCGCCGGCTGGACGGCCTGCCGCTGGCCATCGAGCTGGCGGCGGCGCGGGTGAGGCTCCTCTCCCCGGAGGCGCTCCTCTCTCGACTGGCCCGCCCGCTCGACCTCCTGGCCTCGGCGGCGCGGGACCTGCCGGACCGGCAGCGGACGATGCGCGGGGCCATCGCCTGGGGCTACGGCCTCCTGCCCGAGGGGGAGCGCCGCCTCTTCCGGCGCCTGTCGGTCTTCGCCGGCGGCTTCACGGTGGAGACGGCCGAGGAGGTGATCGCCGAGGAGGGGGTCCTCGACGGCGTCGCGGCGCTCCTCGACAAGAGCCTCCTCGTCGAGGAGCCCTCGGCCGCGGGAGGGGCCCGGCTCTCGATGCTCCGGACGATCCGCGAGTTCGCGCGAGAGCGCCTCGTCGAGGCCGGGGAGGAGACGGCGGCCGAGGAGAGGCACCGCAAGGCGTTCGCGCGCCTGGCCGCCGGGCTCGCTCCCGCGCTCGAGCGGGAAGGGCAGCGCGAGGCCCTGGAGCGCCTCGACGCCGAGGCGGCCAACCTGAGGGCCGCGCTCGGCTCGGCCGTGTCGGCAGGGGACGGGGCGACCGCCCTCGGCGT
>WBZR01005007.1_pt1 | contig 10431 bp, 11 predicted proteins | sample 5204231 | NCBI WGS metagenome assembly WBZR01 (sample SAMN12412403, study PRJNA552823) | activated sludge metagenome | isolation source: activated sludge from anammox sidestream of wastewater treatment plant... | place: USA: Virginia | collected 2017-08
ACTCTAAGGTTGCTTATATTCAATCAGTTTTGAAGCCTTAGGGAAAATCTAAAATAACAGACTGAACAATTCTTTTAAATCCCCCTTTGGAAAAGCCGGGCTGGGGCGGATTTGAGCCGGCATTCGCGCGTAAAATATGTACAATAAGGGTTTCACATTCTTAGAGGTTGTAATAGTAGTTGCAATAGCAGGCATACTATCTGCAGTTGCCTTACCCGGTATGTCTGCCTTCAAAGAGAGGATGCGCATTGAAACTGCTGCACGGACTATCTCCACAGACCTGCGGGAAGTTAAAATGAAATCTCTGCTCGAACGGTATGACTACACTGTCCTGTTTGATCCGGGAAACAGCCTGTACGAACTGACTGGAAGGCAGTCGAATCTTCCTCACGGGGTAAGATTTGGATTCGGACCAGGCGTACTGGGTCCGCCTGGAAATCCAACCTCGACGCCGGACGACGACGGCATTACATTCGCATCCAATAAGGCAACATTCTATTCGAGGGGAACCAACAGTATGGGCACAATCTACCTGACCAATAACAACAATATCAACATGGCGTTAAGTATAGCGGTAACAGGAAGGATCAGGATATGGCGGTGGGATGGGATAAAATGGTCATGACAGAAAATGGCTTCACTCTGATAGAGGTTATGATTGCCCTTACGATATTCACTGTCGGGATCCTGGGGATCAGCGGGATGCTCCTCATAGGCGAAAAAGGGGTCTCAACCGGAGGCAAGTCACATTCTGCCGTCCGGATATCCAGGGCACAAATGGAGCAACTAAAGGGTGATGATACAATCGAAGCCGGAAGCGGAGTATGCACGGCGTTTGAAACCCCCGGAATACAGTGCCTGTGGACGATAAGAAGGGATACCCCTGCAACCGGTCTGGCTGAAATCGAAGTCAGGGCCTCATGGGATGAAGGCGACAGGACAAGAGAGCTTGTGCTGAATACCATAAAGTATGCAAGGTGAATATCATGAATAAAGGCTATACCCTCATAGAGCTATTGATAGCCATGCTTATCTCACTCCTTGTGACTATTTCCATTACAAAATTCTTCATCACTGAGCATCATATATATTCTGTGCAGGAGGCGAGGGCTGAGATGGTTCAGACCATCAGGGGGGCGATGAATATGCTGTCACATGAGTTGGTCCTGACAGGATACGGCATTCCTCCATACATGGGACGCATAAACACATTCAGCAGGGACGAGATTGAATTCATGGCAAACCTCAGGGATGTCAGGGCTACCCTCTCTGCAGATACCGGTGCAGGTGAGTCCAGACTCGACATAAGAGAAGGAAATGGAAGATTATTCGGACAAAAAGACATTATCATCATCTGCAATAACAGTAAGTACGATTTATGCGAAAGGCACACACTGTCAGAGGATGGTAAAACGGATTATATCAAAATAGACAGTGGACTTGATTCAGCCTTCCCTGCAGGAAGCACGGTTAACCTCATGAATACAGTAGCCTACAGACATAATCCGTCAAGGAAAGAGGTACAGAGAAAGATTGACAGGGGGAACTGGGAACCGGTGGTTGAAAATATTGCAGGTAATGGACTGTCGCTGACTTACAGGGATAGGAACGACAACGCACCTGTTCTTTCCTCAGATATACATGAGATTGATATATCTATGACCGTTGAAAGTTTCAGGCGGGACTATGCGTTCGGGGAAAACAATGGATACAGGACAAAGAGTGCAAAAACGACTGTCACCCTCAGGAATTAATTCAGGGGCGGTGATGCTGATTACCCTCCTCTTTCTGTTACTGCTCACGATACTCGGCATATCATCTCTTTTCCTGGCATATACAGAGATGATACTGTCGAGGGGTATGGAGTCCGATGCAAAGGCATTCTATATTGCAGAGTCAGGAATTGAGCAGACACTGTACTGGTTTGCAAATCCGGATCAATTTGGGGGATCACCTGCCGGTTTTTTTAGAAAACATATGCTAAGTAACACCTCCTTTTTCGATGCCAGCGGCATCAGTCAATATACAGGAACAGCAGGAAATCCGGATATCGTGCTGTCAGGAACTGATAACGAACTGAAAATATATAAACCTGTCATCCCCGGCGCCCTCTGCACAGTAAAGAGTACCGGTATATCAGGAAGGATCAGCAGGGTCGTTACTGCAGCGCTGATTGAAGGTCCCTCAGGACCAGAAGTGCTTGCCGGTTCCTGGTATACCGAATAAAAAACAGCCTTCTCCACTATGTAGTCTGTTACATATCTATGAAGTCAACTCCATAATTATATACCTGCCAGCAATCCTAAAATCATCGATTATCAATAAGTTACAAGATGGCACCTTCATTGCAGTAGCCCCTTTTCAGAAGTATTTCGAAAGGGACCGCGCAATGAAGACAATGAAGACGCTGTCAAATCAGAAAGGTTTTACACTCCTCGAGCTCTTGATCGCCCTCGTCATACTGACGATCGGCCTGCTCGGGCTTGCAGGTCTTCACATAGCCGCAATACAGGGCAACGTCAGCGGTTTCAAGATCAGCACAGCTACTGCGGTTGCACAGGAAAGGATAGAAGAGCTGAAAGCGCTTGACCCGTCAGTTGCCGCCCTGAACGCAGGGGCACATGCCAATGACGGAAACAAGGTCGTACAGGGCATCACTTATAACAGAAGTTATACGATCCAGGATAATACCCCTGTAACCGGGACAAGCACCATCATCCTGACTATAACATGGGTCGAACCAAGGACCGGCGTAGCAAGAAACACAAGTGTATTCACACGTATCAACAAAGGATGACATGAAGATTTTACGATCAGAGAATGGATTCAGTGCAGTAGAGCTCCTTATAACAGTCGGGATCATGGGATTCGTCCTTGCTGCGCTTTACAATGTCATGATAAGTCAGCAGCGCACATATGAGGCACAGAAGGACGTATCTGTAACACAACGGGACGTGAGGGCCTCCATTTCCTATCTCGAAAGGGATATCAGGATGGCCGGTCTTGCAGTCCCAAGGGGGACTAACCCGGTAGCCGCATTTCAGGACGGCACAGGACTGGACCCCAACGCGCCAGACAGTATAAGCATAAACTTCAGCCCCGGCCCAATGACATATCTCAGGACAACGACTGTTCAACTGCCGGGAAATATCATCCAGGTGGATTCAGTTACGGGATTCAACGCCGGCGACATAATCAACATCATCAATAATGAGACGAATAACCTGTTGAATCAATATACTGTGTCTGCGGTTGATACAGGCAATAACGAATTATCTCTCAACTCAAATCCATTAGCAGACGGGGTAATAGATATAGGTTTTCTTGTTGCAAGGAATTTCAGGACTATAACTTATCAGGTGAATGCCAATGCCGTCACTGGACGTAACGAGCTGATCAGAAATGACGGTGTCGTACAATCCGTCATAATAGACGGGGTATCAGACCTCCAGGTTTCATACATACTTGATGATGGAAGCGAGGTAACCGCCCCTGCCAATTTGATTGACGTACGGCGTGTACGGGTTAACGTGACAGCGGCTACTATAAGGCAGGCGGCAAGACTTGGCGGTCAGCCGACTTCAAGGCAGATTACCACCTTAGTGCCTGTCAAGAACGTAAGATTGTGAGGAAAGACATGATCCGATTGAATTTCCTGATGAAATTAAATAATGAAAACGGCACAGCCCTGGTGATAGCGATGGTCTTCCTGGGACTCCTTACGACAATCGGACTTTATGCCCTGCTTGATTCGACGACAGAACTGACGAGCTCGGCAGGTTACAGGGGTAACAAAGAGGCGTTTTATGCAGCGGAAGGGGCTCTCGAATATGTAAAAGGGGACGGGTATTACTTTACAACCAAAGCGACCTTGAATTTCCCAGACAATAATCACCCTGCGGCAGCGGCACATGATCTGTCAGCAAGCGGGACAGATGCAACCGGCTCGGTTACATACCTCAATTCAGGGAATCCGCCGCCTGGTTTTGGTTTCAGCGCCAAAGATACAATATCCGGCTATTTCGTCATAGAAGCAACGGGGACATCCGCCTCCGGGGCGCAAAATACGCAGGAAGAAGGGGTAGCAAAGATTCTACCAAAAGGGTAAGGGGGGCTTTCAATGAAAAGATTATTGACAGTAATATACATCCTGATGGTTTTCCCCGCTGTTGTTCATGCAACTGATGTTGAGATTTACGGCACGACTACATCGGAGATAAAACCGAACGTCCTGATAATCTTTGATAACTCAGGCAGCATGAATGAAGAGGTGCGCAGCGCGATAGGCTATGATCCGGCCTTCACGTATCCTCAAGCGGTAGCATGCGGCAGCGGAGAAAGTGACCTGTGTGAAACTACCCGTGTATACAGATGGCGCGGGGTTGAGAAGATATGGCAGGGACACACGACCATGGACAAAGTTCAATCCCGATGTACATCTGCATACAATAATCTATCAACTCAGGGGACTTATACAGGCCGTCTTTCAACGGCCGGAGCCTGCTCCACCTCGTCGGGCACATATGCCTCCGGAAATTACGTAAACTTCCTTGTGAGCCAGACTGGAGATACTGACCCCTCTCTGCCCAAGTTGACGATTGCAAAGAGGGTCGTCTCAGAGCTTGTACAGACCACGGACGAGGTCAACTTTGGACTCATGGTGTTTAATTCATCTCAGGGTGGCAGACTCGAATTTCCAGTATCAGATATGTCCACAGGGACTAACAGACAGGACCTCGTTAATGAGGTCAATGCCCTCGAGGGTGAGACATGGACTCCGCTTGCGGAAACCCATTATGAGGCAATGCGCTACTACAGCGGGCAGTCAAGTTATTTTAACGCCGGCACAAACTACACATCTCCTATCCAGTACGCGTGTCAGAAGAACTATATCATTCTGATGACAGACGGAATGTCCACTGAAGACAGGAGTGCCGTATTACAAACAATTTGTAATAATGGTGATTGTAATGGCGACGGACATGAACCTACAGGAGACCCTAGAAAAACTTATCCTATGAATGGCTCTGATTACCTTGATGATGTAGCTAAATATTTACATGATAATGATATGAGTTCAAGCCTTGCGGGAACCCAGAATGTAAGCACCTACGCCATAGGCTTTGGACTTCTCGGGGCTGACGACAGTGCTACCATACTGCTTGAAGAAACGGCTTCAAACGGCGGAGGCACATATTATGCCGCATATAATACACAGACACTAAACCAGGCATTCGTTGAGATTCTCGGCACAATAGTACAGGACAACACCTCTTTTGTTGCGCCTGTCGTACCGGTAAGTCCTGAAAATAAGACATACAGCGGCGATTCGGTATATATTGGTTTCTTCAAGCCTGCCGTTGGGGCATTCTGGACAGGCAATCTCAAGAAGTATGGATTGGACCTTGACAACGGTACCGTGGTGGATAAGAACGGGACACCCGCGCTCGATAGTGACGGCAACTTTCTTGAGACATCGGTATCCTACTGGACGACCCTCGCTGACGGCGGTCAGGTGGAAGATGGCGGTGTCGGCGGATTACTCCTTACAAGGAGCTCGGCAAGAAACATCTATACATACCTTGGCACGGCTGCCACCCTTACACATTCGTCAAACGCCTTTACTACAGGAAACACCGACTTAACCTATGACCTGTTCACCCTGTCCAATGACACTGAAAAGAACAGCCTCATAAATTATATCCATGGATATGATGCATACGGCGCCACACCGACTGCAAAAAGGGACTGGATACTCGGAGACATACTCCATTCGAGGCCTACCGTGGTCCATTATTCCGATTCACGCTCTGTTATATATGTCGGGGCCAACGACGGCATGCTGCATGCCTTCGAAGACAGTACCGGTGAAGAACTGTGGGGTTTCATCCCTACAGATCTGCTTGGCACCCTCAAGAATCTTGTAACAGGCGCCTCACATCCAAACTATGTTGATGCGTCGCCGAAGCCATTTATCAAAGATGCAAATGGCAATGGGATCATAGATTCAGCCGAGGGCGACAAGGTAGTATTGATATTCGGAGAACGCAGGGGAGGCAGTGCATACACGGCCCTCGATGTTACTACACCGGAAGCTCCTTCGGTCTTGTGGAGAATAGGAGCGCCCATTACCGCCACTGATCCGGATATCGGGTCTGTCTGGAGTGATACGGAACTCGGACAGAGCTGGTCTGAGCCTGAAATAACCCGGGTCGCGATAGGCGGCGAGGCAAAATATGTTTTCCTGATAGGCGGAGGCTACGATACCGTCAGTGAGGACGCTGTTCCACGGCCGGCTGATGCCACAAAAGGACGCGCTGTATATGCAGTTGATGTATTGACCGGCGCTAAACTATGGGAATATTCGTACACTACATCAACAGGTGCATCTGATCCATCAGATACAAAACATGACATGACCTATGCCATACCGAGCTCTTTATCAGTCATAGATTCAGACGGAAACGGTTATGCAGACCGGGCATATGTCGGCGACGCAGGAGGTCAGATCTGGAGATTCGATATCGGAAACAGCAGCACCGCAAACTGGACAGGAAAGATAATATTCAGGTCCAATCCAGGGGCAGACAACTCTACAGGCAGGAAGATCCTCTATCCGCCTGACTTTGTCCAGGAGATAGGATATGACGTCCTCTATTTCGGCACAGGAGACAGAGAAAGCCCGAGAGACACGTCAGTTGTTGACAGGCTGTATGCCGTCAAGGACGCAAGCAATATAACAACACCTCTTACGGAATCCAATCTTACCAATGTTACTGAGAATCTGCTTCAGGTCTCAACGACTACTGCAGGAGAAATAGCCTCAATCCTGTCGGATCTCTCAACGAGCAAGGGATGGTATATTAAATTAGACCAGTATAGCGGGGAAAAGGTGCTTGCGCCAGCGAGTGTCTTTGCAAAAGTTGCCTATTATACTACCTTCACGCCTAACAGCGGAAGCGAGTTGGACCCATGTGTTCCAAACAGGGGCACAGCGAGGGTATTCGCTGTAAATTATCTTACCGGTGAGGCGGTCTTCAATTACGATACTTCCAATGACTCAGGCTATGGATCTGAAACCAATACAAGGGCAATGGGTCATAATGGCGAGATACTGAAACGCAGCGACAGATACAATGTCGTCGGCAGCGGCATCCCGTCAGGCGTCGTGGTTATAATAAATGAGGAGGGTGAAGGGGCTTTGATAGGCGTAGGCGGCGGCCTTGAGATCCCTGAAGTCAGGGCTGGCAAGACTGCCATCAGATTATACTGGCGGGACAAATAAATTAAAGGGAGGGGAAAATGATTAATTTCCTTATTGCAGGCTTAATATTGCTGCTTTCAAATCAACCTGCCCTGGCAGAAGGTGTTGATACAATGACATTCCAGGGAATAGTCAACTCTACAGAGGGATTGCCGCACCACCTCCTTATAAATGAAAGGAAGGTCCTGCTGGATGACAGTGTAGAGGTGAAAGACCACAAAGAAAGGGAGAAGTCCCTTTCCGATATCAGGAACGGCAAATGGATTTATGTCGCTTATGAGGAAACTTCAGCCGGGCCAAAGGCAGTCCGTATCTACCTGCTCCCCGGAAAGGTGAAACATGGCGACAAGAATAAGTTCGAATTTATGCACAAAGAAGAAGATCGTGAATAACCCCTGGCAGACAACTCACCGCTCAGTCATGTCCTGAGCGGTGAGTCAGTCTGACACTCGAACCGGTTTATGTCTCCACACCATCTTTTAATAATGCCCTGGCCTCAGAAAATGCAGTAAGAAAATTCTCCACATCATCGGGAAAGACTATTACAGATGAACGGTTAAAGGTGCCGTCATCAGAGCGTGTGCTTTCTGCTATTATCATGAATCTCTTGCTGTTTTTAGCCTCCCTGACATCAAAAAAATATGTCCGTCTTCCTGCCCTGATCATCCTTGTATAAAGGCTCGCCTTCTCACTCATTGTATCCTCCCACTTCTTTAGATAACAGTTCTTACCACACGAAGGGATAACCATCATGGCCATCGGAATCCGTAAGCCTCTTAATGAATCCGCCTCCGTACGCATCAACAACCCACAGGTCCGACCATGACTCTCCTGATACATTTGATTCAATCACAATTAGCTCTTTGTCTAACCAGGCAGGTGTGCCGTTCCAGATACCCTGCGCTGAATTATCCATTTCACTATTGGTAACATTTATCTCCGAGCCGCTGATAATATCGAGTATACACACGTCAACATACCACGGTTCATTGATGCCATATACAGCCTTTGACGGCTTTTCATAGGCAATCCTGCTCCCATCCGGAGACCATTCCGGTTTCCAGCGGTCATGATTGTCGAGAGATGCTGTCAGATTACGCACCTGCTTACCGCTCAGTTCCATTACCACGATGTCAGTCTTACTCGCCCGCTGGGATGTGTAGGCTATCCTCGAGCCATCAGGGGACCAGGCGGGCCATAGATTATTGTAGGCATCATCTGTTATCCTCGCCTCCTCATTAGTATCCATGCTGAATATAAAAATGTCACTCTTCAGGCCCGTCATCTTTGAATAGAGAAGGTGTTTCCCGTCCGGCGACCATGAAGGCCAGTAACCGTCGGCCACCCTCTTTATACTGCCTGAGATTAAATCAAGCATCCATATCCCATCGCTGTTCTCACGATTGGAATGAAAGGTGATCTTAGTCCCGTCAGGCGACCCGGCCGGGTGAGAATACAAAATATCAGCATCCGTATTCGAAATCACCTTTTTCACACTGCCGCCATCCATTGACATTGCGTATACCTCTGATGCCCCGTTCCTCTCTGTAATGAATAACAACCTCTCCCTGTAGACCTTTCCGATTACCGCCCCATTCTCCTCACCAAGCCGCCCCCTGAATACAATTATATAGCGGCCTCTTTCCATGTTGTCATCCGGCGAAGGAATGCTGATAGTTTCAGTCACATCATCCGGCTGTAGAGGATAATCAGGAGATACAACATATGAAGACAGCATAGTCCTCATGCCTGTATCCGCCGAGTCATAATATACCTCTATGATTCCGCCATTCAGCGGTTCTGCCGAGACGTTCTTTACCTTTATCCCATCAGCACCATCCTTTATGACGGCAATCCGCCCCCTGAAAAAATATTCAGTAAGACCTGACACATATGCCGCTGCCCCTGGGATCAGGATTTCTGTATAATCCCTGTAGCAGGCCGGGTCGAGGAAGGCGGTATGCCGCGCCCTTTCCTTGACACTCATGGTATTAAACAGCGGTGCAAGGAGTCCGGACGCGGCAAGGTGAGCTATTTCGATCCCGTCAGTTGTCCTGCCCCTGTAATATTGGACAACGTCCCTTTTCCCATCCTCGGCATCGATTTCATATCTAACCATGTCAAGCCAGTCAGGGTTGTCATATTTCCTGAAGACAGTCCCTTCGCTCAGGAAATTATCATTTGTATACTCAGCAAGGCCTTTGATTTCCTCACTTCCGTCATTATCCCAGAAATCCGAAACTCTCCTGAACGTTATCTTATCTCTTATCAAAGACACATCCCCTGCCCTCCTGCCCTCCTCTGCAAATCCTTCCAGATACGAACCATGAATTATCCCATGCCAGATGTGGTCATAGAGGAAATCATTTCGCGTATGGGCAGGCACCGCCATATCTTCCAGCAAATGAATGCTGTGCCCAAGCGAGAAAAATGACATCGCAAAATTATGCTCACGCTCTTCCTTTGTCTTTGCAGTGAGTGCATTATAGAAATAGCGCCTCGTATCAGGCCATGCAAAATAGTTTACAGGATAGGCGCCTGAAGTATTTCCTGATACCCTGTCAATAGCCGATGTCCCATCGAGATTAAAGCCAGGTTCACAGAGCGAGACGATTGAACAAAAAAGGCGTCCGACATTACCCTGTTCTGCTGAAGGATAAAACAGGGCCAGGAAATCCGCAATTACCCCTGCCCCGTAGTAATTATTATCAAGACCGGAGTTGGAAACAGGATCATGAAAATGGTGCTGGGAACGCTCCGTAGGATGGTCTTCTGCCTCGCTTCCGGAGACCATTAAATAGTCCGCTGTATAAGAGCGGTCAAACCTTGTCGGGAACTGCCGCCTGAACTTCTTTCCATACACATCGTTATTGCGCACTACCTGTTTCGACATTTCAGCATCCACAAACTCGGGATGGAAGATGAGTGGAGTACCCAGGCCGTCTTTCAAATCAATTTCATCTTTCAGATAACGATCAAGCGCCCCATCATTTTTCAGGCTGTCAACAGCCAATGCGGTAATCGCCGGGTGTGTATAGTTACTTCCATAACTATAGGAACTTGCCGGGCACAGGAGATGATAATTCCCGATGATTATTATAATAAATAGTATTTTCCTTAACATTTGCCCCCCCTCAGAACTTGTCTATTTTCCACCTTCCGAATAT
>WBZR01005009.1_pt1 | contig 10429 bp, 6 predicted proteins | sample 5204231 | NCBI WGS metagenome assembly WBZR01 (sample SAMN12412403, study PRJNA552823) | activated sludge metagenome | isolation source: activated sludge from anammox sidestream of wastewater treatment plant... | place: USA: Virginia | collected 2017-08
CCGTCGCCGATCGACAGCGGCAACACATTGGGCTTCGTCGCGATCGTTCCCGACTCGTAGATGAGCGTGATCTGTGGCGCATGCGTGAGCCGCGCCAGATTGCACGCCGCCGAGGGTAGGCCGATGCCGACGAAGCACACGTCTTCGTTCTTCAGCGCGCGCGCCGCGGCCACCGTCATCATTTCCGTCGCGGTATAGTCAGGCATCTTACTCTCGCGCGTCATTCCGGGATAGCCCGAAGGGCCGGGCCCGGAATGACGAAAGATACAAAAGCCGTCATGTTCACTCCGCCGCTTGCCGTGGCCGTTGCGCGCGCCGCGCGAAATCTTCAGGGCTTTTATCCAAAACGTTCGCCTTCATAAAGGCGAGAAAGGTCCCGCGCTCGCGCGCAATCGCGTCCCAGGCCTTGTAATAAGCGTTATCGCGCGCATAGTAGCCCTGTGCGTAGGACGGGTGCGCGCCTCCGGGCACGCAGGCGATAGCGCCGACCGTCCAGCTCGGCAGGATCACTGCATTGACGCTGCGCGGGCCGAACTCGTCCACGATCTCCTCGACCGTGACGATTGCGCGTTTGGCGGCCAGCACCGCCTCGCGCTGCACGCCGAGGATGCCTTCGATGAGAACGTTGCCGCCGCGGTCGGCGCGCAAGGCGTGAATGACGGCGACGTCGGGCCGCAGCGCCGGCACCGCGGCGAGCGTTTCGCCCGTGAACGGACAAGTGACGCTGCCGATATTGGCGTTCACCTTCGGCAGATCGGCGCCGAGATAGCCGCGAAAGATCGCGCATGGCAACCCTGCCGCGCCCGCCTCGTAGGCGTTGGCCATGGCGGCGTGCGAGTGTTCCTCGATGCTGAGCCGATTCGGCCAACCGTTCTCCACCGCATCGCGCAGCCGATGCAGCGAGCCCACTCCCGGATTGCCGCCCCAGGAGAAAATCAGTTTGTCTGCGCATCCCATGCCGATCATCTGATCGTAGATAAGATCGGGCGTCATCCGGATCAGCGTTAGGCGTTTGCGCCGCTGCCGGATCACCTCATGACCCGCGGCAAATGGAATGAGATGCGTGAATCCTTCCATCGCCACGGCGTCGCCGTCTCGGATCGCCATTTCCACGGCTTCGGGAAGCGAGAGGAACTGCGCCATACGGAATACCCGGAAAAACTCACTCTGCTGCTGCGTATTCCGGTTCTGCCTTTTCCACTTTCGCCGCGCAATATTTGAATTCGGGGATTTTCCCGAACGGATCGAGCGCGGGATTGGTCAAGAGGTTGGCGGCGGCTTCCACATAGGCGAAGGGAATGAAGACGACGCCGTCCGGAACCGCTTCGTCCTGACGCGCGGCAAGCTCGATCGCGCCGCGCCGGGTCAAGACGCGCACCGCGTCGCCAGGCTTGATGCCAAGCCGTGCGATCTCTCCCGGCGACAAGCAGGCGACAGGGCCCGGCTCAAGCGCATCGAGCACGCTCGCGCGCCGCGTCATCGCGCCCGTGTGCCAATGTTCGAGCTGACGCCCCGTGATTAGAATCATCGGATAGTCCGCATCGGGCGTCTCGTCGGGCGGCGTCAGCTTGGCGACCACCAGCTTGGCGATCCCGCCCGGCCGCGGGAAGCCCTTGTCGAACACCACGTCATGGCCCGGCTGATCCGGCGCGTCGGTCGGATAGGTGACGGCGTCCTCGCGCTCGATGCGTTCCCAGGAGATGTGAGCGAGCGAGGGCATGAGCGCCGCCATTTCCGCGAAGACCTCGCGCGGATGCGCGTAACGCCATTCCAAGCCGATGCGGCGCGCGATCTCCTGCGTGATCCACCAGTCGGGCTTGGCATCGCCTGGCAGCGGCAGGGCTTGCCGCCCCATCTGCACCTGGCGATTGGTGTTGGTCACCGTGCCGTCCTTTTCCGGCCAGGCCGATGCCGGCAGAATCACATCGGCGTAGGCTGCGGTCTCGGTCAGGAACAGGTCCTGCACGACGAGATGCTCAAGCTGCGCCAGCGCTTGACGCGCATGGTTGAGATCGGGGTCCGACATCGCCGGGTTCTCGCCCATGATGTACATGCCCTTGATCTCGTCGCGATGGATCGCGTCCATGATCTCGACCACGGTCAGCCCCTTTTGCGGGTCGAGCGGCGCGCCCCAGGCGCTCTCGTAACGCGCCCGCGCGTACGCATCCTCGACCGACTTGTAGTCGGGGAGGAACATCGGAATCAGGCCGGCGTCAGAGGCGCCCTGCACGTTGTTCTGTCCGCGCAAGGGATGCAGCCCCGTGCCCGGGCGCCCGACATGACCGCAGATCAGCGCCAGCGCGATCAGGCAGCGCGCATTATCGGTGCCGTGCGTGTGCTGCGAGACGCCCATGCCCCAGAAGATGATCGCGCGCTCGGCGCGCGCGTAGGCGCGCGCGACCTTGCGTTGCGTCTCCGCGTCGATGCCGCAGATCGGCGCCATGGCTTCCGGCGTGAACGCTTTCACATGCTCGGCAAGTTGCGCAAAGCCTTCCGTAAAGCTCTGGATGTACTGTTCGTCATAGAGTTTTTCTACTATAATTACGTTGAGCATGGCATTGAGGAGGGCGACGTCGGCGCCGGGCCTGAACTGCAACATGTGCGTGGCCTGCCGCTTGAGCGCCTGCCCGCGCGGGTCCATGACGATCAGCTTGGCGCCGCGCCGCGCCGCCTGCTTGAAGAAGGTCGCCGCCACGGGATGATTTTCCGTCGGATTGGCGCCGATGACGACGATCACATCGGAATTCTTGCATTCGTTGAACGTCGCCGTCACCGCGCCCGAGCCGATCCCCTCCATCAGCGCCGCAACCGAAGAGGCGTGGCACAGCCGCGTGCAGTGATCGACATTGTTGCAGCCGAAGCCGGTGCGCACCAGCTTCTGAAACAGATAGGCTTCCTCGTTCGAGCCCTTGGCCGAGCCGAAGCCGGCGAGCGCGCGCCCCCCATGCCGCTCACGAATTCCCTTCAATCCCGCGGCGGCGCGCTCGAGCGCTTCGTCCCAGCTCGCCGGCCGGAAATGCGTCCACGGATTTCCCGGGTCGATCGCCTCATTGGCGAGTTTCGGCGCGCCCTCCTTGCGGATCAGGGGCCGCGTCAGGCGCTGCGGATTGTGCACGTAGTCGAAGCCGAAGCGGCCCTTCACGCACAGCCGGTTCTCGTTCGCCGGGCCGTTCTTGCCGGTGGCGTAGAGGAGCCTGTCGTCCTTGATATGGAAGGTGAGCTGGCAGCCGACGCCGCAATAGGGACACACGCTGTCCACTTTGCGGTCGGCGAATTCCGTCCGCACATTGTGCGCGTCCAGAAGATTCGCCGCCATCAGCGCGCCGGTCGGGCAGGCCTGCACGCATTCGCCGCAAGCGACGCAGGTCGAGCGCCCCATCGGATCGTCGAAGTCGAACACGACCTTGGCGCCGCGCCCGCGATAGGCCATGCCGATCACGTCGTTGACCTGCGCCTCGCGGCAGGCGCGGACGCACAGATTGCAATGGATGCAGGCGTCGAGATTGACCGCCATGGCCGGATGCGAGCGGTCGGGCAGCGGCTTGCCGCGGGCGGGGAAACGCCCGCTCGCCGCGTCCATGCGCTCGGCCCAGGCCCAGAATTTCGACGCAGGATCGTGCGCGTCCGCGCGCTCCGGCTGATCGGCAAGGAGAAGCTCGAACACCATGCGGCGCGCCGCTTGCGCCCGCCCGCTCGCCGTCTTGACCGCCATGCCCGGCGCTGGCTTGCGGATGCAGCTCGCGGCAAGCACGCGCTCGCCCTCGATCTCGACCATGCAGGCGCGGCAATTGCCGTCCGCCCGATAACCGGGCTCCGGCAAATAGCACAGATGCGGAATATCGACGCCTTCGCGCCGCGCGGCCTGCCAGATCGTTTCGCCTGCGCGCGCCTTAACCTCGCGCCCGTCGAGGGTGAAGGCGATGGCGGCGCCGCTGACATCACTCATCTCAATTCTCTCACCACTCCTGCAACGGCTTCGCCAAATCCTCGCGGAAATACTTGAGCACGCTCATGAGCGGATTGGGCGCGGCCTGTCCGAGTCCGCAGATCGAAGCGTCGCGCATCACGCCTGCAAGCTCGCTCAACAAGGCTTCGTCCCAGGGGCCAGAACGCATGAGCTGCACCGCTTTTTCCGTTCCCACGCGGCAGGGCGTGCATTGGCCGCAGCTTTCGTCCTCGAAAAAGCGCAGCAAATTGAGCGCGACGGCTTTCATGTCGTCGCGGTCGGACAAGATCACCACGGCGTGCGACCCGACGAAGCAGCCGAAGGGTTCGAGCGTTCCGAAATCGAGCGGCAGGTCGCCCATTGACGCCGGAAGGATGCCGCCCGACGCGCCGCCCGGCAGGTAGGCCTTGAACGCGTGCCCCTCCTGCATGCCGCCGCAGAACTCCTCGATCAGTTCGCGCGCCGTGACGCCGGCGGGCGCGAGCTTCACGCCCGGCTCCCTCACCCGCCCTGAGACGGAAAAGCTGCGCAAACCCGGGCATCCGCGCCGGCCCTGCGCCGTGAACCAGGCCGCGCCCTTCTCGACGATGTCGCGCACCCAGTAGAGCGTCTCGACGTTCTGCACGAGCGTCGGGCGGCCGAACAGGCCGACCTGCGCGACATAGGGCGGGCGGTGACGCGGATAGCCGCGCTTGCCTTCGATCGATTCGAGCATCGCCGATTCTTCGCCGCAGATATAGGCGCCGGCGCCGCGGCGCAGGTGCACGGTCGCGCCCGCTGCAAGGCCTGCTGCCTTGACCTTCGCAATCTCATCCTGCAGCTGCCGCCTGATCGCCGGATATTCGTCGCGCAAATAGATGTAGACCGCCTCGGCCTCGACCGCCCAGGCCGCGATCAGCATGCCTTCGAGAAAGCGATGCGGATCGCGTTCAAGATAGTGGCGGTCCTTGAACGTGCCCGGCTCGCCCTCGTCGGCGTTGACGGCCATCAGCCGCGGCGCCGGCTCGGCGCGCACCAACGCCCATTTGCGCCCGGTCGGAAAACCCGCGCCGCCGAGCCCGCGCAGGCCCGCATCGCTGACGGCCTGGATGATGTCGTCGCGGCGGCGCTCGCCCGCGAGACAGGCTGTGAGCAGGCCATAGCCGCCCTCGCGCCGGTAGGCGTGGAAATCCCGCTCGATCGGAGCCGCCTGCGCCGGCGTCTTCGCGGCGAGCGCGGCGGCGACGGAAACGGCCGACGCGTTCTTCGCCTGCACATGATTGACGGCCGCGACCGGCGCGCGGTCGCACGCGCCCATGCAGGGGGCGCGCAGCACGCGCACTTGCCCGCCCCATTCCGCGGCCAGCTCCGCGCGCAGTCGCTCCGAACCCGCCATGGCGCAGGAGAGGCTGTCGCAGACGCGAATGGTGACGGGCGGCGGCGGCGCTTCTCCCTCCCTCACCACGTCGAAATGCGCGTAAAAGGTCGCAACCTCGTAGACTTCCGCCAGCGCAAGCCGCATTTCGGCGGCGAGCGCGGCGAGATGCGCGGCCGACAGACGCCCATGGCGATCTTGGATCAGATGCAAGTGCTCGATCAGCAGATCGCGCCGCCGCGGCCGTTCGCCCAAGAGCGCGCGCACCTCCTCCAATGCGCGCGCATCGACTTGCCGCCCCTTCGGCGTCTTCGCCGGACGACGGCGCGATGGTTGTGGCCTGTCGATCAACACATTCACTGTCTCACCCGATCGCCCGCAACGCGGATCAGGACAACCCCACGATCTTGCCGTCCGGCGACACGTCGATCGCCTCGGACGACGGCGTCTTCGGCAATCCCGGCATGGTCATGATGTCACCACAGATCGCGACGACGAATTCGGCGCCCGCCGACAGCCGCACCTCGCGCACCGGCACGATATGATCGACCGGCGCGCCCTTGAAGTCGGGATTGGTCGAGAAGCTGTACTGCGTTTTGGCGATGCAGACCGGCAGGCGGCCGAAGCCCATCGCTTCGAAGGATGCGAGCTGGTCGCGCACCGGCTTCTCCAGAGAGACGTCCTTGGCGCGGTAGATCTCGCGCGCGATGGCGCGGATTTTCTCGATGAGAGGCATCTCGTCGGGATAGATGAAGCTCAGCTTCGCCTTGCCCTGCCCGATCACCCGGACGACCGCCTGCGCGAGATCGGCTGCGCCTTTGCCGCCCGCGGACCAGTGGTCGGCCATATGCCCTTCTACTCCGAGTTTGGCGCAGGCGTTCTTCGCCATGTCGATTTCGGACGGCGTGTCGGCGCTGAACCGGTTGATCGCGACGACGACCGGCATGCCGAACTTGTGCATGTTCTCGACGTGCCGTTGCAGATTGGCGAGCCCGGCTTCGAGCGCATCCAGGTTCTCGATCTTCAAGTTCTCCTTCTTGACGCCGCCATGCATCTTGAGCGCGCGGATGGTGGCGACCAGCACGACGCAATCGGGCGCAAGTCCGGTCTTGCGGCATTTGATGTCGATGAACTTCTCGGCGCCGAGATCGGCGCCGAACCCCGCTTCCGTGACCACATAATCGCAGAGCTTGAGCGCTGTCGTGGTCGCCATCACCGAATTGCAGCCGTGGGCGATGTTCGCGAACGGCCCGCCGTGAATGAAGGCCGGCGTTCCTTCGAGCGTCTGCACGAGATTCGGCGCGAGCGCGTCCTTCAACAGCGCCGTCATCGGCCCGTGCGCCTTGAGATCGCCGGCGCGCACCGGTTTGCGCTCGCGCGTATAGCCGATGACGATGTTTGAAAGCCGTTTCTTGAGATCTTCAAGGTCCTTGGCGAGGCAGAAGATGGCCATCACCTCGGACGCGACGGTGATGTCGAAGCCGTCCTCGCGCGGAAAGCCGTTGGCGACGCCGCCGAGCGAGGTGACGATGTGGCGCAGGCTGCGATCGTTCATGTCGAGCACGCGCCGCCACGTGATGCGGCGCGCGTCGAGTCCGAGCGCATTGCCCCAATAGATGTGATTGTCGATGAGCGCCGAAAGCAGGTTATGCGCGGCGCTGATGGCGTGGAAGTCGCCGGTGAAGTGCAGGTTGATGTCTTCCATCGGAACGACTTGCGCGTAGCCGCCGCCCGCCGCCCCGCCCTTCATCCCGAAGGAGGGCCCGAGACTTGGTTCGCGCAGGCACAGCATCGCCTTCCTGCCGATGTGATTGAGCGCATCGGTCAGTCCGACCGTGGTCGTCGTCTTGCCTTCGCCGGCCGGCGTCGGCGAAATCGCCGAAACCAGGATGAGCTTGCCGTTCGGCCGGCCCTGCAGCGACTTGATGTAGTCCATCGACACCTTGGCCTTGTAATGGCCGTAAGGTTCGAGGTTCTCCGGCGCGATGCCGAGGCGCTCGCGTGCGATCTCGACGATCGGCCGCTTGTCGGCGGATTGCGAGATTTCGATGTCCGATTTCGGCGAGGTGTGCTGCGAGGCGGGCATGCGTGCCTGATCCATGTTCGGTTCGGCCTGTCCGGCGACGGGTCGAACGGCGGAGCCTTGCGCGGTTTGCAGCCGCGGGCTCATTCCCGCTTAGCCCAGACGCGCGCCGACGCCGAGCTTGGCGGCTGCGGCGAATTCTCCCGCCGCGATCTTGCCGCCATGCTCGGGCTTCACGCGCATGATTCGCATGCGTCCATCAGCGCACGCAACCGTAAAACTTCGCCCATCGATCGCGACGATCTCGCCCATCTTCCCACCGATTCCGGTGGGATGGCGCGCGGGCAATGGCTCACTCTCGAACACCTGGAGCCTCTGGCTTGCGAACGTCGTCCAGGCGCCGGGCGCGGGATTGCAGCCGCGAATGAGATTGTAAATCTGGCTCCAGGGCTTGCCCCAATCGATGCGCGCATTGTCGGCCGCGCACCGCCCTTCATAGGTGGCCTGCGCTTCGTCCTGCCTGATGCGCGGCGCGTCGCCGGTTTTGACGAGATCGACCGCTTCCAGCATCGCCTCGACGCCCAGCGGAAACAGCCGCTCGAAATAGACGCTGCCGAGCGTATCGTCGGGCCCGATGGGCGTCGTTTTCTGCAACAGCACCGCGCCGGTATCGAGCCCGTTGTCCGGCCAGAAAATCGACAGTCCGGTTTGCGTCTCGCCCTTGATGATCGGCCAGTTGATCGCGCTCGGCCCGCGGTATTTCGGCAACAGCGAGGGATGGTATTGAATCGACCCGCGCGTCGGGATGTTGAGGAAGTCTTCAGGCACGAACAGCGTGACAAAGGCCATCACCTGCAGGTCCGGTTTCAACGCCTTGAACGCTTCCCAGATCTCGGGCTTGCGATAGGAGGCGGGCTGGAAGACGGGGAGCTTCGCCGCGAGCGCCGCTTCTTTCAGCGGATCGGGCTTCTGCCCCGGCTGTTCCGGCGCAACGTAGACGGCGATCACGTTTTCGCCGCGCTTCAGCAAGGCCTCGAGCACGGCCTTGCCGAAGGCCTGTTGACCGTGAACGACGATGCGCATTCCGTGTCCCTCCCGTCTCTTTCGTCATCGCCGGGCTTGACCCGGCGATCCATCGCAAGAACGTGCTTGCTTGTTCGATGGATGCGCGGGTCAAGCCCGCGCATGACGCTGTGGTTACGCCGCCGCGGCTTTCGCCGGCTTCTCCGGCGCCGTGATCGCGCCGGACGATTTGATTTCGGCAAGCTCCGCGTCCGAATAGCCGAGCACTTGCGTCAGGATTTCCTCGGTGTGCTCGCCCAGCAGCGGAGAACGCGTCACCTCGCTGATCGAGTCGGACATCTTGATCGGATTGCCGACGGTCAGATATTTGCCGCGTTCCGGGTGATCGACCTCGACCACCGTGCCGGTGGTGCGCAGCGACGGCTCCTCGGCGAGTTCCTTCATCGACAGGATCGGCCCGACCGGAATGTCGAGCGGATTGCACAGCGCCATGACCTCGAACTTGGTCCTGGTCATGGTCCACTCTTCGATCGTGCTGAAAATGTGCTGCAGGCGCGGCAGGCGCGCGGACGGCGTCGCATAATCCGCGTCGGTTTTCCATTCCGGCTTGCCGATCAGGTCGCAGATTTTTTCCCAGACCGGAGCTTGGGTGATGAAATAGACGTATGCGTTCGGATCGCTCTCCCAGCCCTTGCATTTCAGAATCCAGCCCGGCTGCCCGCCGCCCGAATCATTGCCGGCGCGCGGCACGGCGTCGCCGAACGGTACGCCTTCGCCGTGTTGGCTGTATTCCTTCAAAGGTCCGTGCTTGAGGCGTTGCTGATCCCGCAGCTTCACGCGGCAGAGATTGAGCACGCCGTCCTGCATCGCCGCCAGCACCTTCTGCCCGCGGCCGGTGCGGATGCGTTGATAAAGCGCGCTGACGATGCCGAGCGCGAGATGCAGGCCGGTGCCGGAATCGCCGATCTGCGCCGCCGTCACGAGCGGCGGGCCGTCGCGAAAGCCGGTGGTCGACGCCGAGCCGCCGGCGCATTGCGCGACGTTCTCGTAGACCTTGCAGTCCTCGTACGGCCCCGGGCCGAATCCCTTCACCGAGGCGACGATCATGCGCGGATTGAGTCTATGGATGTGCTCCCAGGTGAGGCCCATGCGGTCGAGCGCGCCGGGCGCGAAGTTCTCGACCAGCACGTCGCATTGGCGCACCAGCCGATCGAGGATTTCCTTGCCCTTCGGATGCTTGGAATCGATCGTGATCGAACGCTTGTTGTGGTTGAGCATGGTGAAATAGAGGCTGTCGGCGTTCGGCACGTCGCGCAATTGGCCGCGCGTGATGTCGCCTGCGCCCGGGCGCTCCACCTTGATCACGTCGGCGCCCAACCAGGCCAGCAACTGCGTGCAGGTCGGGCCGGACTGAACATGCGTGAAATCGAGGATGCGAACGCCGTCGAGCGCCTTGCCGGCCTTCGCGCCACTCGCGCCGGCGCGCTTCGCCGAAGCCTTCTTCGCCGTCTTCGCCTTGACCTTGCTCTTCGCCGTTTTCGCCATCGTTATCTCTCCGGTCATGTCCTGCGCAGCGCGCTTTGCGGGTTGAGATTGCCGATGCGGCCGCTCTCGGCGCCGGCCGCGGGATCGATCACCGCATTGATGAGGGTCGGCGCGCCGCAATCCATGGCCTTGGCCACGGCCCGGCTCAGCTCATCGGGCGTCGCCACGTAAACGCCGACCCCGCCGAAGGCTTCGATCAGCTTCTCGTAGCGCGCGTCCTTGACGAAGGCGGTCGTCGCCGGATCCGAACCGCCGGAAGGATTGGCGTCGACGCCGCGATAGACGCCGTTATTGTTGAAGACCACGATGCAGACCGGCAGATTGTAGCGGCAGATCGTCTCCACCTCCATGCCGGAGAAACCGAACGCCGAGTCGCCTTCGAGCGCGAGCACCGGTTTGCCGGTCTCGACAGCCGCACCGATGGCGAATCCCATGCCGATGCCCATGACGCCCCAGGTCCCGACATCGAGGCGTTTGCGCGGCTGGTGCATGTCGATGACGCCGCGCGCGAGATCGAGCGTGTTGGCGCCTTCGTTGA
>WBZR01002531.1_pt1 | contig 10428 bp, 7 predicted proteins | sample 5204231 | NCBI WGS metagenome assembly WBZR01 (sample SAMN12412403, study PRJNA552823) | activated sludge metagenome | isolation source: activated sludge from anammox sidestream of wastewater treatment plant... | place: USA: Virginia | collected 2017-08
ATCCAATCCATATTTCCGTGCCTCCTCCTTAAATGTGACCATTCCTTTATTCGTACCCGAAGTAGAAATACCCTGATTGATGAAAAGCTGATTCCTTCTTGTATCATCATCCACTTTCCCGGAATAACAAACATAAATATCAAGTAATCCGTCACCATTCACATCAGCCATGGTGACTCCGGTCTTCCATCCTTTTTTCCTTCCCTCCAGTTCGGATCCTGCTTCCTTTGTAACATCTCTGAATTTCATGTTACCAAGATTCAGATAATGTTTGTTGGGCTTCATATTGGCGATAAAAAAAAGATCCGGTAGGCCATCATTATTAACATCTCCTACCGCCACGCCACCGCCATTGTAGAAATATTCATAAGCCAATACATTGAGATCTTCTGATTCATTGATGTTATTGGCGAACCTGATTCCGGTCTCTTTTTGATCCAGGAGCTTGAAGAGTTTTTGTTGAGCAGACAAATGCATCAGGCCGGATAAAGCGGCCAGGAATGCAACAGTTAGTTTTATGTGTGACATGGCCCCTCGTTTAGAGATCGTTTAATTTTTATAAGACCGGCTGTGCTGATCATAGAACTGTCTATACAACTATGAGTTTTTCCCCTTACATCCCGATCCGTTCTTCATTTGGTTTCACTGATCCTGCAAGTAGAAATGCTGATCCTAAAATAAAGTAAATATCTTATCCCAAAAATTCTTTTTTATCATACCGTGGCTTTCAGATTAATAAATAAAAAAGAGCAAGAACTGATTTATCCTTTCGTTTTAAAGAAAATGACATTCTGATGATAATGAGAACTAACCTCATTTCTTAAAAGGGGGCAGCAAAAAAGAGATTATGAAGTTACCGGGTAATTGTTATCTAAAACAATGCAGTGATGGATGCTCTGCCCACATGAACGGCCCTGGAGTTTGCAGATTTGCGGCCGTCATACTGGAAGTTTAATTCAAGATTGTTCAGCAATCTCTTGGTGAAACTGAGAGACCACAAAAAATTACTTCCGGGAAGAAGGCCGTTCAGCATAATATAACTTACCGTAGTGTTGGCCGGGTAATCATAATTGATGTTGCTGAAAGTGAATTTCCCTGTTATGGAACTGTTCTGAAGAATATTGTATTTGGTCTCCAGGTCAAGAGAATTGGAAAAAGACTTTTCCCCGCCATACAGAGGAAGGTTTTTTTGCCTGTCGAAAGTATAACCGGCTGTAGCACGGAAAGTGGTTCCTTTGATATAACTCAATTGCGGCTGAATATCAAAAACCTTCAATTGATAATTCCGGTTTGCAAATTTCGGAGTGTACAGGGCATTCGATCCTTTTTTGCCATTGATATTAAAAGTGACCGTCCTGCTGATGTTCCATCGCCATTTGATCGTCCAGTCATTCCTTTTACTGCTTTCATATCCGTAGGTCAGCAGTGATTGTGAGTTATTCCTCAGATTGCTGATATCCATTCCCCATTTACTGCTGAAGCGGTTGAACGAAAGAGTATTTGTCAGGATATTTCCTGATGTAATCAGCGCCGTATCATTTACCTTGTATTTAAAAGGATTGAATTCAAAATTATTTTTTGAAATGGATTTTTTGTTGACTTGAAGTGAAGTAAACAAATTGAATCGTGAAATGAATTTCTCAAATCCGTTCATTTCCGAATTTACAAAAAAAACTTTGGGGTTAAAATTCAAACTGTAATTGAACGTAATGTAATTGGCCTTTACAAATTCATTGGTGGGAGTGAATATCCTTATGAACTTTGCCTGGTCGGGAAATGCTGCCAGCTCAAATTCATTCAACTGCTGCACTCCGTCATTGTTGTAATCTATCCATGCATACTGCCCGGTGCCAGCCGGCACTTCAAGATAAGCGTAATCCCTTTTTTGTTCCTGCCCTGCACCTACTTCGTATAACACATTTCCCGACAAAGCTCCCTTCCATTCGTTCATCACATATTCTGCCCTTCCCAATACCGTCTGATCGTCTTTTTGCCCGGTGACGGTGGAATCGAAAACTTTCAATCTACGGTATGTAGCATTTAAAAACAATCTACGGTCAGGGTTGGAAAGCAATTCGGTTTGCAGGTTCAGGTTATAACTTCTGTCGCCACGGATAAAATCTTTATTCACCGGGTATTTATCGGTCCTTGAAGAGAAGGTCACACCGTAATGGTTTTTCTTCATCTCATCAGATTTCAGATACAGGGAATATGTATTGAAAGAAAAAGCTAAAGGCGTCAATGTATCCGACAGTTTATTCCGAACCGAATTTTGCTGCAATGAATAATTGAATCCGGCACGCCAGTTGTCCAGAGCCTTCATCTGTTTACTGAAGTCAATGGTTGGGCGGAAAAAAGCGCCTTTGTTGTTCAGGTCATTGAAGTTGGTGAGAATAAGCTGATCATTGAACGTCCATCCCTTGTTGCTCCAGGTGTGGGCCAGCGAGTTTTGAATGCCGTTGTAACGATCACTGCGGTGATAGTTCATGAACTGGTAAGAGACCGAATTCCCTTTATTATTGCTCAACCCCGCTGATGCTTTCAAAATATTTTCCGTTGCCGGCGACACCACCAGCGGAAGGCCCCAATCCCTTGTAAACTCAACAGTACGCAAGCGTTCAATCGGCCTGAATTTATTTTGCACGAACTGATAATCCAGTTCAGTATTCAGCATCAGTTTATTTACGGCATTCAAAACCTTTTTATTATTCAGCAGCAAACGGGCAGCAAAACCTTTGTTGTTCCCTTTTCCAACCTTTGAAAAAGTGTTGGGATCATAATCACTCATGGCCAGCTCTGTCTTCAGCGAAGTGTTTTTGTCAATGGCATAATCAACGCCAAGATTGATGACCTGTTGTTTTTTCGGTGTAACCAGGATCGTTACCGGTTCAAAATTTCCCTGCATCACTCCGTTTATCGGAGTAACATAGCGATATACTTTCCCGTTGGCGCCGTTCAGGTCGGGGACATAATTTCCTTTCCCCTGCCCCACTTCAGAAAATGAAAGATTGTATTTCGCAAGAGAGGGATCCGTGGAATATTGATAAAAAGAATCAATGACTCCGCCGTTATCCACATAGATCTTTTCATATAAGATCTTGCCCGCAGCGAATGTGTCCGGTGTGGCTGCAGGATAAAAGGCATTCTGTATGCTGTCGCCGAGGTTTGCCAGGAATTGTTTTTGTTTATTATCCAGCACCTGGTTGATCTGTGAGTTTTTTGCATCACTGTTGCTGAACAAACCGATATTGAGTTTTACTTTTTTTCCGAAGTCCATTTCCTGGGACAGGTACAGATTTGCATTCAGATAATTCCTGTCAGCATATTCGAACTCGATCTGAATACGGCTGTCTTTGGTGATCATGTGTTTGGGAGTGAAAGTGACTTCGGCAGTATTATAATTGATCACATAATCCTGATCTTCTCCGCGCTGCAACAATTCACCGTCCAGAAAAACCCTTTCCGTATTGGCCAGCACAATAAAAAATATTTCATTATTGGCTCCTGTCAGCCGGTAAGGGCCCTGGTTGCCTTCCAGCCCCTGAAAAACATTTCTCGTGAATTTTCCTTTGGCAATGGATCCGCTCGCCAGTGTTTTTGAGATCAGGTTTTTTGAGATAGGGTTAGCCGTTTGAAAAGAGATACCCTGCAGCCTTTTATAAAAGTTCAGAAAAAAACTTTTATCCTGCCTGATATCAATATCTCCAAGAGAAAGTTGCCAACCCGGCCTTCTCCCCATCAGGTCGCCTTTTCTGAACTGAAGAAAGACCCGGTCAAATTCATTCAATTGCTGAGTGGTGCCATCCGGTTGAATGGGGATATTGTTATCAGTGATGGCGGCTTGTATCTCAATGCTGTCGCCCAGCATACCACTTAGCTGAAGATTCAAAGTAGAATTCAGTACGGCATCCTGGCTGTTGCCAAATGATATCTGCCGTCCGAAACTTCCTTCCGCTTTCAACGTACCAAAATCAAAGATGCCTCTTTGTTCTTCTGCCAACCGGTCATTGAACTGATAAGGGATTACATACAGTTGCTTCAAGACACTGTCAAGAGGCAAGCGTTGTGCAACAAAATTCAACTGATAAGGGAACACGCGGAAATGAAGAGTGACACTATCTGTATCCGGTTTTTTGATCCAGAACAGTTTTGATCCTACGTAATCAATTTTATAATCATCCGGCGGAATATTTGCAATGCTAAACGTGTTGGGGATGATGCTGAGTGAATCTATTTTCAAGGTGTCTGCCTCCACTTTGATCGTTTTCTGCCGGAGGTTAGAAGCAGTATTGGGTACGGGCAACTGAGCGCCGGCCCATAAGGAGGTCAGCACCACTACTATGATCAGCGATATTCTTGTTAAAACACTCAATAGCAGTGAGTTTAACTCAAAATCGCAAAATCTGTCCTTTTATTGTTTCAAAAGTTATCCCATCCTGTTAATTCCCGGAAAAGAACAAAATTACCCGTGATCAGAGCAGAAAATGATTGATCTGCCTACAGAAAAACTCAGATAGCTATCAAAGAGAATTTACTCTTTTTCCTCATGCTGCAGGATGGCGCCCCGTATATATTCTGAATTCAGCTGAGCGATATAGGCAATTGAAATCTCTTTGGGGCAAACCGCTTCACAGGCGCCTGTATTGGTGCAGGAGCCGAATCCTTCTTTATCCATCTGGGCAATCATATTCAGAGCCCTTGTCTTTCTTTCGGGGTCTCCCTGCGGCAATAAGGCCAGATGAGAAACTTTAGCCGCAGTAAATAACATCGCTGAAGAATTTTTGCAGGCAGCCACACAGGCACCGCAACCGATGCAGGCAGCAGCAGCAAAGGATCTTTCCGCCTGATCTCTTTCCACCGGAATGGTGTTACCATCTACCGCATTCCCTGTATTGACAGAGATATAGCCTCCTGCCTGTATGATGCGGTCGAATGCACTGCGATCCACCATCAGGTCTTTGATCACCGGAAATGCATTGGCACGCCATGGTTCCACAACAATGGTATCGCCATCTTTGAAAGCTCTCATGTGTAGCTGGCAGGTCGTTGTGCCATGCCAGGGGCCATGGGGCCGCCCGTTGATATACATAGAGCACATACCACATATTCCTTCCCGGCAATCGTGGTCAAAAGCGATAGGGTCTTTTCCTTCATTGATCAGTCTTTCATTCAACACATCGAACATTTCCAGGAATGACATCTCCGAAGAAATATCTTTCACTTCAAATGTTTCAAACCTTCCTTTGGAAGCAGTATTCTTCTGTTTCCATACTTTCAGCGTTAAGTTCATTGTATAGTGTTCCATAATTAAATTCGGTAATTAAACAATTTGACAATTGGTTAATTATTTTGATTTACTTATCGAGATGATCTTTGTTATGATCTTTTCAATTTCTTCCAGCATATTGCTTAAATGTTTGCAATCAGGGAAATTTTTTGAATTCTGACAAAGAAGTAACCAGTATTTTGTTTCTTCCACCTCTTTCGCAGCGATTTTGAATTTGTGAATAAAATCCGATTTGCTTTCTGCATTCTGAGCCTCATGCACATTTGCACCGATCGAAGTACCGCTCCTCAACAATTGCCTTGATATCACATACTTTTTCAGTTCATCCAACTTCTCAGCATACTCAATGACCGCAAGTGAAAAGGCAACTGTTTTGTTCAGAATCACATTATCTTTTCTTCCGGTCATTGTCTTTTTGTCAAATTTTCAAATTATTCAATTTTACTTATAACTCCTCTGCGATGGTTTCACTTCTTCAAAGATCAATTCTTCCTTATGCAACTCCCATTCCTTACCGTCTTTATATTGCCATGCACTTACATTTAAAAATTTCTCATCATTCCTCAGGGCTTCTCCTTCTGAGGTCTGGTATTCTTCACGGAAGTGGCCTCCGCAACTTTCTTCACGGTTCAATGCATCAATACAGATCAGTTCTCCCAATTCCATGAAATCCGATACACGCTGCGCTTTATCCAATTCAGGATTCATTTCATTGACCCCGCCCGGTATGCGCAGGTCTTTCCAAAACTCTTCTCTAAGAGCTCTTATTTCCTGAATTGCTTCTTTCAATCCGGCAGCATTCCTTGCCATGCCGCACTTATCCCACATGATCTTTCCCAAACGCTTATGAAAGCTCTCTGCAGTCTGAGCGCCTTTAATATTCATCAGGCTATTGATCTTGTTTGTCACTCCTTTTTCTGCTTCTTCAAATGCAGGATGTGAAGTCGGTATTGCCGGAGTCCTGATCTCATCTGCCAGGTAATTGCCTATCGTGTACGGGATCACAAAATATCCGTCTGCAAGACCTTGCATCAGGGCCGATGCGCCCAGACGATTGGCTCCATGGTCAGAAAAATTACATTCCCCCAAAGCATACAATCCCGGAACCGTGGTCATCAATTCATAATCTACCCAGAGCCCTCCCATGGTATAATGCACCGCAGGATAAATCCTCATAGGTACCTCGTAAGGATTCTCGCCGGTGATCTTTTCATACATGTCAAAAAGATTTCCGTATTTCTCTTTCACTACTTCCATCCCGTGATGACGAACTTCTTCATCCGTGGGATTATGATTTCCCAATTTGCTGCATTCGATCTTGCCATAACGTTTGATAGCGTCTGAAAAGTCGAGAAATACCGCTTGCTTCGAAGTACCCACTCCATAACCTGCATCGCATCTCTCTTTTGCAGCACGGGAGGCCACATCCCTCGGCACTAAATTTCCGAATGCAGGATATCTTCTTTCCAGGTAATAATCCCTTTCCTCCTCTGGTATTGCATTTCCTTTACGATTATCTCCTTTGTTTTTAGGAACCCAGATCCTTCCGTCGTTACGCAATGACTCTGACATCAGTGTCAACTTACTCTGATGATCACCGGTGACAGGGATGCAGGTTGGATGGATCTGTGTATAACAGGGATTTCCGAAATAGGCTCCCCTTTTATGCGCTTTCCATGCAGCAGTCACATTACTGCCCATGGCATTCGTGGACAGGTAAAATACGTTTCCATAACCGCCACTGCAAAGAACGACAGCATGACCGAAGTGTCTTTCCAGTTCACCGGTTATCAGGTTCCTTACTATCACACCTCTTGCCTTCCCGTCAATGATCACGATGTCCAGCATCTCATGGCGTGAATACATTTCCACTGCTCCCAGAGCAATCTGCCTTTCCAAAGCCTGGTAGGCTCCGATCAAAAGCTGCTGCCCTGTCTGCCCTGCAGCATAAAAAGTACGTTGCACCTGCACACCACCGAATGAACGGTTGGATAACAGCCCTCCATACTCTCTTGCAAAAGGCACGCCCTGTGCCACACATTGATCAATGATATTGGCGCTCACTTCTGCCAACCTGTATGTATTCGATTCACGGGAGCGGTAATCTCCACCTTTAATAGTGTCATAAAATAAACGGTAAACACTGTCTCCGTCATTCTGATAATTTTTTGCTGCATTGATACCTCCCTGGGCAGCTATACTATGTGCCCGCCTGGGAGAATCCTGAAAACAAAATGATTTCACTTTATAACCCAGCTCAGCCAGAGTAGCAGCAGCAGATGCACCGGCCAGCCCTGTGCCGATGACAATGACTTCCAGCTTGCGTTTATTGGCAGGGTTCACCAACTTGCAATGGTCTTTATAATTCTTCCATTTTTTTTCTAACGGCCCTGACGGAGTTTTAGAATTCAACATGAGAATCCAATAATTTGAAAATTCATCAATTTGATAATAACATCAGATCACTGTACCTGCCACACATTAAAAATTATTCGCTAATCTTTTTTATACCCAGTTCAAATACATCGAAACCGGCATCATAGCAAAAGCCAGGGATACGATCACGGAAAACCATATACCCGCCTTATTGATCATCATCAGATAACGGTTGTTGTAAACGCCGATCGTTCTGAAGGCGCTTTGAAATCCGTGTATCAGATGCCAGCATAGAGAATAACAGGCTACCACATAAACGATCACTACCCATAATTCACTGAAAGTAACTTTCATCAGGCTGAACATATCCTGCATTTCCTTTCCGTCAATTACCACGGGAGTAACTCCGGTGAAACGGGAAGGGATCCACAACTGTTTCCAGTGAATGATCAGGAACATGAAAATAATGGTGCCCAGCAATCCCATAAAGCGGCTGTTCCATTTGCTTCCCCTGTTGCCCAGTTTGATCTGATATCCGATCTTTCTTTTGCTCCGGTTTTGTATTTCTAATACTATTCCCTGAATGATGTGTACAAAGAACCCTGCAAATAATACCACTTCCAGTATTCTGACCACCACTGAAGTGTCCATGAAATGTGCTGCCTTATTAAACATCTCCCCTTTATCATTCGCCCAGATACAGGCATTGAGTCCGACATGTATTACCAGAAAAGAAATAAGGAACAGACCGGATAAAGCCATCACTAACTTCTTTCCGATCGCCGAAGTAAAAATTTCAGTCCATTTCATAAAAAGCAGAGTGAGTTAAATAACCGTATAAAGGTACTACCGTAAGCGATACATCACAGGAAAAGTTTAAAAATTTTTCGCAGACTTATTCTCTGCAAAAAAAGAAGGATCTTTTGATGATCTGTAACAAAACTAAGATAAAGAGAAAATAAATAAAAAAAAGAAAGTTATGATTTCAATCGCAACATGAGTTCGCCATTGATCTTTTTAAATAAATGAAAAGGTTTATAAGTTCTCCAGTTTTCCAGCTCCATCAATTCAATATAATGATTCAGCTTCGCTTTCCGGAAATCATATTGGGTTTGCTCCGGCATATTCAGACAAACCACCCAGCCATTTTCCTCAATCACATTCTCATATAATTCCTCGTAATAATCTTTGGTGTCGCTGTGATAGTTCAATACATTCTCTGCCACCAGTACAAACTTGTGAATGCCTTCATCCATAAATCTTTCCAGCACTTCTCTTTTCAGTTCCATAATATCATTCTCAATGGCATCATTCCACTCTCCGATCATTTCAATAATCGCATATTTTTCATCGTAATCAGCCAGTAAAACTTTCAGATAAAGAGTGCGGCTGCCGAAATCATCCCACTGCGGATGTATATAATAATTATAAACCGTTTGAGAAAATTCAAATTCAGAATAGTTCCTCCCGTAAAAAGGGGAACGCTTATCTTCTTCACTGACATAAATATGCCTCCAGTTGAAAAAAGGTTCAATATCATGCATGTTCCTACCCTCCTTTTCAAAATAATTACATCACAAAATTAATAAAGCAGGTATTCTTTAAAATGATTAAAATCATTCTCCATTAAAACACTTTGCTTATCTTTCTTCATCAGCCCGGCAAGCGAAGAAAGGATCTCAACCGGCCGCCCTGTTGCTTTCTCCACAGCTTCGGGAAATTTTACCGGATGAGCTGTTTCCAGAAATATTCCTTTGCCGGCAGCTTCATTCTTCAAAAACCTATTCAGCGCCTCATAGCCTACTGCGCCATGAGGATCCGTTAAATATTTAAACTCTCTGAATACACTATTTATTGTGGCCAATGTTTCTTCATCGGAGATGCTGCAGGAGGAGAGATGATCTTTCAGATCCGGGAACCGGTGGTGAAAGATCTCCAGGATGCGGACAAAGTTGCTGGGATTGCCCACATCCATGGCATTGCTCCACGTAGATACTGCAGTTTTAGGTTTTAAAACCTCTGTTTTTAAATAACCGCTCACCACATCATTCACATTGCAGGCAGCAATAAAATGTTTTACCGGCAATCCTGACCGTTGCGCCAGTATTCCGGCACATATATTTCCGAAGTTTCCGCTGGGAACTGAAATCACCGGCGGATCTTTTTTATATGGCCATTGCCTGTATGCAAAAAAATAATAGAACTGCTGAGGCAGCCATCTTGCCACGTTTATGGAATTGGCAGAAGTGAGAAAGCGTTTTTTTTGAATCTCTTCATCGGCAAAAGCTTTCTTTACTATCTGCTGGCAGTCATCGAAAGTGCCTTTCACTTCCAGTGCATGAATATTGCCTCCCAATGTGGTGAGTTGCTTTTCCTGTACAGGGCTCACTTTTCCCGATGGATATAAGATCACTACGTCCACTCCTTCCGTTAAATAAAATCCGTTTGCCACGGCTCCGCCGGTATCACCCGAAGTGGCTACCAGCACGGTTACCTTTTTTTCATTGTCTTTCAGAAAATATCCGAGGCACCGGCTCATAAACCTGGCGCCTACATCTTTAAAAGCAAGCGTGGGTCCGTGAAATAATTCCAATGACCATATGGAATCATTGACCTGAACAAGAGGCATGGGAAAGTTCACCGTTTCCGAAACGATCCGGAATAATTTTTCTTCCGGAATTTCATTTCCTGTATAAGGCCTGATGACATGAAATGCGATCTCTTCATTGGAGAGGTTCCCGATCCTTTTGATCAGGTCTTCATCC